>Ga0184628_10000201_pt1 | contig 35445 bp, 24 predicted proteins | sample PLM4_5_b1_FD_133149 | JGI IMG/M metagenome (GOLD analysis project Ga0184628, IMG submission 133149) | Groundwater sediment microbial communities from an aquifer in East River, Colorado, USA - PLM4_5_b1 | ecosystem: Environmental > Terrestrial > Soil > Riparian zone | place: USA: East River...
CGGTCCGTTGCGGCCTTTCCGACGGACGTGTAATGCATGTTGAAAACAAGATCGGAACCTTTGGGAATGAACTTGGCCGATTCAAAGAGGCTGAAGTCCTGCGGTCCGAGGCCGGGATTGAATTTTCCGAGCGTGTCGGGCGCTCCCGCCTTTTGCATTTCCAGACTGCCGGTTTCATAAGCCTGTCCCGGGACGGCGTCCTGCATGAACTCCATTCCGGGCCGGCGCACAAGGACTCGCCCGTGATGCACCACCTGACGGTTGCCCGCGCGCATTTCGGCCGCGACGACCCACACGTCTTCCGGGAAGTTCACCTTCACGAGAATGTTCTGGTAGGCGACCGTACCTGTTGCCGGAACGTTGAAGTCTTTCGGCATCTCAATGATCATGTCCGGCTTGATGTTCCATCCATCCTGGAAGGCGATGGCGGGCGGCTTGTCTTTCGGGTCGCCTTCGGGCGATCCGCTGTCGGCCCAATCGGCGAGTGTTTTGATCTCGGAATCGCTAAGCCGGCGCTCGAACTTGAAGTGGCCGTAATTGGGATCCGCAAACCAGGGCGGCATCTGCCGGCTCAGCACCTGCGTCTTGATGGATTTCGCCCACGGACGTGTGCTGTCGTAGGTCAGGAAAGACATGGGCGCGATCTCGCCCGGCCGATGACAGACCTGGCAATTCCTCTGAAGAATCGGAAGCACGTCGCGATTGAACGTCACGACGCGTGCTTTCGCGCTGTCTTGCGCCGTTGCGCGCACGGAAACGGCCATGGCCGAAAGCGTCAAAAGAAGAACTGCGGACAGGAGTCTGGATCGCATGCTCACCTCCGGGATGTCAGCACTTTATAGTTCATTCCGCAGTAAAAGCGCAACATTCGAGCGGCTGACACAAGCTTGACCTCGGGCCTATGATTGTCTCGAAAATAGCCACGTGGATCGGCTTGCCTTCGTCTCACAAGCTCCAATCACATTTTTCCTGGCGCACGATAGTCCGTATAAGCGGCCTCGCTGAAGTATCCGGAATTCGATTTCGCATAGGGACCTTATGTTAGAACGTTGTTCGCGGGGCTTAGTGAAATCGCATTGCATGGCAAGATCCTTTACGCTCCAGACGTGAACGCAAATTACCTTGAGGAAACGCCAACTGACACCGGCATTTAAATCCGTTGAAACCCCCGGGTGCGTGACTTAACCTGCCGCCACTGTGATGATCGCTCTCGGCACACGAATGGGCTCCTATCAGATCACCTCGCTCCTGGGGCAAGGCGGGATGGGAGAGGTCTATCGCGCCACTGACCCCAAGTTGAATCGCGATGTCGCGCTGAAGTTTTTGCCCGAACAGTTCACGGCCGATCCGGGCCGCCTCGAGAGATTTCAGCGTGAGGCGTACGTGCTGGCGCCATTGAATCATTCCAACGTTGCGTCGATTTACGGATTCGAAGATTCCGCGTCCTTGCGCGCGCTCGTGATGGAGCTGGTCGAAATGAATAGGCAGTATAAGTGGCATCGCAGAAGTATCCTGGATCGGATTTCGTATAGGGGACCTTATGTGGGAGGGCGGTGCCGCAGGCTCAGGTGTCACGATCGATCGCGGGGTTATTTCGCGTAATCCAGGACGGACTCCGTAGATACAGGAGATGTCATCCCTCTTCTGAAGGGAAAGGGTGGCCCGCGACAGCGGGCCGGTTGAGGCGTACAGATTCGGTTTGTTGAATCCTATGCCGTCAATCGCCATTTTCCCCAAAGCGTCAAACGTCTCAATGTGACACTCTGAAAACAGTCATAGCCAAAAACCCGCAGTCCGAATAACCCGCTACTCTCAATCGCGAGGTAGACACCATGCGCGATGGGATGTCCGGTATCCGGCTTGTCAGTTGGGACGTCGACGGCACACTGTTCTCATACTTCCGTGCAATGGCAGTAATGATTCCCCCCGTCCTTCACCGCGCCGCGAGAACAGGCTGGGCGAAGACGGCGCGGGAAATTCGCGACACGATTGTGTTTCATCGCACCGTCGAGAGGCAGCGCCGAACGCCGGATTCGAGGGTCGTTGAGTCTGAGCTGGAACGGTTCCTCACAACCTTCGAAGTCGAAAACACGATGCTCGACTCCGCCTTGCGTGGAATCCACCCGCGCAGCCGAGCGCTCTCCCTGCTTCGCCGTTTCTCCGCCGCCGGTGTAACGCAAGTTGCTCTCAGCGACTTCGAATGCGAGTACAAGCTGAAGGCACTTGGTCTTCATGAGGCGTTTGCGGCTGCGTATTCCTGTCGAAGTCTTGGTTTCTGGAAACCTTCCGCCATTCCACTTTCACGAATTCAAAGAGACTTCGGCGTGCTTCCCAGCCAGCACCTGCATATCGGCGATCGTCTCGATACCGATGGCTCAGCCTGCGCACGCAATGGCTGTCGCTTCGAACTCATCGACCGTGTTCCAAAGGCCTGGAAAGCCTTCAATGGAGTTTGCGCCCTCGGGGCTTAAACGGGAGGTGTATATGTCGCGCAATCAGATTCACTGGCTGAGTCGTTTCGTGATACTCGCGGTCCTGCTGGAATCCATGGGAACGCTCGCGTTCGAACCGCAAGGGGTGTTGGGGTATTCCATCGACATTCTTTTTCGAACGTATGCCATGTTCCTTGGAACCGTCATGGCGCATGAGGGCATCCACGGCAGTCTGGGGCGAGGCCGGACGGCGAACCTTTGGTGGGCACGCATCGCATTGCTTCCATCAATGGTTCCGCTGACCAACTTTCAAAAGACACACATGCTGCACCACGCCTTTACGAATATTCCGGAAATGGATCCGGACTACTTTGTAGGGCCCCGAAATATTTTCGAAATTCCGATACGTGCGGCTGCCATGCCGCACCAATGGTTTTTCTGGTTGTTGAAGCGCGGCAGAATCAATCCGGTGCACCTGGTGGATCTGTTGTTGAACTACGCCGGAATCTTTTCCGTATTCGCGGCCCTGCTTATGTTCGTGGGGCCATGGCGGCTCGCGGCAGGTATGGTTCCTTCACTGATTCTGGTTTCGGTTCTGCTGTGGTATCCGTTTGCGGTGAAGACGCACGAAGGCTTCTCCACCGGTTCTCAGGAATCGCGATCCCACAACTACCATGGCCGGTTCATGTATTGGTTTTCTCTGGGCCTGTCGATGCACCGCGAGCATCACCTCCAGCCACGCCTTTCCTGGATCGAGCTGAAGCCGTTCGTCAGAGAGAAAAAGGACACTGGATTGTTGCGCCGCGTCTTTCCCGGAAGAGACATACGGCTGGATGGTGAGAGCTCATGAGCAGAACAGCAACAGAGGGCCGACTTGCCACAGTCGACTACATCCTCGCCGCTGTGGACACCAGAGTCCGCCATTCGGATTTCGGCATCGTCTTTCATTTGAAGAAGACGCCTTCTTTAGATGCTTTACGCTCCGGCGCGAGGAGCGCGCGAAATATGTACCCAGTGAGCGGGTCGGTGATCAAAGGAAATCGATGGACTCCGGTCGAAGTGCCATGCGACGGCGTAGCGTCGACGCCAGTTTCGAACAATTCCGTGGCGTCGTTCCTGAATCGCAGGATCGATTTACGAAGCGCCCCCCCGATTCAGCAACTTCTCCTGACCGATGCCGCCAGCGGCGTGGCGATGCTGGTTACCCAGGTTCATCACGCGGCAGCGGATGGATTCAGCGCGGCGATGTGGCTGCACCACCAATTCAAGATTGCTGCCGGTCTGGAGACTCCAGTGCGTGAATTTGCTGAATTCGAACCAGTCCTGGTACGACATCACGCGTCGCCAATGAGCAGCAAAGCGTCCAAAAAGTTCGGTTCGTCTCAAAACCTGTGGACCGAAGGCAGGCAGGCCACCGCACAATTACGCTGGTTGACGACGGAATTGGCTGCACGGTCCTTCTATAGACGCTGCTGCGAGAATGGCGTAAACGTTTCGGACGCACTTGCGGCCGCGACCTTCGAAATACTGGCAGCCTGGAATCGCAGGCACGGCGCCCCATCACAGCGAATCGGTCTCTGGCTGCCGGTGAACATCCGGCAACGCCATGCTTCGCAATTCGGAAACGGCACGAGCCGCATCCGCATACATCCGGGACTTTCGGCGGGCACTTCCTTTGTGGACAGGTGCCGCGGGATTCGACGGCAGATTCAATTCGGTTTGAGGAGCGGAGAATGGGCGCTTCCGGAAGGTCCAACGGTCACCCGCTTGCCTCTCTGGATCACTGGTCCTTTCCTGAATGTGTATTTGAATCGCCCACAGGTCGATATGGGAACGATCGCATTTTCGTACGTCGAGAACTGGAGTGGAATGCAGGACTCCGTGTTTCAAGATGTCGAGAAAATTGAGTGCGTCGGCCAGTTGCACAAACGTCATGCGCTCTCCATCAATGGCGTCCGACACGCGGAGAGTATCTGGTTAACGTTTACGTACGATCCCGGACGATTAACGCAGGATGATGTCCGGCAAATGGTCGATTCCTTCCGCGGTCAAATCGAGTGTGCCGCATGGTGAAAAACGGGGACAGAGGGAACAGGCCCCTCATTCCTCAATTTCGACAGTGCAGAAGTTGGGGAATGAGGGGCCTGTTCCCTCTGTCCCCGTTTTTCCCTTTTTTCAATGATGGGCTGCGTCGTCTCATGGGGTTGCTCATCGGATGGGCTGGTACCCCGATGGAAATACTCCATTGGGTTCGAATGGTCACATATCCTTACAGCCAGAAACGTCTTCGACGGCGTTATCGAATTGCCGAGGACACGCCCGTCTTGTCCTACGATGCGGAACTCGAAGAGCACATCCGCGGCGCCGCGGCTCGGTACAGCAGGGCTGGCTTCGAAACCAGATTCGCCCGGACTTCCGGGTCCACTGCAGCGCCGAAACACATCCTCTATACGAAATTTCGGATGCGCTCCACGCGATGGATGTTCATCGATAGTTTCGTGCGAGCCTTCCGGGCTTATCGTGTGCGGCGAAAGAGTCTGTATGTCTTCAGTGCGTTTGAGATGGATCATTCGTTAACGTCGATGCTTCGCGAGGAACGGCGATTGCCTTTTTACCTGGTGACGCTGCAGGCGCCATATCGCGTTGAACGTCATCCTGCGATTCAAGACCTGGCTTCACGGTATGGCGCGGTTGCTGTCCAGCTCTGGGTTTTGGTGATTTCAAATCCGGGTGTGATCTACTGCACGAATCCGTCGACGCTCTGGTTGTTTCTCCAGGAAATTGCTGCAAAGTGGCGGCAGAGCACGCAGCTGATTCGGGACTTTCAAATCAGGCCGGAGCATTTCAGTGCGGCCGTTCACAATATCGCCAGGCGGCTGGCGTCGATGGGCAGCGCCGAACGAGTAGCCTGCATCGCGGTATCGGATGAGCCCCTGTCATTAAGCGACCTGGTGCCGGCCGTTCAGGCTTACATGTGCTGGACGGGCGGATACGTAAAGCCTTTCCTGAATCGGCTTCAGTCGTATCTGCCTGCGAACCGTTACCAGCTCATTCCGATGGTATCGATGTCGACCGAGACGATCGAAACAGTCGGACACTACGTTCGCAACAACACGCAATTCCTGCCAATGGCGAGTGGAGTCCTCTACGAGTTCATTGAGGAAGGCGCACGGGATTGCCCCGGGAATCTTCGATCGGCGGAAGAGCTGCGCGCGATGACGGCCTACACCATGGTTGTCAGCGATTCATTTGGACTGCGTCGGTATCAGACCGAGGATGTCTTCCTTTGCAATGGCCATTTCGGGAAGCTGCCCGATCTGCGATTTCTGTCCCGTCGGAATCTCGAATACTCCTTTACAGGTGAAAAGCTTTCCGCCGAACAGCTTAGCCACGCATTCGCTCTGCTGCGCGATGAACTCCTCGAACTTAGAGGAGACGTATTTCTGACATGCGTTCCATCGCTTCCTTTGGGGGACTTGCTTCCTCATTACAAACTGTTGATTGTCGGCGGTTGCGATAACGTCACACTGGAAATCTGCGATGCCATGGTCCGGCGATGCGACATGCTGCTGCAGGAAATGAACGTCGAATACGGAAGCAAGCGGCAAAGCGGCCGGCTTGGGAAGATGGGATTCGCGCGTCTGTCCTTCGATGATTTCATCGGGCGCTTCGGCACGGAGAACCAATTCAAATTTCTGCCTCTGTACCGGCGGACCTGGGAAGATCTAGTGCGCGAGCCTGCTGGCGTGCTTTGCGAATAGAGAGTTCGTGGGAAACTCTGTAGAAAGCTCCGCGATCACAGTCTGTGCCGCCGCCTTCTTATTCTCCCGAAGATAGGTGACTGCGAGAAGAATCTTCGCATACGGTTTCAACAGAGTTCCGTTTTCTGCGGCAAGCTTCAAGTTACCGACAGCGTCTTCCTTGCTTGCGGGATAGCCACGGAGTCTGGCCACCCATCGAATCGGCATAGGCAAGGTAGCAACGACGTAGTTTGTGACACCGGTCCAGATGTAAGCATCGAAAAACTCAGGGTTCGTCTCAAGCAATTGTTTCGCGGCCTCATAACCCTTTACGCCGGGCTTTGCAGCGGCCAGACGCCTTTTCTCAATGAGGAACATGTAATCCGCCTCGACACCGTTCGCGAGCGCCAGAGCAAAGAGTGCGTTTTCCCTGGAGGTTTCACGGCTCTTGAGAGGGTCGGCAAGCTGACGCGTGTGTTCGGTCAGTTCCAGGAGGCGCTTCTTCGCCGCCGGGTCTGGTGTTCCGGATGGATCGGCGAACAGTTTCTTGTCGTCTACATAGAATTCCGCGTCCAGTGCTTTAAGCCGGTTGAGTTCGGTGAACAGGACACACGCAGCCTGGGCGGCGTAGCCAAGCGGGTCGTCGGGTTTCTGATGGACATAGGTTGCGAGATGACGCTCGGAGGAGACGAAATCGAGGGAATACATGGCCTGGAAGCCGGCAGAGAGTTCAGGGTCCGGGGTGGATGCCTGCGCGTTTGCTGAAAATACGACGAATGAAACTGCAAGCAGGCAGGACACGAACCGGCCAGTGTGGGTCATATCAATGTTACTCCGGGAGAAGATTACGCTATCTGGTTTTCCGATCGCGCCGGGTTGTGACACTTTCTTGTGAGACACAACGGGTGAGGGCTGGCGGTTGAGGGGAAAAGAGAAATACCTCGGTACCCCTCAGCCGCCATTTCCTGCTGCTACTGCTGGTTGTAAACCGGGGCGGGCGCGAAACATAGGGAGTATAAGCGGGATTATCCCCGTACCTCCCAACCCATGTCGCCGTGGGGATCTTACGTGGGAGGGTGGTGCCGCAGGCTCAGCAGTCCTTTCCTTCGTCGTTCGACTTCTCGAAAGTTCATGGGTGAGGTATCCTCCGGCATCGATCCAAGGAGTACCTGTGTCGACGACATTCACGCTCCGACCGGCGCTATCGCTGGTCCTTTCATTTTTCATCATCGCTGGGAATACCCCTGTCTCCGCTGCGGAAATCACACCTCCCGCGGCTGCGGCGCTTGGGGAGATGATCGGCTTGGGCAATGTGTGGGTGGACGGGAAACCTGTCGATTCCGGCCCCCTGCTGAACGGTAGCCACATTCGCACTGGAGAGCTGTCCAATGCCAAAGTCGCGCTCTTGAACGGCAACACACTCACACTCTCCGGTAAGACGGAACTGAACCTGAACCAATCCGATGGGATTATCCAGGTGGACCTCACGTCCGGCGGTCTTGCGTTTGCAGCATCCGATACCCACGTCGCCTTTTCGATACATGAATATGAGTTGCGACCGGATGAAGGTGCATCCGGCAGCATTGCATTTACGGATCACAGAGTGGTGACGGTGCGCATGGAGTCCGGCAACGCCACCATTCGCGACACTGATGGAAATGTCGATTCGGTGCTCTCCGGAAAATCCGAACGAGTACTTTCGATTAGAGGCACCAGCACCGATGAACCGATTGCACAGATCGCTTCGAATCTGCCTGCCGCAGGCCCGGAACCGCAAGAACAGACGGGAGCAGGGCAAACAAACCCACCCACCACGGCTCCTGCGCAACAGCCACCGGCAAAGAATTCCGGCTCACACAGCAAGACTCTTCCGATAATTCTGGCTGCCGCAGGAGGCGGTGCCGTCGCTGCGGCCTTGCTTCTGAGTCGCGACGACAAATGCACACCACCGGACCCTGCTTGTCCAGCGCCGCCAACGGAAACAACGACACTGGGATTTGAATCCTCCTCTCCGCCTATTTCCAGCACATTTATTTCCCCGGGTACAACCGTAATTGCCGATACGTTCTCGCTACAAACGTCGGCCGGCACAGACTCCATCACTGCAATAACCGTCATCCTTGGTTCCGGTAACGCCAGCGGATTAAGTCTGGTCGAGATCACGGATGACCAGGCCGCAATTCTGGGAGGCCGCGTATATGGATCTATTTCTAACCCATTGACAGATACTCCAACGATTTCTTTATCCACAAGTATTACCGCGACGACTACCATCTCCCGGCTCAACGTCCGAATCACCGCGAAAAGCCACGGTTCCATGCCAGCGCCCCCGGGTTCAATCTATGGGATCAATGCGTTTGTGAATAACTGGACTGGATCCAACAAACACGCCGGCAGCGACCGCAGTGATGTGAATGTCATCGTCGACAACCAGTCGCCGGGCGATGTGACAGAAATTAAGTGGACGAGCATCTCTACAACCCAGGTGCAGCTGCGCTGGACCAATCCGGCCGACACAGATCTGAGCCAGATAGTCGTACTGCGGTCCACGTCTCCCGTAGTAGACACTCCTGCTGAAGGTGTCTCCTACAGTATTAATGCTGTGATTGGTGCAGCTCAGGTCGCATGCCTGACAAGCAGTACCGCCCCCTTTTGCAGCCTATCTGCCCAGGGGTACTACAAGATTTTTCTGAAGGACAGCCGCAACAATTACTCAATTGGGGTCGCGGCCGTCCCACCAGAGGAAACAATCGTAACGACTTTAGGCACCGTTGAAGGTTCTACGCCTCCGACTCCAGTGCTCTTGGCTCCCGGCGGTCCTGCAACGGTTGCGGACGCGTTCTCATTTCAAACAACAACGGGGTTTGACCGCATCCAGTCGGTGACTGTCAGCCTGGGATCTGGCGCCTTCAGCGGAAGTATCGCGATTACAAACTCCAGTGGTACAACCCTGTTCGGGTCCAGTGGTGTAACGAGCGATTCTGTAACAATTGCTTTGCGTGAAAATATTGAAGTTACTGGAATTCCAGTGTCGTCAACTCCCACGACTTACCTGGTTCGAGTTACGCCCAGGAGTCATGCCACAATGCCACCGCCTCCGGGTGCGACTTATCTCGTCCAGGCTACTGTTACCGACTGGGCCGGTGGCGTCAATCCCCACGACGGAGCCGACACGACGTACATTCCAATCCTCATCGACAACCAGTCGCCGAACAACGTCACCAGCGCAACCGCAACGATAGCTACCCCAACTCAGGTCGACCTGAGTTGGTCGAATCCCACGGATAGCGATCTGGCGAAGATTATCGCCTTACGATCGACATCGCCGATAACGGTCGTACCTGCGGAAGGAATTGCCTACTCTATCGGCAATACGATCGGCGCAAGCACAGTGGCGTGCGTGGTTACCGCTCCGGCATCGAGTTGCTCGGACACGGGACTCACGGCACAGACTCAATATTTTTATAAGCTGTTTGCCCTGGACAGCAGTGGTAATTACGCGACGGGATCGGATGTCGGAGGCGTTACCCCCCAGTCGGTGAGCAACGGCTCATCACTTGTCGTTTCAAAGTCTGTGGATCATTCGGTCGTGGCGCCGGGAGACGCGCTTTCGTTCAGCCTTGCGATTTCGAATTCGGGAACGCAATCGATCACAACCACAACACTCAACGACACGCTGCCGCCCGGTTTTGCGTTGACCGCGGGCAGCACGAAGATCCATATCCTCGGATCATCCGGCGAAGAACTCGAAGTGCGGGCGGTGTCGCCGACCGCAAGCGGCGACAGTCTGGTGTTCCCAATCGGTGTGCTCGGACCGGGTGGGAGGGCGACCATTACTTACTCTGCCGTGGTGAAGTCGAACGCGCATCCGGGGGAACAGGCGAGTGGCGTAGTCGGTATCGCGAATCTGTTCAGCGGCGAGCATGTGAAGTCCAATCCCGCCCAGGTCCGCGTGACGGTCACGTCCGGCGCGTTCTCGCTGAATCAGGTGTTGATCGGACGTGTGTTTGAAGACCGGAATCGAAACGGCCGTTTCGATTCGGGAGAACCCGGAATTGAAAACGTGCGCGTTGTGACGTCCTCCGGCCGGAGTGCGACAACCGATTCGGACGGACAGTACAGTCTTGCGTCGCTCGCCCCCGGCTCCGTTCTCGTGGCAATCGATCCCGCCACTCGGCCTCCTGGCTACGAACTGCCGAGCAATGAAGATCGTCTCGGCGGTGCCGGACGGATGCAGGTGACTCCGCTGGATGGCGGAGGATTGCTTCGGCAGAACTTTGGTTTGATACGCACCGCTGCAAACCCGGCGACGGCCGCAGTCGCCGGCGCTCGAATGGAAATGACGTTCGATCGGCCGATCATGAAAGCGGGTGGCAATGACATGCAGCTGATCCGGATTCACGCGCCGGATGAATCGGTCATCGTCACGACAACTTCCGGTGCGCTCATGGACGCGGGCAAAGTCTCCGACCCGTTTCCGTGCGAGTCGGTTCTCTCACTGAACCAGATCCCGGACCAGACGCGTCGATTGGAATTACGAACAGAGAGCGGTGAAGCCGCGGTCTGCCTGGTGTCCGACAGTGCTCCGGGCACCGCTCATTTGAGAGCAAGCAGTACGGAGAAACCACAACTCGATGCAACGGCGGATGTACGCTATGAAGCAGCGCAGCGCGCACCGCTGCTGGTTGCCATCGGTGAAGTCGGAATAGGCCTGTCGCGTCCGGGCAAAGATGCCACCGATGGCGCCCGGCGCGTCGACGGAGAAACGAGTATTTTCTTTCAGGATTCCCCTCGAAAGAACGATCTGTTCACGATGGCGCTTCGAACAAAAGGCGGTATCAACAGCGCTTCGGGCGCCAATGGCCTGTTTGAATCCGATCCCATGCAGCGTGTGTATCCAGTGATGGGCGACGCTTCGTCACGACAGGAACTGGCTCAGTCCTCCAGCCGTCTTTACTCGCGGTACGACCATGGGAAATCCTATGTGATGTATGGCGATCTCCGCGGCGACACGGCTGCCGACGGCCGGAGTGAATTGCTCGAATACAACCGGAATGTCACTGGAGTGCGATTCCAGCTTCAAAGCGATAACGGAACAAACTGGCTGCAAGGCCAGGCCGCGCGGCCCAGGACAGCGTATCGGCACGACATTACTAATGCTCTGGAAGGTTCCATCATCCGGCTGTCGCAATCTCAGATTGTCCGCGGTTCGGAGTCGATCTCCCTCGAAATACGGGACCGGCGCAACCCGGAAGTCATAGTCTCGCGAGAAACTCTCGTCCGCAATGTGGACTATTCGCTGGATCCTCTGTCGGGCGTGTTGTTCCTGATGCGCCCCATCTCCCTGTTCGATGCATCACTGAATACGGTTCAGCTCGTATCGACATACGAATACCAGGCCATCGGCACTGGTTCGGACATGTTTCTTGGCCGAGGTTCCTATTCGTTGAATAGCGTCGGACTGCGGCTGGGCGCGTCGGCACTTTCGCAAAACGAAGGTGGATCGAAATTCGCCGTAGGTGGTGTGGAGTTGGAGCAGAAGCTTTGGAGCGGTGGACACTTTAAGATGGAGGTTCCCGTCAGCAACGGACGCTATTGGGTACAGAATTCGCTCTCTGACGACAATCTTCACAATGGAACAGCGATCCGCGCGGAAGTCGACCAGCCGCTCGGATTTCGCAATTCCGTCCTGCACGGACGATTGGCAAACACGGGAGAAGGATTCTTTAATCCCTATGGGACCGTTACGGTTTCTGGCCAGCAGTTCCGTGGAGTTTCATTCGACACGCGAGGAATCCAATCCGGGAAACTGAGTTTTGCGTTTCAGCAGGAAAAGAACCGGAACCGATCCGTGGACAATCAGCGGCAAGCTGTCAGCGCAACGCTCACGCAACCCCTGGCTGAGAATCTCACTTTGGACGCCGGAATCGACCGGCGGAATTTCGAGGATCTCAAGGCGGGGCGAGAAATCCATTCCGAACTCGTTTCGGCGGGTGTGAAATGGAAACCTCTGCCACGACTGGAAACCTCGTTACGTCGCGAACAGAATGTGGGCGAGGCCGATCCGACTTATCCCACCCAGACTTTGCTCGGTGCACAGTACACACTGTCGTCGGGAAATCGGATATTTGCAACGCAACGGCTCTCGGATGCGCCGATTATCCCAATCAGCGGCGCCGAAACCAGCGGCGTACTGTCGCCGCAGTCGAGGAAGGAAACCGCGATTGGCGTGGAATCGCGGTGGCGCCAGAATACAAGCCTCACGACGAACTACAAGCTGGATGCCAGCGGCACCGGGACCGACAGCTTCGCTGTGATGGGGATCGTGACGCGATTGCCGATTCGATCCGGCCTTTCCGTCGACTGGACACTGGACAACGCGATTCATCTTGCCGGCACCGGGAAGGGTTACGTTGGAGGGTCCTTCGGGTTCACGGAATTGAAGGAAGACAAGCTGCTGCTTTCGACGCGATATGAAATCCGGCGGCGCGACAGGTCGCAGAAAATATTCACGGCAGGCATTGTGGGACAGTTGACTCCGTCCACGTCCGCAGTTGCGCGCTTCCGCAACTCCGATTACGGAACAGGAAACATCGGAAGGATCAACGACGGCCAACTGGCGATTTCGCTTCGTCCGAAACTGTCGGATCGCCTCGCGCTGCTTTTCAGTTATAACTTTGGAAACGCAAACATCATCACACCAGGTGCGCGTGATTTCGTCAATGCGAACTCAGAAACGAATTCCACTATCGCAGCGGCGACTGGCCGCACCGACAGATTGTCGGCCGATGGGTTGGTCGAAATAAAGCACGGCTTCGAGTTCTATTCCCGGGTGGCGGCAGCACGAACTCCGGGAATGTACGGCGGAAGCCGGCTGGGCACGTATCTGCAGGGCCGTCTGCAAAAGTCTCTGTTCTATCGATTCGACATCGCCGGAGAGGCCCGTTGGGTGCGGGAGTCGATGCGGACCCGTGGCGCCCTCGTGACGGGAATTGAATTTGGAACCTGGCTGACACGGGATCTCCGAATTGGGCTGGGTTATAGCCCGAGCGGATTCGCAAATCCTGGCGCACTGCTCAATTCCACTGCGGCACGTGGCGGCCTTTATCTCGCGATCAGTTCCAAACTCTCGAGCATCTTCGATCTGATGGGAACACCGCAGAAATCGAGATAGTTGTCGTGATGCGGCGTCACCTGCATCCGATTACCTTAAGCACTGGATGCGTAAAAAGTTGATGTCAGGACGCGGTTCCGCGGGATCAACGCGCCGTCGGCGACCACGTAAGGCCCTGCCACCCCAGGCAGTCGAAATCGCCGAATTGTGTTTCCAGTAGTATGTGACCGGGTCCAATCAAATGAGTTTCGTTGGGCTTGAGCCGTCGCGAGTCACCACGCGACACGGTATGAATGTCCTCCAAAACTCGAAGTAAACGGCGAATGTTCTCAGCGGTTCTACGATGCACAACATCGAGATCCCATGTAGCGGTGGGAACGCCCTGGAGGATGGCCGCGGCCATACCAACGACGATAACTTCTACTCCTTCGTCAGCGAGCTGAAGGAGAATCTAATAAGAAACTCGAACCAATCTAAAGGACTTAACAGTTTCATCCGTCGCGGGTCCGGCGCGCCGGGTGACAAACTTATGTGGGAGGGTGGTGCTGCAGGCTCAAAGAAAGATTAATAGAATCCGAGTGCACATTTTTTCGAACCAACCTTTGACGCAAAAGTTCAAGGAAGAACAGGTCGGAAGCATTTCAGGTATTCCAATCGAAAGACACATCTGAGATCTCCATCGCCTAAAGGCATTGTATGAATCCTCCCGCGAGCGCGAGGTCGTCGAAATTACCCTTTCTGATTTCAATTCCAATGGAATTCCCTGCATTGAAGCGGGGCCCGAACTGGCAACCTGCGATCCTTTATTTGCGTCATGAATGGTTCACTACTCGCAGACCTTTTCGAACGCTACGGCAGTCGCCTTTGGAACCACCACCCCGCGGGATGCGCTTCGCGATCCCGCTGCCCTCCTGACCCAGGAGGGCAGTTCCGCTCGCCGACAACTTACCGAATGCTTTGGATCTCTTCGGAGATGGACTGCTCGTAGGTGCTCCAGCCTGAAGGAATCCCGAATGGTGCCTGGTGGAAGACGGCCTCGATACGACGGATCTTGCCCTTCTCGATCTTGAATAGCTCGGCGAGCTGCCAGGTCCAGTTGATCCGATAGTGGTCGAAGAACGCGAATGAGAAGACAATTCCGCGCTCGCGATCGACGGCGACGAATCGGCGGTCGCGGATACGGTCCACGATGTTATTCAACGATGTGCCGGTGAACTGCGCCAGACAGTCGTTGGTCGCGGTGATTCCGTTCTCGAAGCGAACGCAGCCTTCGGTGAATGGGTAGTAGCCCTTGCTGTCGTGACGCGCGAGCGCGGTGAAGTAGTAGTTCGCCTGGGTCACGAGGTCTTCGCGCGAGGCGCGTTCATTCTCGGGAATGACCTGGGAGAAGATCGGATTCGGCTCTTTCATCGCGGCAACGCGGTCGCCCGTGCTGAGAGCTGCAGGAGCAGCCGGGGCAGCCGGAGCGGCTCCACGAGCACCACCTGCGGCTGCCGCCGGTGCAGCTCCGCGGGCACCAGGCGCTGCGCCACCCGCAGGCGCGCCACCACGGGCACCGCCGCCACCACCAAGCTGCACCGTCGGACGAATCGCCAGCTGTTCGACCTCAGTGATCTTGCTGTCGACGATCTTCAACCGGATCGCGACGGCGACATTGTTCCCCTGATCATCATTCACGCCGTGATTCCCCATGTTTTCTTTGACCGCGCCGATCATGGCGACCTGCTGCGTTTCGGTGTCCGGCACATAGAAGCGATAGCCGCCGAGTCCCGACATTCCGTACCACAGCCCCTCGTTTCCGAGCGGAAGCGTGATCCCGTTTTCCGTGAATCGCACATTGCGCGCAAACAAGTCGTCGCTGACGGTGCGGTCCAGCATCGCCTTGAGATACCGATCCATGTAGCCCTGAAGGCAGGCGCGGTCGCACGCCGGCTTCTTCACCTGGGCTTCGGCGACGGTCGCCATCAGCAGCACGAACAACAGAACAACACTGTAGAATCGAATCCGCATGTCTCATCCTCCCCGTTTGGATGGAATTTGATCGGGCGCAGTATAACGCATGAAATTCCCAGAGTGTCCCCCTGGACCATCTTCCTTGTATACCTGCGTCTGGGCTGTACCTCTCTTGGCGGTCCCATCGCGCACCTGGGTTACTTCCACGAGGAGTTCGTTGTCCGCCGCGAGTGGCTCGACGAGAAAACCTACACTGGGATCGTAGGCCTCTGCCAGTTTCTGCCTTCGGCGTTGCTCATGTTCGCAGTGACCTTCGGTCATACGCTGTATTCGACTCGGCCCGGCTCCGCCGTCGTTCACGCGCTGGAACTGGTGGCGGTTGCCGTGATTGCGCAGGCAATCTGGACGATGATGCGAACGCTGACACAGGATCTCACTCGCATGATCATCGGGGCAATCGCGACGGCGGTGATCCTGATTTCGGGACTCCATTCGAGTCCGCTTGCGGCAATCGCGCTGGGCGGTGCGCTGGGCATGCTCTTCTGTCGAAGTACGGCAGAGGAAAGTTCCGGGCAGCTGCGCATTCCAATCTCACATCCGGTTGCGATCGCTTCCCTGCTGCTGTTTGTGCTTCTTCTCGTCGGTCCCGCGTTGTTTCTGACAGTGCACTACAGTCCGGCGATCGCGTTCTTCGAAGCCTACTACCGCAGCGGCGCGTTGGTGTTTGGCGGTGGGCATGTGGTATTGCCGCTTCTGCAAGCGGCGGCGGTGAACTCTGGTTGGACCGACAACAATACGTTTCTTGCGGGCTACGGTGCGGCGCAGGCCCTGCCGGGACCATTGTTTTCCTTCTGCGCGTATCTCGGGGCCGTGGTGCAGTCTCCACTGCACGGAGCGCTTGGCGCGGCGATCGCCACTATCGCGATATTCCTTCCCGGCCTGCTGCTCGCCATCGGAGTACTACCGTTCTGGAATCACCCGCAGTCCAACGCGAAGAGTCGCGCGGCGTTCGCAGGTGTGAATGCCAGTGTTGTCGGGATTCTACTGGCGGCTCTCTGCCGGCCGGTGTGGACGAGTGCCGTCCTGAAACCGTCGGATATCGTGGTAGTGTTCGCAGCATTCCCGGCTCTGACGAGATTGAAAGCGCCGCCCTGGATGGTGGTTATCACGGCGGCAGTGGCGGGCGCGGTAGCATCCTTCTCCTGAAGGGAGAAGGCGAGGGGTGAAGAACTGCCTTTCCTTCACCCCTCACCCGCCGCCCATCTTTACTTCATCAGTTCGGCAAGTTTGTCTTTGATGGCATCGCCCCAGATCACGTAACCCTTGGCGGTCGGGTGCAACCCATCGGCCATGATCTCGGTTGAAATCGTTCCGTCCGGCGACAGGAACTTTTCTCCGATATCCATATAGAAAATGTTCTTGTTATCCGCGAGCTTCGAAAAAATCGTGCTGGCTTCGGCATTCACTTTCCGCGCCGCGGAGTTCGGGGCGTTACGCGGGAAGATCGCCAGCAGCAGAATCTTCGCGTTCGGGAAATCCTTGCGCAGCTCCAGGACGATCGCGCCGTTGCCTTCCGCAATTTCCGGACCGGTATTTCCGCCGGAATTGTTCGTGCCAATCATCATCATGATGGCCTTTGGCTGGAATCCGACTCCTTCGCCGTTCTGCAGGCCCCAGAGAACGCCTTGTGTCGTATCGCCGGAGATCGCAAAGTTGCCTACCTTGTACTTGCCGAAGTACGTTGCGTAGGTTTCCGTCGAGTTCCGCCACAGGTCGGTGATGGAATCGCCCACAAGTAGAAGATCGATGTCACCCTTCTTCGCGAGTTCCACATACGAATCATGCTTGGCGGCGTTGCGCGGCACGGGGCGAATCGCACTGTTGTCTCGCGGGACCGACACGACGGTCAGCGCCTTATACCTGGTCAGTAGAGCTTTCGCCGGAGAGTTGTTCGCATTGATCATGCGAGTAAGTTCCGCATTCATCTGCTCGACTTCGACTGCGGTCGGGCGTGCGATAGCCACTGCCGGAGGTACCGGCTGCGGCGGTCCCGCGACTACAGCGCCGCGACCGGCACCGGCAGGGGCGCCGGCACCGGGTCCGCCACCTCGTACTCCAGCTGCACCCGGCCCGCCAGGCCCGCCCGGCGCCTGGCCCGGGGCTGGCGCCTGGCCGATTGCCACAAATGCCAATCCTGAGATCATGATTACTGTCAGAGCCAAAGCCCATACGGTCCGCTTCATTGGTTTCTCCTTTGTGATGTGTTCGAAATGCGAAGTGATCCTATCCCCGCCCTTGTCCAAGGTCAACACTTCCGCACCTTCCAGTCGTTGTGGTGAAATGAAAAGACTATGACCAACACCAACACAGGTACTGTTCTATTTCACCGAGTACTTCGCGCCACGCCGGATCGTTGGGCGGACCGATCGTTCGAATTTGTGAGGAAATAATGAACGGGAACACATTGCATTTGGAGCATTCCGTCGAAGTAGAAGTGAGTCGAGAATTCGCATGGATGTATCGGACGGACATCGCGAATTGGAACGATCCACCTGCCAGCTTTGCGCTCGAGGGTGCGTTTGTCGCGGGTTCACGTGGGACAACACTGATCCCCGGACAAGTGCCTTTGCATTGGAGGATCCGAGAAGTTCGGCCGGGCAAGTCGTTCATCCTTGAACTGCAACTCGACAAAGCAATGCTGACATTCGAGTGGCTCTTTGACGCGCTGACTGATCAGAGGACGAGAATGACACAAAAAATTGTGTTGTCCGGCGATAACGCAGCGGCATTTGCAGAGCAGGTCGAGACGGGCTTCGGCTCGACTCTGGCCGAAGGGATGAAGAGGATCGCAACGGAGATGGCCGACGCGGCATCTCGGCACACCACAAAAGGTGCGATCTAAAACCGGATGCTTTTCAAGACACCGCGTTTGTTGCTTCGCCCGTTTCAAGAGGCGGATCTGGAGTCCTTTGCGGCCTATCGATCCGACCCCGGCGTGGCGCTCTATCAGTCCTGGTCATCGCCCTTTACACTCGACCAGGCCAGAGCGTTCCTGAAGGAGATGGAAATCGTGCAAGTCGGCGCGCCTGGCATGTGGTATCAACTCGCGGTTGAGCGCCAATGCCAATCGGGCCTGATTGGGGATTGTGCCTTTCAAATATTGGCGGACGATGAGCGTCAGGCGCAAATCGGCTTCACTTTTGCACCGGCTTATCAGAAACAAGGCTACGCCACTGAAGCTGCAAAGGGTCTGCTGGATTACATGTTTGGTAAATTGCATCTGCATCGTGTGGCAGCAACGTGCGATGTCGAGAACGAAGCTTCGGTCCGATTATTGGAGCGGCTTGGGATGCGGCGGGAGGCAGAGTTGATCGAGAACATCTGGTTCAAAGGCGCTTGGGGCAGCGAGTACGTGTACGCGTTGCTTTACAAGGAATGGAACCGTTTCCATAGCCCCACGGGCTCCGACGGCTGAGCGGCGTGGTTTCTGGGTGAAGTATCTCGCAGACTGACCTGGTTGCTCAGCGACCTGAACAGATCCCGACAAACGAGAGGAGTGCCGTGGATGACAACCAGTAATCTGTTTTTGATTGGCGACGTTGTGGGCTTCTCTCCCCACATCGGACGGCTCGTGTCGATGATGAACTACGCCCGACACACGACCTTGGAAGCCGTCAAGGGCCTGACGGTTGAGCAGCTCGATCATCTGGCGGACAAACAGAGCAACTCTATCGGCGCACTGTTGTTCCATATCGGAGCGGTTGAAGTGGGGTATCAGGTCCACACCTTTTTTGATCGCAGGCCTGACGCAGACGAGATGCGCGAATGGGGGTCGGGTTTCCAGCTTGGCGGGGGCGTGCATCGAGAAGCTCAAGGCCACGAATTGGAATACTATCTCGAGCGCCTTGATCGAGTGCGAGTGACGACGCTCGATGAACTGACACGTCGCGATGACAATTGGCTCGACGAACGTACATCCTTCGGAAGTTCGCAACAGGTGAACAACTACTTCAAGTGGTTTCATGTGATCGAGGAGGAATTGAACCACCGCGGGCAGATTCGCTGGCTTCGCAAGCGGTTGGCTCCATAACCGGGTGAGGCCGGCGCCAACACGGAGATCATTGTGGAAAGTAACGGCCTGCGGCCAGTAGGTTACGCCAAACCGTTTGGATGCGGAAGCAAACCGCTACCGTACCGTCTGACATATTTTGAAGGAGTTTCATGCACGAATGTGTCGGGGCGATCATTATTCAAGAGGAGTCAGTCCTGCCAGGTATGCGGTCGGTAGACCGGAAGCTTTATCCAAAAGTCTGGGACGTGTTCGGCGGACATGTTGAAGATGGTGAGTCACGTCGGCAGGCATTGGAAATGGAACTTGGAGAGGAGCTTGGAATTGTTCTCGCTGGCGCTCATTACTTAGAAACTCTGAGAATACCAAGTTCAACAGAAGGCGATCATTTCGATGCAGAGATGTATGCCCTGTATGCGAAGCCGAGTCGCCAACGTGAAAGCATGGGCCGAAAGCTCACGCATGCTCTTGTCGACGTGCTCATTGAACGAAAGTTCAGCGGCCTCATTGTCTGTGTTCTGCACGCTAACCAAGCCGGTCGGCGATTTTACGAATCGATAGGGGAGCAGTTGGCCGGCAGCCAATTTCTCACGAACATAAGAAGTATAAGCGGGATCATCCCCGTACCTCCGAACCCATGTCGACGTGGGAATCTTATGTTGAAACGCTCCGGCCAACATGCCACTCATGTGCCATCGCGGCCACTTTGGCTTAGTTCCTTTAGCAGCCACGATCGGGCCAGACTCCAATCGCTGTGCACGGTCCGCGGCGAGACTTTGAGTACCTCGGCGATCTCCGGCTCGGTCAGACCTCCAAAGAAGCGCAGTTCCACGACCTGGCATTGACGCTGGTCCAGTTTTGCGAGGTTGTTGAGGGCCTCATCAAGGTTGATGATCTCGGCAGTACGATCTGCTGACACCGTCAAGGCTTCGTTCAATGGCAGGGGCTCCACGTCGCCTCCGCGTTTCATCTGGCTGCGCGACCTGGCAAAATCCACGAGAATGTGCCTCATCAACTTTGCGGCTACGGCGTAAAAATGAAGGCGATTTTGCCAGTTCATATTGCTGGCATCGATCAGGCGGACATACGCTTCGTTCACCAGCGCTGTTGTCTGCAACGTGTGTCCCGCACGTTCCCCGCGCATGTAGGCTTGCGCCAGCCGGTGCAACTCCCGATAGACAAGCGGAGTGAGCTTTTCCAATGCGGAGTGGTCGCCATTGCTCCAGTCCAACAGCCACTCGGTGATCTCGTGTCGGGAAGACATACTCAAAGTTTAACGCGGCGGCAAATCGATCAGGGTAACGTACGAATCCTCTTTAAAGCGGTCGAAGATAATGTGCTGTCCATCCCGGGAAATGTCGAAATCCTGGATGAGAAACCCTGGTGCAAAGCTGGTGAGTTGATGTTTCTTTCCCGTTTCCAGATCGACGGACCAGAAGTTCTTGTGCCAGAACTCTCCCTGGAGCACAACCAGAACGGATGTGCGCGGCAAAAACGCAACACGGTCCGCGCCGCGTGAAAGTTTCAGGTCGGGCATAAGGCGCGGTTTCCCGTCGACTGTAATTGCCTTCAGAGTCACCCACGTGCCGGACTCTGTTGAGGTATAAACAAGAAGTCGTCCATCGGGAGACCAGAGGGGATTCATAGCCTTTTCTGCGACAAGTCGCATTGGCTTTCTTCCATCCAAAGGAACCCTGAGAAGCCCTTCCGTACCTTTACCTCGATCGGCCACCGTCAGCCACTCTCCATCCGGGGACCAGCCAGGAGCACCACCGACACTCAGCGAATCCGCAAGCAGGCTCCTACCGGTGCCATCCGAGTTCATCAGATAGAGCGCCGTGTTCCCGGCCTTTTGAACTGTAAACGCGATGCGGGTGCCATCGGGTGAGATGGCCGGGCCGCCGAGAAGCCGTCCGCCCAACCCACTCCACTCTTCAGGAGGTTTTCCATTCGACAACTTCCAGATACTGTCTTCGCGGCCTTTCGACGAGACGTAGAGCGTGTAGTGAGGTCCAACCCGTGGCGAGAGGCCACCACCGGAATGAAGTGTGAAACGACGGGTGTCGGACTCCCCGACAATCTGCGCCGAAATCGGAGCCTGCCATAGACTCGCTTCCGGGTTCACCACTGTAGCCACCAGCCGCCGATCATTAAGAGTTGCCGCCGCAATGGAGGTGTATTGCTCAGCTCCAAAAATGATCCGGTGAGGAACGCGATGCTCGACGTCGATTCCGTAAAGCCATGGCCCCGAGCCGTTCTCATCCGTTGAGGTGTACAACAACGTTCTCCGGTCCAGGAGTGTCAGATACGCGACGCGAGAGTTGAGAGCGAGGATTTGCTCGGGCGATCCGCCGTCTGGCCGGATTCGCCAGATATCCATTTCCTCGGGGGGAAAACCCTTTGTGAAGTAGATGAGCGAGCCGTCCGGTGACCACAAGGGAAAATGGTTATGAACTCCGGCAACCGAGTCTACGTGAATTTGCGTACCCACCATTTCATTTGTTTTGGTGACATAAAGGGGGTCGCCGTCCTCACTTGTGTGATAGACCATCCGCCCGTCAAGCGACCAGTCCAATTCCGGGCCATCGATATATCGCCTCGGGTTTCCACCAATCGTCGGCACTGTCCACTGAGTGGTACGTTTCTCGCCGCGGACCCAAAAGAAAACGTGGTTCCCGTCTGGTGAAAACCCCAGAGCCCGAACTTCGGGGTTCTTCAAGTCTCCTACCTGTCCCTTCGTGAGATTATTGGGCCGTCCCGCACCGTCTACGCCGATCTGAACCAACCAAACATCAAAAGGGCCATTCATGTCGGAGAGAAAGGCGACGAACTTCCCATCAGGCGAGATCGCAGCCGCCCCTGCTCCCGGGAAGTCTGTCAGCTTCGTGATCTCCGGGTCCTGTAGAGGATTACGCCACCAATAGTCCTTCCGGTTGAGCCACACGAAGCCTCCTCCGGCAGCCAATAGCGCACCTGTCGCCATCTGAAGAATGCGGCGTCTGGGTAATGTGGCCGCTGTCTTTGCACTTGCATCGGAAGGCGCGAGGACACCGGAAGTGGATGCCAGCGCTTCAAGCGCGAAGCTAAGATCGCTTGCGGATTGAAACCGCTGCTCCGGATTTTTTTCTAAACATCGCCGCACAATCCGGGACAGCACAACGGAAACCCTCGGGTTCGATTCACTCAGATCTGGCGGCTCTTCCTTCAGAATGGAATGCATGACTTCAGCGGGGACCTCGCCTGAGAAGGGACGGGTGCCGGCCAGCAGTTCATGGAGAATCACACCCAGAGCGAAAATGTCGGCACGCCCGTCGGTTTCATGCCCCAGGAGATGTTCGGGCGCGCAATAGCCCATGGTACCCATAACAACACCCGGTGTTGTACTGAGCGGCGGAACTGCATCCCCGTTTTTGCCGAACGATGGCGCCTTTAGTTTTGCCAAACCGAAGTCGAGAATCTTCGCGCGGCCATCGTTTGCTTCAAAGATATTTTCAGGTTTGAGATCGCGATGGACGATACCCTTCGCGTGCGCTGCGGCCAGACCACTCGCGACCTGCTGCATGATCTGAATTGCCCGGCGTTGCCCGACAGGACCCCTTTGCATCAGCACGCGCAAATCTTCGCCCTGGAGCAGTTCGGCGACCACGTATGGAGTTCCTTCGTAAATGCCGACGTCGTACACGGTCAGGACGTTGGGATGGTTGAGCTGTCCTGCCGCACGAGCTTCCTGTTCAAACCGGCGGAGCCACTCTGAATTCATCGAATAGGCTGCGGGCAGAACTTTGATGGCGACCTCGCGGTCCAGCCTCATGTCGCGCGCGCGGTATACCTGGCTCATCCCGCCCGCTCCGAGGATGGACACAATCTGATAGTGATGAACTTGCTGACCGACCCAGGACTTCGATTGTGATTCGGCCAGAGCTTCGGCCACGATCTCTATCGCTGGACGATCAATCCAGTCCCTGGCATTCGATTCGTGCGAGAGCAGCGATTCGACATCTTCACGCAGGGACCTGTCTTCGCCACAAGCCTCGAGCAGAAAAGCGGACCGATGCGCCGGCTCAACTTCCAGCACCGCCCGGTAGATTTCGCCGATTTGCCGATACCGTTCAGGAGTCATTGCCCTTTGTCGTTCAGATTTTTTGCTTCGATGGGCGCAGATTATACACCCCTCGTTGCGAGTTTTCCCTCCGGACTCCGCCTTAATCAGAGACGACGAAAACATGCCGAGAAAGACCTTCAAAACGTGAGGACAAGCTCTCACTGAAAGGACAGATTTATGACACGCAGTCGGTACAAAGCGATCAGGCTCAGCCTCGCTGTAGGGCTGGTCCTTGTGATTTCTTCGCACGTCGGAACAGTGCAAACGTCTTTGGCGATGCCGAAACCGGTCAACCAGGTGTTGGAGTGGAATCAGATCTTCATCGACACGCTCATTGCGACGAATACCGCGAACTCGTCCAGCCAACGGCTCGGGGCGATCGTTCATACCGCAATCTTCGATGCCTACAACGGCATCGAAAGGCGCTACACCCCAATTTTCGTGGACCGCCAAGCCTCTCACGGGGCTTCAACCCGTGCAGCAGTCATCGGGGCCGCACACAAAGTATTGGTTGGGCTCTTCGGATCTCAAGAGCAGGCTCTTAATGCCAGTTATGAGGCTTCGTTAAGGGCACTGAGCGACGATTGTCCGGACCACGGCAAATCGGCAAAAGGCCGCAACTCATGCTTGAAGCGCATCGAGAAAGGTATCGCCTGGGGAACCCAAGTAGCTGATGAGGTGCTCGCGTGGCGAGCGAACGATGGCTTCAGCTTGAGCCGGGATCCCTTCACGGGCGGCACAACCGTCGGCCAGTGGCGGCCAACGCCTCCCGCTTTCGGAGCCATGAGTGCCCAGGGATTGGCATATACCGAGATGTTCAGCCTGTTCAACAATGCCCAGTTCAGGCCGGGGATCCCGCGAAGTCTCATAAGCACAACGTATACAGCGGATTTCGACGCGGTTAAATCACTGGGTCGACGAACAGAGTCGACTCGAACTGCAGACCAGACGCTGCTCGCCGTATTCTGGGAGGGCAACGCCAGCGTTCACTGGAATCAGGCTGCGAACCAGATGGCGTACGACAATCACCTCAATATTTCCGACAGCAACCGGCTTCTCGCACTCCTGAATATTGCGATGGCCGACACAGCGTTCACCACCTGGAGTGCAAAGCGCCTCTATGGCTCCATCTCGTTTGAGGTGACCTGGCGGCCGGTGACCGCAATCCCGCTCGCGGACACCGACGGCAATCCAAATACAGTCCCCGACCCGGACTGGCTGCCGCTTATCAACACGCCATCGCATCCGGAGTATCCTGCCGGACACCCCAGCCTCAATGGTGCGGCGTCGACCGTCCTGCTCAACCACTTCAAAGGAAAACGACAGACGTTCACTTTGACTACCACTGGGCAGCCGCCCCGCACGTACGAAAGCATTGCGGAAGCGCGGACGGATGGTAACAACGCTCGCGTTTGGGGCGGTATGCACTATCCCAGCACAGTCGAGACCAGTGACGCTATGGGCGAAGCGATCGCAAATTACATCGATCAAAACTCTCTGCAGCGTCGGCACGGAAAGAAGTAGGCAGCCCCAGGTTTAGCCGCGGATTACCCGGATTGCACCGATTGAATCCGCGTAATCCGCGGTTAATTCCCATGGATGTCGTAAAATCTGCGCAATCCGAATGGAAAACATAAGAAGTATAGGCGGGATCATCCCCGTACCTCCGAACCCATGTCGCCGTGGGGATCTTATGTGGGAGGGTGGTGCCGCAGGCTCAAATCCGGATAAGAGAAGGCTTTTCGTTGATGTTGGGGCGGATTTCGAAGAAGGACGATGAGAATTCGAATAGGTCCGGGCGAGCGATTCCTCTGAGGGCGTTCAGAATTCTTCAGATAGGGTTTCGGAGGCCGCACGACAACCGGCGGAGCCCGGCTCAGGAGACCCAAACATTCGAGAATCTTCCTTGTCGTATCTGGCGGATGAATGGCCGCGATAATTCTCCTGCGGCCCCCACAGCGCTCGCATTTAAGGACGTCAATTTCGAAAACACGTCTCATGAGCTCGGCCCAGGAATAGTTGTGTGGACGCGAAGCAGTTTCTTGAGCCCGGGTACGCGGGATAGGTAAATGAAGAGTCTCGCTAGCACCTTCCGATTATAGAGTCGCGGATAGCGGATCGTCGCAGTAGCTCGATGGGAAAGCGCGAAGCATCAATCGGAAACAGACGCCAGCCATTGGATCGTCATGTCACCGTCGATCGCAGATCCCTACGGCGTTCCCGGGAGACTTCCACGCGCAACAGCATCCGCATCACTGGACTATTTCAAATTGTACATTTAGAAAGCCCTCTGCTAACCTGCGCGCACCCTTTCAAGCAAGAGTTCAACGCCGAAAGTTCTTGATGAAGCAGACCTGACTTGGGAGAAAAACGTAGCTTCTTGGACCGCGGATGAGAATCGTCCAGGCCGAAGGATCAGCAGGGGCACTGATTGATGGGCTCGTTACGTTAACAAAGGAGGGACCATGTTTCAGGAAAGAAAACGTGTGAGCTTCCTGGTAGCCGTGGCTTTGACTGCATTGATTGTTCTTCCAGAACGGCTCTATGTCGCCGCAGGGGATCTGGATACAAGCTTCGGCTCTGGGGGCAAAGTCACTACAGATTTCTCGGGCGGCAGCGATGGGGTGTCTGCAGTTTCGCTCCCGGATCTCACCTCGACTCTACTCGCATCGTTCGCTGTGGTTCTGAATCCGACTCGGGAGTACATATGAAAAGAGCGCGTTGGGCAGGGGATGTGATGACAGCAATTGCTTATCTGGCCGTGACGATTTTTGTCTGCATGATCACGGTTCCAATTGCCGAGGCACAGAACATCGAGCCTGTTGGTACCTTCAGTGGTCCCACCCACCCAGATACCGCGCTCATCCAAGGCACAGACGGCCTTCTATATGGCACGACGGGTGGCGGTGGGAATGACCTTGTGTTCAAGGTGCCACTAAACGGCACGCCCTTTACCCCGATTGATACACTTCAATGCGCCTCGGAAGGCTGTGCTGGGGCGGATTCGCTCGGGGCACTGATCCAGATTGGCAACTTCTTGTACGGCACCAGAACAAACGGCGGATCACCCAATAACGGCGGAACGATATTTGAGGTAAACGTGGAGACCATGGCATCCAGAGCGATCCACGTGTTTCAAGTAAATGCCCAGGACGCCTTCACTAACGACTCCTTCGACGGCCGGGTTCCTCTTTCGGGCCTGATTCTGAGCGATGGGTTTTTGTACGGCACGACGTTGTTTGGTGGGGCATCTAATCAAGGTGCGGCCTACAGAATTCGTCCGGACGGATCGGAATTTTCCATCATCCACTCGTTCATCTGCGTATCCGACTCCGACTGCGCGTATGTCCCCGCCTCGGGCATGATTCAGCTAAGCGACGGGTTCTTATACGGAACCACTGTCGGGGGGGCGGGCCTTATGTCAGGCACGATATACAAGCTGTCAACCGATGGCGCGACGTTTCAGATCCTCCACATTTTCACGGACAACACTGGTAGCGTCGGTTCGCCGTTTGCCGCCCTCGTTCAGGGCAGTGACGGGTTTTTGTACGGAACGACGGCCAATTCAGGATTCGCGGCCGCAGGGACGGTGTACAAGATCCTCCCCGACGGCACACAGTTCAGCACGATTCACCCCTTTACAGGATCTCCCAACAACGGCGGCCTTCCCCTGGCCCGCCTGATCCAGTTGAGCGATGGCAAGTTCTACGGCACAACGCAACGTGGCGGGGTCAACGATTGCGGAACGGTGTTCCGGATCTCTGCTAGTGGAATCTTTGAGCTTATCGATTCATTCGTGTTCGCGACCAACGGCTGTTTTCCCGGCAACGCCCTGATTCAGGCAAGCGACGGCAATCTTTACGGCACTGCGCCGTCGGGAGGAACTGGTTTCGGGACGATATTCCGTGTGGCTGGTCCCATTGTTGTGAAACAGACCCCAGTGATCACATGGGGCAATCCAGCGGACATTACTTACCCGACTGCACTGAGCGGCACCCAGTTGAATGCCTCGGCGAATGTTGCTGGATCCTTCACATACGCACCAGTTGCAGGAACTGTGCTGAACGCAGGCAACGGTCAAACCCTTCACGTGAACTTCACCCCGACGGATACAGTGAACTACAACAACGCCTCGCACGACGCACTGATCAATGTGCTCCGGGCGACAACGACAATCCAAATTAACAACATTCCGGCCAGTCCGACTTTCGGAGGGAACTTCACAGCATCATATGCATACACAGGCGACGGAACGACTTCGGTAACCTCAAACACGCCGGGCATGTGTACGGTCTCGGGTAATCTGGTGAGTTTCGTTGGTGCCGGAACATGCACTCTCGTGGCTCACGCGTCGACGGGTACGAATTATGCAAGCGTCGACGGAGGCGCGCAGACTTTCTCAATTCTCCGGGCAAGCGCGACGATTGGCATAAGCAACATCCCCGGCAGTGCCAGTGTCGGAGGAAGCTTCACGGCCACCTATACCTACATCGGCGACGGAACTCCTTCAGCTACTTCCAACACGCCAGGTACGTGTACCGCGTCAGGTAATCTGGTGACTTTCATTGGTGCCGGAACATGCACTCTCGTGGCTCACGCGTCGACGGGTACGAACTATGCAAGCGTCGACGGAAGCGCGCAGTCATTTGCAATCGCGGGTTCGAACGTCGATACGCAACGTTTACAATTGATCAGCCTCGTGCAGTCGATGAATTTCTCCAAGAGCAGGGAAAATAGCCTAACGTCGAAACTGAAGGTCCCGCCTGCGTTGACTTGCGATCCAATCCAGGGGTTCATAAACGAAGTCAAGGCGCAGACCAATAAGGACATTAATACAACGCAGGCACAGCAGTTGAAAGGTAGCGCTATGAGCCTGGGTTTATCACTGGGATGTAACCTGAAACCATGAAACGACGAAATCTCAGGTTCGCTTGAACGCTCCTGACGTGCCGGCGTGAGGCTTGCCGACACGACTCTTCCGGCCTATCCTTTGACGGTGCGTTCACTTCAAAGCCTAATCATCGCGGTGCTTATGTTTTCCAGTTCGGGCTTTGCTTTTTCGCAGGCCGGTGCGCGAATTCCTCTCCGCGGCCACCTCGTTGTTCCCGGCGCAACCGATCTCAACAATATCGAAATCCGACTCGTCAACCAGTCCGGCGTGGTCGTATCCCGCGTCTATACGAACAGCCAGGGCGACTTTGAACTCATTGGATACATCGGTACTTTTTCCGTCGAGTCGACACTGGATGGGTTCGCGCCGATCCGTGAGCGAGTGGACGTCATCAGCAATTCAGGTGGTGGAGCGGCCATCATGAGTCTGGCATTCACCCGTAGCGAACGGATTGGCTCCTCCACGGTGGATCCTGACGCGATCGATCGGACGCGGTGGGCGAAGGATGTCCTCGATGAATACGACAAGGCATTGGAAGACAGCCGAAAAGGGAATACGGCGAAGGCGGCGACTCGGCTTGAGGGCATCGTACGGAAGGCCCCGGACTTTTATAGCGCCCACAATGCCCTCGGCACACTGTATCAACAGGAGAAGCGGCTTGCCGACGCGGAACGCGAATACCGCCGAGCGCGCGAGCTGAATCCGCGCTCCGCGCAACCATTGATCAATCTTGGAAGTGTTTATATCCAGTCTGCGGATGCGCGCTCCGCAGAGGGGTCCGCCGTGACTCGTCCCCTCCAGGAGGCCGCAGTTGTATTTCTTCAGGAGGCCGTGCGCTTGAATCCACAGTCGGCTCCAGCCTATGCCTTGCTCGGAACCCTGGCATATCGAAATGGCAACTTGACAGCGGCGGAGGAGGACCTCACTCGCGCTCTTCGACTGGACCCACATCTGGGTTCCGCCTTGTTGACGCTTGCCAATGTATACACGCGGGGTCAGAAATGGGAATACGCGCTCAGTGCGCTGGATACGTATCTGGCAGACAATCCCACAGCATCCAACAGGGAACAGATCCTGGAGGCCAGGGCTCGCGTCGTTCAGAACAGGCAGACAAAATAATCGCCGGGAATCTGGTGTCCTCCTTTAGGTTCTCTGGCGAGGGAGGCTGCCGGTGCAGCAGCCTCCGTGCGTATTAGAAGCTCAGACGCGTGCTGAAGGTGAATCGGCGAGCGCCACTGGATGTCGTTATCGTGCCAAAGGTCGCGGCGTTGATATTGGTTGAAGGGCTTCCCAGGTTCGCGTGATTCAGAATGTTGACGGTATCCACACGAAGCTCGAACTCCTTGGTCTCCGATATCTTCACCCGTTTGATCAGATTCATATCCAGTCCGACCGAAATGGGCCCATCGAAGGTGTTCTTGCTGAGGTTCCCCACTGTACCGGCCTGCGCATTGACGAAAATCGGTTGTCCATTCAGATCCGTGATCATCTTTCCGGTATACGGCGAGGTGTTTCCAGAGCCCGAAACCAGGGCATTCGTCGTATCCGCCTGGTTTGTCAGGATGCCTGAAAAATACTGGAGACCCACTCCGGACGTGACTGTGGTGGGATTGATCCCCGGGAAATCACCGACCAGTTGGACATTGCCCGGCCCACCATTCCAGGTGGTGCCCGAGTTGCCTGTGATTGTCAGAGGCGATCCCGAACTGTAGCTGAGGATGCCGCCCATCGTCCAATTCTCCACGACCTTCTTGGCCCACCCGGGAGCATCCGCAAGAAAAGCACGATTGCCTCCAAACGGCAGTGCATACGTGCTGTTGGCGCTAATAACATGCGTCCGGTCAAATCCAGCGCGGCTCCGGTCCATTGAAACGTTGTTGATGTCGCGCGGTGCGTAAATGGCGTCCCCGTCGGAAACATCCAGCGTCTTGCTGAACGTGTAGGTAAACTGGCTCGTCAGGCCTTGAGACATCCGCTTGGTTACCTCAACCTGTAGCGAATGGTAGCTCGAACTGAACGAGTTGTCGTAGTAGTTGACGGTGGAGAACTGCGGATTTCTTTGAAAGAAATTGTGTCCGACGTTCGCGGCGTACAAGCTGCCCTGGTTGTTGGTGCTCAGCGCGGCGGCCAGGGTGCCAGGCGTGTCGGCAACGATAGCGGGGTCATAGGTCGTACTCGCACGAAGTGCTGCCGAATTCGGAACGGAAGATCCGGCCAGCAGAGTTGCGAAGAACGGCGAGTTCCCACCGTCACGTGTCGTATTGAAAGCGTCCAGGAAGGTTTCACCGTTGATCACCAGCTTGGTGATATCGATTGCATTCAGGTTTTGTCCGCCGTTCAAATGTGTGCCCGTGCTGCCCACGTAAGAAACACTGACGGTGAGCGTCTTCGAGAGTTCCCGCTGAATTTCAAGATTGAAATTCTGAATGTACGGGTTGATGCGGTTGGTTGAATACACGGCCAATGTGCTCGCGTGGTTGTTGATCGGCACAGGAGACAGCACCGGCACCGTTGCCGCTCCGGTTGCGGGAGACTGCGGAATCGGCAGGGAAATGGTGCTCAGGTTTGCGTATGTCGATGGCGTCCAGGATATTCCAGCACCGGCATTGATCAGGGTTGCGCCCGGAGAAGATCCGGCTATTGCATCGACAATGGTGTTCGCCGATTTCAATGCGCCTCCGGTGTAGGACCAGCCATAGCCGGCGCGGATAACAGTCTTTCCTTCTCCAAACCAGGGTAGCGAATAGCTGATACCTACGGATGGAGCAAAATTGTTGAAGTCATTGTTATAGAGCAACTGGTCCGGATTCGGCGAGTTCTTGCCCACAAACTGGAACGCGGTCAGGGAGCCGCAGCTGATGCCACATGCTCCCGTCTCGTTGCTGCCTACGGCTCTACCGGCGCGGCCCTTACCCTCATAGGGAACGCCGAAGTATTCCCAGTGGATGCCGAGATTCATAGTGAAGTTCTTGGAAAACTTCCAGTCGTCCTTAAAGAACAGGCTGGCTTCGTTCGAATGCCAATCCCGGTCGTGCGATACATAGCCATCCGCATATCCCAGGAACTGCGTGGCCGTGGCGTCGGGAATGTCGAAACCTTCAGCGACAGACGATACCGCCCCCGCCATTTGCGATAGCAGGTTTCCGGCCAGAGTGTTATTGGTGCTGATGCCCGGCAGGCTGTTGATGGCTGCTGCGGGAATTCCGCACCCAGCGCAAGTCGCCGTTCCCAGGGTTGCCAGCGGTTGCATGTTGTTGTCGTTCCATCCTGTGCTTTGATCCCGACGGAACTCGACACCCATCTTCAAGGCATGCTTTCCACGTGACCAGCTGAAGTTGTCCCCGTACTGCCAAAGAGGGCTGCGCGAGCTTCGATTTTGCGCAAATCCGCCAGTCTGATTCATGAAACCAGCAAAGCCAAGACTCGCCGCGCCGATGTATATCGGAATGTTATTCACGGACTGAATGTACTTGGCCGCCTCGGCACCCAATGCATTGGGTGCGCCGGTACCATCCAGTGCTTTCCCGACATTGGACGGAGACCAGCTGGCAATAGCCGACCGGCGGAGACCGAAACGGAATTCATTCAACATGGTGGGCGATATTGTGGATACAAAGGACAGTGTGTATTGCCGGGGCCATTTGTTGTGACCGCCGTCAAAGCCATTCGGCCAGCTTCTCAATCCGGCCTGAGTGCTGTGGTCGATCGACCGCTCCTGCGTCCAGACGCCGCTGAGTTTGTGATTCGCACTGAAATTATGATCGATGCGAACATTGAATTGATCCCGATTGTTCTGGTCGTTCGAGTTCCCGTCGGCTACGTCCATACCGTAGACACGGCGTGTGAAACGGATACCTGCCGTGTTCAACCCATCTCCCACCGTGAAGTCATTGGGGTGGGGCATATTAGCGAGGACAACGTTCGTGACAAAGGGATGGATTGAATTTCGGTTCAAATCGCGCGGAGTTCCCGGAGTGCCGTCGCAGGTGGTAGATGGAGCAATGTTGTTGAACAGGTTGAAGCACAGAGGCGCGCCATTTCTGGGAGAGCCGTCGAGGTTGACCGATGGATTCGTCTGGGCGGCGTTCTGGTTGGTCAGGCCGCTGTAGTAGCGGAAGAATCCCTGACGTGCTGCATCTGTCAACACTGTGCCCACAACGCTGGTCTTCTGAACATCTCGCTGTTCGTCAATCAAGAAGAAAAAGAACGTCTTGTTCTTGATGATCGGTCCGCCGATACGGCCGCCAAACTGGTTCCTGTTTTCGAAGTCCTTGGTGAGTCCGGTCAAATTGTTTGCCCACGTGTTGGCATCGAACATCGAGTTGCGGTTCGTGTAAAACACAGAACCCCTGTAACTGTTCGTTCCCGAACGTGTCGCCATCTGAACCTGTCCGGATCCGCGGCCATTTTCCGCGTCCACCGACGACGTGATGATCTTCACTTCTTCCACAAGATCCGGGCTCGTGTATGTCTGCGCGAATTCACCATGCGTGTAACGGCCATCCGAATTCACGAAGCCGTCGCGCGTGACATTCACAGCGCTGATTCGGCCTCCGGCAAAGTTACCGCTGATGGTTCCATCGTCGCCCTGCGGGCCGGTGCCAGCCGATAGTCCGATCAATGCCTGAATGTTGCGGCTCCCCAGAGGGAGGTCCGTCAGCTGCGACTGTGATAGCACCGTCCCTACCGATGCCGTTGTGGATTTCAGTTCGGTGTTGGCATCATAACTGACGTCCACCTGAGTCGATTGCTGTGCAACCTTCAGCGTGAAATTCTGGCGAGCACGGTCGCCAATGCCGAGCGGCAGATTGTTGATGACGATCTTCTGAAAGCCGGTGAGTTCCACGTCCACCTTGTAGGTACCCGTCTGTAAACTGGCAAACTGGTAAACGCCGGCCTCATTTGTCAGATACGTCTGGACAAGCCCGGTACCGGTATTGGTCACCGTCACTGTCACTCCTGGAATAAGAGCGCCCGATGCATCTGTAACGGTGCCTCCAAGCGTGGCATTTGTCGTCTGGGAAAATCCAAACGTAGAAATCGTCAACGACATGAGCGCCGTTGTAAGTATCAATCTTGTTCTGCGCATCTTTAAATCCTCACTATGATCCTGTTACAGACAGCAAACCACTCGCATGATACTCCGCTTTGCGCGACCAGTCGCGCAAAGGTGGTTAACGATTCTGGCGTTCAATGACGTGCAGCACCGGACGCACTGCACTCCATTGACTCAATGTCGACGAATAAGGTTTCTGAACTCTTGAAAAGTAGTCTGAAATCCGGGACAGAGCGGAAATTCGAGTTCTCATTCCGGGCCGCCATCAGCCGGAGATGCGGCCGGCAAGTGCTCACCGTTTGGGAGCGTGACTATTCGCGCACTGGCTGACTTCGAATGGTTTCTGGCCAATGCCGCCCGGACAATGACCATATCCCCGGTGTGGAGCGTCTCTTTCGACCAGCCCGTCTGGACGAGCACACCTGGCCCTCCAAAAAACATAAGAAGTATAAGCGGGATCATCCCCGTACCTCCGAACCCATGTCGCCGTGAGGATCTTATGTGGGAGGGTGGTGCCGCAGGCTCAAAGGCGACCGCATCATGGCGGTCAACTACACGGTGAACGGAGACTCCTTCGTCGTCGCCGGCGAGCCGCGAATCCGCATCGAGAAGCTCGGTGGAACGAATTGGGATCTAGCTTCCGACGGCCGCATCGCCACGCTGACACCCGTAGAATCGCCACAAGCTCCTGCCGCCGAGCACACCCTCGTGTTTTTGCAAAACTTCCTCGACGAACTCCGCCGGCGTGTGGCGGTTGGAAAATGAGGAAGAGGGATCGCCCCCCCTTTCCTGTTGGTATCCCCTGCGTCCCGGCGGTTCATAAACTCCCTATGATTGGAACAAAGCTCGCACCTTACGAAATCGCCCGCCACGAGGGCAGCGGAGGAATGGGCGAGGTTTATCAGACCACCGACTCGAAGCTGGGCCGCAGCGATGGCTTTCTTCGTTGCGACATCAGAACTCCAGGCGGAGCATACCCTGGAAGGTGCGCACGCCTGACTTTGTGGCGATATTACCGAAGGCTGTGCTGCTGTTGATATCCAGGGTCGGATTCGCCGGCTGCGGATGGTTGAAGATGTTGGTAGCGTCCATCCGGAACTCGACCGTTTTAGATTCGGTTACTTTGAAGCGTTTGCCGAAGCTGCCGTCAAAAGTCCAGGTGCCGGGAAGTTGGATGACGTACTGGCCGAGGTTGCCGCGGGCTCCGGGTTGTGGATTCTGCAGCACCACGGTTCCGGACGCATCCGTGATCGCTCCGAGCGTGCACACGGACCGAAGACTGACTGCGATGACGGAGCACTGCGGATCAGTGATTTTCTTGTAACTGTCGCCGAAATAGTTGCCGTTGAGTGCGCCGTCCTGCCATTGGACCTTCCCTTCGTTTGGATCGAAGGCACCCACCCGATCCGGCACGCCGTTCGCATATAGTGTGGTGGCGCCCACTATGCTGGAGGTGGCGCCGCTCGAAAGCTGAATGATCCAGCTCATCTTCCAGCCGCCGATCAAGTGAGCCAGAGCACCCGAGCTGTTGCCGGCGAACAACTGGCCAGGCCCAACCGGCAGCTCGAATGAGCCGTTGGTCCGGAAGTCGTGGCGGATGTCGCCCGTCTGGGACGTGTAGTCGCCGCCGCGGTCGACGGGATTGGTGTAGGGGCCGGCGCGGCCGAGCAGCTTGCTCCATGTGTAAGAGGCCTGCATGTCGCGGATGCCGGGCAACCGGCGGATCGTCGACTGCACCTGCAGTGAGTGGTAGTTCGTGTTGCCGAGATTCGTCAGCAGCGTCGCCGCATTAAACTGCGGATTGGTCTTGATGAAGTTTTCGGCGAAATCGTTGTAACGCAGCACGGCGCCGAGTTCGCCGGCCGGGATGTCCGGGAGCGTGGCGTTGCCGCTGGAGGTCTTGCTGTAGTTCAGCGTGCTCAGCGTTGCCGCAACGGCCGAATAGTTTGCGTTCGCAAGGTTGTTGCGGAGGCTTCCGGATGTAGCCGCGCGCAAATGCATGGCGCCCGTCTGCAGTACGCCGCTCACGGTGTTTCCGACAGCGCCGCACGTCACCGCCGTTCCCGTCGCCGTCTGGCAACCGGTCCC
>Ga0184628_10000204_pt1 | contig 35272 bp, 22 predicted proteins | sample PLM4_5_b1_FD_133149 | JGI IMG/M metagenome (GOLD analysis project Ga0184628, IMG submission 133149) | Groundwater sediment microbial communities from an aquifer in East River, Colorado, USA - PLM4_5_b1 | ecosystem: Environmental > Terrestrial > Soil > Riparian zone | place: USA: East River...
AGTCCCGCGCCCCACACACTGAGATCCAGCTTCCCTTCCAGTCCCAGCAGCGTCGCCGTCATCCCGCTCATCTCGATGCCCAGATAGTCGATGTCGTCGCTGGTCGCCGGCAGCGTCCCGCGATCTTTCAGGCTCACCAGTTTCAGCGTGTCCACCGACGCGCCGAAGCCAAACCGTCCGTTCACCACGACATCGTCGGTGTATCGGTCCGCATTGGTCAGTTCCGTATCGTCGCCGTTGACGTCGTGGAGGCTACCGCCGATTCCCACAAACAGCCCCGCATCGTTCATCGTCATCGACACCGCATCGGCGTCAAACAACGGCGGTGTTCCGGCTCCGGTATCGGTCACTCCCGACACCGTTCCCAGATCCAGACTGAAGTCCAGCACCTTGCCCACCACCACACCAAAGGCGTTGAATACCGCGTTGCCTTCCACGTGCAGATCCAGCGACTCATCGATGTCCAGCGTGATGAGGGCCACACCCGTAGTGGTAAGGCTGTTCCAATCGATCTTCTCCGTTGCGGTGCCGCTAATCCTGTTGAGCTTCAGGCTCGAATTCCACAAGCTGAACTCGAGTTGATCCATGCCGATAAGTTCGGCAGTCACTCCGCTGATCACCGCGCCTAAATAGGTCGCCCCGGATTCATTAATGGATACCAGAGAAATCTCTGTGGCAGATCCGGCAAAACCAAAAGACCCGTTAACTACTGTCGCGGTGGAGTAATCGCCGGGCGCATCCGGCGTGTTGAGACTGCCGCCACTGCCAGCCCATAGAGCCAAGTCGGTAAGCCTTAGCGAGACTGCTTCCGCGTCGCTAAAGCTGACATCAGGGTCAGAGCCAGGATTGTCATTGCCGGAAACCTTGCCGATAGCGAGCTCGAGGTGACCCTTTGCCACTACAACTCCGAAGGCATCCAGAACGGCTCCACCCGAGACCAGTGTCATGGGGCCGTTTTCGCCTTCGAGGTCGATGATCGGAGCACCCGCAGCGGTTGGCGTGACGGAGATGCCAACATTGCTGCCGCCGGCGTTGAAGTCCAGAACGTTGTCGGGATGCAATGGATCATCGGTCTCGTTGAGGCTGACCGAGAAGTCGTACACCCCCACCAGCACGTCGGTCGAACCTACAAAAACGGCGTTGCCACCACTGGTCTTGAGGGCGGTGTAGTGGACTGGATCGACTCCCGAGTCGTCGGTGAATTGCAGATAAGAAAAGTCGATGCCGGTCAGGGATAGTCCGAATGCGTCGGGCGTGGTTGCCTGATCTACAAACGGCCCGTTCTCTCCTACAAAGCCACTGACGTCGGCGGCACTGATGACCAGATAGTTGACGTCGTTAAACAGCGTTCCGTCGCGAAGTCGAAGATCCCCATTACTGTACTGGAAGGAAAAGTCGCCGCTAACGGTAACGGGATCTCCAACCGTCAGCGTGATATCGGTCATCGTCGCAGATCCGGAGACGCTGACGTTATCGATCAGGTTTGATGGATTCGACAGATTGGCGATTAATTCGCGCAGGTCAATACGGCCATGGCTGGCGGGAGTTCCGGTTGTCTCCGGATCCTTGAGAGAGATTGCGAAATCGGCATTGCCAGTAACTGTCCCGCCTTCGATTGCGATCGCGACTGGTCCGAAACTGGTAGAAGCGGTGAGGTTCGTTGCCGAAACATGGATTGTACCGTTGAGATCCGGCCCACGAATGAAGAAGAAATCCAGTGGGTCTGCTCCAGTGATGAGAAGATCGACATCGAGACCGAAGGTCAGCTTGAGGTCGGCCGAGGCGTTCACATCGATAGTGCCTCCAATGGCCGTTGCGCCAAAACCGAAGTCAAAATTCTTTGAGGCCGCGAAATCCAAATTCAAAGTCGGGCTGTAGGTGAGTTCCTTCACTCCCGTCACTGGGTTTGTTCCGTAACTCAAACCCAGATCCGCAAGATCGATTCCGAGACTGGATGCGAGTTTTGCCGCGAGTTCCTGAAGCGTCGGCATGGAAGCGCCGCCGCTGATCGGGTCCGTGATTCGGTCGAGAATTTCGGTCTGGAACCTGTTCACCAACGAGATGAGACTGGACAGATTGTCGCTGACGAACGGAATGTCGGAATCAAAAATATCCAATGCGGTCTTCAGAGCCGTCAATCCATCAAGAACGTTCTGCGACGTCACCTTCAGGAAGTCCACAAACTCCTGATCCGCAGCTAAAGCAGCCCTAACCGAGACCTGCTCGGGATGATTGGCGTCGGCCCACTCAAGGATCACATTCGCTTCGCCGAGGTCTATTGCCGCATCGAATCCGGGAACGACCGCACTTACTTCGAACGTGCCCGTCAGGACAAAATCATTCACCCCATCGCCGGGATCGCTGACGATCGCCACGTCAAACAGGTCATCGATGTTTGTCGGGAAGAGCTCGACAGCTCGAATTTTGCCGTCAGCCGCATCCGTTCCGGGATCCACCAGATCAAATGTGATTGCGACGTCGGGATCCACTCCAAAGATTGCTTCCTTCAGTTCGACACCCAGGAATCCGAGACGACCCTCTGCTTCGATCTCTCCATCGACGACAAAGCGGCTCAACTTCATTTCCGGGTGTCCCGGCGTCGTATTCGGGGTGATGAAGAATCCGGAACTGTCAAACCCGAAAACAATATTCAGCTCGACTTCCGCACGAATTTCGACCGGGCCGACAAGGCGAACTTCACCAAGGATTGCGTTCGCGTTAATGTCGAGGTTCACGATCGCATTCAGAGTCTTGCGGATCACTACGGTGAATACCGGATCGGGATTCCCGTCTCCGTCGACGTCGACCGTATCCTCGAGCGTCACGTTGCCTGGAGTCGAATCCAGCCCATCGAGCGCCAGGGTCAATTTCGCGGTGTCTGAAATCGATCCGTTGGTCGCGATTTGAGAAATATTGAATGCACCGATGCCTTCTTCAAAAAGGCGGGCAAATATTGAGCTTACATTGTCGAGCTGCTTCCCGGACTCCTCGCCAACCTGTGTAAAATTAGCCAACGGATCTTCTTCGGTTTCTGTTTCAAACTCCTCCAGGCGGACACCATTGAATCCGCTTCCAATCGATTGCCCGTTGAGACCTGCGAAAGATTTGTCGCCGAGAAGTCCGGTGACGGACCGGAATGCCTGACTTAGAGCCAACAGGGCGTCTCGCGCCACGTTCACTACCGCAGCAACTGTCAGTTGATTGATGACTGGACTGTCGATGCCCGTGGCATTGACGAACTGTGCGGCGATATTTCCGAAAGCATCGGACGCGATAACTCCCAGCGGACTGGAACGTTTTTCGATTACCGTACCTTTGACGGTAAGAGTATCGGTGCCTGGCCCGCCATCGAGTGTGATTACCGTGGCAATGCCGAGCACGCCGTTGGACCAGTCAATCGTGAAGTTATCATTTCCGCCGCGACCGTTCAGCGTGATGGTGTGAATGTTGGCGTAAGGAACGCTGATGGTGGGAGTCGCCGGTTTCGATCCGCCCTCAAAATACTGATAGATGTTCAGGAGCCATGGTCGCGTCGCATCGCGTTCCAGATAGAGAAAGTCTCCCAGCGTATCGGAGCCGGTGAATTCCAGAACTGTTTGAACGCCGAGTACCTGAGACGCATTGAACACCGTGTATGCGCCGCGTCCGAAGGTACCGACAAGCAGCTCGTCCGTATTGGCAACGTAGTCGATATCGGACACCAGCACATTCGGCAACCCAACCGTAAATTCCGTCCATCGATCGCCGCCGACCTTACGATAGAGTCCTCCCTGACCGCCAACGACAACTACCACCTGTCCGGCTGAATTCACGACAGCAATGCTGGACAGAGTTCGAGCGCCGGGAAGTCTGTCGAGATTGACTGTCAGCTCCTGCCAATTCACAAAATTGACATTTGTCGGATCTGTAATTCTTAGATGTACACTTGTCTTTCCAGTCAGATCCGCAAACCAGACCCGTCCATTTCGGTCGAGAACATAAACTTTTCGCCAGTCCGTTGGATCTACGGCGATGTCCTGAACTTTGCCTCCGCCTTTCACCTTGTAGCTCTTGATCGCTTCAAACAGCGATCCGCCCGGGAGACGAACGAACAACATGTCTCCATGTGCATCACCGATGCTGCCGACGTAGCCAATTTCCGGCATCGGCGTGGTCCCCTGCATTCCTCCGTAAACGATGGCTGTAACGGCGCCGACGCTGGCATCAGAATTCGGCAGGCTTGACCCGCGCGAAGTGAGCTGTGCACCGAGCAGTTTCAAATTGGAACCACCATCGAATGATTCGTAGAGGAATTTCGTACCGAAGAGAATGCGGTCCGAAGCCTGAATCACGTAATTGTGACGGAGTGTATCGGCTGCTACAACTTCTGCAACTTCCAGCGTCAGATCGTTGGGAATCGCCGTGATTGTGAATGTCGCGCCGCGATTCGTGGCCGCAAGATCCGAAGCAGGAGCGATGGTGATCTTTTGGCCGACCGAAAAGCCATCCTGTATCCAGCTTCCGGAATCCCGAACAATTTGATCGGACCCTGCGGCGATCACATCAAAATGGATTCCCGGATTCCCACTCAGCCTGGCCACAATTGAATCGAGAGCGTAGGGCAGCCCAAACGGAATATTCGTATCGAAGGTGGAGCGCTGCGTAAGGTTTGAGATGCCGGTTAATGTGAATGGCACCACTGGAGCGCCACTTCCCGTGGCAGGGCCTTCAGCCTGTATCGCCGGATGATTATCACCTGTAGCCAGGGTCAATACGCTCGTTGCCGCGTGAGAGATCAAATGAATTCCATCGTTGCTGGCAGAATGTGCGACGGTCAGCTGCTGACCGCCCCGGAATCCATTCGCGATGAAATCGCCCGCATCTCGGCGGATGATGCTGGCCGTCACCTGGGCCCCATTTATTCGGGACTCCGGTTTCACAAGATCGGCCGGCTCCAGCGTAATAACAGTTCCGGGTGCGTTCGCACCGATCGAAACCGTGTTAATGCTCTGAATAACGTAGGTACTGCCATTGTTGTCACGCGTACCGCCGATGGTGAGCTGAACACCTGCAACGAATCCGTCGGTGATCCAACTGCCATGGGATCGAATAATCTGATCGGAGATTCCAGGACCATCACCCACGTTAACGAACTGCAGTTTAATGCTGTTCGACACGTTACGCTCACCCGTCACGGAGACACCCGAAGTTCCTGCCTCAGGGATAACTTCTTCGCCTGAAGACAGCGTAATAACGGTACCCGCAGGATGCCCGTCCAACACCGCTGCGTTGATTTCACGAATTGTAGCGGAGAGACTATCGTTGGTTGCGGAACCGGAAAGTGTCAGACGATCTCCCGGCAGGAATCCATCCGTTAGCCAGCTGCCCGTGGATCGTACAATCTGATCGCCCTTGCCAAACCCCTTATCGACGAAGGTCAGGTTCGGCGCGCCGGACATCGCTACTGTTCGATCCGCATTGACGTCGACCTGAGCCGTACCGACCTCGGGCGTGACGTTGCTGGCAAGCTCCAGTGTCATGATCGTCCCAGGGGCGTGAACGCCCACTGCGACAGCATTGATGCTCAGAACCACGTATGGCGCGGCCGGACTGTCGTTGCCGGTTGAACCCGAAATATTGAGAGTCAGACCAGGCACAAATCCATCGTCGGTCCAGGAACCTTCCGATCGGATAATTTCATCCGATACGCCCGGGCCGTTATCAACGAAATCCAGCGTGAGAGCGTCGGTCAGGCTCAGGCTTGCAAACGTGAGGTTGGGCGTGCCGGAAAGATTACCTGTCGGAGCGTCAATTGTCAGAGCCGGACTCTGGACCTGGTACTCCGTTATGGTTGCACCTGTGCCCGGAGCAACGGTCTCATCAAGCAAACTGCTCAATGGCTGCACAAGGAGCAGTTCAAATCGGCCGTCCGTGTTCTGATCAAATGTTCCTACGACGACATAGTTCCCGTCGTTCAGACGCGTTCCTGAGACCGTGATGAATGAAAGGGAGCCTGCGGTGAATCCATCATTCCTCCAATCGCCGGTCGATCGAGTAATCGCATCGATATTCCCCTGAATAGCCGTAATGGTGTTGGGGATAAGATTCACGAAGACCAGTTCCGGATTTCCTGTCAGGGTCGCAACCCGACTGGAAACCGAGAAGCCGCTGAATTCCTGCGCCGCGTAGTAATTTCGATCACCGGAACTCTGAACAACTGTTCCATCACCAATAGGCGATCCGTTCCCCATGAATGCGGCAGCCCACAACTGGTTACCGTTCGAGAACGTCCTGAGTTCTACCCGCCGATTTAACGCCTGGCCGGCACCTGTAGAATTTGTTGCGACCGGTCGCGTATCGCCGTAAGCAACGATACTGATCCGCGACGGGTCCACGCCCTGAAGAATCAACTCATTTGCCACAGCCTGGGCGCGACGCTGGGATAGCGAAAGATTGAAAGCCGCCGAGGCGGTGTTGTCCGCGTGACCGCCAACCTCCACCGTTAAGGCGCGATTGCCCTGAAGCACAGCAGCGACCGCGTCAACGATCGCGAAGTCATCGACCGGTGTCGACGTCAGGGTGTCCTCTGATGGCTCAAACAGAACTGTTGCCGCAATCGTGGATGAAACGGTCTGCAGGGGCACGCCGTTGTCTTGCGCACCGCCGATGATTGAATTTGTGACGGTGTTCTGCGCCACCGAATACAACTCCGTCAGGTTCAGTCCCCCAACCAGCGACTGCCACATTGGTGGAACTGCCGCGACCGAAATGTTGGGTGCAGGCGCCTGTGTAGTGAGTTCATCCTGAGTCGACAGCCTCAGAATTAATCCCGTCGGATCGATACTGGCGATCGTGAACCTGCCGTTATTATCCGGATTCGCCGCCGGACCAGTTGCAGCGGTTCCCGAGACTATGATTGTCTGGCCCGGGATGAACCCATCGGTTACCCAGGTAGCGGAGCCTGCCGCTCTGCTGATCGTGTCCTGCGCACCGGCATCGGTAAACGTCAGATTCGGATTTCCGGAGATCGTTGCCAATCCGTAAATACCAATCGGATAATCCGTCACACCTCCAGCCGCCGGCTCCGCACTAATAGGCGCCACAGGCGCCAGTATGATCGTGTCGCCGTTCGCGCTGATGGACTGAATAATGTGCGCCCCGTCGTTGTTTGCTGCACCGGTGTTTCTGGAACCGGTAATGACGATGATCTGGCCGACTCGGAAACCATCAACGATCCAGCTTCCCGCCGCTCTTAGTATTGTTCCCGGAGCCGTGAAGGTCAGCCCGGGATTTCCGCTGATTGCAGCGAAGGATGAAAATCCAACAACGGTGATCGCCTGCTGCACTGACGGCAAACCCGGGGGAGCCTCATTCGACAGGCTGTCGATATTTGCAGCCAGCGTCAGAATGGTTCCGGCGGGGTTGATGGAAATGATCGTAAACTTTCCGTCATTACTTGCAGAACCACGCACGAAAATCCGCATGTTCGGCTTGAAACCGTCCGCAGTCCAGCTGCCGGTCGACCGTTCAATGGTATCGGCAGCGGCGCCATTGTCTGCGAAGGTCAACCCCGGAGTGCCTGCTGCCGTTACCAAAGTTGCAGTTGTCGTATCGAAGAACGGAAGCGGATTCGCGAGACGGTAGATGCCGCCATCATCCACCTCGAGGAGGCCACCCAATGCGTCGAATGCCAGATCACGCGAATCGGAATGCGGCGCGGTTCCCTGCGCGAAGTTGTCGGTTAAAGAAACCCATCCCAAGCCGCGATCGCCCGTCGCGTCGGTAGTCTGCGAGGCTCGAAAATCTCCACGAAACAATCGCCCGCTAGGCAAATTGGCACCGGTCGCGTTGGGAAACGGACGGGGCTGAGCATCACCGCCGATAAAGATGACATTGGAATCCCTCGGATCCGCCAGAAACGAAAAATGAGATTCTCCCTGACCCAGTCGGTGGATTCCGGCATCGACATCACCTGGCAAACTCAACTCCAACCATGTCTGACCGAAGTCGGCGGACCGAATGACGTGTTTTAGTTCAGAAACTGGTTTTTCAGGAGTCCCGAGAAACGGGTTCCTATCCACAAATCCGGCATATACCGGGTTGTGGCCCGTGAGGGGATCCACGCTCTGACTTACAGCCAACTCGATGCGCTCGCCGTCAATCAATCCGTCAGAATCACTGAAGAACCCGATAGACTGCCATGTCTGTCCGCCGTCCGTGGTTCGAAAAACTCCACTCATGGGTTTGAGCTGGAAGGTGCCACTCCCCGGATTATTGAGATTCAGCGCTGTGCCGCTTGAAACGGAACTCAACAGCTCAATGGTGTTTGGATCAACAGCACGGATGTAGTAACCGATCGGAGTTGTAAGCCCGAGAGGCTGAGGATCTTCAAAGAAGGAGTAGGGGCCGGAGATTCCCGAAAGACCGTGGTTGAGAATCGTAATCCGTTCCGTCGCTGCGTTCACATTGCTGAACTCGAAATCCAACACACGGATCAAAACGAACCGGCCGTTTCCAGGAGTGGAAATATCAACCAGGCTTGAAGCGGCGAGACTTGGCCCGGCCCGTATTTGCAGAGTATCTGCAGTTAAGGGCACCAGATAATTCACATGAGCCGAAAAGATCAATCCACCGGGCGCTTTGATTTCGGTACCGTCCGTGCCGAGTGAACCGAGAATATATGGGCCGACCGTACTGGTAAGGCCGTGTCCGCCTCGAATGGTGATCGTATTCGTCGCAACGTCGATGTCACTGGGACTGAATGTCAGTCCGGATTGACTCCAGGATTCGGTCACAGCCGCATAGAATGCCAGTGGATTGGAAGGATCCGCTTCGATATCCGTCACCGTTCCGGCCGGCAAACCCGTGGCTTCGCCACTCTCATCGACAGTCCCATTCAAGTTGTTGTCCAACCCGTCCTGACCGACACCGGAAATCTGAACAAAATTCACGCCGCCGTCGATGCTTCTCAGCAACCCACCGATATTCGTAGAGGGATTATTGCCAGACTGGCGAGCCTCGGCACCCACCAAAACAAGATTCCCAGACGCCACTACTGCAAAGATTGATTTCCCATCGATATCCGGATCCCGCAGGACCGTCCAGGTTTCGCCTCCATTTGTTGTTTTGAGAATTCCCGCAGGCGGATTCAGTTTTCCATCGATTGAACTGCTGACTGCGCCGGTGGTCGCGTAGATCGTTTGGTGAGTGGCATCCGCAGAATCGAAGGCCATTGACGGGATCGAGGCATTGGGAAATTGATCTGTCAACGACCGCCAGACAATTTCGCCAACCTCGTCTATGAGGCCGTTCCCGTTATTGTCTTTTCCGTCAGAACCAGCGAGTGCGTTTTCCGTCTTCCACACTCCGCCATTCACGGTTCCGATATAGACAATGTTTGGATTCTCGGGATGCGCAAGCACTGTATCGATCGCACCGGTAACCGTGTTCCCCGGCAATCCTGCGACTCCCCCACCAAATGAAATTGGTGCTGGCCCTTCCAACACTGCAGAGGGAAGACCCGTAATCTTCGTCACTGAAACGGCTCCCGTGAAACCAGTGGTCGTCACGTTGTTCGCATCAGCGGCGGCAATTATGGCTCGATCGATTCGAAGGTGAGTCGCGGTTACTCCTCGAACGGTAAAGAACAGGTTATCCAAAGTGACGTCGTCGTGGTCCGAACTCGATACGATGGTATCGGTTCCGGACGTTCCTCCATCCATCAGGTCCGGAAGCTGAAGAACTCCATTCGCGCTCCCAACCATGAACGTGTCATCGGCGCTTCCACCCACGAGATTCTGAACATTGCTGAATTGGATTGCGGTAAGACCGTTAGGGCTCAGTATGCCGGTATCGTCTCCGGTCAATTGCCAAACGTTCACCACATTCGGACCGGTCAGGCTGATGGTTGCATTGGCGTTGCCGATGATATTCGTAATGCCGGCGACGTTCGTTCCGTTGTCACCGGAAGCGGTTCCCGCGATATTGAGCGTGCCGTCGGCGTTCACCGTGATCGTAATGGTCTGACTGTTGTTGGATGCAGCTGACAGGTCCAGAATCGGGGCAGCGGTCGAAGCGTCATTGACACTTACAGAGCCGAAGGCGGGAAGCGCTCCATCCAGGCTCACTCGATCTCCGCTGTTCAACGTCCCGCTCATGAGTTCGAGATTCGCGGAATGGTCCAGGCCGAGAACGTGACCCATCTCGTGAAGCAGAACCGTCAGAAGATCGATTCGGCCAAAGGCGTCGCTGCCCGGTGCGGCTGCATTGCGACTGCCGGTCAAGCCAACCTCAAACTCGGAACTCTCGGAGGGAGTCGTGTCCACGAACCAGCCATGCCCGGCTGCAGTGGCATCCAGAAAAACATCAGTCCCGCTCGTTTCACCCAACCGGCCATCGTTCAGATCCAAAATACTGACACGGATGGAATGGAGCAGATTCGTCTGTTCGACATTCAAACCGGAGGCGATCCACAGATGTAGTGCCTGATCAAAAACGAGAGCGACTTCGTCGAGGGTGAGGACAACTGGAGAATCGAAAGCGAGGCCATCGGCAGCGGTCAGAGCATGGCTGGAATCCGTTGAAGTCGGAGGCGCGTTCGCCGCATTCAATGTCTCGGTCAGCTGGTCGGTCACGGAGCCTGCGAAACCGGTTGCGGGTGCTTCCCCTGCGGACTCGATTGTCAAACCAACACTACCGGAATCGGAAGCCGCAATAAGTAATTTCTGCTCTTTTTCCGAAGGAGCGGACGTTCCCACAACAACGCCGACAGGTTTTGAATTCCCGTCGTCACTGCTAAGTTGATCAGAACGTGAAGCCTGGTCATCACCCGGCGGTCCGCGGCTCTTGTTCAGCCGATTTAAACTCTCACGTTCTCTTGCAGGCAACTTCTCGTTCGAGCGCTCGACAACGACTCCCACAAAGAGTCCCGCATACGTCAGAGTCACGATGTCGTTCAGCACGTCGAGCAACTGATGCCCGATAAGAACAAAATCAATTCCGGATGCCGTCGTCGTTTCGTCGGCAGTTCCACTTTCAGAAGGAATCGAGACGGAACTCAGAGATGGAAACTCGACACTTGCCAATGCAACTGTGTCCTGTGAATTGTCGGCCAACGGAGCGCTCTGTTCGGCAAGATTACCCGTGGGTGCGACTGCATCCTCGCTCTGAACTGTCAAAGCTTCGTCACCTGCAGCGGTCGATTCTGGAGCGTTCGGCACCTCCAGAGTTTCGAGACCTACCTCAGCGCTAGCGGGAACGGCGACCGCCGATTCCACACTGACGTCCTCGCTCGGTGTCGCGGTCGAAGCTGGCGGGATAAAGACAAGGCTGTCGGAAACCTCAATGGAGTTATCGCCACCCTTACCGTCAATCGTGCCGCTGATCCGGCCGCCCGAAAACAGGAAAATATCGTTGTCTTCACCGCCGACGAGGTTTTCAATGTCGGCAAAACTCTGCGAGTTCAACGATCCGGAATTCCTGCCCGAGATGACCCAGCGATTGTCCTGATTCGCCCCGATCAGAGTGTCGTTATCGGCCCCACCCGAAATGGTTCCGCTGATTTGGGCATCTTCAGAAACGACGAACGTATCCTCACCGGAACCTCCGGCGAGATTTTCAACCCCCTCGAACGACAGCGCGTTCAGCGTACCGGAGTTCTCTGATTCGATTACCCAGGTATTGGAACCGTCTGTAGCCTCAAGAGTGTCGTTCCCGCCGCCACCCGAAATATTTCCACCGGACTCACTGCTTTCCTCATCGCTGACGACAAACTTGTCGTCGCCAGAACCACCGATGATGCTTTCAATATTCCGAACTGCAACAGTATCTGTTGCAGTTCCCTGCGCGAGATCCACCGCAATGCTTGTGGAATATGCAGAGTAGTCCAGTGTGTCTTTGCCACCACCTCCGGACAGACTTTGGATATCGGCAAAGACAATCTCGCCCAGATCCATGGACTGTAGTACGCCGGAATTCCTACCTGTAATTTCGAAAACAGTATCGACGTCGGGCGCGACCAGTTCGATGTCCGCGTTCTTGTTACCGAGTATCTTCTCGATGCCCTGACGTGAGTAGTCGCCATCGGCGGCACCGATGACTTCCACCTGGCGATCGGTTTTCACCTGGACTGAAATCTTGCGGCCATGATTCAACGCACTGGAGAGGTCGAGGAGTGATGAAGGCGGTTCACTGTCTTTGGCCTGGTCACCCCAGCCTTCGAAAGTGATCTTGATGGAATTAACGAACTCCTGCGCGAGAACGATTGCCTCGCTGGAATGATTCGTGTCCTGGATCGAGACTGCCGCAGCCGCAGGCGCAGTGTTCAACAACAATCTCGGTTCGAGCGCTTCAAGATGAAAGCTGGCGCGCCGCTTCCTCAGTCGCTGAGTACGACTCTGGCCTTCGTCGGTTTTGGCTTTGGTGCGGTCGAAAAACAAGCCCATTCAATCCGATCTGGGTGAACACAGAAATTAGGGAAGGCAGGTTTTTACACCGCGTGAATCACGGTGTCAAGCAATTGAATATGAATTTCTGATTTAGGTGAAGAACTCGGACCGGATCAGGCGCTGAAACGGAAACAGCCCATCTCGATGGATGGGCTGTTTCTGTTTCCGGCCGCTAAGTATTTTTCCTAACTGACAGACCTTCAGAAGCCTGCCAATATCTCAGTTCTCGAAAGTGGTTTTCGGGGTGGTATCCGCAGGTCTGGGCATTTCGATATTGAGGACGCCGAAGCGATCTTCGTGCTGCTTGATGAGATTATTCAACAAAAGCGAAAGCCGCTTCGCGGCGTGGGGACTAAGGATGATCCGGTCCGTGAGCTGGATCGTCACTTCCTTCTGGCCACCATGCCAGGCTTGATTGACGCCGAACATGAGAACGACTTCCTCGCGCGTGCTCATGGCATTGCAGACGTTCGCGTACGAACTCTTCATGTTGGAGTCATCCCATTTCAACTGCATGGCGGTTCCCTGTTCAGGCTTAACGGACGGCTTCTTTGGTCCTTCGTTGGACATTTTAAACTCCTTCGCTTGGATCTATTGGAATCGTCGATATAAAAAATTCATAATCCCAGTTTAAGTCCAATGGCACTATCGACTGGCAGCACCATTGACTAGCGATGACATTGCACAGAGAAGGGTTATCATACGCAGCTGACGCCCGTAACCGACGAATAAATTTATGAACGAAAAGCCACATCCAACCGGCGGTACCGTAACTGACGAGGCGGCCTCTTCGGCAAATATCGACGCCATCTGGCGCCAGTTCGCCAAGGCCGCATCTGAGAAAGAATTCTGCAATGCCTGGCTCACCCTGCAATGCCGCATGATTTCCGGCGTTGCGGGCGGGGTTGTGCTTCTCGGAACACCCGAAAAGGACGGCTCCTATAGCCTGGCGGCATCCTGGCCTGCAGGTCCGGGAGACTTCAAGCACCTTGCAGCTGCTGCGGAACGAGCTTTGAAGGATCGACGCGGCTTGGCGCTGAAGCGCCAGACCGAAAACGGTCACGGGCCTCGCTCCAGCTACAACATTGCGTATCCGGTTCAAGTCTCCGGACGCATCTACGGGGTCGTCGCGCTCGACATCGATTCGCGCCCCGAAGAAGCACTGCAGGAAGCAATGCGGCAGCTACAGTGGGGCTCCGCCTGGATGGAGGTTCTTGGCCATCGCGGACAATCCCCTATCGAGGACACGGCACCACTCGAACGTATGCAGGCTGTCGTGACGCTCCTGGCCACCGTCGTTTCCCCGAAGAGCTTTCACGGCGCAGCAGTCGCTCTCGCCACAGCGCTGGCATCGCGGTTCGACTGCGATCGAGTGAGTATCGGAATGTTACGGCGTGGAAGCGTTCGGCTTGCAGCCATGTCGCATACCGGCCAGTTCGGTCAGGACACTAATATTGTCCGCGCCATCGACGCGGCCATGGATGAATCGGCAGACCAGGGTGCGTCGGTTGTGTTTCCGGAGGCTCCAGGTCACCGTTCGGTCGTCACACGTGCCCATGCGCGCCTTTCGCGCGAGACTGGAAACGCGTCCATATGCTCCGTTCCTCTGCCGGGCCGCCAGGGTACTGTTGGAGCCATCACTCTCGAACGGGCCGCCGACAATCCTTTCGATGAGGAGACCATTGCAATCTGCGAGTCGCTCGGTGGACTTGTCGGACCGATACTGGAAACCTACCGCAGAGACGATCGCTGGCTTGCACGCAAGGTCTGGGACTCCGGAATGGGGATGTTGCGCGCGGTAATCGGCCCCTCTCACGTTGCTGCAAAACTGATCATTCTCGGCCTCATTGTTCTGGCCGTATTCCTCAGCCGAGCACATGGAACATATCGGATCACTGCCAATACGGTCATCGAACCGTCTGCCCAGCAGGCTGTCGCTACCGCTTTTGACGGTTACATCCGAACCGCGCCTATGAGGGCAGGTGACATCGTCCGCAAAGGACAGGAGCTGGCAACTCTCGATGACCGCGAATGGCAGCTGGAACGAAACCGCTGGCAAAGCCAGGAAGACCAGAGCCGTCGCCAGTATCATGAGGCGCTCGGAAATGGGAACGCGTCACAGTCGCAGATCTTCGCGGCACAGATCGCTCAGGCATCCGCACAGGTGGCCCTGCTCGACGAACAGATTGCGCGCACGAAAATCAGCGCTCCCTTCGATGGAGTCATTGTCACCGGCGATCTCAGCCAGTCTCTGGGAGCGCCGATACAGCGCGGACAGGTTCTGTTTCAACTCGCCCCACTGGATTCCTATCGGATCATTCTTCAAGTCGACGAACGCGACATTGCAGACGTCGCAACTGGCCAGCACGGACAGCTGGCATTGTCCGGTTCTCCGGCCAATCACCTTCCGTTTGAGATACGCCGAATTACACCCGTCTCGACAACAACCGAGGGACGAAACTACTTCCGGGTCGAGGCCCATCTCGAAAACACCGAGAGTCTGCGGCCGGGAATGGAAGGCGTGGGAAAAATTGAAGTCGATGACCGGCTTCTCGCCTGGATCTGGACACACCAGGCCATCGACTGGCTGCGGTTGAAAATCTGGAACTGGCTGCCGTAATGAGTGCCAAGGCAATTTTCAGCTCATCCTGGTATCGAGTCCGGCAACTGCGGCCGCGCTTGCGAAGCAATGCCAAAATCCACAGGCATTTGTACCGCGGTGAGACCTGGCATGTTTTGCAGGAACTAACGACGGAGAGGTTCTTCCGGTTCACTCCTTCGGTCTACTCCGTTGTCGGCATGATGAATGGCCGTCGCACCGTGGAAGAACTGTGGCAGGAGGCCTGCAACCTGCTGAGCGACGAAGCTCCGACGCAGGACGAAATGATCCAACTGCTCAGCCAGCTCTATCAGGCAGACGTTCTTCAATGCGATGTTCCACCCGACGCGGCAGAACTGCTCAAACGCCACGACACTCAGACAAAGCGCAAATGGCAGAGCAATATCCTGAGCGTATTTTCATGGCGGTTTCCCCTGCTGGATCCGGAACGTTTTCTAAAGTTCATGTTGCCTGTCGTCCGGCCCTTTTTCAGCTGGTTTGGAGCTTTGATCTGGCTCGCCCTGGTCATACCCGCCATTGTGATATTCGGCACGCACTGGACCGATCTCACTAAAGGAATCCTCGACCGAGTATTCCTTGCAGACAACATTCTCCTGCTGTGGCTGGTTTTCCCGTGCATCAAAGCCTGTCATGAATTCGGTCACGCCTTCACTGCAAGAGTGTATGGGGGGGAGGTCCACGAAATGGGCGTCATGCTTCTGGTCGTCACTCCGGTGCCGTACGTCGATGCGTCTTCGGCGTCGGCTTTTCAGCAAAAATGGCGACGCGTCCTGGTGGGTTCCGCAGGGATGCTTGTGGAGCTGGTTATCGCTTCGCTTGCGCTTTTCTTCTGGGTCAATGCCGAGCCGGGCGTCATGCGGACGCTGGCGTACAACACAATCTTTATCGCCGGCACCTCGACACTGTTCTTCAATGGCAATCCCCTGCTCCGCTATGACGGCTATTACATTCTTTCGGACCTGATCGAAATTCCGAACCTCAGAAACCGTTCAAACTCGTATCTTCTGTATCTGTGCGAGCGTTATCTTTTCGGCAACAAGGATGCGGAAATTCCAGTTGCTTCCGCATCGGAACGAACCTGGTTCGTCTCCTTCGGTATTCTCTCCTTCGTCTATCGGATCTTTGTCGTCACCGCGATTCTGCTGTTTATCGCAACCAAGTTTTTCGGGTTGGGACTGCTTCTGGCCGGGGCGGCGACTATCGTCTGGTTCATCACGCCGTTATACAAGGGCGCCTCCTTCCTCTTTGGCAATCCGAGGCTCCGTCAGGTGCGAGTCCGTGCGTTGACGGTAACGGCCCTGCTGATTCTTCTCCTCGTCGGGTTCATTGGATTTATACCCATGCCCTATCGAACGGGCGCCGAAGGAGTCATTTGGATTCCGGAAGAGTCCCTTGTACGTGCCGGCGCCGATGGATTCATCGATTCATTGCTGGCCGCACCGGACTCCCATGTGGAGAAGGGTTCCGCTCTCATCCAGCTGACCAATACCATGCTGGCAACTCAGGAAAAGATCATGGTGGAGCATGTTCGGGAGCTGGAAGCGACTTATCAACAGTACCTGCCCAAAAACCCCGTTCGAGCCGAAACGACGCGTGACGAACTGCAGGAAGCCAGAACGAAACTTGAAAAGATTCGCGGTGAAATCCGCGACCTCGTCGTCCGCAGCAGTACCGCCGGGACATTTACGATTCCAATTCCCGAAGATCTGCCGAACCGGTACGTGCACAAAGGTGAGTTGATCGGCTATGTACTGGACAACCAGCGCACCACGATTCGTGCCGTCGTCTCTCAGTCCATCATCGATCTGGTGAGAACCCGCAACAACGGCGTGGAAGTCCGCCTATCGGAACATGTCACCGACATTGTGCCCGCCAAAATCGTACGCGCAATTCCGGGAGCTGATGAGCAGCTGCCGTCCAAGGCGCTCGGAACCGCCGGTGGCGGCAAGATTGTTACGGATCCAACCGACTCGCGTGGCATGAAAGCCGCAAAGAAAGTATTTCAGCTTGATCTCGAAATTCCTGCGAACCCCGGCCTGGTGAACCTCGGCGGCCGTTGTTACATTCGTTTCAATCACGGCGAAGCCCCCCTGGCGGTTCAGTTTTATTTTCAAATTCGACAGGTCTTCCTGTCTCGATTCAACGTCTAGCACATGAAAGTGAAACTTGGCTCATCGCACAGTGCATCATGGGGCGCATATCCGGAAAAGCTGGATAGCCCTCCCTCCTGGCTTGATCGGGCCGGAAGCAGCGTTGCGAGCCCGTTCATGCGCATGTCCAAAATCAATGCGGTTCGGCCTGGCTCATTCGTTCGTATGGTCGACTCTCACAGTAAGTGGGCGGAATCTCTGACGGAGGAAAAGTTCCGGGTCGAAGCGGCCGAAATCGGCGGGCAGCTCCGCGAACAGGGATTCACCGATGCGGTTGTTGCCAAATGCTTCAGCTTGATTCGCGAAGCGGCAACACGGACCACCGGCAAACGTCACTTCGGTGTTCAGTTGATCGGCGGGCGAGTGATGCTCAACGGCATGATCGCCGAAATGGAAACCGGCGAGGGTAAAACACTCACCGCCACTCTACCTGCGGCAGCCGCGGCTCTGGCTGGAATTCCCGTTCATGTCATCACCGTCAACGACTACCTGGCAGACCGGGACTCCCGGTGGATGGGCCCGATCTATCATTTGCTTGGGTTAAAGGTTGGAACCATCGTCCACGGAATGGAGCCTTCAGCACGCCGCGCAGCTTACAGCGCGCACGTGACGTATTGCACGAACAAGGAAGTCGCGTTCGATTACCTCAAGGATCGCATCGTTCTCGGACGGGAGTCCGGCAGAGCCGGCCTTCAGGTGGAACGCTTATACGAAAAACGGCCCCGGGTGGACCGATTGCTGCTGCGCGGTCTACATTTCGCAATCGTCGACGAAGCCGATAGCGTGCTGGTGGACGAGGCGCGCACCCCATTGATCATTTCCGGCGCCGATGACAGCGCTACGTCGGAGCGGGATACGTGCCAGACCGCACTGGCCCTGGCGTCCACGATGGTCGTGAACCGGCATTTCATTATCGAGAGCCACAATCGTTCGGCAAAACTGCTTCCTGACGGGATTGAACTCATCCAAAACGCTTCGGTCACCCTTGGAGGCGTGTGGAAACGACGCCACTGGCGAGAACAGCTGGTGACTCAGGCGCTGTCGGCCCAGCATCTTTATCTCGATGGAAAGCAGTATCTGATCAAGGATGACAAGATCCAGATCATCGATGAATACACCGGGCGCGTCATGGCGGACCGCTCGTGGGAACACGGTCTGCATCAGATGATCGAAGTAAAGGAAGGCTGCACCATGAGCCGGCGCACGCAGCCTCTGGCCAGAATCAGTTACCAGCGCTTCTTCCGCCGCTATCTCTGGCTTTCCGGGATGACAGGAACAGCCCGCGAAGTCGCCGGCGAGCTGTGGTCCACCTACAAGCTGGCAACCGCGCGAGTCCCCACGAACAAACCTTCGCGACGCGTGAAATGGCCTGCTCAGATCCATGCGACCGAAGAAGAGAAATGGAAAGCGATTGTGGATCGGATTTCGGAGATGCACCAGAAAGGCCGTCCCGTACTTGTGGGAACGCGATCGGTGAAGGCGTCGGAACATTTGAGCAGCCTCCTGACGGCGCGAGACCTTCCCAATCAATTGCTGAACGCCAGGCAGGACGTGATCGAAGCCATGATCGTTGCCGAAGCAGGGCAACCCGGGCGCATCACTGTCGCAACGAATATGGCAGGCCGGGGTACAGACATTATCCTCGGACCTAAAGTTCCGGAGCTCGGAGGACTTCATGTCATTGCCACCGAACTGCACGAGGCACGCCGCATCGACCGCCAGCTCTTCGGACGCTGCGGGCGGCAGGGCGATCCCGGAACATGCGAAGCCATTGTTTCAGCCGAAGACGAACTTCAAAGGTCCCATTCGCGGGGAATATGGAAAGTACTGAGCCGTGCGGCTGCAGCCCGCCGCCGGGGTTTGCCTTCTCCATTACGAGGATTTGATTTAAGGGTCGCTCAACGTTCTGCCGAACGCCTGCACCGCCGGATGCGGCGCGATCTCTTGAAAATTGACGAACATCTTGATGCCACGCTGGCATTTTCCGGTCGACCGGAATAACCGAGGAGGAGACATTTTGAGATATTTACTCGGCGTTTGGATTTGCCTGAGCCTCTTGAGGCTTGAAGCGCATGCCCAGCCCCAGAACAATACGCGCACTGAGCAGGTTGGTCTGAACCGGTCCCCTACGAGCGGCAATCTAAGCGTGAGTCTTAAGGAGGCCGTGACTCTGGCGCTGGAAAATAATCCAATACTGAAGGTCGAAAAAGTTCGAGTGCAGCAGGCCCGCACCAGGATCGGGCAGCAGCAGGGCGATTTCACCCCGATGTTCAACTCCGGAACAAAAGTGAACCGGGGCGACATCATCGTGGCGAGCCGTTTTTATCCGACGGGTTTCTACAACGAATCCCAGAAATCCCAGAGCCTCGGCATTGAAGGAAAGTCCCATGTGGGAACCAAGTTCACATTTGGGATCAGCTACGCAGACCAGCTATCGACGTCGAACACGCAAACCTTGAGCCCCCAGTACAGCGCGCTGGCGTCTCTGGGATTCAGCCAGGCGTTATTGAAGGATTTCGGTCGAGGCGTTTCTGAAACAAAAATCCGAATCGCGGAAAAGGGTGCGGCTATCGCCGAAGGCAATCTGTTTACAAAAATTTCTCAAATGATCGAGCGGGTTGAGGAAGCGTACTGGAATTTCACGTTCCTGCTCAAGGAACTCGAAGGAAGAAACAGGAGCCTCGTCAATGCGCGGGAGTTTCTCGCACAGAATGAGAACCTGTTGCGCGCGGGTCGAGTGGCCTCCGTCGCCGTCCTCCAGGCGCGCGCTGCCGTCGCGGAACGCGAACGCGATGTCGTCATGGCTCAGACCGCAGCGGACCAGTACGAAGATCGGCTCAAGAATCTCCTGTGGCTCGACCTGAATACCACGCATCTGATTCCAACCGACGCGCCGGAACAGAATCCCGTCAGCATGGACTTGCAGAAAAGCATGGAAGCGGCTCTTCAGAGGCGCCCCGAACTTCGGGCGCTGCAAAGCGAACTGGAACAGCGCGATATCGAATTGAAGTATGCCGGAAACCAGAAGAAGCCGCGGCTGGACCTGAATGTTCAATATGCTCATGCGGGACTCTCTGGCAAACCGAACACAACCTGTATCGACCCCACGTCCGTGCTCTGCATTCCAGTCGGCACTAATGTGAGTGGATCGATCTATGACTCCCGAACCGCTGGCCGGGACGCTCTGGCCAATATCTTTTCTGCAAACCCGTACGAAAACTGGTCGGTGGAGTTGAAGCTTCAAATCCCGCTCGGAAACCAGACGGCCAAGGAGCAGTATGCGGAGGCATCCCTGAAGCGGCTGGAAACAGGAACCAATCTTGTTTCCATGCGAGACCAGATCACCATCGAGATTCGAGACGCGATTCGAGATGCGCAGTCCGCGCAAAAGCGAGTGGACTCTTCTCGTGAGGCCATCACTTACGTGGAAGATCAGGTGGAGGGCATGCGCCGACAGCTCGATGCCGGATTGGTCTCCAGTTACGATTTGCTCAAGGCGTTCGATGAAGTCGACAAGGCAAGAACGATCGAGCTGCAGGCGATGATGGATTTCAACGTTGCCCTCAGCAAGCTGCGCCTTGCCGAAGCCAGCGGATTTCAGAAGTACGGCATCGAGCTGGCCGAGGCTCCTCAATACACGTTCGACCAGGTCAAACCAATCAAGTAAAGGAAGAGGCGAGAATCTTATGATCCCCAGATCCATAACCAGAACAATCCCGCTGCTGATGGCGGCCGTTTTTGTCTTTCTTTCTTCACAATCGGCCTTCGCTCAGGCTGTCGTTCCGTTGAAGGTCACCGGCATTGTCCGGGCGCGGGAACAGGTCATCATCAAGAGCGAATTGGCTGGGGTGGTTCGCAAAATTGCCGTCAAGGAAGGCGACCTTCTGAAAGAAGGACAGCTTCTGTTCGAACTCGATAACGATCACCAGAAAATCAATCTGGAGTTGTCGCAGGCCGGCCTGAACAAGGCGAAAGCCGCAGTGGAGGAGTCCCAGGTTCTGCTCTCGAATGCGGAACGCGAAACGGCCCGGCTCAAACTTGCCGGCAGTGCTGTGCCCCGAAAGGAACTGGAGGACATTCAGGACCAGGTGCTTCGCGTCAAGGCCAGCCTCGCGGCTCAGGTGGCCGAACTTGCGCGCGCCGAACAGGATGTGAAACTGCGAGAACAGGATCTCAAAGACACTCAGACTCTGGCGCCCTTCAATGGCACCGTTACGGAAATCTTCATCAACCGCGGAGAAAGTCTGAGACCGATCGATACCCAGGTGATGGAACTTGTAGACCTGGATAGTCTGTATGCGGAACTAAGACTGCCCAGTAACTACCTCCGGAGCGTCCAACTGGACAAGCCGATCAAAGTTCAGGTTGAGGGTGAATGGATGGGTCGCAACGGTCAGGTGGATGGCCGGGTGACCTACATTAATCCAACGATTGACGCGGCGAGCCGTACATTCAAGATCAAGATCGGGATTCCGGCACGTGGCGGAGTCCGGCCCGGAATGCTCGTCGAAGCGACATTCGTGCCGTAGGTCACGATCCAGAAAAAAATGGCCGCCCAATACGGCGGCCACGAGAATTGAAGATGCGAACGGACTGCGATTTCAGGTAACTAGTTCAATCCGGCAGAATCGGAAACAACGCAGTCATCCCCGACTTCCAACCCTTCCACACCTCCCAGGCTATCGCCGTGAGCCAGGTGCTTCATGAGTGCGCTGTCGGATATGTCGATAACGTGGGCTCGGCCGCTTTGCTGACCTTCCACGTGACACACCCGTACCTTGCCAGATGCTCTGAGGCTAATCGCCCCCAATGTCATACCAATGATCAATGCGGCTCCCGTGGCATATGGAATGATGCGTTTCATCGAATTCTCTCCTTATATATATGGTGTCAATAAAGAGCCCCTGGTAGCTTCCTGCTACTGGTGCCAGCTCTCAACCTCTTCTCTGTCATTTGGATGCACTTACTCTTCCAGACGCGATCTTCGTTATGCTTGAATGACTTCCGCGAGCTCACAACTGGAGAATGCTTTCAACTTTGTTGACCAGTCTGTCCGACGGGACACGCCATACGTATGGAACAATTCCTTGCGAGTCTCCGTATCCGATATAGGTAATTGTGGTTCGCTAACTGGATTGAGGAGGAAACATGGAATCCCATATTAAAGTTCTGGCAATACTGAACATTGTGTCTGCGAGTCTGGGTGTAATTGCTGCTCTCGTGGTGCTTTTGGCGATGGGTGGAGTGGCGGGCATTGTCGCAATGGACCATGATTCGGATGCGGCCACCGTGGCTCCAATGCTTGGCGGTATCGGCGTCGTTGTTTCCAGCTTCATTCTGGTGGTTTCGCTGCCTGGTCTCATCGGCGGAATCGGACTGCTGAAGATGGCTCCGTGGTCGAGGATCGTCGTGATAATCGTATCTGCGCTCAATCTGATTAGTTTCCCATTTGGTACTGCGCTGGGGATTTACGGAATATGGGTGTTGACGCGGCCGGAAGTGGAAGCACAGCTGACCAACAATCTGCCGGCCGGTTTGGCTTCCGCTCGATGAGCTACGGTCATACTTCCGAGGGTGCCGGCTGCCGAGTGCTGATTAGACTTCAATGATGTGATTGAACACCGTTTTGAAAACGAATTTTCTCTGGAAAGTTTTGGATTCAATTTTGACATCGCCAATTCGAATCTCCTGCTCTTGGCCTGGATTAATAGTGTCCACAATGATGAGTAACCAGTAGGCGTCGCACGGGCGATACTCTTGCGCAAGAATTTCCTTCTCCCTGATGATCTCCGTTAGGCGATCAACCGACATTCTTCCGGGCGAATGCGATTGGCCGTTTGTCCATTTAGCAGTGTAAGGAAGCGGTATCCAATTGCCCTCGCGTTCCGCTCGAAGATCCTGTCGATTTTGATATTCACAGTAGGCACGGAAATCCAGAACAGGGTCTGGCTCGCCGTCAGGATAATCTGGGTCGGGCTCCGAACTACATTTCAGATAACGTGACGTCAAATAGACGAAATCAAGTTCAGGAATGTCCTTGTACTCGCCTGGATCAACTTGACCGTTCTCCCCACCATCAATGCGCCCGACAAATTCGGCAATTCTCTTTGCTAGTGCTTTCACATCATGAATCGGTCGCTTCTTGTCGAAGCTAAAGTTCACTCCAATGTTCTGCTTGGTGCGCTGCACATACAGCTTCTGGGCTTGCGCTATTGCGGATTCTCGTCGCCCACGTTGTGCTTGCTCACTTGTCGGAGACCCGCCGTCCTCCAAATAGAAATTTCTCAGTTCGATGCCGATCCGCGAAGGCCCTTCAATGATCACATCCGGCTTGTCACCGTGCTTGATCCGCCCAGCGGGAAGCGCGAAGCATTTCCGAAAGCTTGAGAAATAGTAACGCTCCTCCCTCTTCTGCTTCGTTTGCACTTGAGCTTTCCGTTGCTTCAGGTCCATGACAATTTTCCTTCGCGGTCGCGCACCTGCCCGGCCCCCCATTTTTGAAAGGATCACATGATGCGGGGTTGTATTAAAACAATTGGATTGGCAACTACACTGGTACTAATCGGAATAGAGATATCCATTCTTCTCAATCATCAAGAGGTCCTTCTTGATGTCATAGGCAACGCAAAAATTTACCGTGCGAATGGGCGTGTTGGGGAATATATCCCTGTATTTGATGTAGCCGAAATACCAAAGTCCGTGGCTCCCAGATTTGACCGCTTGCAATTGCGTTACGGTGAAATTCGGCATTTCGATCACATTCTGGGTGAAAGTTACTCCGGGTCCCATACGAAATTCGCCATGCTTGTTAACTTTTCCAACAGCGTCGGATGCCTTGGGCGCGTTCGGGTCAATATGCCTCGAAATGTACGATTCAAGCAGGAACGCTGGAGTCCGACCGCTATTCCGAATGCCATAACTAATATTGAGCGGAACGTTGGGAGAAATCGCATCGTGACGCCAATCGACGACCTCCAAATACGCACGCTCCGTGATATGCAGAGTATCTCGCGCGACATCAGAACTAATTCTGGCAGCCTCAGCCGCAATTTCAGTGGCCTTAGTCTGGCGCTCCATTTTCTTGAGAGTACCAATGGCAATAGCAACGCCAACCAGACCTATGCCAGTAAGAGCGAGATTGGGCCCCTGTTCTGGAGCGAACACTTTGCTCCAAACGCTTTTCGCCTCTTCCTCGGATTGCCTCTTTTTCTGTTCGGCGCTTGGTTCCTGTATTGCCGTAATAGTGCCTTGGATGGTGACTGGTCCTGTAGGGGCGTCGCTAGGTTTGCTTTTGGGTTCCTGAGTCTGGGGATTGGATGGTTTGTTTTGTTGATTCCTGTTGGCTGGCGATGAGCTTCCTTTTGGCGGCTCCACGTTTTGCTGCGCGGTAACGGGAAGGAGCCTTAACACAATGCTCAGCACTAGGCCAACAGTCAGAATGATTAATCTACTTGCCATAATGCGTGCCGCATTTCCGCTACTAGTCGAGGCGAGTCTCCACAAACCGTTCCTACCTCTCTTTGGGATCGTCTGCCTCATCGGAATCTGTTCTATTCCCATCTGTTGTGCCCGTACTGGAAGGTGAAACAGACGTTCCATAAAACTGAAGCCAACTTAGGTTATCCATCTGGGTATGACGGTTAGGATTAGTGCGGTTTGCCCGTGAATGCAATACCCAGGAGAAGTCATCCATCACCGGAACGAAAGGGACTGAAAGAAGCGCAGACTGGGTCTCGTCCTTTTTGATCTCATCCAGTTTCTCCTGGGGAGGTAATTCCTGCCTGCCTTCTCCGGTAGATTTAGCGAAGTCGGCGATCCCTACACTAAGCGTGTCGTAGCAAACTACTTCGACTGTTCCTAGCTCCCGTTGCAGAAGTGCATTCAGAAATTTCCGATTCTGATTTTCTGTAAAATAGTCTCCATCATTTGTAATCAGCCACAATTTGCGCTTGCCTTTTAAGTGAGTAAGCAATTGCTCCCAATTCAATTGATCGCCCAACGAGTCTGTTTCCTTTCCCGGAGGATTGCCAAGGGTTTTTCGTTCTTTTGCGCGCTCTAGTTCGACTTTCGAGTGTCTGACTGCGCTACGGAAGAGACCCGCAAGGGATGTTGAAACTTCATCCTTGCAGTCTCTGACCTTTTTAACGGCGTTGAGGGTGGCTTCGTTGAGGGCCTTCTCGAATTTATGAACCTGACTGGACTGCTTGCTCAAGATCTTTTTCGTATCTGCATCAAACATTCCACTGGGAATTTTGAATCTCCGTACTGGGTCTTTCAATTGGTCGGAGAAAAACGTCCAGGCTACTTTAAGTTGATTTCGCAACACTTCATTGACGACCTGCTGCGTGACGAATACGTGTTGTTTTTGCGCCAATAACGAAGGGAGTAGCTTTCTCAATTCCGGGGTGTCGTAGAAGCGTAGGTAGATGCTCGCGTCTATGAAAATCGTCGAGTTTGACGTGGTAGCGCTTGGAGAAGATCTACTGGTCATTGCAGATTAGTTACATCGCAACATGGACATCGCAGGTCACTCAGACCGCGCATTAGTGAAAGTTGCGCTGTGCATCTTTCAACCATTCTGAAACGATCGATACCGATCGAACAGAAGGAGCAACCACATGAAAGCTGCAAAGAAGACAACGAAACCGGGATCAGGCGCCCGCATCCGCGAACTGATTCTGAAGGGCATGGCCAACGATGCGATCCTCGTCATCATCCAGAAGGAATTCAAAGGCTGAAACACAAAGACCAGTGACGTATCCTGGAACAGGTCACAACAAAAGGCTGGGAAGTTCGGCGCGCCAAAGAAGGTTTTGAGCAACGCCGAGGCGATTGCGAAAACTGCGAAGCCGAAGGCCAGGGCAGTATCCGCGAAGCCTAAAGCCGTCGAATCCGCGAAGTAGTCCCCGCGGATATACGAAAAGGCCGTAGCGCACCAGGCTACGGCCGTCTTCATTTCTGCAAGAACAGCTCAGAATGCTCTCGGAATGACCAGGACTGCGGAAACACCCTCTTCCAGTGAGGCTCCTGTCCTTTATGAGCGAGTCTCTTACCGAATTCCGAAACGCTCCCATTTACTGGAGATTACTTTTTCATAGATCGATCCAGTTCGTGCAGGACGGTAGTCTCGTTCGGACTCGATTCTTGCCATGAAGTTGTCGTTATTGCCGCGCCGCAATGCTGCCTTGGTCTGCGCTGTTTGCAATTCGTATATTTCAATTTGAAGCGCTTCGACAGTTGGCTTCGAGGGGACGCTGTTCTCGGTAATAGGTTGACTGCGCCTTCCTATCCAGATTCCTGCAGCTAAAAGTACTGCGACAATTAGTAATCTTGATGCCAGTCTCATTTAAATTCCTCCTATCCCGGCGTGCCTTTCGGGCATAGCACCGAGACTTTCGCCATCCTCTGAACATCACCGAACACTCTGGTACCAATAGCCCCGGGCAGAGTCGAACTGCCGACCTCCGGTTTAGGAAACCGCTGCTCTATCCAACTGAGCTACGGGGCCGTAACTTTTGCTTTGATAGATTACCTGAAATCAAAGCGCGATAAACGGTCGTCGCCAATCAAGGCGCAAAAATCTGTCTTCTCTACGACAGCTGCGATCCTGCAAACGTCTGAAGCCGATAGTATGGTATTAATGGAAGGTGCGCTAATCGTTCCCGCGCGGATTCTTTCCAACAAATCTATGTCAAATCGACTCCGAGTAATAATCGTTAAGCCAAGTAAATACAGTCCAGATGGTTATGTTGAACGATTTCGGAAGGGTTTCATGCCCAACGGAACCATTCCATATCTGAGAAGCATGACGCCCGCGAAGATCGGGTCCTGCGAAATTGAAACCCAGGTTATCGACGAATACGTGCACACGGATCTGGAGTATCTCCAAAACCTTAAGCAGGATTCGACGCCGACACTGCTTGCACTCGCCGGAGTTCAATCTCACCAGTTCCAGAGAGGCATCGACCTTGCGTCCTATGCCCTGAAGAATGGCGTGGAACATTGCGTCATTGGCGGCCCCCATGTCATGACATGCGACACCTCCATGCTGCACGGGCGTGGCGTGAGCTTTGCACTGTCCGAAGCCGAAGGAAGCTGGATGAGAATCCTCAAGGACGCCATCGATGGAGAACTTCAACCCGTGTATGGCCAGGGTCAGCGATGGGAGAAAAAAATCGACGCCCCGGTTCTCATACCGCCCTCCAGCCAGTACATGAAACGGTATGTCCTTCCGATGATGGGACTGTATCCGGCCCGCGGCTGTCCATTCACGTGCAACTTCTGTTCGGTAATCAAAATTGCAGGGCGCGAAATCCGGTCTCAGGACATTGAAGTGTCGCTTGCCAGCCTGCGAGCGGCCAAGGCCGCTGGTGTGAAACTGATCATGTTCACGTCCGACAACTTCAACAAATATCCGGACGCCGCCAATCTGCTGACCGGCATGATTGAAGAAAAGATCAATATTCCTTTCTTCGTGCAGTGCGACACGCAAATTGTCCGGCAGGAACCCTTGATCGAATTGCTCTCAAAGGCGGGATGTTTTCAGATATTTGTCGGAGTGGAGTCTTTCAATCGCAAAATTCTTCTCGCGGCGAGCAAGGCGCAGAACCATCCGAAGATGTACGGAGATATCGTTCGCTTATGCCGGCAGTATCGTATCGATACTCATTTTTCCAACATCATTGGATTTCCTGAAGACACCGAAGCTGGTGTTCGCCAGCATCTGGAAACTCTCATCGAGCTGGGGCCGGATATCGCGTCTTTCTATATCCTGACTCCGATTCCAGGAACCGAGCAGTACGACGATTTCCTGGCCGAAGGAAAGATCTACGAAAAGAATCTTGATCGTTTCGATGGCACGCAGCCGACGTGGACGCATGACCACCTGAGTCCGGAACAGCGCACACGCCTGCTGTTCCGATGCTACGAAACCTTCTACAGCCTGTCGCATCTCACGAAGCGTCTCAAACGCACATTCCAGAATCGGAAGCCCGGTGAGTTTTCGAGCCTGATGAGTGGATTCGCCGAGGCATTTGTGACTCAGACCGTCGCGCGCATGGCGGCCTTCAAGCAGACGCATCCCATGGCAGGTGGAGTCGGTCGGATTCTGAATGATCGGGTTGACGATTATCGGCGGCTGAGAATCGAACGCTTTGGATTCGATCTACTGCCGCTTCCAAAAAGCCTTCCGGCTCCGGATTCCAGCCTGACAGTCGACATGAGTTCAATGCCTCAGGCCGTCACTGCCTAACTGGGCCTAACTGGCGTACCGGATCAACGACGCGACGTTGTAGTTTTTCAGCCGGTCGCGGCCATTGAGAAAATCCAGCTCCACCACAAAGGAGAGTCCTGCTACTTTTCCGCCGATCTTCTCGACCAGCTGCGCTGCCGCCTGGCTGGTCCCCCCGGTCGCAAGCAAATCGTCGGCAATCACGATGCGCGCTCCCGAAGGGAAAGCGCCCTTGTGCACTTCCAGAGTGTCTGTTCCGTATTCCAGGTCGTAGGTGATACGTTCCGTCGCTCCCGGCAGCTTCTTCGGCTTTCGCACCGGAATAAATCCCGCGCCGAGCTTATACGCGACGACGGGAGCAAAAATGAATCCGCGAGCTTCAATGCCCATGACGTAGTCCGGCTTCATCGGAGCGATCTGTGCGGTCATGCTGTCGATCACATTGCGCAGTCCGTCTTTATCCTTCAGCAGCGTGGTTATGTCGTAGAAAAGGATGCCCGGCTTCGGAAAATCCGGCACTTCGCGAATCAGTTGCTTCAAAACGTCCATTCTTTTACCTCGTCATTGAACTGGTTTATTCAGGAAAGAAAAGCTAGTTGGTAATCTCAAGCATGCGATTGAGTGCAATTCGCGCATCGGCCGCGATTGCGGTAGGAACGACAATCTGATTGACGACCCGACCCTCTTCCAGGTTTTCGAGAACCCACAGCAGATGAGCCGCATCAATCCTGAACATCGTGGAGCAGAGGCAGCCACAATCATCCAACGGTATGACAAACTTTCCTGGATTCTCCGTCTTCAGCCGATTCACCAGGTGTATCTCCGTGCCGATGGCAAAAGCACTTCCGTCGGGCGCTTCGGATACACGGTGGATTATATGTTCGGTTGATCCTACGGAGTCGGCCAGCTGAGTGACTTCCCAGCGGCATTCCGGGTGGGCAAGCACCGTGATACCGGGATGCTTCTCGCGGACCTGCGCAACATGGGAAGGCAGGAATCGCTGATGAACCGAGCAGTGCCCTTTCCAAAGCACGAAACGGCTCTCGCGCAGTTTTTGCTCCGAATTGCCTCCGAGTTCCTCGTAGGGATCCCACACCGTCATCTCATCCAGTCGAAATCCGAGATTGAAGGCGGAGTTGCGGCCCAGATGCTGATCCGGCAGGAAAAGAATTTTGTCGCCGCGTTCCAGCGCCCATCGCATCACCGCGGGCGCGTTTGACGATGTGCACACTGCACCGCCATTCCGTCCGCAAAACGCTTTGATGGCCGCCGTCGAATTCATGTACGTGATGGGAACAATCCGGTCGCCAGTCACGCGATTCAGGTCTGCCCAGCAGGTTTCCACCTGATCCAGTTCCGCCATATCCGCCATGGAGCAACCCGCGCTCAGGTCGGGAAGGATGACTTTCTGATCATCACCGCTGAGAATGTCCGCACTCTCGGCCATGAAATGAACTCCGCAGAAGACAATGAATTCGGCATCCTTCTGCTTGCCCGCCCAGGCGGCAAGTTTGAAGGAGTCGCCGCGAAGGTCCGCAAACCGGATAACCTCGTCCCGTTGATAGTGATGGCCAAGAATGACAAGTCGGTTACCCAGACGAGCTCGGACGTCGCGGATACGCTGGTCTGTTTCGGTATCCGTCAACTGGCTGAAGCGTTCAGGGAGCACTGTTTGCAACATAGGAAAATTCGATATTAGCACGTTGGATGTGGAGGAAGTTGGATCAGGATGAATCGATCGCCCCTCCTGGCCAGGAGGGGTGGCTGGGCCGAAGGCCCAGACGGGGTGGTGGTTCAGGTTCTACAGCTAAAATTCTTCGATACAGAGCAACCACCCCGGCGCTTCGCGCCACCCCTCCTGGCCAGGAGGGGCGATGCGACAGAAACCCTGGAATCAGACATATACCTCCCGCTCCGGAAGGTTCTTCCTGAACTTTTGATACCGCACCATCAGCAGGCCATTTTCAATTTTGTGGTCGAGCGGGTCCATTGGTCTTGGGGACGGTCCGTCCAGCACTCGCCCGTTGGAATCGAACGCGCTCTTGTGTCCGGGGCACCGAAAGGTTCCGAGATCCTGTTGCCAATTATTGATGGTGTAGTTCATGTGGGGACAGATCCCACTGAGAACCGTAACCGACTCGTCCTCTCTCCGGCATAGCCAGACCAGCCTCTGGACCTTCTTGTCGACCCAACTCCCATGTGCCGTCACGGTGACCTGCCGGGGCTCGACTTTGCCCACTGGAAGCTCGCTGACAGGCCCCAACGTTACCCATTCATCAATCGGACCTTCCCGGCCAAGAGCAAAGTAACCGACCGTCAGTGCTCCTCCTCCCGCAAGAAGCCACTTCCCCATTCTCTTAAAAGCCTTCCGGCGATCGGGAAGCTCCCGGGATTCCTTGTGCACTTTGCTCGACATTGATGTTCACTCCCTTGACGGTGTAGCGGGTTAAAACGTACCATTCCCACGGCATGAACGATGAAAGGAATTAGGTACGTATAATGGCGGATAGTTCAGATTCCCCGGAAAAGTGGCCCTCTTACACAATGGTCGATCCGCGCATGCGGAAGATCTACTTTCAGTTTTATCAGGAAACCTATCGAGCTTCTGTTCTGGATCGAAAAACAAAAGAGCTGATTGCCATTGCCGCATCGCTGGCAACTCATTGCAACGGCTGCCTGGAAGGGCATATCAAGAAAGCGCTGAAGGTCGGCGCTACCAAGGAAGAACTGAGCGAAACCATTGCCATCACAATGGGTGTCGGTGCCGCAGCCATAGTCGACTTAACCGATATCGCAGCGCAAAGCCTGCGCATCCGTCACTTCGAGGCCACGGGCGTCCCTGAGGAACCTCGCGAAGTTTCTCCCGAGAAATAAACCGGAGCAAACCGCCGGCAGAAGGCGGAACCATTTGGAGTCATCAATGAAAACCTCTTATCGAATCCTTGTGACGCTTTCAGTCCTGATGGCATGTGCAGTCGCCCTGATTGCACAACGAGGAGGAGGTCCGCAGCAACGAGACCCCATACCCACAGGCTCCAGAGTTCAGTACAAATCGTTCCGCAGCACCCTGGTGAACCGGGATCTGAATTACGCCATATATCTGCCGCCTTCCTACGAGGGTTCGACAAAGAAGTATCCCGTTCTGTACTTCCTCCATGGCCTGAATGAAAACGAAATGCGCTGGAGTACCCGCGGCGGAGCCGATCTCGCACTCGACAAATTGGTGGCAGACGGGAAGATCGGCGAATTTATCGTTGCCATTCCGGCCGTCGATTCCCAAAGTTTCTACACCAATGCCCGCGCCGGTGGCGCCCCGTGGGAAGACGTGGTCGTGAAGGAATTCATTCCGATGGTGGAATCCACCTATCGCGTCAATGCGACCAGGGCGACGCGCGCCATCAGCGGAATCTCCATGGGCGGTTACGGGTCACTGAAAATTGCGATGAAGCACCCGGAAATGTTTTCTTCCGTCAGCGCGCACAGCGCTGCTCTGGTCCCAAGCTTCGACAGCACAACGGTCAGCGGCCAGCGACTGGAAGCCTTCAAGGCAATCTTTGATCGAATCTATGGAATCAATTTCGCAGGACCTCAGGACCTGAGCTATTGGGAGGCGAACAATCCCCTGACCCTTGCAAAAGACACCGCCAAACTTCAGGGCATGAAGATCTACTTCGATTGCGGCACCGAAGACAGCTACGGATTCTATGACGGACACAAGGTGTTGGATAACCTCCTGACGAAGGCCTCCTATCCTCACGAAGCGCATCTGTACCCCGGCGTGCACGGCTGGGATTTCGCAAAGCAGCACATCGACCAGTCCCTGCTGTTCCATTGGAAAGCTTTCAACGGAAACTGAGGACGGCTTCAGTCCTGGTATGGAGCTTGCGTTCCAGACGATTCTCTATGACGGATCGACGTTTCTGGAAGCCACACTTCCCACTCTGCCAAAAGGAACCGCCGTCTATAAGATCTTCGACATCCACGGATTACTCATCGTTCTGAACAAGACGAGCAACCTCTCCGAACGCCTGGAGCGTTTTTATGGTCCACACTCCGAACGCGTGAAGGACCTGGATCTGCGTCAGATTACGAGCCGGATTGAATATGTTCGGACCTTCTCACCATTTGAAACGACGTTTGCCCTGTACCTGGAACGCCGGCGTCACTTTCCCAGGACGTACCGCCGGATGAAGACGTTTCGATACTTCACACTGATGAAAATCAACCGGAAGCAGCGATTTCCCCGCGTCTACGCCAGCCGGCAGATCAAACCCGGTGTGGATTACTTCGGCCCCTTTGTGACCCGTGGTCAATTCGCACGAATGAAAACCGCCATCGAGCGAACATTCAAACTGCGGCCGTGCCAATTCAACATTCGTGGCAATGACCCTCATCCAGACTGTTTGTATTTCCAGATGAACACGTGTTCGAAACCGTGCAACAACGATATCGACCGGCCTGGCTATCTTGCAGATGTTGGTGCGGCGATAGCTTTCATTCAGGGTCAGGATTCCGCCATCGAACAACCATGGATCACGGAGATGACAAGCCTTGCTGCGGAAACCAGGTTTGAAGAAGCTGAGGCACTTCGAAAGAAGCTGGAAAGACTGCGGCGCGCACGAGGGGAGACTAAAGATGTGTTTCCCGCCGTCGCAACATTCAATTATGTGATTGCCCTTCCATCTGAAACGTCTTCGCGGCTCAGGATTGCGATAGTGCGTGGAGGCGCTGTGGTGGAGTTTCGAGATTTTGAAACCGAAACGCTACGCACGACTCTGGCGGAGGAACTGCTGCGCTGCTTTGATCCCGCAAAGCCGGCGACAGCCAGCGAATGGCTCTATGACGAATTCTGCCTGGTCTGTACGTTTATGGTGAAGTCCCTGCTGGCGGTTCCGCTGATACCGTTCACAGGCGTTGAGGAGACGGTTGCGGCGGTGGAGAAGCGGATCCGGAAAAGAAAAAGTCGGGAATAACATAGCGGCGATCGCCCCTCCTGGCCAGGAGGGGTGGCGCGAAGCGCCGGGGTGGTTGTTCCATATCGAAAACTTCTGCTTGTCGAATTTGATCCACCACCCCGTCTGCGCCTACGGCGCAGCCACCCCTCCTGGCCAGGAGGGGCGATCGCTCAAATTTGCGCTTTAATACTTCAGTGCCGGCCGTTGAGGTTGTGCAGGGAAATCTTCCGGCTCAGGGTATTCCGATGGAGCCCCAGCAGTTTTGCAGCGTTGCTCTGATTACCGTCGGCTTTTTTGAGAGCCGACTGTATGAATTTCTTTTCGAACTCACCGATCGCTTCTTCGAGATAAATGCGTTTTTCAATCATTTCGGCAACCAACTGGTCCAGCTTCTCTCGCACGAATCCACCTTCTAGCGCTGTTCTCTCCACCAACGTTCAATCGTCGCGTAACCGGATCGGAATCGATCCTTAAATTCGGAGGGCGTCACCAATGCAATCATTCGTGAAGCCGGAAGGAAGTATGGAGCCAGTACCGATTGTTTTACACTCGCGGACTGGATGTTGAAGGCTGTGAGCCCAACAAAAACGATTCCCCCAAGCAACCATCCCCGAATCAAACCGAACAAGGCTCCGAGGCATCGATCGAACCACTGCAGCTTTGCAAGTTTCAAAAACTTCGAAACCAGCCAGGCAACCAGACCCCCTGCGATCAATGTCCCCAGGAATACAATTGAGAACCCCAAGGATAGAGCAAGGTTTTCGGTCTTTACAACATCTTTAAACAGCGACGCAGCAGCGCCGTAAAACCACGATGCGAGAATAAATGCAAGCACTATGGAACCGAGCCCGATGAGCTCCCGGGTGAAACCCTTCAGGGCTGCAAATACAACCGATGCCAGCAGGATGAGAACAATCAGCCAGTCGACAACAGTGAACGAGAGAATCATTTCAGGACATTATTAGATTCTTGCCCGTGAGAATGCGGAAGGCCTCAACGTACTTTGCGCTTGTTGCGGCGACGATATCCTCCGGCAGCTCGGGACCCGGCGCGACCTTATTCCACCCGATACGCTCCAGATAGTCGCGCACAAACTGTTTGTCGAACGATGGCTGTGGCTTGCCCGGCACGTACTGATCCGCCGGCCAGAACCGCGAGGAATCCGGAGTCAGCATTTCATCGATGATGGATATTTTTCCGTCGATGGTTCCGAATTCAAACTTCGTATCGCAGATTATAATCCCGCGTGTTGCCGCAAACTCCACGCCCTGGCTGTACAGCGAAAGTGTGAGCTCCTTCAGGCGCTGAATATTCTCCGCGCCGATTATTTTTCCGGCTTCTTCTTCCGAAATGTTTTCGTCATGACCGGCTTCGGCCTTGGTCGACGGCGTGAAGATCGGCTGGGGCAGGCGATCGGAATCGCGCAGTCCGGCAGGCAATGCGATTCCACAGACCTTGCCGGTGCGATTGTAGTCCTTCAGTCCCGACCCGGTGAGAAAGCCGCGGGCAACGCACTCCACGGGAAACACCTTTGCTTTCCGAACCAGCATCGAACGTCCGACCAGCTGGTCGCGGAACGGCTGAAGTTGCGCCGGATAGTCTTCGACACGAGTGGAGACGACGTGATTCGGAACAGCATTCTTGAAATGCTCGAACCAGAAGGCCGACATTTGATTCAAGACTTTTCCCTTATTGGGGATCGGCGTTGGCAGAACGACGTCGAATGCGGAGAGCCGGTCGGTCACGACAATAAGATAGTGATCTCCGAGATCATAGATGTCTCGAACTTTGCCACGTCCGTGAAGCTTGATTCCTGGAAGATTGGTTTTAATGACGGTCATATGAAATGTTTCTCCAATTACAATTTGATAACTTATCGCATCAATATCGCA
>Ga0184628_10000205_pt1 | contig 35095 bp, 48 predicted proteins | sample PLM4_5_b1_FD_133149 | JGI IMG/M metagenome (GOLD analysis project Ga0184628, IMG submission 133149) | Groundwater sediment microbial communities from an aquifer in East River, Colorado, USA - PLM4_5_b1 | ecosystem: Environmental > Terrestrial > Soil > Riparian zone | place: USA: East River...
ATGCGATGCTCCTCTGGTAGATCCCGTTGTCCCCCGAACCCAAGCCGTTGACCAGCAGCCATGAGCTTCCGGTCGTGTTCATCTTCGACACGAGGCGCATCGGTCTGATCGCGGTAAGCCACCTCTCCGGCTAGCATCTTGCGACGTAGCCTCGGGAGTAAGTGACGGATCTCGTTGACGTATGGCTGCTTCATGACTTCTTTCCTTTCTTCTTGGAGGTCTTCTTCTTGGGCTGCTGATCGAGTTCGGCACGCAACTTGGCGCGCTCACGCATTGAAGCTCCGGGCCTTCGGTTGATGAGCTTGAGCTGCTCCTTCGGAGTGCGCTTAGCCCTCTCAGCATCTCGATCGACCGCGTCCTGGCGCCTTTCCTCACGGCTTCTCTTCGAGTGTCTCATGACTTACCCCCTTTCCCATATGACAGCAGTGCGTAGGCATTCAGCAATCGTGCCAGCCTCTGCGTGGAACAAACAGACCGCTGAGGTCAAGATCCGAGGTAACTCTCCCTCTGTGGCGGCCTCAAATAACCACAACACCTCTGTGCCTAGATCGGCCTTTTTTGCAGCAGGATCCAACACGAGTGGTTGGTCTCCTTCGTACGGAATACGTATCTCCATCTATTCCACTCCTTCCATGGTAGCCACCTTAGCGGCCTCGTCGCGTTTCTTGGCCTCAGCTCGAGCGATCTGCCTATCCATATCCCTCTTGACCGCTCGATCGTAGCGCCTAGTTGACTTCCCGATGTTTGGTGCTAATAGGTGCGTGTTCTTTCCCTCGAAGTGTCCTTTGTTCCGGAACTCCTTGGCATCGTGGACCTTGATCCACTCCTTGCACACGGTGCAGTAGATATTGGTGTGTTTGGGCTCTGCCATCTCTCACCCCCTTTCAGTTGATGAGCCTAGTGATAATCCCGTCCTTGACTTCTACGCGGGCGTACCACGTATGGTGCTTAAACGACGGCCCCTCTACTGTAGTAGGACCGTTCTTCGGGGCAGGAAAAACGCCTGGGCTCACTACCTCGATCCTGATGTTCTTTGCGATGGCCTCACGAAGCGCCTTCTTGGTGTCGAACCCTGGTTCCGTGTACATCTTGCCTCCTAGGCGTTGTCGAGCCGTCGAAGTGTCTCTTCGAGAGTCTTGAGGTTCTCCTCCTCAGCTCCGACGCCCATAGCCCCCATCTTAAGCGCTCGATGGATGGTGTTCCGTATCACATAGGTTGCTGTCCCGTAAGGATCATCGGGAAAGTTCTCCTCGAGTGCCGGAATGAGAATCTCATCGTTCAGGGTGGCTCCTGCCATCGTTCATCCCCTTTCAGTTAGAAGGAGCAAGGGGAGTGGGCTCTCACTGCCGATGAGTGTTGTAGCCGCCCTGAGCGCTGCTTTTATCCACTGCCCCTTGCATGATGGGCCCTACGCCTTCGTCGCACGTCGTCGCGCGACACACACATCGTAACGTGGGGATACTTCCATGTCAACTTGGGAGATCTTCGTAGCAGTGAGCCTGGTCGTCGCGGCAGATTTGATCGTCACAGTAGTGGGTAGGGCAGAGTTCAAGCTTGATGCCCAGCTCACGGTGGTCGTAGGCAGTTAAGACATGCGATAACTGCTCGTAGATATCGGTCAGGTCCTCTTGCAGAATCGCAGAAGCGAGCGCATCGAGGTGGTCAGTCGGCATTTGGTGCCTCCTTTACAGCCAGTGGGATGCGTGGTACCAATCGTCGGCACCATCGAGGTCTTGATCGTTCAGCGAATCGTCCTCTGTACAGCCAAGCGCAAGGAACTTATCACCATCCTCCTCGAAGTACTTCCAATAATGGATAGCACCTTCGTTGTCGATGTCAGCAACAGCCTCCATGAACTTCTTGAGGTCGAATCCTTCAAAGACCACATCATCAGGTCCAGCCATCTGGAAGTACTCATCAGGTAAGCGGAACACTTCTACCTTGCCTTTGTACCCCTGTTGCCATGCGTAGGCTTGGTAGACCCCCAAGTACGCATTCCGTTCTTCTGTGGTAATCATGTTACCTCCTGTAGCCCCAAATGAACTTGAGGTAGAGATTCCTACGCCCTGCTTTGTAAGGACGGAGCTTGATGAAGAACTGACCCCGCCCTACAGAATTGGGATAAGGATTCTTCCAGAAGGTGAAAGGTCCTAACTTCTTGATTCGTGGGCTACCTGTGTCTAGGTTGTTCCACCTTGCCAACGAGAGCTTGACTCCTCGGAAGCTGATGAGCTGCATCTTGCCTGGAGAACCTTCCCATTGAGGCCTAATACTCATCGTCCCACCTCTCACCTGCATAGTCGGGATCGAAGTCTGACGGTGCAAGCACGGGGTACTTCCGATTGTGCTCCTCCTCCGTTTCGAGCCTCTTCGCCCAATGGTAGTCACACCTCGGGATGGACGTTCCCGTTCCAGACAGGCTCATGCGATACTCCACAGAGCCTTCGCACCTTCCATCGTGCCGTTGAAGACACTCAGGCTGGGGATCAGGTTCATCCCTCCACGACTGATCGTCGGTAGAATTGAAGTCGGACATTACAGGCTCCAATCTTGAACGTGGAGGGTGATCGGTTCGAGCAGTTCTTCCATCGTCACCTCCCTTTCTGACCCTGCATCAAGCCATGCCTGCAGGATTTCAGCCACACACAGAGTGATGGCCTCTGAGATGGCCCCTACGTGATCCCGCGGGATATGCCTTGGGATAATAGTGGCCTCATCTTGAACTTCCCTTACCGGTGGATACTCGAGAGCAATATTCTTCCCAGCCCATCGAGCATGGTAGAGCATGTTGGCTTGTCGATTAGCATCCATGGGGCCTCCTTCTACTTGCAGTGGATACAGCGAGTGGTCCTGCGAATTGAGCCAGTCCTCGTCCTCCTGTCGTAGGTGACGGTACCTTCAGTAGTGCCGCATTGGTCGCAGCGGGTGTTGAGCATGAGCTCATGTACCAATCGCCGCCCTGTTTTCTTCTTGAGCTTGACCCTAGCCACCGGCCTTCTTCGCTTTCTTCTTCTCAGCGATGCGGTAGGCCGTATTCATCTTGCGGATCCACTTCTTTGAGATCCCTTTGGGCCTGTTGGTCTTACGTTGATGCTTGGGCATCTGCTTCCCTCCTGAGTCGGTTCTGCTTCATCCATTCAGGCTCGTTCTTGGCGATGCGGTCGCCGTTGAGGAGATGAGCCTTACCATCATCCTGACGGAAATCAAACCACACGCCCTCCTCCTCTGACCACTGCTTGGGGTTCTCGATGACGCCCCAGGTGCAGGTGTAATGTGAGAAGACTCGGTCTCCCTCCTTCACCACATGACCATCGGCGGTAGTGATTTCGAGCATCTTCTACTCCTTTGTAGCTTCGATGGCGGCATCGATGATCTGGGCCTTGTTCGGTGCAAGGTTCATCCCCAGCCATACAGCGTCGGGGTTGGTGAACATGCGGTCACCCCTGATTGGTGAGCGACCCTTGATGCGGTTGCCCTTGTTGAGCCCCTGTCCTTTCGGATAGCGACCCTTAGCCTTCACAGGGTTCAACACCGTAACCACATAATTCTCACGCTTCTTACGGGATTTCTTCCGCTTCTTGGGTTTCATCCCCAGGAATTGAGATTCTACCATAACTTCCTCACCTCCCTTCGTCAAATCGTGACACACGAACACATTATGAACGCCTGGGAGCTTTAGTACAACCTCCTTGGACGACTTCTGTTGACTCTTAGTTGAGGTCTATATGGCTACCGTAGTAATAGCTGCTACAGCTAACGGGGCCATGGGGTAGGTACAACGTTCTCATTGTCCGCTGGGAGGTGTATAGTATGTGGTAACCTATTGGAGGTAATCTTGGCGGTTCCACGTCCGAATCCCAAAGAAAAGAAGAACCTGCCAGCTGTGGCTGAGGCAAATGGCACGGATACCCGGACGGCAATGCAGAAACTGGATCCCATCCAGAAGCGCCTCGTCCTGTGGGTAGCAAAAAAGAAGTCTCATACGGAGTTTGCGCGGAAGAATGCGAAGGCCCTTGTGCCCAAGCACGACGGTTCCAAGCAAGATCTCATGAAGAAGGCCCGTGCCAGAGTCAGAGCAGTGATGGTCACGCAAGACTTCCGTGATGCCCTCTGGGAATGGTCTCTTATGGGGGTAGATTTGGCCATGCCGGACATAACAGCGGGCATCATCGGCAAGGCATCAGCTGGCCGCGTAGATGCGGCGCGCTTGGCCATGGAGATAACAGGGCGCCATGCGCCTAACTCTGAGGTGCAACCTGCTGCCATTCAGATAGTCCTACAAAATGTGCCTAGGCCTGCTGTATCCGAAGAGATAGTTGACGGGGATGCCGAGGAGATAGTGGATGGAGAGCTTGACGAGGAGGCTCTTTAGCTACATGGCCGCGCCGTTATATATATCCATGGAAGCCAGCCCAGTGGCCGGTGAGGTGCGCAGTGACGGTAGCCAGCTAAATGGCCGCGTTGAGAAACAGAACGACGGTAGTCAGCTAAATGGCCGGTTCCCGAGCCCCCCCATCACTCTCCATATGGCCGCGCCCTCCGCGCCGCACAAATGCCCCCTTTCGGGGGCACTCGCATCGCGTTACGTGACGTGTGGCACGATGACGAACCATACAAACATGGCGACCGTGACGACCCACGTCACCGGCACGAGTAACGATGCGCTACGCATTGACGCTGCCGAACACGTGACGCATGACGAGGCGGCGTGCGGCGTGACGAGTGAGGTTATCGTAACGCTTCTGACCGATGATGATTCGCATGATGCTCCGATCGTAGTGATGGGATGGTGTGATGGGGGCTGTTTAACACTCCCCATCACGTTGCGCCAGTGTCAGCGGCGTGTGAGCGTATCGCCGTTACGCGATAGGCGGCTCGGCAGGCGTGTCGCCCGTGACGTTCGGCGTATCGGCCTTCTTCGCCTTCCGCTTGCGCGATGCGGCGAGATATGCCTTAGCGTCGAACGTAACGCCCTTCTGCTTCGCCTTCCATGCTGCCGTAACGAACGCGATCTGAGCATCGTTGAGATACCAGCTCGTACCCATTACGTCACGCGGGAAGTAACGCCGGAGCAACGGACGAACGAACGTCTTGCCCACCTTCTCACGATTGGCCGATCCTGCCAGCTTCTCAGCAAGCGCGTTCGGCGTCATGATGTTGGCCATAGTGAAATCACCTCCCTCCCTGCGCGGTTGCGCGGCCGTGACGTGACGAGACAACTCTCCCTCGGCGACGTGACGTGTCGCGTCATGATGAGTAGGGGTTGCCCGTGTCAACGTCATACCCATAGACTATATGACGTGACGTTACGTTACAAGGGTCAGCGTTACGTAATTCCCGCAAATAGCGACATTCGCTGTTATGCCGATGGGACGCATACTACGCATGATGTTGTCACGTTACGCAACGCATCACACCGTCGTCACGCTAGACAACGCATCACGCTGTTGTCACGTCACGCAACGCACCCCCCACCCCCCCATCGGGCGCACGTGTGTTGTCAAAATAGAATTCGCCCTAGACCTAGACTTTTCTCTCTAAAATTCTCTCCTACGTATCCGCGTATCGTGTTCTGTAGTACTACCTTAAGGGAGGATTCAAGTGCCTAAGACGATTAGGTCGACGGCGATTACCGAGTCGGCGTTGATTCTAGAAGCGCGAGCAGGACAGACTGCTGCACTGCTTCAGGCTTTGATCTCAGGTAGCCTGATTGATGTAGTAGATGCTAATGGCGCTGTTATTGGTGGGGGAGGGGGAGTTAACAGCATCCTCTACTCTAGTCGTGCCGCCAATACCATCCTGGGAGCTGCAGATCGAGCGAAGGTGATCTCTGCTACTGCTACCTTCACCCAGACCCTAACGGCTGCTGCTACTCTCACTGCCGGCTGGTGGTGTATCCTCCAGAACAACACTACTGACGGCATAACAATCCTCACTGTGGACCCCAATGGTGCTGAGACAGTTGATGGGTTGGCCACAATGGTGATGTACTCAGGAGAGGTAAGACTACTCATCTGCGACGGCACCAACTTCTTCTCCATCATGTACCAGGGCGGGTATGCCAAGTTCATCGCCACAGGGAACTTCATCGGTCCTGCTGGTTGCAAGAGAGTCGACTACGACCTCATCGCCCCTGGCGGGGTTGGTGGAGCTGGTACTGGTGCTGCTGCTGGTAATGCACGGCCGGGGGGTTCAGGTGGGGGTGGTGGAGCCAGATCTCAAGGCTTCTTGCCAGCTTCTGCTTTCACTCCCGGTGCTACCCATGCTGTAACCCTATCAACCTCAACTACCACGTTCATGAGTGCTCAGGCTTATAAGGGGGGAGCAGGTCAGCCTGGTGATCCCGCCAACGACTTCTCCGGAGGTTCTGGGGGCGGTATTGGAGAATTCGGCTATCCAGGTGATGTAGTTGCAATCCCCGGCGGGGGCCACAGACTACCAGACACTGCGGGTATCAGTGGGAACTGGCCAATGTCTGGTATGGGCGGAGCTGGTGGAGATGCTGACCCCGCCACCAGCCACGGCATAGGAGCAGATTGGGGCGGAGGTTCTGGCGGCCCCAACAAGAAAGCTCCTTCGGGAACTGGCGCTCCAGGCGGAACTAGCTGTCGTGGGGGAGGCGGAGGCGCAGCAGGCGGTGGTGTGAGTGTTGGCAATGCCGCCTTCAATGGAGGGGTAGGCGGAAACTCAGGCTTCTTCACTGAGACTGGCGGTAACGGGGGTGGCGCTGGTGGAGCTAACACAGGTGCACCTGGTGTTGCTGGTGCTGACTGGACCTCTTCTCAGTCTGGTAAGGGCGGAGGAGGCGGCGGCGGTAATACTGCTGGTACCGGTGGTGCTGGGGGCAATGGCGGTATCCCAGGAGGTGGAGGTGGGGGCGGAGGCGGAGGAACCCCAACAGGAGGCGCAGGCGGAACTGGCGGTCGAGGCGAAGGTCGCATCACGTACTCGTAGTCAATTGCCCCGAAGGGGCTAAGTGAAGGAGATGACATGGCAGTTGCGAACGACGACCTAGTAGCCCAGGGATCAGATCGACCCTGTGGTTATGCGAGGTATGCCACCCAGCTGACCTCAGCGATTAACCTCGAGACCGCCCCTACCAACGGCGCTGCACTAGGCACTGTGGGTATCAAGGGTAAGCCTCGTAGGCTCATCATGCAGTGTGAGGCGCAGGACGTGAGGTGGACTGATGACCCACTTGTAGACCCCACAGCTGCTATTGGGATGCTGCTGAAGGTAGGGGTCATGCAAGAGTATGACGGTGACATCTCGAGGCTCCGATTCTTCCAGGCAGCGGCTACTGCAATCCTCAACATCAGCTACTACAACTGATGCCCCCTCCTCCTATGCCTAAGACATTCAAAGCTGCGGCAGTAACCGAAGCAGCGATCGTCTTGGAGGCCTTGCCTGGCCAGACAGGACCTCTGCTTCAAGTTCGTCTGAGCAATGGTACTCTAGTGAATGTGGTCCTTGCTGCAGGCACAGTTGCCCCCGGGCTCTTCGGTGGGCCTATCACTATCCCTTATGCCTTCGACGCTGACCAGCTGAATCCAGCGGTTGGTCCAGCTGATGGCGGCATCCACTTCAACCAGGCAGTTCAGCTTAATGCCACTATCCTCAGCCTAGCATGGCTAGCTGGGGATAATGCTGACTGGTCTTCGGTTACTAACACGATGGCTGACAGTACTAGCACGATCAAGGGCAAGCTGAGGGTCGTCAAGGTCAGTAATCCATCCATCTGGATCCTCTACAATGTTCTGTCTATCAGTGTCCAAGCAGGCTGGACTAATGTCGGAGTTTCCGCTGTAGGAGGGTCAGGGTCTATGGCTGACGGCGATTCGGTCGTAGTTCTCTTCGGCATGAATGGGGACAAGGGGGCCTAGTGCCGGTCAAGGCTTACAAGATCAGTCGTGGTACAAAGCGAGTCGAACTCGACTATAACCCGATGGCTAAACAAGGCCAAGCGCATCAGCTGGTGGCGAAGTATCGCGGCTTCTGCGGGGGATGGGGTAACGGGAAGACTAGCTTTGGCTGCGCTGAGACGTTCACTCGCCTGCATGAGTATCCAGGGACCCGAGCAATTGTAGCCCGTAAGACACGTCCTGAGTTGAAGTCTACTACCTGGGACATGCTGGTCAACGGGGATCCTGGTACTCCAGGCGCGTGGACGGGAATACCGAAGGAGACTATCGCCTCGATCAATAAGGCGGATATGATAATCACCTTCCGCAATAAGTCGGTCATCTATGGGCTCCCACTAGACGACCCAGCTAAGATCGAGAACTATAACCTTGGCTTCTTCTGGGTAGATCAGGCTGAAGAGATCGAGGAGGACATCTTCCTTAAGTTCCACGGTCGTTTGCGTCAGCGCATCGGACCTCGAGAGGGAGTACTAACATTTAACCCCAACGGGCACAACTGGCTGTGGCATCGCTTCATCAACCCCGCTCGACCGCTGAGGTGGAACAAGTTCTACAAGTGCATCGAAGCAACTACCTTCGATAACGTCAACCTACCTGACGATTATCTTGAGCAATTCGAGGGCCTGCCTGAGGCATGGATCCAGCGTTATATCCATGGCTCACATGAAGTCTTCGTCGGTCAGATCTTTACTGACTGGAACCCCGAGATCCATGTCATTCAGCCTTTCAGGCTACCTATGCACTGGGAACGCTGGTTCTGTATGGACCCAGGCATCCGGCATGAAGCTGCTGCTTCCTGGATGGCCCGAGATCCGTTGGATAACTGGTACTACTATCGCGAGCATCTGGAGCCCAATCAGGACGTTGCGTGGTGGTCGAAGAAGATCATCGCTATGGAGGCAGAGGATGACTTCGGCGGACCTCACGAGTCGATCCATAGGCGATTGATTGGACCTGAGTCTCAGCAGCGTTCGCAAACGGATGGCAAGACTGTCCTGGACATCTTCAACGAGAATGGGATCTATCCTGAGGTTGCTGACCGTTCACCGGCAGCGCGCATCTCGAGGATTACAGAGTTGCTGCGCCCGAAGGGCGGCCATCGAAACCCGTTTACTGGAGCTACGCCTGGCCCGCGTTTGTATGTCTTTGATACCTGCGACAAGATGAAGAGGTACCTCCCACAGTATAGATGGGTGCCCGTGCGAGTAAGCTATACGGAGGAGGACTCGCCCGAGCGCCCGAGGAAGAAGGACGACCACAACATCGACAACTGTGGTCACATCGTAGTAGCTGCTGATAGACAGGTGAAGGAGGACGATGGTAGGAGGCCGTACGAGAACTCAGAGCAGCGTGTGAAGCGTGAGCTTGATGAGGCTGCTTACATGGAGGCGGAGCAACAGAAGAGGGGTCGGCATTATCATCCAGAGCTAGGGAGGGTGGCATGAAGATCATCGCAAATAGGAAGAGTATTGAGGTGGACCTCAACATCTCTCCTATCGTTGGGCCTGAGTCTCAGGGCGTTGCAGCGAAGAAGGACATCGTAGTCCTACATGAGACGGTATCGCCGGACTACGTTGGGTTTGCGGATATCATCCAAACTGCTGGCTATCTAGCAGCCCACGGCCTAGGAATCCATGCTGTGATTGACTTGGAGGGATACCTGGGCTGGGCGCTGAATCGCAGGCATGACATATTCTATCACACGGACTCGAGTGGTAATATTGGCAACGGTCATATCAATACTCGAGCTATCGGGATTGAGTTAGTGAGCCGTGTGATGCTGGATGAGAAAACACAGGCGCTTAGGTGGAAGGCTTGGCTGGGTCGGCAAAAGGAGATCAATAAGCTGGGTCAGCTACTGGCATTCATTTCTAGCGCTGATGACATTCCGCTGACCTACAGCAATGGCAAGGTACCAGGTATCACGACGCATTGGCAGGTCACGAAGACTTTCGGTGTTCAGGGTGGGCATGTTGATTGCTGGCCGTTCGATAAGGGTGGCTACTTCCCGATGGGTGTGATACTGAAGAGGGCACAGTTCTATCAATCGCTTGGATACTGAGGAGGCCTCATGCACAAAGTGGAACTAATGACTCAGACGCCTACGACTTGCCTCGTGTGCGCCCGGGGGAATACCCCGAACGATCCGCATTCCATCGATGAGTTCTGGGCTATCGATCTAGAGCGTGACGTGAACTGGGGTGACTCAACGTACCTCTGTCGGTACTGCGTTGATGAGATAGCAGCGATGGGGGGGTTTGTTACCGAGGGCCAGCTAGCTGAGATGACGGATATGGCTGATGGCCTGCGTCGAGAGAGGCACGAACTGCAGGCAGAGTTCGATGACTACCGTCGTCGGGCTAGGGTGATGCTTGCAGGCAAGAAGGCGGAGACAGCACTTCGTCAGGATGCAGAAGACAAGCCGAAGCCTAAATCGGCTAAGAAGAAGAAGGCAGCATGATCGAGATTGCCTTCATAGTTTCAGTCGCACTGAACGTGTGTCTTTCCCTAGTTGTCCTCAAGATATCCCTATCGGGGTTCTCATCGTTGACTCAGTCGCATGAACGCACGACGACTTACACCGAGAGCCTCATAGATCGCCTCATGGCTAACGACTATGACGTGTATCAGAATCGTCAGTTGATAGACTCGATTGCTAATCAGCCTACTCCGCTTCCGCGTGATCCAGCAGATGACTTCGAACGGGTGGACGGCCCAGACCGAGGGGGCTTTGGTAGCAGGCTTGGGCTTGTGCGTGCGGAACAGGTGATGGAGGAGGACCTAGAAGCTGACATGGCAACGAGAGGTGACGCATGACCATGAGACTAGACGAAGTAAGGAGCGATGACGACCTCGTTGCTGTGTGCGAGGCGATGAGGATAGGGCGACTCAAGAACCGTGCGGCTTTCGAGACGCAGTGGTGGAACAACCTCGCTCTTGTGGCAGGGGACCACTACGCCGTGTTTGAGCCTACTAGAGGGGAGTTTATCACTCCTATCAAGGAAAGCGATCACGAGGTCCGTCTTGTTCTGAATCAGGCCCGCGTGGTTGCGAGGACGGAGTTGGCGAAGATGACTAAGTCTCGCCCGACAATGGAGATCCTTCCTAACTCTAGCGACGATGGAGATATCGCTGCTACCCGCGTAGGCAAGTTCGCCCTCGACGCCGCAGAGTGGAAGTTCAAACTGCGTAAGCGTCGCAAGACAGCCCTGTGGTGGATGATTATCACAGGTATCGGGTGCATGTACGTTGGCTATGACCCGACGGACGACAAGGATGGGTTGATGACTTTCTACATCGACCCGACCACCGGTGAGCCGTGCTTCGATCCAGTCAGGCTTGCTCAGCTCAAGGAGGATGAGGCGAATGGCTACGCTGAGATCAAGAAGGAGAGCTGGCCATTGGGTGATCTTGAGTATCGGGTCTACTCACCGTTTCAGTTGCTGCCTGACGACACCGTCCTTGAATGGGAGGACCTCCATGACATCATCGTCACTGACGTTGTAGACCTCGGTAAGGCGAAGAAGTCGTGGGGGCGTAAGGCAGACAAGCTCACTTCTGACATGGGTGCGCCTGGAGGCATAGGAGTTAGATTCATGAGGCGCCTTGGGCTTCAGGGATCTGTCATCACCGACCCCGACAAGCAAACAGTCAACGTCCATACCTTCTGGCTTGAGCCTGGGCAATACGACACCAAGTACCTCAAGGATGGAGTGATGCTGCGTTGGGCGAATAACGGTTCTACTGTCCTTGAAGTAGCTCGCAAGTTCCCATTCGTAGATGGTAGGTTGCCGTTCGCCTTCTTCACCCATGTGCCCAATGCCTTGTCGATCTGGCCAGATTGCATCATCACCGACATTCGGCCGATCAATCTTGAGCTTGATAAGACGATCAGTCAGCTCCTCGAGAACCGTGACTTCATGCTGAACCCGATGTGGCGGATAGCGGATCAGGCGAAGGTCCGCCCATTTAAGTCTCAGCCTGGGGGTCAGATCAACTATACCTACGTTCGTGATGTTCCGCCGCCCGAACCGATCCCTGGTACTCCTATGCCTACTCAGATCGAGAATCTTGTAGTGGGCTTGAGGGATCAGATTCTTGACATCTCAGGTATGGGCGAGGTGTCACGTGGTCGAGTGCCGTCTGGAGTCCGTGCAGGCAATATGCTAGCTTTCCTACAGGAGGAGGACGAGAGCAAGATCGCTCCTGGTATCGAGAACTTCGAAGACGGTATCGCTATGGAGGCGTCGTTGACACTCTGTAGGCTTGGTCAGTTCTACCACTCCGAACGTATGCTCCGCGCATACAAGCCAGGCGGTCAGGCGGATATCCGGAAGTTCAAGGGTTCTGACCTGAAGAATAACACCGATGTAGTCGTACAAGCAGGCTCTGCTCTGCCTAAGCTTAAGGCAGCGAAGCAGGAGTACGCAATGCAGCTTGCGCAGATGGGTATCGAAACAGATCCGAAGAAGCTTCGTGATATGCTTGACCTCGGTGAGGGCGAGCCTGACGAAGTGGATATGGCATTCGCGCAGGCCGATCGTGAGAACGAAATCATGATGGGGCTTGGGATGAAGCCGCCCACCGCTGATCCTAGGCCTCAGCTTGCTCCGACCAGTGAAGATCCTACTGCTGGTCAGCCGTCGAGTGAAGCCTCGATGGCAGTCCCCGTCAAGAAGTGGCACAACCACGAAGCTCACCTCAAACGTCACTACCGGTTCATGTCTACAGCTGACTTCGAGCGTATGCAGAAGACTCATCCAGACATCGTCCGCCTCTTCGACGAACATACGACTGCGCACGAGGAAGCTTTGAAAGAGATCCAAATGCAGCAGATGCAGATGGCTGAGGCAATACGAGGGGGTCAGAATAGTGTTGCCCCCGGTCAAGGCCAGATGCCAATGGACAGAGCTGGAAATGCTGCCCAGCGCACCGCGTAGTGACTCTAGGGCAAAGGAGTATCATGCCTAAGGGTTACCCGAAAGGCAAGAAGTGCACTACCCCCATGAAGACCAAGATCCGCTCAAGCATGAAGGGAGGCAAGAAGAAATGACCGACACTGTTGTGACCGTCGATAAGGGGGCACTTGCTGACTCCACCGTCGATGAGGTCCTTTCCGCCGTCGAGGACGTCGATGACCCCGAGTACCTCGAAGCGCTAGAGCAGGCTGAGGTCAACGGCAAGAACCGTTCAACTCTCGTCGAGGGACTTCAGAAGCGTCGTCAGGCTCTCCTGGACGATGAGGTCGAAGCCGACGCTCTGCCAGAGGAGGCCACATACGACCCTGCACCAGTGGACGAAGCACTGCCAATCATCCGCAGTGGTTCGTGGGCCCGTATCAAGGGCACAGCAAGAGGAGTGCCTGATAACGCGCGCGGGCGAGATGTTGCTGTGATGGGAGCACCCATTCGCAAGGGTGGTAACGATACCATCAGTGCTACTAACTACGAGTACCAGCTGCCCGGCGACGTATTCGTGGTGAGGCTCGACGACACCGGTGAACTCTTCGAGTGCACCAGAGCTGCCTTCGCAGCGTTCGACTCAGATCGTGGCGCTTTGCATGGGCTGATGGTCTAGATGCCTCTCCATTTCGGTTCCTTCGAAGAAATGCTCGAGCTCTTGGGCGAGAAGGTCGTCCAGACCGAGAAGGGTGGATACATCCGCGTGGAAGATCTCAAGGCCCTCGACGAAGAGTTGGGTAAGGCTCGCGCTGCCCAGCGTGAGAAAGATGCCATGCCCAAACCAACAGGGTTTGCTGCAGCTAATGAAGCAGCGAAGAACGATCCCGAGTTCAAGAAGCTCTTCGATCCGCCTGCAACTAGGGCACCCGCGGTCGACCGCGAAACCAACGTAGCCCCAGAGGAGAAACCCGATGAGTCTGCTGCAGCTGCATAATCTGTTCCACTACGAAGCACCTGAAGATGGTGGCGGAACTCCGTCGCCAGTGCCGGGTACCGAGACCGAGGTCACCCCAGCAGTAGAGCCAGGTACGCCCGCGGGGGCGGAAAGCACCGATACTGGCGAAGCTCCAGGGCCAGTCCCGTATTCCCGTTTCAAGGAGGTAAACGATACTCGAAGAACTCTCGAGCAGAGGTTGGCACCATTCGCTGAGCTCGAGCAGCTCGGGTATTCGCCGGAAGACCTCCGCCGGCTAGCTGAGTGGGAAACTGAGTACGCTCAAGACCCTGCGGGGTGGGCTCTCAGAAATGCTCTGGAGCAGGAGAACAACTCTGCTGAAGTCAAAGCTGCGATTGAAGCTGCGATTGCAGTTAAGGACGGTGGGAGCGCGGAACAGCCTCCTGCTTCGGCGACTAGTAAGCCTGCCGATGAGAGCACAGATGAGGTCCCTTCTTGGGCGAAGCCGATCGTCGAGCGTCACATGGCTGAAGAGCGTGAGCGTGAAACCTCTGCTCGAGCTGAAGTGTTCGACGGTATTACCACAGCGTGGAAAGAGCTTGATGAGAAGGACGGGGTGAAGACACCGAGTGACGCAGCGCTGGCCACTTGGATCTACGCTGCCGCCGCTTCATACGATCAACCTGTGGACATCCTCCGTGCGGCCCGTGAGAACTGGCTTGCGGAGAGGCAGGCGATCCTTCAAGAGGCTGTCACGCCAGCAAGAGAAGGGGATACAATCCCTCGTCCGGTACCCGGCAGTGGTGATGGGGCAGCAGTTGTTCGTGTCCCTGAGAGGCCGCGTACCCTCGATCAAGCACGGAAACTCGCGGAGGAAGCTGAAGGCCGCGGGACTCTTGTGCCCGACTGGACCGTGTAGAAGGTGAGGTGAAGATGCCTGTCACCGTAACTGTCAAGTCTCGTGACTTCACCGCGAAGAAGCGGGTTGTTGCAGATCTGACGTTCAGTGGTACGTACACCACAGGTGGCGAAGTGACAACCAACGGCTTCCTGCGTGATCTAGGTCTCTCCTCGATGGACATTGCTCATATCGAGAGTGGAGCTCCTGTCGCCCAAGCAGCCCTGGGAACCATCGCCAAGTACGAGTACTCAACCGACAAGATCACCCTGTGGGAGAGTGGAGCTGCAGTCGACACTCCTTTCAAGGAACTCACGTCGGGTCAATCAATCGCCAACCTCGTCCTTCGCGGGGCGTTCATCGGCAACAGTAGGTAGGAAGGAGCAACATGGCACAGTCTACGACCACCGCTGATGCAGCCCTGCAGAACTACTACCTGCCAGTGCTGCGAGAGCAGATCAACCAGCGAGCCCTCCTGCTCTTCGGGTACAGCCCGTCCGAGCTGGAAGCTGGTATGGGTCATGCCAATGCGGCTAACGGAGAAACCATCAACTATGGTGGGATCATCCGCGACGCGGAGAAGTTCGAGTACGCCGGTCGTGCATGGTTCTTCGCTGCCCACACGGCACGGAACGAGTCTGGTACCGCTACGTCTGAAGGCGGATTCATTCCACTGGCTGGACAGCAGGGGTACGCTAGCTTCACTGACACGGTGAAGCACTTCTACAAGCAGATCGAAATCTCGGGCTTCGCGATGGAGGTTTCCGAGCGGTCTGTTGGCGCGTACCTCAAGCTCCTCCAGGGTGAGACCGAGGGAGCGATCAACGACGCTCGGTACTCCCTCAACCGCGAGGGCTACGGCGACAAGACGGGGACGCTCACAGCGATCACAGCGGACGGCGCTAACACGTTCACTGTGGCATCTGTGCAGTATCTGAGGGTGGGACAGCGGATCGATCTCATCAACATCACCAACGACACCGTCCTTGCTTCGAACCGGACGATCACCGCCATCAACCAGACTACGAAGGTCATCACCTACAACGGTGCTGATGTGGCAACGGTTGCCGGTACCCACGTTCCGTGCATCACGGGTAACTGGAAGAAGGAGATCAACGGTCTCACCAACATCATCAACGATGGTACTACTGCTGCCTATGCAACGCTGCACGGCGTGAACCGCACGACTGCCGGCAACGAGTACTGGCAGGGGAAGATCTACGACGGCCTCGGGGTGACGTTCGATGAGGACCAAGGTTGTCAGATCCTCGATGATGTAGCAACCGAGGGTTACGAGACGGAGATCATCATCACGACTCGTGGTGTTCGCCGTCGGTACGTCAACACCCTCAAGGCACAGAAGCGCTTCAACGACAGCATGAGCGGTGTGCTGCACGGAGGCTTCAAGACCATCGACTTCAACGGCATGCCGCTGGTGATAGACGATCAGTGCCCCAAGGGCAACATGTGGTTCCTCCGGCCCAGCGACTTCGCGTGGTTCTGGCTCGGAGCGAATGACTTCCGTTGGCTCAACCGCGACGGTAAGGTGCTCCGCATGGTGCTTGGTTCTGGCGTTAACGGTGAAGACCAGGACCAGTGGAGAGCGACCACGTACCGCTTCCACGACCTCGCCTGTACGCGCACTAAGACACAGGCGAGACTGTTCAACCTTGCTGACGACGCAGCGAAGGTCATGTCGTAAGCAACTACTCGTGGGGCCCCAGTCTTACTTCGTCGGAGACTGGGGCCCCTCCGTCCCATTCAAGGAGGACCTTTCATGCCCATCGAGATGACCATCGAAGAAGTTGGAGATAAGGTTGTTGCTTCGGTCACCGGAGCGAATCCGAATGAGGAGCTATACATCGAGCTCCGATCAACCCCAGTTCCACCAAACGAGTCTACCGACCCAGGAACTGTAGTAGCTGCTCTCCATAGGAGGGTTGCTGGTGACGGTACAACGCGATTCACGGCTCCTGCAGACGACTTTCTACTCCCCGATCGACCACGAGTGATCGTCGCCATCGGTCCAATCGCAGACGAGACGTTCTCGTCATAGGTATATAGGCCATGCCGATCCTGACCGGGGTCGGCTTGGCCTTATAATCGAGGCTGGGAGGAACTGATGGAGGTTCATGCTGTAAAGACATGGTTCGATCGCAGGCAAGGGGTAGTTATCGTTGAGGACGACGTACAGAATGTTGTACGCGACTTGAAGGCTGTCGATGATCGAATAGTCGTCTACCATAACCCTCAGACGGGGCACTTCGACATCATCGAACGCTGCCTCGACCACACCGAACGCCTCGTCTTCTCTGTGGCACAGCTTGACCAACGTGCAGTTGATCGCCTGCGTGGTGCGGATCACTGGCATGGTAGGTCAGATAATGCCCACGTCCTTGGCGATGATGAGGACTTCGTCGCCCAGGTTGATGCTCACAATGAGGAGATGGAGGCGCTTCGTTCAGCTGCTGCTGCTGATCAGATTGCCTACGCGGGTGAAGCACTTGCATGGGCTCTTGATATCTGCAGCGACCGTTCTTCTGTGGGCGGTTCTATCCTCGTTCCTAAGAGCATCCAATGACACAGCTAACTCGAGATGTCTTCGTCGCTGAGTTGCAAAGTCGGGGTCATGGCCGGTTTACTACTGCCAGTTTGAACCGGTACCTTGACTGGGCGCTACAGGACGTCTATCGCATGGGCAAGTTTGAGGCAGTGAAAGATACTCAGGCTAATGGAGTTTTGGTGCTTGGTGATGCTACGGTGAGTTTTACCGTTATTGCCACTGCTGCAGTCAACCTCCATGCGATCAATGCAGTCTACATCAAGGATGCTTCAGGCAACCTTTCTCCCCTTGAGCCTGCTAGACGTGAGGCTTTCTGGGGCGATATCTTCCCCAACTTCCTTGCCCCAGATGCCACAAGGTTGAAGGGTCAGCCGACTCAGTACTACGTCTACGGCGAAGATCTCTATCTTTGGCCCATCTGCGATGGTGCTTATACATGGTACGTGCACTATACGGGTAGAGCTGATAGCTTTGCTTCCGGTGCTGCTACTTCTGGACTACCTGAGCGCATGGATAGTGCTGTACTTGCTGCAGCAGAGATCCAGTGTTGTCGGCGGGCTCGCGATCTGACAGCGCTTGCCTTGGCTGAGGCTACTCTGAACGATCTTATCAATCATGAGCTTGCCAACGAACATCGTCAGTTCAACGAGGAGTATGCCCGTATCGGTAGGTACGAGCACTGACATGGCTAGTCTTCGTACATACAAGGAACTTGTCAAGGTAGTCCCCGCTCCGGTTAAGGGAGTCAATATGATATCTGCAGTGGACAAACTGCAGGTTGATGAGGCTCTTGATATCCGGGGCTACGAGTTCCAGGAGTACGGAGTACTCGGTTTGCCGTGGGGTAGTACTGAGATTGGTACTCCTAACGCAGGCGCTATCATCTGTGCTCATGTCTTCCAGAAGGAGGGCAGTACTACTCAGCTTATAATTCAGGGTGATGATGGTACTCTCAGGTACTCAAGCAACTTCATCACAGCAACTCACGTTTCCCCATCTACCTGGACTACGATTGCTACGGGACTGTCTACGACAGCGCGCTTCAGCTTCGTCACTTACCTCGATGCAGTGTATATGTGCAATGGGGTAGATGACTATAGGAAGTGGGACGGCGCAGCTCAGACACTCTATAGCACTGTACCAAAGTTCAAGTATCTTGCTGTGTGGAAAGATGCCATCTGGGGAGCAGGAGTAACTGCTAACCCGCATCGGCTATACCGTAGCGACTTCGGTGATGGGGCAGTCTGGGGAGCTTTGAACTTCGTAGATATTGAGAAGGGCGACGGCCTAGGGATCTCTGCGTTAGCTCCTGAGATCAATGAACTAGTAGTCTTCAAGTATCTCAATACCCACGCGATGTATGACCCCATCGAGTTCCTTAATCGCCTAGTCGATCCTGACAAGGGGAGCGTTAGCCACTGGGCAACAGTAACTCACAACGGTCGCCTCTACTTCCTATCAGGTATGGGAGTCTGCTTGTATACTGGGGACGGCCCCTCTCAGATAGTGTCGGAGAGAATTCAGCCGGTATTTGATGATCTCCGTACTGCCACCGACCCTACCAAGTTCATCCGTGTATGGGGATCTGAAGCCAATACCTGTGCTGTCAGTTTCGAAGACCACATTGACTTCCGAATTCCAATGTACCGAGATGACCTCGGCAACGATACAGCTTCGTGGTGGCAACTCTACCCTGACTACCCTGAACGTCCGTGGTTGAGGAGCGGTCCTGACGGCCTATTCGCGGTATCAGTTCGTGAGAAGAACGCCCCACAGGAGTACTACGAACTCAACGCGGGTACCCTATTTAGGCGCTACTCCGAGATCGGGGTCACCGTGAACGGACGATGGTGGACGTCATGGCAAGACTTCGATGCGCCCATCGATGAGAAGTACCTACATACTGTGGTACTACTTGCTCGAGGACTATTCAACCTTGGGATCTTCAAGGACTTCGACTACTCAAACAGTGCTCTACCTGAAGTGGGCTCAGGGGTTGTGGGCACTGGACTTGGTGTTGGTACTGATGGCACTCAGATGGCTGATGTGACTGTCTATACTGACGCCTATGGGAAGGCCTTCCAGCTGAATCTTCAGCATGTAACTACTGGCGGGGACTTCGTTCAGCGAATCTCGAGTGGTCAGAATACTCCAGTAACAGTTCATCGATACGGTGGCTCGGTCTCTCGTATAGTCTTGCGCGCTAGGCTGTTGGGAGAAGGCTATAGATGAGTGCTCGGGGCTCAGAGATAGCATTTCCGTTCCACATCAGTCCTAGAACTACGGACCCAGTTAAGCTTCAGAAGAACCTCGATACGCTTGCTCGGCTATTCATGTATGGTCAGTTTGATGGGGACGTCCCTATCTGGTCGGAAGCGCGTAAGAGGTATGTTCCTGGACCTGTCTCAGGGACTGGGTCGTCTACTTGGGTGAACTACGAGATTCGTCTAGGCGAAGACAATATCCCTATAACCGTAGGTAAGACATGGACCTTTGGTATTCCTATTGACCTTAACGGGCTGCACCTCGTGAGCGCCCAGGCCTTCGTGACCACTGTAGATAGTACTACCCTGATTGAGTTCGGGTTGGTGAATACGGACAACGGTATGGCGAACATGCTAGCCACCAACATCACTATCGAACCTTCAGAGAAAGACTCATTCAGGGCGGGAGTCACTTGTGTTCCTTCTGTGGTAGAAACAGCGGGTGATGTGGACATAGTCACTACTGGTGACCAGCTTCAGATCACTCCAATAGCTGCTGGTACTGAGGCACTTGGAGCGGGGATTATTTTATCCTTTGACTCAGTGCCCGGTGGTACTGGAGCTATTGGACCTACTGGTAATGCGGGAGAAAATGGTATAGATGCTGCTCCATTCTATTACCAGTTCAATACTGCCACGTCTGGTAATCCTGGCTCAGGCAAGCTCCTTGTCAACAACGCGACAATAGCGAGCGCCACCGTACTCTTCATCTCTGAGACAGATGACTTAGGTAATGTCATCGATGCTCTCCTTGCCACTCTAGATGACTCTACTTCAGCTATTAAGGCTCACATCATCATTCGGAAGGTTGCTTCTACTACCTTCGCTGTATTCGAGATTACTGGGGTACTTACAGACCTTGGTGCCTATGATACTTTTCCTGTGACCTACGTAGTAGGCGCTGGATCATTCTCGAACAACGACCCTGTTACTCTTACCTATACCCTCGTTGGTGATGAGGGTCCTGCAGGTCCGAGTGATCTTGAGTATGATTACGTTGAGAGAACAACGACTCTCTCAGTCACACCAACCTCTGATGCCACAGCAGCAGACTTCATTGTAGGTAATGCTGTTGCCTATGATGGCTCTACCCGAGTTCGGATCGAATTCTGCGCACCCTACATAAGTTCAAGCTCAGGTCAAGCTGTTGTCTGTAACCTTTACGATGGCTCTACAGACCTCGGTCGAGTAATGGAGGGGTTTGGCGTGGTTGATTCGCCTGGAAAGGCTGTTGTCTACATCACACCCACAGCTGCTACTCACACGTATAAGTGGCGAGCTTGGAAAACGGGCGGGACTGCGTCAATAGGGGCCGGTGGTAGCGGAGCTGGTGCTTACTTCCCTGCTTTTATGAGGATATCCAAAGCATGAGTACTGTTACTACTAGCGTTCGGATCAACCAGGATAAGCTAGATGCTGCTCTTCCGGCAGGCTATTCTTGGTTGGGAGCTAAACTAGAGATTGTTGGGCCTAAGGCTATTTTCTCAGATGTCCCCCTAGTTGAGCTTCAGGCTGCTATTGCTTCAGCAGCTGGGGCTTTTGTAGATAGGGCTGCTATCAGGAATACCTTGATTAACAGGGTTACAGCAGGCCTCAATCGCAACACCACGTTCATTAGTATCGCCAACCCGACCCAGATTCAAAAAGATGCCCACCTGATCGACCTTACGAGAACCTGTAGCGCGATGGCCCGTCTGATTGCGGAACTTATAGATACTACGGCGGGAACCTAATGACTTTCGTCCAAACATGCCTAAGCGGAGGTGATGGGGGGGCTGGCGGTGGTATTTATAGCATTGGGGGTAGTGCCGTCGTAACTCTAGGCAATACGTTGATTTTCGCCATCGGTCGTGATGATTCTCAAGGTGCTCTTGACGGCCTAAACCAAGGTTACCTACCTCCTAACCCCACGGATAACCTCGGCAATACCTGGACTAAGTTCGGCGTATTTGCCAACAACGGTAGTGCTGCTACTGTTGCCATCGAGATTTTCTACTCCATCGTCACAAATCCTGGCACCATCACCAGCATGAATTGGCGTATCCACTTCGGCTTTGGTGGTCAGGTGAGCGGCATACTTACTGAGTGGGAGCCTCAAGACCTCCTTCCATATGGGGGTTATGTTCGTAATGATACTGACGGTAATCCCCCGGACTTCATCGATGATACTCTGTCTGTCGATACTCATGGTTTACCAGTAAGTCTTCGTCATTGCTTCATTACTTGGCGGGAGTACGTGTCGGGTATCACTCTTCCTACTGGTTGGACTTTGGCTCATAGTCACATCGACGCGGGCATCTCGTCTATCTGGCATCTATACCGAGAGGATGGTCTAGACGATGTCCCTGTTACTACTCAGGACGATCAGCTCCCTGGGGTGATTGCTGTCATCCCCGGTCAGACCATTGAGCTTCCTCCAAACATCACCCAAATCTATCGTTGGCTAAAGAAGTAGAAGGAGGTCTCATGTACGCTGGACTAGATTCTGCAATTGGTGACCCCACCCAAGAAGTGGCAATCAAGATCAAGCCGCTTTCGATGCCTAGTGGAGAAAGTGCTAGTTCTGCAACCCCAGCCACGGGTGGACCTATGACTGCCCCCAAGCCTGATCCGAAGCATCCCAAGTTGAAGCGCAATCCACAGCTTGTGTCTACGCCAAGCACGGTTCAGATGGATGACATCTATGCTGCTCAGCTTGCACAGGCACGGGCATCGACGACTCAGCAGTATCTCGGGGCTCTTCGAGATATCGGGTTTACCGACGAGCATGGGCAGTTCATGCCTGGTCTTATCGAGACCGAGGCAGCTCGTCGTCGTGCTACGTTGATGCACAATGAGCAGATGGCTGTTCAGGGCGTCAATGATTCGGCCGTCAGGGGTGGGGCATTCTTCTCTGGGCGACGTGCGGAGAACCTAGCGAACGCGCAAGACCCTTATGAGCGTGACCTTTCATCGCTAGCAACTGACGTTCCTAGGCAAATCACGGATCGTTATAATGATGTGGGCAATCTCCTGAGCGGGTATGCGCTAACCCAGGACAAACTCCTTGCAGAGTTGGCTGCGCGTCAAGCCACTGCAGCTCAGAGTAACCCAAGTGGGCCAATTCGTACCCCTGTGAAGCGTAAGGTGCGGACGAAGCCTGCTCTAATGCCAAGAGGAGTGTAGTCATGCCGAATGCCCTAGACGAAGCACAACTCGAAGTTGGGCAGGAGATCGCAGGTCAAGTCGCTCCAATCCAGAACCTCGTCGATCAGTACTCATCCCAGTCACCCCTTGCTGTGGGTCAGATCAACCAGTTGTTCGGAGCCCCCAAGACCGGCCTCACCCACCAAGTCAAGGCAGTTGCATCGGACCTCAAGAAGAACTGGGGTAGTCTTAACGCGGCTCAGAATCAAGTTTTCCACGCAGCATCAGCAAAGCTCACTCAGATGAGGCAACAGCGAGCTGCAGAAGCTCAGACGTTGGCGCAGCAACTTGGTGCACCGGTCCCCATCTCAATGTTCACCGACCCCGTGGATGCAGAGATCTCTCGGTCTACGAGTGAGTTCGGTGGTGGTATATTGAACGCTGCAGGTCTTGCGAGCGCAGGAGTACAGCAAGCTCAAGCTTTCTCGGGTCAAGTATTCCCGATGCTCCAAGCGCGCCAGGTCCAGGAGACCAAGCAGTTCTTCCGTGAGAAGATTGATGCTGCCAAGCAGCAGATCGCTGGCATCGAGGGTCAGAGAGCGGGCCTTGTCTCAGCTCGTCAGCGTGACCTACTTGTACAGGATCGTCAGTACCAGTTGCAGAAGTTGCAGGCTGATAGAGACTGGTATATGAGCAAGCAGCAGCTTGAACTTCGTAAGCAGGAGATTGCCCAGCAGGCTGCTAAGGACCCGAACGACCCGAAGAACATTGCTAAGGCTGACTACACAATGAGGCAAGATAATGCCCTCAAGGTACTCGAAGTCCTCATGGAGCCGGGTAGTCATGACGTGAAGCAACTCGTCGGGAAGGACGCTGACGGCAACCCGAAGTATGAGACCGTCACAGTTCAGGGGGTCCCAGAAGATAACCCGAACCGCCTGATCGAGAAGATCCTTGCATCGCCGGGCGTCAACAAGACTCTCAAGAACAAGCAGTTCGTTACATGGCTCACACATCAGATCCGAACGAAGGGTACTTCCCTTGGTAAGACATGGGGCAAAGAGGGTTGGGTCTATGGTCAGATGCCAGGCTCAAAGGACTCCATTGACTCAGGTGCTCGTACTCTCAAGCAGTGGCAGAACCTTCCACTCAATAGTCTGCAGCCTATCGCTCAGAACCTCTTCGGGTTCAAGGGGAACTATCCACCCGACGTAGTAGGTGAGAAGGCACGTCAGCAGTGGCTTGCTAACTGGGTCTGGAAGCAGCAGGAGTTCGCTCTCGCTACCTCTATCACTACCTTGAACTGATGGCAAGACCACGTTTCGCACCCACCGGTCAAAGGGCCACTACTGAGCGGCCTAACTTCAACCAGCCACTTGCTCCCCTATCACCGTTGCCTAGGTTGTCAGCGACCCCTCAAGGCACGCCCAGCGGGCGGCCTGACTTCCACACGCCTTCGTTTGCTCCTAGTGGACCTTCACCCTTTACTCCACAAGAGCAAGCTAATTTGGATGTCCTAGGTAAGATAGGTGCTCTTAAGCCTTATGACATCATCACAAACCATAAGCTAACGCCACAACAGAAAGAAGTGGCGTTGGAGATCGCTCAGCGCTACCAGCGTCCGAGTACCACAATGAACGTCATTGGCCGCGTTCTCAACTTCTTCACCAACGTTTCAGCAGGGGTTGCCACTGCGGGGATAGATAAGGTTCAACAAACCAGAGATAACTTCAGTGACGGTGTTGGTGCCCGGGATCTCATTGAAGCATTGCCTGGCCCGCTTATCTTTGGTATGGCAACCAATGCCTTCAAAGATGTTCCTTTGGCTGTATATCATAATAAGACCTACGAAGATGTACTGAAGGAGAGCTACGACCCCCAGTCTTTCATGTATCGCCACTCTATGCCGATCGGCTTGGCTATGGATATCGCCTTCGATCCAACGACCTATCTTACTCTTGGGTCAACCGCTGGGAGTAAGGCGATTGCTCGTGGTCTTCTAGTTGCCTCTTACAGCAGTAGCTTTGCTGAAGCTAATGATGCCATCAAGGTCGGACACTACGTTCATGCAAGTGGTCAGATCGAGAAGGTGGCTGCTAACGAGAATGTGTGGGACCTAGCAGGTAAGATCCATATGCTCCAAGGCCGTCCGTTCATGCCTGGTGATGCAATGGAGATGCTCAAGCAATCGGACCTCAGCAAGGTTGCGATCACAGAGGCAATAGACGCAGGGCTAAAACCCTCACTACGAGCGCGACAGAAAGCTACGTTCCGCGCTCTTGCCCCTCGTGGCGGGTTCGGAGTTAGACTCGCAGGCCAGCAACTAATTCCCGCTAAGGCTACCGATACCCTTGCTGCTAAGACGCGCGAGGCATTCGATGCTATACCCGGGGTTACTGCTAAGCCATCCACCTTTACCTCAGCCACTACTCCCGCAATCGGACCATACCAGTTCAAGACGTTGGCTGACTTCAACGTCATACCAGCTGAAAAGTTTGGTAAGCTAAGTGAAGATGTACTCCGCACTATGCTTACAGATACAACCCGCCAAATCCCACGTGATGCTGCTTTCCTCATGGGCCAGCAACTTCACGAAGCACGCGACCTCTTCAAGATCGATAGTGCTACTGGTGCAACAATTGCTGACGCAGGTGTGATTGCTAGGGCTACCGGGGTAATGAGGAAGATATTCGTTGAGGACAGTCCGTATGTACCATACGAGTATCGTAAGAACCTCCTTCGTGAAGACTACAAGGCAGGTGGACTTAGTAATCCGTACAACAAGAGGCTTGCTGAGGCAAAGAGAGTATCTCTTGCAACTCGAGATGCTATCATTCAGCAGGCAAAGGACATGGGCTGGCCTGAGAGTGAAGTAAAAGCCCTCGATAAGCGGTGGCAGGACCTCGTTAATAAGAATGAGGACCCCCTCGATGTAGTCTCTAAGTTCCAGATTCACGTCGGGGCTCGGATCTATAGCCAGCAACAGATGGATGCCATCTTCGCTAACCCTATGTTTGCAGCTGTAGTGTCTGAACATACAGGCCCCCTCCAGGATGCAGCTGATGAAGCCGATCGCTTGACTGAGGCATGGCAACGTGGTGCTGACAACCTCAAGAGTGCTAAGGCCCGTAAGAATAAGTCTCTTATCACTCGTAGGCAGAATGAACTAAGTCGACTAACCACAGAGAGGCGTGCGGCTAACGTTGAGTATAATCGGCTCCGTGACCTGCAAAAGTCTGAACTGGGCGGACGAGTACTTGCTGATACTCAAGCCCTTGGTCGCCGACTAGGTCAGGATACCGTCATCGAAACCTGGCGGGGTAAGAAGTACGCCGTACCTAAGATGGTATCTGATTCCGTCCGGGAAATGAGGAACCCCCACGTACTCGACAAGAAGCTCGAGCGAGCTTTGAAAACCATGAACTGGGCGCAGAGTAAATGGAAGATATTGGCTACCACAGTCAATGCCTCATTCCACGTGATGAACCTGGTGGGGGCGATGTGGAACAACATGCTAGGCGGCACTAACAACCTCTTCGACCACGTTCAGGGATACGCCTCTGTGGTTAATGCTAGAGCTGAAGCCTCAGGTAAAGCAGCATGGGCAGGCAAAGACTATAGGAGATTCAGTCCTCGTCAACTTAACGTGAGGCGTCTTTCCCTTCATGCTGGTGAGCCTCAGAAAGATACCCACCTTCAAGAGTATGTGCTACGCTCTGGGGCTGGCGGGGGTCAGATCCACTATGATATCCATGGTGAGGGTCAAGCAGGCAAGTTGCTCACTAAGGATATCAGTGGCATCACCGTTCCGGGTACCGGCGGTAAGAAGGTGCTCACTAGCAGCAGCAAGAGTCGTAAGATACTCACTGCATCTAGGCGTGGGTATGCTGGCGCTGCTGTTGGTGCTGCAATTCTTCCTAATGAGTGGGTACCCGACGATGTACAAGATACTCTGAACCCCATGCTGGGCGCAGCTCTATTGCTGCCCGAGGGAGTTCGTCTTGGTCGTAGGGTTGGTAGTGATGTGGAGGATACTGTCCGTACAGCGCCGTTCATTGCGGTCGAAAAAGACCAATCAGTGAGGCAGCTTATGGATGCTTTCAGTGTTAGCCCTCCAACCCAGTGGGGTAAGTATATGGGGCAGGAAGTACTCGACCTCGATCAGGTTCAGCGTGAAGCAGTATACGCTGTTGGTGCGCGCAATGCTATCCACTACCAGTTTGACTACGCTGACCTTAGTGACTTCGAGCGCTATGCTGCTAAGACCGTGTTCCCATTCTGGGTCTTCTACAAGAACAACCTCATCTTGCAGGCAAGAGAGGTAGTGAACAAGCCCCGCTACGTCAACACCTTCCTCGACATCTCAAACTACATGAACTCCTTGAGTGATAACGAGGGTAACCCATACTTCAAGGAGATGCTGCCCGAATACTTCGACAAGCTCAATATGTTCAAAGTTCCAGTACCCAACTTCATCAGGGATCAACTAGGTATCCAGCATGACCAGGAGGTCTACTTAAATCCCAAGCTCCCCTTCGCCTCGCTCAATCTATTCCCTCCTCTGTGGCAGGCATTCAGTGGAGATGAATCTGTAACACCGACGCCTAATAAGTGGGCTCAAGTACTAGCACCAGTGTTCGGTGCTGTTGGTCCTATGGCTGGTGGTGGACCCATCAAGCCGCTTCTTGAATACGAGGTGGGATATAACCTCGGTCTTGCTCGACCGATCGACTTCCAGCGAGCTCAGTCCAACGACTACCGCCAATCATCGACCCCTGCACCAGGCTATCTTACAATGTTGCCTGGCCCCATGAGGGATTGGTTCGGAGTCTATAAGGATCCGAAGACTGGTCAGTACATGATGCACGCTTCGATCAAGTATGTTGCTGACCAGATCGCCTCACCCTTCATAGCCTCGACAGGGGATGCTTTGGCAACATTCTCAGGTCCGGGTGAAGCTACCGATCAGCAGAAGGCTAACACCGTCGCTTGGCTTACTGGCATCCGTCTATCACCAGTAGACCCAGTCAAACTACAACGAGGGTGGCTTTACCGCATGGAGAACTTCTTGGAGGCTCAGAAGTCTGATTCTAAGGCTCGAGGAATTGAGTTTCCACAGGATGACGATCATCTTCTAAGACAGATCCGCGCCCAGCTTCGTGTTGTTGAGCGAGCCTACGATGCTCAGCAAACAGACCTATATGGCCCTAAACCATAGGAGGCCCTTGTGAATGAAGTACTAGTAGCTGCTCTGATCGCCTTATCTGCCATCTGTGCTAGCACGATTGCCCCATGGATCATGGGTCGCCAGCAGAACCGGAATGCTGAAGAGATGGAGAAGCGAGCTGTTGCTAGAGAGAAGCGAGCTGATGCCCGTCAGGACAAAGTAGCTCAGCAGGCAGCAAGGGCAGCTAAGTTGTTGAAGGATGACTCCGAAGAACTTGCTGCTCGTACGGATGAGGTAGCTCGTGTTGCTGAAGAGGCCAACCGAATTACCACAGCTAAGTTAGGTGAGATCAAGCAAGTAGCTGACCTAACCCACACCCTGGTCAACAGCAATATGGACGAGGAGAAGAAGAAGACCCTCGATGGTTTGATCCGAGAGCATGCGTTTCAGGTGGAACTCATAGATCTCCGTACTACCCTCGGGCAAAAGCCAACTGATGTTGCTATATCAGCAAGGGCTTCAACTGAACAGGCTATCGAGGACCTAACTCATGAACTTGAGCAACGGGCTTTGAAGCTTAGTTCAGTCCAAGAGGCAACGGATGCAGTAGACGCTTCGGCTAAAGTTGATAATCAGGAGCTACCCTCATGATGATCCGGGTAGTACTTGCATTCCCGAACGACACACGAAAAGAGGTGCTGCTAGCTGGGATACCTAGCAAGGGCGACCAGATAATGTTGGCCAATGGGGTAGACTCTACTAAACTCATTGTCCAGCTTGTACTCTGGATGGAGGGCCCGACCGCCGAACATGAACCCTCTGTGGTGTTGTTCGTCCGTCCACGAGACGCCTAGGAAAGGACTTACGTGAACCTAGTATTCCTCGTCATAGCAATTATCCTATTCTTCCTCGCTGCCGTGGGTCAGACAGTTCTCAGCCAACCGCCACATGACCTCGTTGCTTGGGGCCTCATGTCGCTAGCCCTCGCGTTGCTACTTGGGGGGGTTGGCTGGGCCAGCGGTCGTCCAATTATCAGAAAGGAGTAGAAGGAGGAAGTAGTTGCCTAAGTGGTTCTACCCATCATCGCTCGATAGAATCGAGCTCAAGCTCGACAAACTCACGAGGAGGTTGGAGAAGATGGCTGCAAATGAACAGCAGTTCGACGAGGCCCTGACGGCTTTCGTCACTACGTTGGATGAGTCTCTCACCGCGATCAAGGCGAAGCTCGACTCGCTCGGTGTCTCGGTGGACTTTACCGACGAACTCGCAACGCTCGATGTGGCGAAGACAGCGCTGACTGACTTCGTCGCTGCAAATGCTCCACCCCCTGCACCATAACCAAGACCTCAGCGGCGACGCCCCCTCCCGCTGCTGAGTAGGTCAGCTCTTCGCGACCGTAGAGAAGCCCCCTGTTGGCCTCCTCAGGGGGCTTTTCTATAGAGTCATGGGCGGGAGGTCGGCTGTGAGCGCTTCCTCCTAGCATCCCTACTAGTAGCTACCGATTTTTACCCCCGGGCAGCTGAGGCCCTCCCGCCCATCTTGTTCAGCAGGGACCGCCCCAAGGACCCCACCCGTACTGAAGTACGAGCTGGCGGTACAACCATACTGAATAGTGGACATCGTAGATCTTCGACCAAGTTATCCAGTGGCCTGTTCTACGGTGAAAGTCCGTGTTCATCTCCCAGCTCGGGCGGTTCAATTGGGCCGGGCCGTGATCGTTCGTCCGACTGACGGCGTAGGGATTCAATCCCGACTCGCGATACGAGCACCGAACGGCTGTACGACCCACAGAACCGGTTCCGAAGTATCGGTGGATCTCCTTCACCACCGACGCTTTCTCCTGTGGTGTCGCGCATCCCCAGCATGTCTGGTGGGGCCTTGCCGAAGTAGATGACGCCGATAGGGATACTGGGGTGAGAAAACATAGGGATACCATGCAACTCACCGTGGTAAGTATAACCTTCACTCATCCTCCGTTCCTCTCTATTCGCTTGAGGATCTCCTCGGTCTCAGAGACAGAAGTAACTACTTCACCGATACCTCCAGCGCCTTCAATCTGACTGAGAACTACACGCTGCACAGGTGAAGCCTTCTCACCAGGCAGTTTCACCTCAAGCCCAATGAAGTACCCCTGAAAACAAACCAACAGATCCGGAATGCCCACCTCTTGGAAAGGACTATCGCCTCCGTGAATCTTGAAGGGTCGAGCGCCACGATCTTTGAGGTGGGCACTTATCTTCCGGACTAGTTTGCCCTCAGGTTGTTTCGCCATGCGTAGATCATACCACAGGAGACGGCCATTGTGTTAACGGCGGTCCTTAGTTGCCTCTACGTCAGCGAACTCCTGATTGCCGTCGAGTTTCGCGAAGCCGAGGTTGATACGCATGATGGCATCCTCGAGGCTGTGTGCAGCGATTGCGAACTCACGACTCGCCGTGTTGCTTGGGTGACGAAACGACGCTCGATCCTGACACTCCTCGAGAACAGGCTTGAGTTGCTTGACGAGGGTCATAGGTCATCATCCTCGTCATCCTTGACCTTCTTCGCCTTTGGCTTGGGCTTCTTCTTCTTAGGCTTCTTGACAGGCTCTTCATCCTCGTCTTCGTCTTCAACGTCGGCGAGGTCATCTTCCTCCTGATCTTCATCCTCCTCATCGGAGTCGACTTCGAGGTCCTTCAGAGGCATGACGTCTGAAACGACTGAGCGGAGCTTACCCTCGTACTCGTCGTCCTCAACAGTCCCGCCGATCTTAGACCCGATGTACTGCTGTGGGTTGAAGTTGATCGCCTTGCCTGCCACGTTCTGCTTACCGTTCGTACAGGCATGGATCATGTTGCGGAGGTTGAACAACGCCTCCGGCTTCAGCGATGTGGTGAAGTAGAACGTACTGCCGGCGTGCTTCTTCTTACCCTGCGCGTCGGTGACGACTTGGAGTTTCCAGCTGAAGTAGTACGCATCACCAGCCTTGTTCTTCCGACGCTCTACATCAGCGACCTTTAGCACGTAGTCGGCCTCGGGAATATGCTTACCCGACCTCTTGCCGATTTCCTTCTCGACTCCGCCGAAATCCACCTTGTACGACTTGCCTCCTGCCTTATCTGACTTCACTTCGTCTTGCCTCCTTGACCGTAGATATCACCCAAGATCTTCTCGATGTTGGGATGGTCGATGTACGGAACCATGAGCCCGTACCTATCCTTCGTAAGGTAGCGCTCGCTCGCGCCTAGCTGTAGGCGAGTGCGAATAACTCGTGGTCTCTTCTTCTGTCCCTCCTTCCTGGGGCCATATACTGTCGTTGAGCTCAGGTATCCAATCATACCAACCGCTGCTTCCAGCGTCTTGGCGATACCCGGCGAACACTCTGGTGAGGAGAAGATCTCGATATCCTCATCCTCGTCATCTCCTGTAGCCTTCTTACGCTCGAGGGCTGTGAAGATCACGTTCATAGGAAGGTTACGGAAATTGATGATCTGTGTCTTCATCAATTCATTTACCTTACCGTAAATTTGCCGCGACGCCATGTCCGGATCCCTACTCGCGTCCCTTGATCGCTCGTCACCGAGCACGAACTTCATGCACAGGTTCTGTAGCGAAGTAACTCCATCTAGCGCGACGGTAAGAAAGTCATGATCGCCAGACTCGAGGAACCAGTAGATGTCGTTGATCTCCTGCCAATAGTGGACGTAGAAGGTCTGTGGGTCAATGTCATTACGGACTGAGTCAGTGCCCTCATCGTTCACGTCTATCAGCAGAACACGCGGAGCAGTAGCAGCGAGTCTAGTCTTGCCTACCCCTGACCTCCCATAGATGCAAGCTCTGTATCGCTTCGGCCGTTTGGAGGCCGGCATGATCTGCTTCTTGATCTTGAGGTTATGCTTGGATAGATCAGCAGGCTTGTTACTCGATTTCTTCAGTGCCATACCGCTCAGCCTCCATCTTGTAGTTGTGCTTGATAAGAGGCTCTACGTCTAGCCCCTGGAAGTCAGCAACGCACAAGTCGTGGTAGTCACAGTTCCACTTACAGTTGTAGAGGTAAGTGCGAATGGGGTCACCCCGACGTTCTATCTCACGACACGCGAGAATAAACTCGTGGAACCCAAACTTCATGCGTGGACCTTCTAGAGGAATGCGTTCGCGCCGGAACCAGAGGACGTCACGGTTCTTCAACTCCTCCAGTTTGTCGCGGTAGCGGTTCTTGACGAAGCGTTTCCACTCATCGCCATGAGCCCGCTTGATCGCAGCAAGATAGACAGCGTAGGTAGTATCACAACGAGCCAACGACACTGAGCCCGCAGGGCCATACTTCGTATTGCTCTTGAGGATCGTCGGTTCTGTAGGCACTTTGGTACGGCCGTAGTCGTAGATGAACCCGCCTAGATCGAAGCCCAGCTTCTTCAGGCCCCAGCCGTAGATGATGTTCTGAGGGCTCATCATTCGCTCGTCGGGGTTTGGGATAGACTTCACCCACTTCCCGTCACGTACCCACAGGTTACCGTATTCGAGGTCTTCTACCATCAGGTCGATCTTACCCTTCAAGCTACCCTTGAGTCCGAACTTCTTGAGCGGCACAGTGATGATGAACTCGATAGCTGGCTTACCATCCGGTAGCGTGGCTATCTTGAACCGTTCGTCCTCGTCTTTGTAGTAGCGTAGGTAGCCCGAGAACATATTGGCACACTCGGTAGGGAGATCACCAAGACGTTCTTTCTCCTCGTCGAATAGCTTGTTGAATTCTGCCGTCAGCTTCTTGTGCCTCTTCTCCCATCCCCCCTTCTTGATGCCTGCAACCTGTAGCCAATGTGCCTCCTGCAGTTCGTGCATCCATGAGCCCCGTCTCAACCCTACGCCAGGCTTAGTAGCAACAAGCTCACCATCCTTGATACCCATCTCCAGGCGGGGGTAATCGTATCGGTAGTAGTACTGTTGCCTACACCGAAGGAACGACTTCACCCGAGACTGATTAAAGGCCTTAGTCGGGGGCAACACGACTTGCTGAGATGAATCTCTCAAGTTCCGCCTCCTCCACTCTCCAACTGTGGTTATTCATCTTGACCCCTGCCATCGTTCCATCTCGACAGTACTTAGCTACTGTCCTCGGCTTGACTCCCAGTCGCTCTGCCACCTCCCTGGGCTTCAAGAGTCTAGTTCCACGATTCTTCATACGTGACATTATACATCACCACCCTTAGTACTCAAAGCCCTCAGACCAATGTTGGCTAACTTCAATGTCGCAGACAATGGGAACTGATAGCTCGGTGAGGAAGGTCTCCTTGAGCGGTAGGTTCTCAAGGGTGTGCTTGATTACTGGTGACCACTTATCGGTCTTATCCTCGGCACATTCGAAGAAGATTCCATCGTGGAGGGTTCCGACCATGAAGCACTCGTTAGGATCCAACACTTTCTGGAGTTGGACCATTCCAAAGAGCATGAGGTCTGAGGCGGTGCCTTGGACAGGAGAGTTGATAGCCTGCCGAATTGCTTCTCGTTGAACCCCGCTGTCAGGAGAATGAATATCTGGTAGATGACGCACTCGTCCGAGCGGGCTTTGCACCCATCCGCGTGACCGTACAAGACGCTCTTGACGGTCGTACCAACGCTGTAGATCAGGAAACATTGAGAAGTATTGTTCTCTGGCAAGTTCTGCCTCCGCCATAGTGAATGAGACCCCATAGTTCTCGAAAGCATAAGCTTGGAACTTCTTGGGGTACATGCCGTACAAGAACCCAAAGTTCACTGGCTTAGCCTTCTTCCTCTCCTCACGACCCACATCTTCAGCAGCCTTCCCAGTCAGCGCCATCGCTGTAACCATGTGCAAGTCCTCACCCAACTGGAAGGCCCTCATCATCCTTCGTTCTTGGGCACAATGGGCGGCGATGCGTAATTCCACCTGACTGTAGTCTGCTGAGATGAGTTTGCGCCCAGGAGGAGCGCCAAAGATCGTGCGGATGAAAGGATCTCTGGGGACCTGTTGGAGATCACCGCTAAGTCTTCCCGTGACGGTATTGTAAAGTTTATACGTAGTATGAATTCTACTTCTTGCATCAAGCCTCCCAACCCATGGTATAAGACAAGTATTCATCCACTTCAACTGCAGTGTACGGTATCTCATGAGCGCCTGAATCTGTGGCACTTCATGGTAGTGAAGAAGTACTGCTTCCTTAGTCGACGGATTACCCGTAGCTGTCATCTCCATAGGACTGAGCCCGAGTCCGCCTCGTTTCTTTGACGAGAAGAGCCAACGTCCAAGTTGCTGGGTAGAATTCGGGTTGCCGGTAAATCCGTTCTTGCCCTTACCCAGCACCTTCAACTGCTTGTCGATCATACCCTGGAGCTCGTCGATACGATCGTAGGCCCTCTCCTTATTGACGTACCACCCCGCGTACTCCACCTGTTGGATCATGTTTGAGGCCGGCATCATGAGGTGCTGGAACAGGCGCTTAACTCTCGGTTGCTTCTGAAGCTCAGGTATCAGCTTCTCCCGTAGCTGCCATGTATATCCGGTATCAGTGCCGTTGTACCTCATCATGTTCCGCAAGTCTGCACGCATGATGACTTCGGGCTTAAGGTCTAGTCCTCCCTTATAGACGTCTGCTCCAAGGAGTGTCTGCGATAAGAAGCCCAAGTTCTTAGGACGGTTCTCATCGAGGAGGTGAGCCGCAAGCATAATGTCAAAGGTATGTTCGACAAAGACTCCGGCTCCAGCAAGCTGCACGTTGTCGTGCTTGCCATTCTGCGCAACCAGTTTAACCCCCGGCCGCTCAAGGACGGGTTTGACATAGGTTCGAAGTAGGCGTTTCCACCCTTTTCGGAAATCCGAATCAGGGTGAAGGAGTGGGATGACGAAGCACGTTTCTCCGTCAGCACTAATTCCAAGACATAGGATACCCCATCCTCCTTTGAGTCCAGATTCTGAGCCATACGTGTGTTCAGTCCATGGGACATCTCTGTTCTCCACATCGTAGGAAAGGACAGGTTGCTTCGCAAGGTAGGCGCAGACCGCACGCAGACTTGACTCTGTGGTCACAGCTCGGGTCTTAACTTCAACTACTGCAAGTGAGCCATCTAGTAGCCGATAGAAGCGCTTGATATCCTCACTGAAGGTCGATAGCTGGCCTGGGTTACGGAGCACATAGGCTGGATGAACGGTAGCCATGACGTGCATCTCGTTGGTGATGCCTACACTCTGCTGCTTGTTGGTGAGAGGAAGAGGAACACCACGCTTCGCCGTGATACCGCTCACCCCATAAACAGCCCCAAGGGCCACGTTGCCTAATAGACGAACTCCGTCGGGCCTAACCG
>Ga0184628_10000211_pt1 | contig 34836 bp, 51 predicted proteins | sample PLM4_5_b1_FD_133149 | JGI IMG/M metagenome (GOLD analysis project Ga0184628, IMG submission 133149) | Groundwater sediment microbial communities from an aquifer in East River, Colorado, USA - PLM4_5_b1 | ecosystem: Environmental > Terrestrial > Soil > Riparian zone | place: USA: East River...
CAACCTCGCGATTCGGATTGCGGCCCCGTTCGGACGGAAACTGGTGGACTACCCCGACGTGGTCGATCTGGCTCGGGAGTCGCTGGGTCTCATCAAACGGGCGAACAACCGTCTGACGGATATTCCGACTGACGCGGCCGTGCTGACGAAGAATCTGCGAGGCCAATACAATATAAATTCTGGCGTCGGTGGGGGTAGCTAAAGCAGATGCTTCCACGTATTGCCCACGCAGATGTGCCAGACATTCGCGGGCTTGGTATTGAACCGAGTGGCTATCTCTGCGTAGGTCAATCCGTCCTTACGAAGGCGTCGGATCTGGATGACATCGTTGTCAGTGAGTTTGGCGAAGTGCGTTGTCTCGCCTCGATGTGGCGGCTTCCTTTTGAGTTCGCGCCACGAATGAGCATGGTTGTCCTTGCAAGTCAGATATTCCAAGTTGCTCGGCACATTGTTCGTGCGGCAACCATCGCGGTGATTGACCTGATAACCCTCCGGGCGAGCGCCGATAAACATCATGGCGACGAGACGATGCACCATGAATTTACGCTGCACATGGTCGCGGGAGGACAACCTGACACGGTGATAACCGCCGCGGTCTGGGTCCGGCTTCAGGATGTCATAGCGCAGACTGCGGACGCGGCCTTGGTCGCTGACTTCGTAAAGCCCTTCGTATCCGTCGATGGGTTTCCACGTCTCCTGCATGGAGACATTGTAACACCTTACAACATGCGGGAGAGAACAGCATGAGTCGAGTATCTCCGGGTGGGCCGATGCGAGTCGTCCTGCTGAACGCGCAGACCGCCGATGAGACGCTCGGCACCTATGCCTACGTCGCCGGATGTCCCGGCATTGTGATCTATGTGATCGGCACCGGAACGACCAGTTCTGGCGTCATCACCATCGAAGAAGCCGAGTGGGGGCCAGAATCGAGCAACTACGGCGGAACGTGGTCACCGATTACGACGGTGAATGCGTCGGACGTGACGGGTGGACTCCAGAAGGCCATCCATCTGCCGCTGGGTGAGTATGCCTACGTGCGGACGCGGATCTCGACGGCTATCGGTGGTGGCGGGTCAGTCACCACTGTGTTGAGGGCATCGTGAGTAACGCGGCGGTCTTTCTCGGCGGGACGTCGTCCTCCGTCGCGGCGGCCGGCGCGCTCGGCGGGGATGGCAGTATCGGGGAGCCGCTGACGGGTGAAGTGGACGGGTCTACGGTCAGTGTGAGCGGCGGGAATACGCTGCAGGCGCTGGGGGTCATCGCAGACCTCACGATGGTGACTGGGAAAGCGGTGCGAACCGACACGACGAACGCGCATACGGCGCTGCTGCAAGCCTACGACGTGGACGGAACAGCCTATAAGACGTTCGCCACGTTGACGAATGGCAACACGCCAGACCTGACCATTGGCCCACCAGCCGGCGGAACGGTCACGGTGCAGGCCAGCACGTTCAAGTCGTCCGATGGATCGTCTGGCGCGTCGTCCACGGGAGCCTATACGGTGATCACCAGCATCACGGTGAAGAACGGCCTGATCACGGCCATTACGGGGTCATAGGGCAATGGCGACATTGACGACGATCACGGGCGGCGGGGCGTTCACGGCACAGAACATCCGCAACATCAACAGCAACTTCTCGGCGCTCAATACTGGGAGCAGTGGCGGTTCCATTCTCCATCAGGCGACGGTGACGCTGACGAATACGCAGATCCTCCATCTTCCGACGGTACCAGTCGAGATCCTCGCGGCTCCGGGCGCGAACAAAATAGTGCTGTTTCAATACGGCACGGCCTATTTCAATTGGGCTGGAGACTATGGGAACAACGATGGTGGGTCTGCACTGGAACTGAAAATCCACGGCAACAAGATCGCGTCCACGCCCGGCATGAACGTCGTTCTGGCCGGGGGCGAGAATAGCATGTCCACGTTCGTTCCATTTACGTCCGTGGAGGCGAATCGCGTCATCGGTAATGCGGGCTACTACAATTCAGACATCGTGAACAAGGCGCTGGCGATCTCTGGAACGAGTTCAGATTCTGGTGACTATACGGACGGCAACGTCGACAACACGATGACCATCTCTGTCGCGTATCTCATTCTGAACACCAGCACAGGACTCTTCGAGTAGCCATGTCGGTGTATCCCGGCTTCATCGGCCCCACAAATAACCTCGCCAGTCCCTCGGTGGACAGCGAGGAGACGCGCAACTGGTTCCTCGAGATGTCGGCACCAGGGACCGGCAAAGCGCCGGCATGGCTGGCCCCTGCGCCGGGATACGAGCCGTTCGTGGTGCTGAACGACGGCCCCGTGCGCGCCCTGTTCTCGCAGGATGGGCGCTGTTTCGCGGTGGGAGCCACAGGCTTCTACGAGATCAACTCGACGCATACCGCCTCCCTGCTCGGCACGGTGGCCCTCGACGGCAGACCCGCGACCATCTGCTCCAACGGCTCCGCAGGCCATCAGTTGTTCATCACGTCAGGTGGGCTGGGCTATACGTTCGACCTCATCACCAACCTGCTGACACCGATCACCGATCCGAACTTCCCGAACCCCTGCACGATGGGCTGTTTCATCGACGGCTATTTCCTCGCGCTGCTGGGACAGAGCAATACGTTCTACTGGAGTTCGCTGGAAGACGGGACGACGTGGAACGCGCTCGATGTCGCGCAACTCTCGCAGAGTTCCGACTACATCCTGTCCATGTTCCCGGTCTACGGCCAGCTGTGGCTCCTCGGCTCGAAAACTGGCGTCGTCTGGGCCGATATTGGTGGGGCGACTATCTTCGCGCCGATTCCTGGTTCGCTGATGCAAGTTGGGACGCGTGCCGCCTTCTCGTTCTGGGTGGGCGACAACGCCTCGTTCTGGCTGGGCGGGAACGATCAGGGCGACGGCATCGTATACCGCGGCACGGGTGTGGGTTCAGCACCGACGCGCATCTCGACGCACGCCATCGAATATCGCTTGAGCCAGTCGAACCGACTCGAGAACTGCCTCGGGTGGGGATACCAGGAGAATGGGCACACCTTCTACAGCCTCCTTGTGCCGGATCTCGATACGACCTATACCTACGACGCGGCCACGCAGCAGTGGCACTCCAGAGATTTCTGGGATCCGGTCACCCTCGAGAACATTCCCGACGTGGTGCGCTGCCACACGTTCTGTTTCGGGCAGCATCTGGTCGGAGACCGGGAGAGCGGAGCGGTCTACGTGCAGGACTACAACCTCGCGACGACGACGCTCGTCCAGATGGGCGCGGGCTAAGTGGCGACCATCCTCGTCCACGCTGGCGACGATCTGCAGGCCGCAATCAACGCGGCGGCGGGCGGGGATATTCTGGAACTCGACGCCTCCGCGACGTTCACCGGCAACTACACCCTCCCGATTCATAGCGGGGCGGCTATCGTCATCCGTTCTGCTGGGAGTCTGCCGTCCGTAGGCGTCCGTGTCACGCCGGCGACCGCCGCGGCCTTCGCGAAGATTCAGCCGGACACGGGCGGTGGGCCAGCGTTCGCGACGATTCCGGCCTGTCAGAACTGGACGCTGCTCGGCCTCGAGTTACTTGCGACTCCAACCGGCGACAACGACATCCTCGTGCTCGGTGATGGCTCGAGCGCCCAGAACACGCTCGCGGATGTGCCGTCGAATCTCATCGTGGATCGGTGCTACATCCACGGCGATGCGACCTACGGGCAAAAGCGCGGCATCTCGCTGCAGTCCGGCGAGACGACCATCAAGAACTGCTACATCTCCGACATCAAGTTCACGGGACAGGACACGCAGGCGATAGCGGGCTGGAACGGGCCTGGACCGTGGACGATTGACAACAACTACCTGGAAGCCACAACCGAGAACTTCCTCGTCGGCGGGGCCACGATCCAGATTCCGGACCTGTTGCCCACGGACATCACGTTCACGAACAACACCGTGACGAAGCAGCTGGCGTGGCGCGGGGCGGGTTACAACATCAAGAACCTGCTGGAACTGAAGACCGGCGTCAACGTCCTGATCGACGGGAACACGTTCACCTACAACTGGGGCGGGGAAGGTCAGAGCGGCTATGCGCTCGTCTTCACGGTGCGGAACGAAGAAGGCGACAACAACTGGGCGACGATCCAGAACGTCACCTGCACCAACAACACCATCGCGCACAGCGGCTCGTTTATCAACATCCTCGGGAAAGATGACAGGCCCGTTGGGTCAGTCACGATGAACAACCTGTTGATTCGTGACAATGTCGCCTACGACATCGACGGCGGGACGTGGAATGGCGCGGGGCACGTCGCACAGATTCACAGCGGGAACGCGATCACGCTCGACCACAACACGGTCATTAACAGCGGTGGGTATGCGTCCATCTATTTCGTGGATGCGCCCTGCTCCAACTTCACGCTGACGAACAACATCTTCAACAACAAGAGTGCGGGCATCTTCAGCGGCAGCGATGACCCAGCCACGAATGGACTCGTTGGCACGGCGGCACTCGACGTGTTCGCGGCCCCGTATTCGATGCTGAAGAACGTCCTGATCGCTGGGTCAGAGACGGGCTACCCAGTCGGCAACTTCTTCCCGGCGACCGAAGCCGATGTGGAGTTCACGGACGCCGCCACGAACGACTACGAACTGCTGGTCTCCTCGCCGTATCACAATGCCGCGACGGACGGCGATGACATTGGTTGCCGGTTCGGGGCTGCGCCTCCGGTGACGCTTCCCGGCGCGCCGACCACGCCGAGTCCTGCGGATGGGGCCATCGATGTCGCGCTCGACACGGACATGACCTGGGTGACTGGCGGGAACACGGACACCTACAACGTCGCGTTTGGCTTCACCGTCTCGCCGCCGACCGTCTCGCTCGGGCAGGTTGGGACCAGTTATACGTTCCCCTCGCTGCTGATTGCGGGACGCACTTACTACTGGCGCATCACGGCGAACAACGACGACGGCTCGACTGCGGGACCGCTCTGGAGCTTCACCACGCTCGCCGCGCCTCCGACACCGTCGCCGGTCTATCACCTCCGCGATGTTGTCCGTAGACGGCTGCGACGAGCGCCCATCGTGTGGGCAGAGAAGCAGGGCATCCAGACCCGTGTGCGTGTCGATCTCTTTGCCGTGGACGTGCAGCCTGGGGTCGGCACCGCCGGCTCACCCAATCCCGTGGTGATGGTGCGCGCCTCTCGAGATGGCGGTCGGACGTGGGGCAGCGAGCGGCAACTCTCGGCGGGCCGTGTCGGTCGCTATGTGCAGCGGCTGAACGCGTGGCGATGGGGCAGCGGCAGACAGTGGGTGTTTGAAATTAGCTGCACCGATCCGGTGCTGTGGAATGTCGTCGGGGCGTATCTGGACGCAGAGGGCGGCACGTCGTGAGAGTCTGCGTGATGACCTTTCAGCCTCCCGCCATTGGGGCACCGCAGACGCAGACAATTACCGGTGTGGCGGATGAAGACGGTCCCTTTGTTGGGACGTGGTTTGTGTTTCAAAGCGCCTACGCCGCGCTTGATACGGTCACGTCTGGGCTATTCCCGATCAACGCCTACATGGATGGGCGTGGACTGGCGTTCGGGGCACTCTTCGCGGGTGGTGCTGGTGTCGCGAATGTGACGGCCGATGTGTTTCTCGCTGGTGTTAAAGATTCTGCGAGTATGCATAGCGCGGCGTATTCGGTGACGGACTTTAACGCGCAACTCTCCTTTGGAGGGGCAGGCTGGCGGCAGGCGTATGTCTCCGCTGTGGCCTCCGGGACATTCGACATCACGTATGACCAGAATGATCGCACGGGGGATACGGTCCTCTGCACGGTCTTTGGTGGTGACGATCTACAGTTTACGGAGATCGTGACCCCTAGCACTGGTTCCCATGCGACCGTCGCGAAGCCACAAGGGGTGATCGCCTTCGGCGTTGCCGCGCTGGACACGACACGCGCCGCGCAGACTGGCACGGGCGGTGAGAGCGTCAACCGGGGCTGGGATACGCGCGAGGGGAACCGAGGCAGCAGTTATGTCGCGGTCCCGTTCGGGCAGAACAACAACGATACCGCGCAGTATACCGACACGATCTTTGGGCAAGGTGGAGCGGGGAGTGTCCAGGTCAGCGGGTGGGGCGATACGGGTATCGTCATCACGAATACCGGCGGCGGCAGTCCGATGTTGGCTGTCTGTGGCGATGATATTCGCACGGCGGCGGGGATTCTGACGCAGCCGGTCTCGACTGGAGCGCAACCGTTCTCAACGGGGATCAACGCGCGATGGATCTGTTTTATCAGTAACGGCTATCCCGCCGATTCCGGCCTACAGACGGTCACCGCGGAGACCGCGGTTGGATGGGGCACGAACATCCTGACGCAAGTGGGCTTCTGGACCGCAGAGAATGGCAACGCCAACGCCGCACATGGGGCGCGCTATCTGAGCGATTCGACCGTGCTGCGGTTCGGTGTGCCGAATACGACCTCCACCACGTTCAATTCCGTGGCGAGTCTCACCGCGCTGAATGACGATGGCACCGCGGAAATTGATTGGAGCAGTGTCGATGGCACCCAGCGACAGATCCTCTGGTTTGCCATCGGCACGGGCACAGAACCGCCGCCGCCGCCTCCCGTTCCTGTGTTTCGGACGCGCGAGGTGGTGCGGCGTCGGCTCCGTCGCGCGCCGATTGTCTGGAGCGAGAAGAACGGACTCCAGACTCGCGTCCGCATCAACCTCTTCGCGGTGGATATGCAGCCGGGAGTTGGGACCGTCGATACGCCGAATCCCTTGGTTATGATCCGCGCGAGTAAGGACGGCGGCTTCACCTGGAGCAATGAACGTCGCGTCTCGGCAGGGCGCATCGGAGAGTATTTCGAGCGCATCAACGCGTGGCGGTGGGGAAGCGGGCGGGAGTGGGTTTTCGAGGTTGCCTGCACCGATCCGGTGACTTGGAACCTCGTAAATTGCTACTTAGACGCTGAGCCGGGCGAGTCATAGATGCCGACAAATTATCCGCCGCTGAACAACCTGCCACTGAACAAAGACGGCTCGTGGACCGTGCCGTGGGTGATGTATTTCGCCGAGTTGTTCCAAGAAGGCAGCGGGACGGCGCCAGCGGATGCGGAATACCTCGTCGGAGTGGCGAACGGCGATCTGCCTAATGAGCGGGTTGTCACGAACAGCAACAGCAACGTCTGGAACCTCGCCGTAGCGGGGCAGGCGGCGGTCTCTCGAGCGGCCCTCTCTGGTGACATCACAGCGCCGTTCGATAGCAACGTCACGACGCTCTCCACGACGGGGGTGACCCCCGGCACCTACGGCGACAGCACCCATGTCGGGCGGTTTACGGTCGATGCGAAAGGGCGCTTGTCCTTCGCGGCGGATGTCGCGATTGCCGCCACTGGAACGGTGACGACAACTGGATCGCCGGTCAGCGGGAACCTGACGAAATTCTCTGGCGCGACGAGTATTACGAACGGAGATCTGACGGGTGATGTCACTACGTCAGGGACACTCGCCACGGCGCTCTCCACGACCGGCGTGGTGGCGGGTAGTTACACCAACACCGACCTCACGGTAGACGCCAAGGGGCGCATCACTGCGGCGTCAAACGGGACGAGTAGCAGCAGTGGCGGTGCGACCGTCATTGGCCTGCATCGTCTGGTCGGGGATGGGGCAACGATGACGTTTTATCTCCCCGATCTCGCCGAATACGTAGTGGATGTGAGCGACGCGGGGCTTACAGTAGACCCAGCCATTTACAGCCTAGCGAGTGCGCGCGATTCCGTGATCTTTGCGACCGCGCCGACCGCTGCACATGTGTTGACGTTTGAATACGTCGAAGCGACAAGCTAAATGCCGAATACCGCCCTGAATCGCACGACGCAAGTCCTGATGACGAACAAGTCGGGCGGGAACCTCGCCTACGGCGATGTGGTCATCTGGGACAACACGAACGCGAGCAGTTTTACGACCACGACCACAGCTGGCCTCTCGACGCGCGGGCTAGGTGTGATTCTCGAGCCGGGCGGTATTGCGAACAACGCGACGGGGATGATTGCCGTGGGGGGCTGGGTGCCACGGGTCAATCTGAACACGGCGTCCGCTGTGGGCCAGTTCATCAAGTCGCATACCGTCGCTGGGCAGGGCACGCCCCATGCCTCACCCCAGGTCGAGGGCGACTTCGCGGTGGCGATGGATGCGAGCACCACCCCGAGTGCGACGCTCTTTGGGAACCCGAACGCGCCCATTGGGGCTGGCACAGTCACGAATTCCGGCACGCTGACCTCGGGGCAATTGATTGCGGGCGCTGGGACGACCGTGGTGGCGGTCACGAATCTGACGGGGGATGTCACCACGTCGGGCGGCGTGGCGACGACGCTGGCGAATACCGCCGTGACGCCTGCGTCTTATACCAACACGAATTTGACGGTGGACAGTAAAGGTCGGATCACATCGGCGTCGAACGGGTCTGGCGGATCCAGCACGGTGGTGCAGATCAAGAACACCCAGACTGGCGCCGTCGCGAGTGGGTCCACCGCGATGCCGTTCGATGACACGATCCCCCAGAGCGGTGAGGGGGATGAATACATGACGCTGGCGATTACGCCGACGAGTTCCAGTAATAAACTGCGAATCACGGTCAACTATTTCGCGACGGCGACCGGCACGCCGTGGATTATGTGCGCGTTGTTTCAGGATTCAGGCAACAACGCCCTCGCGGCCACGGCGCGGTTCAACAACACCTCCACAGCCGGCGGTGAGACCACACTGATTCACACCATGACAGCCGGGACGACCTCGGCGACGACGTTCAAGGTGCGGCTTGGACCCGGATCGGGCACGCTGACGTTCAATGGGCAGAGTGGTGGGCGTATCTTTGGCGGTGTGATGGCCTCGAGCATCACGATTGAGGAATACATCCCATGAAGTTCCCGCGCTGGACGTTTGCCTTCTGGATGGCCTTCTCCCACTGGTATCGGTAGAAACGTATGGCTAAGCAATTCGATCCCTCGCAACTCTCCCCGGCTGACCAAGCGGCGTTTGCCCAATGGCAGCAGCAACTGCAGCAATATGTCGCGCAGAACGGTGGAGGCGTGCCTGCACCGGTCACCTATGCGCTTGCTAAGCCTGACTATGTCCAGAGCCATCCTGAACTCAAGGAAGGCTACGACATCGTATCTGGTGCGAATCTGCCGCCAACCGTGAAGGCTGCGCTGCAGGGCTATCACCCGACATGGGGCAAGGCGGGAGAACCCACCAGCGCGAACATGACGAAGGACAAGGGTCTCTTCGGCAACTGGGAGACGTGGCTGCAGTTGGGCCTCGGCGCTGGTGTCGCGTCCTACGTCGCGCCGGCCATAGCGGCATCGGCAGGAGGGACTGCGGCCACAGGTAGCGCCGCTGGTGGCGCGACGGCGGGAACCGCAGGGGCTGGAACGGCAGCAGGGGCCACGTCGGCCTACGGACCTCTGGCTGGCGGCTACGGCCTCGCCACAACAGAAGCTGCAGTTCCGGCCTCACTCGCGGCTGAAGGCGGCACCGCAGCGGCGGCTGCGGCCAATCCATCCATCTGGGATAAGATTTTCGGCAAGTCCACCGCCGACAAGGTGATGTCCGGTCTCGGCATGGCCGGCGGGCTGGCTGGCAGTCTCATCCAGTCGAACCAAGCCGATAAAGCCACGAAGGCGCAGCAGGAAGCCGCCGCGAAGGCGCTGGAACTCCAGAGCAACATCTACCAGCAGCAGCGGGCCGATCTCGCGCCCTACCGGCAGGCAGGAGCCTCGTCGTTGTCGGCGCTGACGTATGGCCTCGGGCTGGACCCATCGAAGACTGCGGATACCACGACGCCGTATTTCAACCAGCAGGCGCAAGCGCAGAACAACGCCGTGCCGCAGAACGCGCAGCGGAATCCTGGCAGTCCGACGACACAGCCGATTCCGGCAGGGAACTACACCGGAGGGCAAGCCGTGCCGCGTGTCTCGTCGCTGGCTCCGACAGGGCAGGATGGCACCGTCGCGATGATGTCACCGGATGGACGGCAGGCTCGCGTGCCGCAGAACCAAGTGCAAGCCGCGCTCGCCGCGGGTGGAAGGTTGGCGTAGATGGCGATGATGAATCCCGATATGGTCTGGAATCAGGCTCCAGCGCAGACCGATCCGCAGACTGAGTCGTCTGGTGGCTTCAACTGGAACCAATACACCGGAGGCGTGACAGGCCAGCCGACCGGCAGCGTGGACGGTGGCACGCAGATCAATCCCGACTGGGCCGCTGGCGGCATCTGGAACCCGAACGCCCCTCGCTTGGACCCCAACACCGGCCTCTACTCAGACGGGTCGATTCCTGGTGTCGGCATGCCGGGTGGTGGCGCACAGATGCCGACCTCGGCATGGGACCAGAACTCCTTCCAGCAGCAGTTCGGCACTCCCGGCACCCCGCAGGAACTGGAAGCGCTCGAGTCGAAACTGAACGCAGCCGGGATTAAGGTCTCGCGCAACGCCGCTGGTGTCGCTGGGAAGATCATCCTGCCGAACGGCCAATACGTCGATGTGATCAACTCCGCAGGAGCCGGTGGGAAGGGCTTCCAGTGGCTCACAGGCGACGGCGGCGCGCCAGGAGGGGCGCAGGGCGGTGGCGCAGCGGGTATGGGCTTCGGAAGCCTCCTGACCCCGTGGACGCAGAACTTCAGCGCCCCGACCGCCGAACAGGCGCTCGCCTCTCCCGGTCTCCAGTTCGCCCTCGATGAAGCCAACCGGATCGGGCAGAGCAGTGCGGCCTCGCACGGCACCTTGCTGAATGGCCGTGTCCAGCAGGCGCTCGGCGCGAGCAACGTCCAGAACGCGCTACAGGGCTATGGCGACGTTTACAACCGTGCGCTGGGCGAATACGGTCTGCAGCGTGAGAACTTCTACAACAACCAGGACCGGCCCTACACGAAGCTCTCAGGCCTCGCTGGCATGGGCGCGAACGCCGCTAACCAGACTGGCGGCTACGGCTCGTCCTACGGCTCGGATGCCTCTGGGGCCATCTACGGGGCTGGGAATGCGACCTCTGCGGGTTCGACGCGACAGGGCAACGTCTGGGGTGACTACGTGACGAATCTCGGCTCGACACTCGGAGGCCGCTGATGCCGATGCAGTTGGACCCCTCGATCATCCTCAACAGCGACCACGACCGCATCGTGCTGGGTCAGCGCGAGCTTGACCAGCGCAAGCGGGAAGGGGACGCACGGATTGCGGTCGATCAGCAGGAAGCGGAACTACGCCGACAGGAGATCCTCGCACGGCGGGAGGAGATCATCCAGCGGGCGCTCGAGCGGAATCAGCCGAAGGAGTGGGATCCGAACAAGGCGAATCAGGCGCTGACCTACCAGCAGAACGTTGGGAAAGAGGTCTACAAACATCTGGTGGCGGCGAAAGAGCAGCCCGAAGCATGGCGGCTGATTCGCGCCGACATCGGGCGGCTCGCAGGGCCAGAAGCCATTGCGGATCTGCCAGAAGCGTGGGATGACCAGACTTCGGCGCTGGTGGACTCGCATATTGCGTCCTACAAGTCCTATGCGGATCAGGCGCAACAGCAGAAGGTTGGCGTCCATGTCATCAATGGGCGACTGGTTGATGACGCAGGGAAGGTGATTTACGAGTCGCCCGATAAGCCTGCCGGCGACGTGGACTTGAGCAAGAGCGGATTGGACGTGCAAGCTGCCGCGGCGCTCGCATCCGGTGACATGGACACCTACAACCGTCTCCTGAAAGTCAAGAAGGAGATGGGGCAGGCCGATGACAGGCCTCGCGTGACGATCAACGCTGGTGGTATTGGCGCGAACATTCCCGGTGACTTCGACAAGACTGGCGAGGACTTCCTCAAGACCGTTCCGGCGCAGTGGCGGTCCACCGTGAAGAAGATCGCTAACTATGATGAAGACCCGACCAAGGTCGCATCGATGCGTGGAGGTCTGCGCGAAACGCTGATGGCATGGGTCAATCAGGTCAATCCAGCGTATGACCAGTCACAGTTTGCGCTGCGGTCTCCCGCTCGGAAAGCCTTCACTATCGGCACGCAGGGCCAGCAGATTAACTCGATCAACACGGCTATCGGACACATCGACCAACTGACGACTCTCGCGGCTGATCTTCAGAACGGCGGGTTCGTGCCAGCCAATAAAGCGTGGAACACGATCCGGACAGCCTTCGGCTCCGACAAGGTGACGAACTTCGACACGTTGAAGGATGCATTAGCCGGGGAAGTCGATAGTGTTCTCAGTAAGAGTGGGGCGACGGTGTCAGGTATTGCTGCGGCAAAAGAGAAGATCCATGCTGCCAATTCACCGACGCAGCTTGCTGGCTATGTGAAGACACTGATCCCGGTGATGGGGTCCAAACTCGCGGAATTGAACTACCAATTCCATCAGGCGATGGGGGCAGATGATCCCTATTCGGCGCTGTCTCCACAGTCGAAGGCCATCCTGACAAAGCATGGGTTTGACCCGGAGAAGCCTGAGATCGGTGCTGGCGGTGCGCCTCGGCCAGCCGCGCCTGCTGCCGCAGGGCGCGTGAGGGTTGTTGGCCCAGAAGGGCAGACTGGAACGGTTCCGGCTGGCACGACATTGCCTCCAGGTTGGAGGAAACAGTAAATGGCGCAGCAACCCGCCGGATTCGTGCCTGATGGCTTCGAGCCGGATGGCTTTGAAGCGGAAGCCTCGCCGCAGATGAACTTCGCCACGGTGAACGGCCAGCGCGTGCCGGTCGATACCTGGTCGGAGAAGCTCGGTCTGCATACGCCTGATGCTTCGCCGGCGCTCGGATTCCTGAAGGGGTCAGCCGGGGCCATTGTGGATGCGGCTGAAGGGGCGAAGGCTGGACTCGCTAGCACGGTGTTCCACGGTGGCGACCTGATCCGCCGCGCAACTGGCATGGAGCGGGTCATTGATACGCCAGAAGCGCAGGCGGCGATGACTGCGCCCGATACCTTCGCCGGGACGGTCGGGAAGTATGGCGAGCAGGCTGCGGAGTTCGCGCTCCCGCTCTCCACCGTCTCCAAGGGCGCTGCGGCCCTTTCCTGGCTTCCCCGCATGGCCGTCGAAGGCGCGGCCAGCGCAGGCGTCACGGGTATCCAGACAGGCGGGGATGCGCCCTCAATGGCTGTGGGGGCACTTCTGCCAGCAGTAGGGTCTGTTGCCATCAAGGGTGGCAAGGCGGCGGTGAATGCCGCGACACGGGCCGCGGCAGGGGCAGAGGAAGGCGGTCTCGGAGGGGCTATCGCGTCGGCGTTCCTGAAGACTGCGCCGGCTGCGCCGAAGTCGATCATGATCCAGGCGCTACGGCCACGGAATACGCGCCTCGGATTCGAGGCTGCGCTCGACCGTGCCCTGCCGGAACTGAAGGCGACCGAAGGCCAACTCGGGAAGCCTATCGCATCAGTGGACGACCTCTTGGCGGCGTCCAAGCTCGCCAAGCAGCGCATTCGTGGACAGATCGAGCAGATGATGGGTCCGGTGCGCCAGCACGGGTTGACCGCTGACACGTCGTCTGTGGCGACGGCGATTGAGGACAGCATCCCACGCAAGGTGCAGATGCAGGATCCGGCCAAGGTCGAATCCATTAAGAAGATGGCCGACGTTTATCGCGGTCGGATGGACATCGATGATGTCGATACGCTGATTCGTGAGACCAACGCGGAACTCGAGGCTTACTACAACAAGAACCCAGGCGCTCGAGCGCGGGCAACGGCCGCGAATCCTGACACGGCGCAACTCGAGGCGGAAGTCTCGGCGCTGCGGAAGGTGCGGGACCAGATGCTGGACGCACCGGGAGGCGGGGCTGGCGCGAAGGAACTCTATCGCCGGTATGGCTCGCTGATGGAGATCGAGGACGCTGCGTGGCGGCGGTCGAATGTGGCGAAACGGGCCGCGCCCGAATCGCTCACGGAGCAGATGTCGAAGATCATGGCGGCGAGGGACATTGCGCGAGCCGGTTTGCGAGGCGTGACCGGCGACTTTCTCGGGGCTGGCAAGGCGCTGATGGATCTGGCGCAAGCGCGGGCCGGGACGCAGGCGGCAAAGTTTCTCAAGGAGCAGCAGACATCGGATGCCTTAGTGCGGAGCGCGATGCGGATTTATCGCGGCGCACCGGGGGCGATTACGATGCCGCCGCCAGTGGCGATTCGTGGGCTATTACCATCGGCCTCCGTGCGAGTCGGCGCACCGCAGGTGCCAGATCCATCATTCGTGCGTGGCGTGCCAGCAGAATATGGGCGACGACCACTCTCAGGCTTGCTCAATCCGCCAGCGGTGCCAATGGGTCCGTCGCCGGATCGGTCCTTCGTGCGTGGCGTGCGTGGCGAGTATCCGCCGGTTGAGAAGTGATGTCTATAGGCCAAGCCGTCGAAAAAGGAAGGCCATCGCGATGAAGCCCGACACATACGGCAGGCCCAATCGGTCGATCATGATCGCCGCCCAAATCAGCATGGACAGCGCGATGAGTGTCAGCCAGATCCGGTCTAGCACAGACGTGCAGTTTACCGTAGAAAGGTAGTCGATGGCTCTCTATCCAGGCGTTCCACTCCCAGACCCGAACATCCAGTTCTTCAATTCTTCGGGCCAGCCTTTAGCTGGTGGCTTCCTCCAGTTCTATTTGGCCGGGACCACAACTCCTGTCGATACCTATAGCGACTCGGATTTGGACCCAATGACCCATGCCAACCCAAATCCGATAGAGCTGGATGCGGCTGGCCGGTCACCGACTCCGATCTTCATCGGTCCTGTGGGCATCAAGGTGGTGCTCATGGACGCAGACTCGGTGACTGTGTGGACCCGTGATGAGATCGAGGGCTGGAACGTCTTCCCCCAAACCTGGAGCACCCTCCTCACGGAAGGCGCATCAGACGTAACCACAGGCTACACCGTCCTCGACACGGACCGCCTCGTCACGGTGGACTCGAGCGGCGGGGCGACGACGATCAACCTCCTCGCCGCTGGCGATGCGACACAGCCGCTGACGATCAAGAATCTCGGGACGAACACGGTGACGGTGACACCGGATGGGACCGACACCATCGACGGCCTCACCTCGTTTGTGATTGCGGCGGCGAGTTCTCCGACGTTTCCCTCGATCATGCTGGCGTCTGACGGCGTCTCGGCGTGGTGGATTTTAGCAAGTCACCCGTAAGGTTGTATGAGCGGCGACCCCCGATGGGGAAGCAGGTAACACCATGATGATGTTCCCGATCCCCAGTGGAGGTCGTCCATGTCACCCACTGACGGCCTAACCCGTGCAGAGTTTGAGGCTCGTATGGAGCAACTGCATCGAGCCACACGTATGGAACTCGCCGAAATCCGCGCCGAAACGAAGCTGAGTCAGGATCACCAGGATGAGGAATGGAACAAAGGCATACGCGCGCTACGGGATGATTTACGCACGGGTAGTGAAAACCTACGCGACGACATTCGCGAGATGTTCAAGGAATACGTTCGGCACGATGTGTTTGTCGCGCGGCTGACCCCCGTGCAGATGATCTCCTACAGCATCGTGGCGTTAATCGCGACCATGCTCGTCGGGCTGTTGGGCCTCGCGTTGGCCCACTGACCAGAGCGTCGAGGTGTCTGATGGTTCAGGGATGCAACTATCGCGACTGGCGGCGATGTCGCTGGCGCGTTGCCCCGGTCGGAACGCGAACGGATGGTTGCTCAGTTGCCGTTTGCGACGATCTACCCACGTCATACGTGGCGGATTCATACTCATGTATGGCTCCTTTAGCCGAGTTAGCGTAACCTTCAGCAACGACCATGCCTGAGAAGCCAAAGCCGCAGTATCTCTCGTTGGCGACCCTGGGCCAACTCAATGCGCCGGCCAATCCCGGCCCTGGTTGGGTGGGACCGGAGCGCCCTGCGTCCACATGGGGAGAGATTGCGGCAGACCCCTTGTCGGCGCTGTTCGACCTTGGACGTGGCGCGGTGACAGGCGACGCGCCGGTCGGGATGAACGTGCAGGGTCTTGGGGCGTTGCTGGGGGCGGCACTGCCTGTCGCTGGTGGCGCGAAGGCTCTGCGCGGAGCGACACGGGCGGCATCACTGGCGGAATTGGCCGACGCCGCGAAGCCGTTCAAGGGCATCGCGCTGAAGGGGCAGGCGTTCGGCTCCTTGGCTGACACCATCGCAGAAGGTGGTGGTATCAACGGCGTCTACAACCTGAAGCCAGAGGCGCAGGAACGCATCCGAGACCTCTATCGCATCGGGACATCGTCGGGATCGAACTGGACTGGCTCGCAGGGCGAAGAGTTACTCCATGCCTTCGGCGGTGACCACGCCGCGGCTCTGAAATGGGCGCGGATGTGGGGCGCAACATCACCCAATACGTCCGTGCCGGTGAACACGCGCGAATCCATCAGTGCGCTGATTCATACGCTTGACAATCCAGGTGTGCCGTTCACCAACGAGATGGCCCGTGCGCTGCCGAACGCGAAGATCACGATGGCCGGATCGAAAGTGCCGAACCTGAATCGTGCGCTGGCCGGTGAACCGCTCTCGGGCGACAAGGTCGAAGCGATGGCCGGATTCATGGCAGGAGATCCGCGCATTCCGCTCGACGTTCATGCTATCTACGGCGTTGGATCACAGGCCGACAAGTTGTCACCGGAACTGCCGGCGCTGCGGGCGCTGATGGCAAAGGCAGAGGGACGAGCGGCCCGTGGTGGGTTCACCGAGACCGAACTGTATACGCGCTACGAAGACGCGCTGCGACGGACACTGGAGGAAATCGCCCCAGACAGGCACGTCAATGCGGTGTTCGCGGATTTCTGGGAAGGCGTGCGCCAGCACAAAGGTCTCGCACCACAGGGCGGTCCTATCGACATCCTGCGGCAGAAGGGCCTACTGGAGTTCGGCGCGATGATGGACCCCGTCCGTCTCCGCGCAGCCCTTGCTCAACAGGGCTGGACGGCCAAAGCTATCGCAGGCTTTATGACGGCCATCGGCGCAGTGACTGCTGCCAAAGCCCTTGAGGCGGAGCAGTGAGCTTCTGCAATGTGCAGTCGCATCAACTCGTCGCGGAAGCGCGGCGAGGCGGCGACAACCATCCAGCCGCAGTGTGGACAGCGCGCACGGGAGAGCGTAACCGTGAGTGGTTCGACCATGCGTCTATTCTACTCCCCTTTGGGTTCCATCCGCAATTAGGCTGATGCCGCCGGAGGATCGCGTGTCCAATGCGACCGACTATGAGGTCACCTACGGACGCCTCTGCCCGTTCTGTGGCAATTCAGACCTCCGGTTGATCGAGGCTATACGCGCGGGATTCGCATGTCACGTCTGCAGCCGTCTCTGGGCGGCGATTCCGAGTAAGTATCGCGGCGACTGGAGACCGTGATGGCGAGTGTCATCCTTTACTGCCGGAAATGCGATAGCGGCTACGCCAGCGTGGGCGACCTTCCCGTCCATTGCCCCGCTTGCGGGCAGGAGACGCTCTGGTCAACCTTCCCGCCTCATGGGAACAAGGTAGACGGCTGGAATCCCACCCGCGACGACCTCAAGTTTCTCAAAGCCGCGCATATCGGACCCCTCTAAACATTCCGCTTGACAACCTAAACTGGCGCGGGTTTAATGGCTGCTGGAGGTCGTATGGCAACCATCGCAGTAGGACTCGCAGCTTCACTGTTTCTCGTCAATGTGGCGCTCTGGGCGCTGGTGCTGAAGCAGCGGCAGGACATCCATCGCATGGTCGAAGCTCGGGCTGAGTGGTGGGACGCCTATCCTGCCGCGCTGGACGAAGCGGATCGGGCGCATCGCGTGATCATGGCCCAGCGGGACGCCCATGAGGAACTGCAGCGCGCGTTCCTCCAGATGGTGCGGACTGGACGTGCGGCATGATCGGCCTCGTCATCGTCTTACTGTGCGCGTATACCGTGGGCCTCGGCTTCGCGTTGCTGAAGGCGTAAACGAACGAACGGCCCAGACGGGACCAGTCGTCTGAGCCGCTCACACCTGCAACTGGCAAAGGAGTAGCAGATGCCGAATGAGATCGTAGCACGTCCCATCCAGCGATACCGCGCCGGCGGATACGGGGCGATGGTGGAGTCGGAGACAGGCACATACGTCCGCGTGGACGACGTGAAGGAACTGCTGGACCTGCTGCACACGTTCGCGGTGCGCGAGGACAAGCCGCTCGTCAAGCACCTGATCGGATTATTGGGGGAGATTCGCTAATGCCGCCATTCTCCCTGTCAGCCTTCCTCGCCGCCGCGCTCGACTACCTGCTGGCGAATCAACTCGCATTCTGGCTGGTGGTCTTGACCGGCTTCATCCTGGCGTATGAGTGCTGGCTCCATGCCGTGAAGGATGCCGCCATCCGGCGGGTGCTGCGCGACACCACGGAGCGCGAGGCGAACACGGATCGGCTGCGGGAAGACCTGATGAAAGCCATCAACATGGCGAAGGGCGTTGACAACCCGCGCCGGTTTAGGTAATCTCCGCACATGGACACCAGAACGCACTACCTGCCAGCGATGACCCGCCGCGACGGTGACCGCCAGGAAGCCATCTGCGGGGCGTGGACGACACCTGACAAGCACCGCACTGACCCTGCGGAGATTACCTGCTGGGGCTGCGAGATGTGGCTGTCCAATATCGACGTGATCGATCCGAAAGCGGCAGAAGAATTGAGGACCAGATGAAGACCAGCGAAGTGAAACAAGTAACCGGCTTGCAGTTGCTGCGGCAACCATTCCCGCCGCACCAGATCAGCAAGCTCCCCAAGCCACTGAAGAAAGACGCCCAGAAGGGCAAGTGCGATGTCTGCGGAGGCTACCACGGCCTGCCGGCGGTCCACCTGGATTACGTCGGCCATGCCGCCCTCACGGATCGTCTACTCGACGCGGATCCTGCGTGGACGTGGGAACCGCTGGCGCTCGGAGCGGACGGCCTTCCAGCGTATGACCACTCGGGCGGTTTGTGGATTCGTCTGACAGTCCTCGGCGTCTCACGTCTCGGCTACGGCAACGCCGAAGAGAAGGGCTACATGGACGTGGGCGCTCGCGAGAAGGAAGTGATAGGCGATGCCCTGCGGAATGCGGCGATGCGCTTCGGGGCGGCGTTGGACTTGTGGCACAAAGGTCAGTTGCACGTCGATAGCGAGAACGCCGCGCCAGCGCCTGACGCTGATTCGGAAGTCGATGAGACCATACCGCCGGCAGGCTTTGCCGAGTGGTGGAAGGCGATGGAGTCTGTCGCTGGCAACGGCCTCGCCGAACTGGAAGAGGCGTTCAGGAAGACGACCAACAAGAGCATCAAGAAGTTCGCCACGTCGCAGCGCCGGGAGCAGTGGAAGGCTCTGAAGGACAGCGCGACGAAGCCAGATGCGGTGGCGCAGTGACGGTCATCGACGTGCCACAGCGGTCGCCTGAGTGGTTCGCCGCTCGTCTGGGGCGGCTGACCGCCAGCGCGCTCGGAGATGCCTTCGCCACAACGAAATCAGGATACTCGACCAGTCGCCGGAATCTGCGCCTGCGTCTGGTGCTGGAGCGCCTCACCGGCAAGTCGCAGGAGAGCGGCTACACCAACGCTGCGATGGAGCGAGGCGTCCTGCTCGAGCCGGAAGCCCGTGCCGCCTACGAGGCTGAATCCGGTCTACTAGTGGACGAAGTGGGATTCATCATCCACGACGAACTGCTGACCGGGGCCAGCCCTGACGGCCTGATCGGCGAGGACGGCGGTATTGAGATCAAGTGTCCTGGTGCCGCCGCGCATCTCGATTACCTGAAAGGGCAGGTTCCGCAGGATTACATCCTGCAGATCGCGCACAGCCTGTGGCTGACAGGACGTGCGTGGTGGGAATTTGCGAGCTGGAATCCAGACTTCCCAGAGCCGTTGCGGTTGAAGGTGCAGCGCCTCTACGCGAAGGACTTGGACTTGAAGGCGCATGAACTCAACGTCCGTCTCTTTCTCGATGAAGTGAGTAAGGAACTTGCGGAGGTGCAGGCGTTAATGGGAGCCGCGGTATGACAAGTCGCAATAGGTGGACGCAAAACAAGCGCACACTGAGGCGAGCGCGCAGGGCAGAAGGACTCTGCGCGGACTGTGGACGGCTCTCAGGTGAGGCGTATCACTGTTGGGACTGCAAGCTCCGCGCAGCCGCGCAGGCGCGACAGGACCGCGAGCGGAGGGCTGCGTGATGGCCGTCCCGGTGTTCCATGCGACCGTGTCAGAGACCGGCAAGCTCACCATGCTGCCGGCGGTGCGTGGCTTCATGCAGCGTCACTTGGACACCCTGAAAGGCAAGCCCGTGGTGCTGACCATCAAAGCGGCAACCAAGACTCGCACCGACCGGCAGTCGCGGTATTACTTCGGCGTCGTCGTCCCGCTCATCGCGGAGCATTGCGGCTACGAGAAGGACGAGATGCACGACTGCCTCGCGATGCGGTTCCTGCGGATCGAGGATGACCCGATCACCGGCTCGCCGCGACGGAAGCGGACCCCTGCGACCGACACGAAGGAATTTGCAGAATACGTCGATGCGTGTATCAGGCTCGCATCGGAATTAGGCGTTTACATCCCTGACCCTGGAGAGACAGATTGACTACGACGAAGAATCCGCACGCGCAAGCTCTTGGCCGGCTCGGTGGCCTCGCCATGAAAGGCGTCACGACGCCGAAGAAGGCCCGCGCATCTCGTAAAAATGGCCGTCTCGGCGGCAGGCCCAAGAAAGTTGTGGGGAGTGCGAAATAGTTGTTGACACCCAAGGCGGCGTAGGTTTAAGCTTCTGGACATGGCAAACACATTCTCGTGGCGGCAGGCACCGGAACTGATGGCTCGGCTGTTGGCAACACAGAACAGCCCCGCGCACGAACACCGCGACGTGATGACGTTCGCGGGCTTCTGCGACTCACGCGAGGCGCTCGAGCGCCATGTCGTCTCCTGCGAGCAGCAGGAGGCAGTCTGGGTGCCGCTTGCGGTGGCCGTTCGTCGTCAGCGGAAGGCGGCGCGGTGATGGAATACATCAACGACCAAGGCCGACACATCACGGTGCGCTGCGAGCGGTGCCGCGAAGCCGTCTGGATGCCGCTCGCGGAGCGTCAGGCGAATCCCGGCCCCGTGACGTGTGGAACCTGCCAGATGTTCTTGGAGCAGCATCCTGACGTGGCGGAAGCCGAGTTCCAGATGGCGATCAAGAGGTCGCAGCAGGACAGCGTCGATATGCGCCAGCGTTGGGCTAAGCAGGATTCGCAGAAAGGTGTGCGGTGATGGCTGTTCGTATGGGAAGGACAGGATCGGTGCAGCGTCAGGTGTCAGAGCCGACCGCTCGCCGATATCGCGTCACCCTTTACGCCGACGTGCTACTCGAGGACGGCGAACCCCAATACACCGCGAAGGAACTGGAGAAGCATCTGATGAAGGTGTTACGGAAGGCCGAACCGGAGTGCGACCTGGAAGTGATGGACTACGAGGACGTGGAGGCGTGATGGCGACCATGCCGAATTGGATCAGAATCGAGCTAGCACGGAGAGCGCGTCCGACCTGTCCCGATTGTGGCGGCACGGGTGTCGTCACCTACACGGCGCGTAACATCCACGGCGAAGAGGAATGTGCCTGCGAGTGCGTTGAGAAGGCGATGGCGAACGTCGCCGCGCGAGACCTTCAGAAAGCGTTCACACTCTGATGGCTATCGGCTACGGCGAACCAGCACCCAAGCCAGTCAGAGGCTCCAACCGTCGCAGCCGCCGGTCCACCAGGAACGCGCTGGCGAAGAAGATGCGGGACCAAGTCTGGATCAGAGCCGCAGGGATGTGCGAGGAGTGCGGGAAGGGACCACTCCTGCGGACGCTCGACGCGTTAGACCCACGAGCGGGGCATGTATCTCACGATAGGGGCCGAAGGGTTGCTCCGGCTGACCGATTCAATCCTGACGCGTGCAAGTTACTTTGCCGCGATCACCACCTTATTTTGCATGGTCAACGCTGGTGAGAAAACAGCGCGTACGTCCAAAGACTAGACAACTACAAGCGGGCGAACCCATTCCGTCCGTGATTCCGTATCGCTGTCGTCGTAAATCCGATGGATATGTGCGTCTGCGATGGCCCGTGTCTGACTCCGAGATTGTTGAGGCTTACGAGCATCGCGTCGTCGCTGGTATGAACGCTGAGCATGTGCATCACATCAACGGCATAAGGGACGACAATAGGCCGGAAAATCTCGTCTGCCTGACAGAACGACAACACAAAGACGAGCACGCAAAGGTCAGGTTGGCCGCTCTTGTTCTGCTCTATGAGTCAGGTGTCAGCACACATGTGATTGGTCACATGGTCGGCCTTCATTACACCACCGTTCTGAGGCGACTTCAGTTGTCAGGAATCAAGATGAGAACGCGAAGTGAAGCCCGTCGATTGCAGAACACAAGGGATCTTAAATGACCAGATTAGACGCCTTCCGCGCCCTCTTGGCGCTCCCGCGAGAAACCGCGGACGACGAGAAGATTGGGCATGTGTATCGCTGGCCGACTCCCGATGAGACCGTGAAGTTGCTGTTGTGGCAGCCGTTGGTGCAGTTATTCCGGAGGGTCTCCTGATGTTCCGACCAGGAGTTGACACCGAAGACACGCCACGATTGGACTCCCAGTGTGACCGTATGCTCGCGCGGCTCCAGAAAGGCCCCGCGACGAACGTGGAACTGTCTGGCATCAGCCTGAAATACACGTCCCGCATCACGGATCTGCGGCAGTTGGGCTACAACATTCCAGCCCCGGAGAAGCGGGCGAACGGGGTGACGGTCTACCGGCTGATGCCGAAACGAGACACGCCAGCCACACAAATGGAGATGTTCGGCTGATGCTGATTCTGGCCGACGCTCGTCGTATTCCACTGGCCGCTGGTTGCGTCCAGTGCGTCGTCACCTCGCCGCCTTACTTCGGACTGCGGGACTATGGGACCACTGGCCAGATCGGTCTGGAAGCCACGCCAGACGCCTACGTGGCGAGTATGGTGGAGGTGTTCCGAGAGGTGTGGCGAGTGCTGGGTGACGATGGGGTGCTGTGGCTAAATCTGGGTGACTCCTACGCTGGCGCGACAACGCCCGGCGCATGGCGAGAAGGCTCGGCGCGTGCGGACGGCGAAGTGCGCGGCGACGGTGCCACATCACGACGAAATCGGAACGGGAATGGCGCTGTTATCGGCGCGAAGCCGAAAGACCTCCTTGGCATCCCGTGGCGTGTCGCCTTCGCCCTACAGGCTGACGGCTGGTATCTCCGATCCGATGTGATCTGGAGCAAGCCGAACCCGATGCCAGAGAGCGTCACCGACCGGCCAACGAAGGCGCATGAATACCTGTTTCTGTTGACGAAGAACGAGCGGTATTACTACGACGCGCGAGCCATTGCGGAACCCGCTACGGAACCACACCGAGTGAGGCTTGACGTTGTTGGTGGTTCGTCGCACGTCGAGCGCGGTCAGCACTCCAAAGGCGGCGAGTTTACCGGCGCGGCGATGAAGAACAAGCGCAGCGTCTGGACCGTCAATACGATGCCCTACACAGGTGCCCACTTCGCCACAATGCCGGAAAAGCTCGTGGAACCCTGCATCCTGGCTGGCTCACGGCTCGGAGATCGCGTGTTCGATCCCTTCATCGGGTCAGGGACAGTCGGAGCCGTAGCGGAACGTCTTGGCCGGCGCTGGGTAGGCACGGATCTGAATCCGGCATATCACGCACTCGCGAAACGGCGCACGGCGCAGCGGGGAATTATTTTCGATGAAGGCGTCGCGTGACGGCGGGATTGTGGTAATGTCGGCGGGACGACTCAGCGTTCTAAGCGCTGGGCCGTCCCATGACCATCAAGCGAGGTGAAGTCGCATGACAGTGTGCCTGCCGGAAGTATACCCCACAGTGCTCGTCGTCTCGGAGCGTGCCTAATGGCATGGGTCCGTATTCACGACGGGGCATTAACCCATCCGAAAATCGTCGGTCTATCTGATAGCGCCTTCCGGTTGTGGGTCTGGGGTCTGAGCTATTGCCAGCAACATCTCACGGACGGCTGGATTCCTCCCGCTGCGCTTCCCGCGAAGTCGAAGCCTGACGCGCTCGTTGATGCCCGCCTCTGGGTCTATGCCGCGCAGGGCGGGTTCGACGTGCATGGCTATCTCGACTGGAACGACAGCCGGGAATCCGTGCTGGCGAAACGCGCTGGTCTGAAGGCCCGCGTAACGCGTTTTAGAGAGTCAAGTGTAACGCGTTCTGTAACGCACCAAAACATGTCACCGACAAGTGGTGTGGGTAAGAGCACTGATCTAACAACTATCAAGACCTCGGAAGGGGAGTCTGAGGGGAAACCGCTGCCGACTCGCTTGGAGCGGCGTGTCAGCCCTCGGATTTTCCTGCATCGCTGGCAGTTTGATGCGCTCATCGCCACATTGGGGCCGCATTCCGATGATTTTCTGCTGGATGTCTGGCTGGACGACCTGAATCACCGCATTGCGGGGCAAGCATTACCGCGCGATCCGTGGAAGTTCGTGCAGTCGGAACTCCATGCAGAGATCGCGCGGCGGGGGTTGTCGGTGGCCTCGGAGAGCGCCCCAGCGCCCCAAAACAAGCGGATTGCGGGTCTGAAAACAGGCGGGGAAGCGTTCCTGCGGCGGGTGGCGGCGGCGAAAGGGAGGGACCAGGAATGACCCAGAAGGCCATCGGCGTGGCCCCAAAACGGGCGACGGAGCAGGAGTTTCTCGCGGTGTTTTCCCGGCTCTGCGTGGCGCTTCGAGAGGCGCAGGATGAGAGTGGCATCACCCAGCAGGTCTACTGGGAAGCCCTCAAAGACATGCCGCTCAAGGCGCTGGAACTCGGCGCTGGAAACCTGATGTGCGAGAAGGGGCGGCGGTTCTTTCCGTCCACGGCAGAGTGGCGCACCGCGGCCCATGATGCGGCAGTTGAGCGCAGGAATGCGGACCTCCGCACGGAACCGTGGCATGACGAGTGCCGCGACTGTGAGGATACCGGATGGGTTCTGGGGCTGGAGTGCGACGGCGGGACGACCTGCGGACGGCCAAACACGCACCGTCCGCATAGCTACACGATTCCCTGCCCGTGTCGGGCGACGAACCGCACGTATCTGCGGCGACAGGCTCTCGGGTATGGTGCGCCATGAGTTGGACTCACGGGATCAGCGGCTACGTCAACCATTGCCGGTGTGCGGTCTGCCGGACGGCCCATCGGGCGTATCACACCGCTCGTAACCAGGGACGCTACGACAAGGGCATCTGTCGGCACTGCAGTGAACTTCGAGAACCCGCCTTAGTGCTGTGCGCGGACTGCCTCTCAGACGCGCGAGACTACCAGCAGGCGCGGTCGGCGCGGTTGCGGCTGGCGCATGTGCGCGGGGAAACCCCGGTTCGTCGTCGGCGACAGAAGCAGGAGGCGGCATGAGCCTACCCACTTTGCAGGAAGCCCGAAGCCGACAGACCGCGATGGAAGCCGAACGGCACTGGTGGACACAACGCCTTGAAGCTATTCGGCGCCGAGTGCAGCATCGTGCGAACAGCCTCAACAACGTGGACATCATTCGCGAACTTCAGGCCACGGCTGACCAGTTGCAGGAACTGATCGCGGAGCGCACACGCTAGATGGCAAGAAAGCGCGTCAGGCTGGCCCCAGTTCAACGAACGGCAGTTCGGACGGCCTCGGCGTCGTTCCCGTCCCTCTGTCTCGCCGTAGGCGTCCCTGTGCCGGTTCCTGAGTTCAAGTTTCACCCGACGCGGAAGTGGCGGATTGACTGGTGCTGGCCTGACCAGCGGATCGGGCTGGAAGTGGACGGTGGGATCTGGCACGCCGGCCGGCATACCAGGGGCGCGGGCTGGCTGAAGGATACCGAAAAACTGAACGCCGCGGCAGTCCTCGGCTTTCGGATGCTCAGGGCCACACCGCAGCAGATGGCAACCGGCGAGATATTGACCACGTTGCAGGAGGTCTTTCGATGATGGCTGACTATGTGGAGAACCTGAAAGCCGAGTGGGAAAGTCTGTTGATCTACGACGTGACACGCACGTATGTGTCGCGGGACAGCGTCTATACCGCGTTTGCAGCCCTCCGTGCTGAGCAGACACGGCTGCGGGAGGCGCTGGAGAAGATCCAAGATGGTCATTCATCGGTCGCCTGTGAGTGCGACCACGACGGCGAGAACTGCTGCGCCAAGATCGGAGAATACTGCGCGATCTGCATTGCCGCCGTAGCGCTCTCCTCCACCCCGACACCGGAGCACAGCAAATGAGTCTGTTTCCGCTCGTATTCGGTGAACCGCCGACGAAGGCCGAGTCGAGTCGCGTTCGCCGTGAGGCTAGACCGGCGCGGATGCGGACCATCTACGGCATCGGTCCCGAAGGCGCGCGCTGTGGCGATTGCGTCCACCTGATCGGACGGCAGTTCGCGAAGACCTATTACAAATGCCGCTGGTTCGGGAACACCGGCGGTCCCGCAACGGACTGGTGCAAAAGTTATGCGGCGTGCGGGAAGTTCCAAGATGCTAATGCGGCCACCCCGACACCGGAGACGACCCCATGAAGGACCAGGTAGAGACACCCACGATGTCTATTCTCGATGTGCCGATGGAATGTCCGCGCTGTGGTTATCGCGCCCGTCTCGCGGATTGCGAGCCTGATTGTGATGGCGATGGGTCGCTAGGGTGCCCCATCGCTGACTGTGGTGGAGTTATGAGGAGCCTCCCACACCATGAGTGACCAGACGTGAGCCGTCCCGTCCTCGTTCAACCGGAGACGCTCCGCGCCGTATGGGCGCGTGTCAAGCCAGACGTGGCTCAACTCGCCGTCCGCCTTCACGTGTCGGAGCGCACGGCGTATCGATACCTACGTAAACACAGTCAGCATGAGCGGAAATGTCCGCATTGCGACGGACGAGGAGTGGTATGGAAGTGATCTACCCCTGTGGCGCGTCTGCGGTTGGCCCGTCGCCACTCCCCAACGGTTGCCCGATTCACGGAACGGCGTGTGAACTTGTCGCCACCCTCACCGCACGGTGCGAGGCGCTGGAGACTGAAGCTGAAACAGAACGCATCAGGCTTGCGGCCTGCACCACGGCGGCACTTGGCAACACGCCGGAACGTGTCGCGGAGCGCATTGCGCCTGGGCATCCGTATTGGTCTGCATCATACGGCGACGTATGCGCGGCGGTAGACCGAGAAATGACCCTTCGTGGGCGGTGCGAGGCGCTAACAGAAGAAAACACTAAACTCCAACAGGAAAAGGCTGGCCTGCTCTCGACTTTGAAAGGCGCTGGCGATGCCACGATTGAAGCGTGGAAGGAACGCGACGATCTTCGTGCGCGGTGCGAGGCGCTCACCGCAGAGCGGGACAAGGGGAACAAGCACGAAGCTGACGCGTGGCTTCAGGTCGAAGAATGGCGCATCCGCTGCCAGCACCTAGAGCAGGCCATACTGGACGCCCGCCCGTTCGTTCAGGAATGGTTCGACGCTGCGCCCCGCGATCAGCATATTTTCGAGGTGTTGAAGCGGATGGATGCCGCCCTCGCCTCCCTCCTCCCTCCCCAGGAAGAGACACCCGGAACGGACGAGAATCGGGTATCATTCGCCGCAGGCTACTCGACGGCGTTGGATGATGTGCTGAAGGACCGGAAGCCATGATTGAACTGATATTCGGTCTCGCGGTGTTCGCTTTCATCGTGTGGCTCGTTATCACGTATATCCCGATGCCAGCCCCGTTTCCGCAAGTCATCATCGTGCTGGCGGTGATTTGTCTGATTCTATACCTCGTTAGACTCTTCGGCTTCGACCTTCCGGTGCCGCATCGGTGATTCAAATCAACGGGAACTGTTCGGGCGCACCCAGCGCGCCGGTCGAACTGGTCATCGACAACGGCCATCGCTATCCCTGTGACGTGCAGGGGAGCCGGTTCACTATCACCATCCCACCCTCTGAGCCATCACCCTTCGGGGCCGCGGTCGTCAGCGAGGGGCATCAACTCGCACGGCTCCTGGTCCCGCCTCCAGGTGCATGGGAAGCCGACCAGCCGCCCGTGGACATGCAGCCCTCGAGCCTCTCGTTTGCGCCTCCCACGCCGCCTGTGTCGAAACTGGGACGGTCAGGCCGGGACTTTACCCTCAACGGAGCCCGTTGGATCTGGAAGGGCAGCAGCGACTTTCGCGCCTATCAGTGGTTCCTCGACGGGCGAGACCTGACTCCGGTCTACCGCCAACGCCGCGAGGCTGGCGCAAATCTGATGCGTGTGTTCGGCATGTATGCCGGCGGTATCGGCTCCTTTACGCCGGGGCAATACGGGAATGCCTACTACGACGGCCTGATTCCGTTCCTGCGTGAAGCGGCGAGCGAGGGATTTCAGATCGAACTGACGGCCTTCGCGGACGCCCAGAACATCCCCGAACTGCGAGACACGAACCACCAGCAGGAGCATTGGCAGCGCCTCGCCCACGCCATTGAGGGTGAAGACAACATCGTCGTTGAACTCGTCAACGAATACCCGCAGAACGGCGTGGACCCAAACCGATTCGGTCCCATTGCTGGCATCCTGTGCGCGAGAGGCTCGAGCCTGAGCGATTCTCCTCCAGCCCTCCCCGGCTGGGATTACCATACGTGGCATGGACGGAGAGACTGGCCCAAAGTCCTCTTCTCAGCGGAAGATATGTGGTATGTCGGTGAAGGCTGGGGGCCAGCGGGACCATATCAGTATCCCGTCATTCCCATCGTTCACGATGAACCCATCGGCTTCGCAGACGTAGACGTGCCTGGACGGCGCAGCAATGACCCCTACGTCGCCCGTGTCCTTGGGCAGACCGGCGCGGCTTACGGCGGAGGCTCCACGTTCCACTCCGATTACGGTATTCAGGCGGTCGTCTGGTCTGACCGTGTCGATCAGTGCGCCAGAGCCTTCTACGCAGCCCTGACATAACTCAACCATGAGCAAGCACGCCCCGATGGGACCAGTGAAAGCGAAGCCAGACCCCTCGCAAAGCCAGCAGGGCTTGCAAAGGCCGTTACTGGCTCCTGGCGCGGCTCGCTGCACCGCGAAGAGTAAACGCAGCCAGAAGCCTTGTAACAACCCCGCCATCATGGGTGGCACTGTCTGCCGGATGCATGGCGGGAGCGCCCCGCAAGTGCAAGCCAGCGCACGGGAACGCCTGATGGCCCTGCAGCCCCTCGCGATTCAGACGATGCACAATCTGATGAACCGCGAGGAGTATCCGACCGTGCAATTGGGAGCCGCTCGAGACGTGCTAGACCGCACCGAAGGTAAGCCAGTGGAGTCGGTGAGCCTCACGGGGGCCAATCAGGGGCCGCTGGTCATCGAAATCCACAAACCGTGGTAACGCGGAATCCTTAGTAATTATGCGATTCGTCACAGGCGGGACACCGTGCCGGTAATCACGCTGGACTACGCGCCCAGACCGCTCCAAGCGTCCATCCACCGCGGCATGGATACGCACCGATTCGGGGCCGTCGTCTGTCATCGGCGGTTCGGGAAGACCGTGTGCGGCATCAATCATCTGCAAGTCGCCACGCTCGAGTGCCAGCGCGAGCGACCGCGGTTCGCCTTCATCGCCCCGACCTATACGATGGCGAAGTCCATCGCATGGGATTACCTCGTTCACTTCAGCCGCCCGATTCCAGGCATCGAGCCGCGCGTGTCTGAGTTGACGCTGAACTACCCGAACAGTGGACAGGTGAGACTCTTCGGCGCTGACAACCCAGACAGTCTGCGCGGTCAATATTTTGACGGGGTTGTGTTCGACGAGTTCGGCTTACAGCCTCCGAAGATCTTCTCGGAGGTCATACGGCCCGCGCTCTCAGACCGACAAGGCTGGGCGCTGTTCCTCGGCACGCCGGCGGGCAAGAACCAGTTTTATGACGTGATCCAACAGGCGAAGGCAGACCCGTCCTGGTTCTACGCGCAATACAAAGCCTCGGAGACAGGCTACGTGTCGCCCGATGAACTCGCGGCTGCACGGAAGGACATGACAGAGGACGAATATGCCCAGGAATACGAGTGCAGCTTTGAGGCGGCGGTTAAAGGAGCGATCTATGCGGCGGAACTCGCTGCCGCTCGATCCGGTAGCCGCATATCCGCTGTTCCGGTTGATCCAGTTCTGCCCGTCGATACCACCTGGGACTTGGGTGTTGGTGACTCAACTGCCATTTGGTTCTCGCAGAGCCTACGTAGCGGAGAGATACGCATCGTAGACTTCTATGAAGCCAGCGGGGAAGGACTCCCGCACTATGCGCAAGTCCTCCGCGAGAAAGGTTACGTTTACGGTCGTCACTGGGCACCGTTCGACATCGAAGTGAAGGAACTCGGGTCTGGGCGCTCGAGGATTGAAGTGGCCCAGTCGTTGGGCATCACGTTCCAGATCGCGCCGAAGGTCAGCATTGAGGACGGCATCCACGCCGCTAGGATGCTGCTCCCGCGGTGCTGGTTCGATGAGAAGCGCACGGCGAAGGGTGTCGAGGCGCTCCAGCACTACCGCCGGGATTACAACAGCCGGCTGAACGAGTTCAAAGCCACGCCTGTGCATGACTGGTCGAGCCATGCGGCGGATGCCTTCCGGTATCTAGCAGTCAGCCAGCAGGTTCCTCGAGACAAGATGCGGATGCGGACGCATGTGCCGCGGGCGACAGGGCCGAATGCGTGGATGTCTTGAGCATTGACACTGACACCGCTTTGGCGCACACTCAGCCGCACACCCTGATGAGCGCCACGGCTGCGAAAGCGACACGTCGGCAGTTACGACGGTCTGTGGGCGATACCGCCCTCGGCGCGATTGTCGAGCAAGGCCAGCAGGTCACGGACCTGAGCGCCCGCATCAACGGTCACACTGTCCATTTGACGCGCATCGATGAGCAACTGACCGCGCAGCGCATCACCTTGGCCGCGTGGACCCACACCGACCGTCTGGTCCGGTCCTTGACGTTCTACCAACGTCTCCGCTGGTTGTTCACCGGAATCATTCATGGCCTCTCGTAAAGACTTCCTCAAGCAGATCCGCGCCCGATTCAAGCAGGGGCAGGAAGCAGAGGAGCGCCAGCGCGAGTTGGAACTCGAGGATATTCGGTTCTACAACGGCGAGCAGTGGGACAAAGACCTACTGGACACCCGTAAAGGGCAGACCATCGGATCCGGCACCGGATCGCAGGTCGTTCCTGCTCGGCCTTCCCTGACCATCAACAAGACCCGCGAACCTGTCCGGCAGATTCTGAACCAAGAGCGTCAGTCTGAGATGGGCGTGGAGCTGGTGCCGGCGGATGACTGGGGCGGGATGACGGGCGAAGTCGATCACACCGAGATCGAACTCCGCGAGGGTCTCGTCAGGCGCATTCAGCGCGACTCGGAAGCTGCCGATGCACGGACGTGGGCATTCGCGCGAGCGGTGCAGGGTGGCCGCGGTTACTGGGTCGTCAATACCCGCTACGTGCCGGGGAAGAGCAACGACCAGGAAGTCTACGTGCTGCGGGTCTACAACCAAGCAGCGGTCATGCTCGATCCGGCCCATGAGCAGCCGGACGGCAGCGATGCGCGCTGGGGCTTCATCGGCACAGACATCCCCTACGACCAATACAAGGCGGAATACCCCGAACGCAACGGCGCGAAGAACCGCATGTGTTCGATGTCGGACACCGAGTGGCGAGCGCTGGGCGACGAGGAACCGGACTGGTTCTCGACCGACAAGGATGACACGCGCTATATCAGGGTGGTCGATTACTACTACGAGGAACTGACGGGACGCACCCTCGTCACGCTGCAGAACGGGTCTGTTGAGTGGAAGGACGAACTGCCGGAAGGCTTCCCGTCTGACCAGATCACCGACTCGCGCAAGGTGGTCGAGCGGCACATTAAGTGGTGCAAGATCGACGGCTGCGATGATGACGTGCTGGAAGAGACCGACTGGCCGGGGCACTACGTCCCGATCATCAAGGTCGTTGGCGAAGAACTCCAGCCGACTGGGAAAGAGCGACGCTGTGAGGGTGTCGTCCGACCGATGAAAGACCCCTGCCGCGGCAACAACTACGTGGTGAGCAAGTTTGTCGAGCGGGTCGGGTTGACGCCGATTCCGCCGTGGATGATGGCCGCTGGCCAGGATGAAGGCTTCGAGGACGAGTTCGACTCCGCGAATACCCGCGCCCTCTCGCGGCTGCACTACAACCAGAAGGATCTGTTCGGGCAACCCGCACCGCCACCGTTCAAGCCGAACCAGAGCGCCGACATTCAGGATCTGGCGATGGGCGTCCAGATGTTCAACGACGCCATCGTGTCCACTTCGAGAGTGCCAGAGACGGCCCTCGGGCATGTGGACCCCAGCGTTAAGAGTGGCAAGCTCGCCAACGCCCTCATCCAGCAAGCGGAGATGGGGTCGAGCAACTACCTTGACAATCTCAAGCGGTCTATTCGGCACGAAGCGCGCGTCGTCAACGACCTCCTGTTCCCCATCTATGGCCGTCCCGGTCGGCTCGCACGGATGATGAACCCCAGCGGGAAGATGTCGAGCGTGATCATTGGTCAGCCCTTCACGGTTCCGCCAGCGCAGCCAGGACCGCAAGGGCCGCAACCACAGAACGGTCAGCAGCAGGGCAAGCCGCAGCCGGTGAATATCCCCGGCTGGCAACCGGGACAACCGCTGCCGCCGAACGTGCAATACATCGGGTTGACGAAGGACGCCGAGTTCAACGTCGCGGTGAAGGTGACACGGTCGAACGATACCCGCCGGCAGCAGTTCGTGGAGACGGTCGGCAACATTGTCGGTGCGGACCCGTCGCAGATGCAGGTGATTGGCGACTTGCTCTGGAAGAACATGGACGCGCCGGACCATGAGGAGATCGCCAAACGGTATCGGGCCATCCTTGCGCCTCCGGTGCAGGCGGCGATCTCAGGTCAGCCGCAGATTCCACCGGAAGTGCAGCAGCAGCTGCAGCATGCGCAGCAAGCCATTCAGCAGCTGACGCAGTTGGCCGACAAGAACAAGACCGACCTCGCGAAGGCGCAGATGGCGGCACAGGCGGATCTCCAGTCGAAGCAGATGGAGATCGCGAGCCGCGAGAAGATCGCGCTGATCCAGGCGACGGCCTCGATGAACATCGCGCAGGGCAAGATCGACGCAGAGGACGCGCGCACGTTCGTGGACGCGCTCGAGAACAAGATGGCCTCCGCGCTCGAACTGCACATGGCGAAACTGGGGCAGATTCACGAATCCATCCAGCGGCAGCACGATACGGCGCACGATGTGGCGTTGACAGCGGTGCAGCATCAGCATGAGCGGGATATGGCGGATCAGGCGCAAGCCGCCGCCTCGGAGCAGATGGCGCAGCAGGCCGCGCTGACGCCGCCGAACGGAGATCAGGCATGACGGACGAGAAGCCGAAGATTACGGCGCGCATCGACTCGTATGTGATGCCGCACATCGACTTCCCCGATCCGAAGGTGCTTGGTCTGTTGGCAGAGATTAATTTCGCATTCAAGCAGTTGCGGTCAGGCTCTGGTCCCGGCCCTTACGGCACTATTGAGGACATCATGCGAGCCATTGACGAGTTCATTGAAGAGTGGAACGGATGACCCTCGAAGCGTTCGTAGCCGACCTCCGCGCGAATGCCCCTCGGCACATCAGCCCTGACTGGTTGGCCGAACAGCAAGCGCGCGCCGCGAGTTACGGGTTGGACTGGCAGGCCGTGACACTACTCATCGCGCAGCAGCAGTCAGCAGCGGTGCAGAAGGTGCTGGAGACGCCATGAGGATTCTTGATGCTGATGGCAAGCCTGTGCGCGGCAATATGCTCGTAACGCCCGAATGGCTGATGAGAGACTTGAGAGCCAAGATCGAGCGCGACAATTCGGATGCGCGCGTGCTGGCTATCCGGGAGTCCGTGAAGGCGCTCATTGAGGTGGAAGGGCCGATCATCGGTGCAACCATTCGTGTCCGCACGCCGCGGCGGTATCGGCCATGAGCCATCAAGACCGGCGCGAACCACTCCCGAAGGGCTACCAATACCCGACGCATGGCGTGGACTGCGACTGCCCGCCGTGTCGGAATAAATATTGGGGTGGTTACATGAACGCCGAAGCCTATCGACAAGATCAGTTGATTCGCGCTGCTGCTGAATCCGCCGTGAAGCATTTTGGTGTCGATGGCGTGGACGCTCTGCTGGACGCCCTTGCAACGAGGACGCAGACCGCTTACGGCTGGGGCGTCTGATGCCGGATATGGACCCGCGCCTCGCCGCGCTGATCGCGAAGTTCCCTGATCGCACGCCGGCGGAACTCTACGCCTATCTGCATGGCGAGCGGAAGACCGACATCGCCCTGCCGCCGCAGACGAGCCGCTTATCGGCGCTGGCGGGCTGGAATCCGTTCAAGAAGGTTACCGACGCGTTGAAGAAGTGAGGCACCGATGCCCAAAGACCTCGAGAACAAGTTGAAGCGTGAGTATCCCGGCAACGACGCCGCAGTCTACGGGACGCTCAACAGCCTCGGACTGATGAAGGGCAACAAGGAAACGCCGAAGGGCCGACTGGTGCCGAAGGAGTCCGCGTTCAATCCGGCGGTTAATCTCGGCAAATTTCATCATCCTCCGAAGGGCAAGCGATGAATCGCCGCGACTTCGTCAAGGCGCTTGGACTTGGAGCAGCTGCTGTTGCGTTCGGTCCAGCCATCGCTTCCTCGGCGGTTGAGGCAGTCTCGACTGGATGGGCATCTACGGAACTGGCTATCGGTGACATTTTCACCATCGCTGGCGTCCATGCGGTGAACCCTGTCACGCGGCAGACAACGGCCCATCTTCAGCAGTTTGTGATCACAGCTATCGTGGGTAGCGACATCTCGATCTCGCCGTCCGTGACCAGCGTCGGCCATGTCATCTCTCCATCGCTCATTACGCCACTCGGCACTCACA
>Ga0184628_10000212_pt1 | contig 34713 bp, 31 predicted proteins | sample PLM4_5_b1_FD_133149 | JGI IMG/M metagenome (GOLD analysis project Ga0184628, IMG submission 133149) | Groundwater sediment microbial communities from an aquifer in East River, Colorado, USA - PLM4_5_b1 | ecosystem: Environmental > Terrestrial > Soil > Riparian zone | place: USA: East River...
AATGCAAAAGATTCCGTTGTTCGATTCGACGAAGTACTTTTGTGACTTATACTGCCTGAAACCCGGACAGGATCAGCGGATTCACAGCCATGCGGAGTCCGACAAGATCTACTTCGTTCTTCGGGGCAAAGGGATGTTTCATGTCGGTGGTGAAGAACGTGAACTGAATGCGGGTGAGGCCGTGGTCGCACGGCCGGGCGAACCGCACGGAGTGAGAAACGGATCGGCGGAAGATTTGGTGTTGCTGGTATTCATGACGCCAAAACCGTGATTCGGGGCCGGGATTCGGGAATGAAAGGCAGGAAAATCTGAATGGGGCGCAATGCGCAGCTCATCCGCCAGTGGGCGATTCTAAAACAGATTGAAAGCAATCGCTGGACGACGATAACGGATCTGGCCGACAGTCATGTCGTCTCGACCAAGACGATCCGTCGAGATCTGGCTGCGCTGATGGAAGCCGGGTTTCCGCTGTACGACGAGCGGTATGACGGAAAGGTCTACTGGCGCCTGAACGAGGAATACAAGGGCCTGCCACTTGCCAATCTGTCGCTGTCGGAAACGGCGGCGCTCTACTTCAGCAAGAAATTGGTGGTGAACCTCGCTGCTCCTCCGTTTTCCAGCGACATCGCGTCCGCGTTCAAGAAAATCGAAGGCGCGCTTCCGGAGCGCAACATCGCATTTCTCGACAATCTGGATTCCATGATCAGTGTTCGTGCGGATGCGCCGAAGGATCTGGATGAACACAAGGAAATCATCCGGACGCTGATGGAAGCCATCGGTGAGGAGATGCAGATCCAGATGCGGTACTACTCGGTGCACAGCCAGAAGCGGAAGGACTACAAGGTTCATCCCTACCGGCTGATGTATTTCCGCGGAGGCATGTACCTGTTTGGTTACGTCGAAGAGTACCAGCAGATACGAACCTTCGCGATCGAGCGCATCGAATCCATCGAAAAGTTGCGCGAAAGCTTTGATCGGCCGGCCGACTTTTCCGTCGAGAGTTATCTGGAGTCCTCGTTCGGCGTCATTCGCGAGGATCCTTTCGATGTTGAAATTATCTTTGCATCCGATGTTTCGGAGTACGTGCGGAGCAGGGTGTGGCATCCGTCGCAGAAGTGCAGGGAACTGGATGGCGGCCGGATCCGGATGAACCTCCATGTGGGCGGGGAATTCGAACTCGTCTCGTGGATACTCAGCTTCGGCCCTTCCGCCAGGGTGATCGCTCCGGAAAAACTGCGCCGCCGCGTGGAATCCGAACTGGCTCGTGCCCTCGATAGCTATCGTGCGGAAGTCACCGTGATTCCTCCCAAGAAACCAAAAAAAGTGGAACTTCGCAAAGCCGCCGCGTCGGTTGCCAGGAAGAACTGATGGGTTCGGAAGCCTTGTTCCGGTCTCGGAAATACTGTGTTTCGCGAATCCCTCTCCTGAAGGGAGAGGGTGGCCCGAAGGGCCGGGTGAGGGGTGCAGTAACGGCGCCGTTTCTTTACCCCTCACCCGCCGCGTCGCGGCACCCTCTCCCTTCAGGAGAGGGATTCGTCCCAAAACATTTACCAATTTGGACAGCGCAGCATCATTTCTTCGTAACCCGGATCGTCCCTCATGTGGCATGACAACATCCTCCAGATCATCGGCAACACGCCGATGGTCCGTCTCGGCCGCATGGGACGCGGCCTGCGTCCAACTCTCCTTGCCAAACTCGAGTATTTGAATCCCGGCGGCAGCGTGAAAGACCGCATCGGCACCGCGATGCTCGAAGCTGCGGAGAAAAACGGATTGCTCAAGCCCGGCGGAACCGTCATTGAAGGCACATCGGGCAACACCGGCATGGGACTGGCTCTGGCCGCCGCCATCAAGGGATACCAATGCATCTTCACCATGCCGGACAAGATGAGCCAGGAGAAGATCAACGCATTGCGTGCCCTCGGCGCCGAAGTCATCGTGACACCGACTCAGGTCGAACATCATGATCCGCGGAGCTACCATTCGGTTGCCCTTCGCTTGAGCAAGGAGATCCCGAACAGCTATTTTCCGAATCAATACGAAAACCCCGCAAATGCCAATGCGCACTTCGCATCGACCGGTCCGGAAATATGGGAACAAACCGAAGGCAAGGTCACTCACGTGGTCATCGGTGTGGGAACCGGAGGAACGATCACCGGCGTGGCCCGTTACCTGAAGGGAAAAAATCCCGCCATTCGAATCATCGGCGCCGATCCAGTGGGGTCCATTTTTGCGGAGATGTTCCGGACGGGGCGTCGGCCACAGCCGGAACCGTACAAGGTTGAGGGTATCGGTCAGGACGAGAAGCCGGCGAATGTGGATTTCTCCGTGATCGATGAAATCCATGCGGTGAGCGACAAAGACTCCTTTGTGAAGACGCGCCTGCTAGCACGGACCGAAGGCATATTTGCAGGAGGTTCATCGGGAACGGCAGTACATGTCGCCATGAAGATTTCTGAAGGTCTGGACGAGAAGAATATTGTCGTCACCATCATTCCGGATTCCGGGACGCGTTATCTGAGCAAGATCTACAACGACAACTGGATGAAGGAGAATCAATTCGTCGAGGCCCAGGTTTATGTGCGCGCCAGCGAAGTGGTGCGAGACAAGGTACGACGTACCGATCAGCTGGTGTCGATACCCCTTGGCATTACGGTGGGCGATGCGGTGAATTTGATGCGCGACCACGATATCTCCCAGGTTCCGGTGATTGAAGGCGGCGAAGTGGTCGGCAGCATGAGCGAGACGCGCATACTCGACATCCTGGTGGCAAATCCCCAGGCCCGCATGAAGCCGGTGGCCGAGTACATGGAGCGCCCGTTCCCGGTGGTTTCCGATGATTCCTCTCTGGCCGATGTGGCCAAGCGGATGGATCGAGAGACATCCGCCATCCTGGTCCGTCAGCCGGGCGGTTTCGACATCATCACGAAATCGGACCTGATTTCGTTTCTTACAAAGCAAAAGACCTGATCCCGCGTGCTATATTGACGTGTATTGATGGCACAGACAGCATTGAAGGCATCCAATACCGGTCGGCCCGTTTGCAAGTCTTCCGACCACCTCTTTGTACCTATTCTGGAAGTCACCGTCCCTCTGTTGCGATGTATCCACTGCAATGTTTTCGCCTATCAGGAAACCGTGAAGCAACTGGCCAGGAACCGCGCCTATCGCGAGGTTGAAGCATTACCTCGCCTGCAGTCGGAGCCGCTTCCATACTGGCGTCGAGTATGGGTGAACTTGAGGAGAAATCTGGGCTTCGCATGAATCCGTTTGCCGCTATTGCTCTCGACGAACGCTTCCGTGAATTTCATGAACGCTATCCGGCGTTGAATCTGATTGGAAATACGCGAATGGTGGAAATCCTCTGCTTCAAAGAGGAGTTCCCGGAAGTGTCGATCTATGCCAAGGCGGAGTATGCGAATCCCGGCGGGAGTTTGAAGGATCGGCCCGTGCGCCGCATGCTGCTGGAAGCGATGATTGCGGGGAAGATCGGCAAAGGGCAGATTGTTCTCGATTCCAGTTCGGGAAATGCGGGAATTGCCTACGCCATGCTTGGCGCGATGATGAAGATTCCTGTTCAGATCGTGGTGCCCGGCAATGCCAGCAAGGAACGCAAGATGCGCATTGCAGCGCACGGTGCAACGCTGGTGCAAACCGATCCCATGGAAGGTTATGACGAAGCGTTGCGCGAGGGACATCGCATCGCGGAGCGCGAGCCGGATCGATTCTTCCACTGCAACCAGTACTCGAACGACAACAACTGGATGTCGCATTACCACGAAACGGCGGCAGAGATTCTGTTGCAGACGGAAGGGAAGCTGACGCATTTCGTCTCCGGCATTGGAACAGGCGGAACGATTACGGGAATCGGACGCCGGTTGAAGAAGGATCTTCCCGGAGTCGAGATCGTCCAGATTGTGCCCGAGGATTTTCCAGGTATTGAAGGTTTGAAACCGCTCGAATCTCCCGGAGATATCATCCCGAAAATTCTCGATCAGACTCTGGTCGACCGGAAGGTTCGTGTCTCCAGTTCGGATGCCGCCCGCATGTGCGCGCTGCTCGCGCGTTATGGCCTGTTTGCGGGGCAGTCGTCCGGAGCCTACCTGCAAGGCGTTTACGAAACCGCGAAACGCATCCGGAAGGGCACCATCGTGACGATCCTGAACGATATCGGCGAACGTTACATGAGCACCCGCCTCTGGGAACCGTTGTAAAAGTCCCGGGAGAGATGGCCCGCGCCAGAAAAGATTCATCAGCGGACGTTATCAAAGCCAACAATGACGTGACTCCACTGTTGCCTTTCAACGGAAAATATCACCTGCTGTAACCCAGCCCATCGCGTGTCTTCAGTGAGACGAACTACCACTGGTGAACTCAGATTGCACGTCTCAATTTGGCGAAAAGTGCGGAATAACGCCAAAGGCGTCTGGAGTTTTTACAGCTTGACCATTACGCAATCGACACCTAAGCTTCGATTTGCTTAAAACAGAAATATCCCTAACACATGCAGTCAAAGAACCTTTTCACGTTCCCGTTCTACATCCCTCGGATATTCAGCCTCTGTGTTAATTGGCCCGAATACCTTTTTAATTACCTGTCCCGCGGAAAACGGCCGGCGGAGTACCTCATGCGTAGCGGTATCCGATTACGCGATGAAATGGGGGAACTTCCCGGAACCATGGCTGTTGTCTTTGTGAGACGGGAGTATGGTTCCCTAAAGAAGTTCAAGACAATTGTGGACATTGGCGCGCACATTGGAACATTCGCGGTTTATGCCGCCCAGTCGTGTCCGGAAGCGAAAATTTTTTGTTACGAACCGGAGGCGCTTAATTATCAATTACTGAACTTCAACATCCGGCAGAACAAACTCAAGGGACATATCACCGCCTACAATTGCGCTGTGGCTTCGACTGGGGGGCAGCGGCAACTTGCGGTCGGCGACTCGCTTTCCAACTCATTTCATCTGGTTCCACGTGGCGCAAGGCATCAGCCAGTTCAGTGCATTACGCTTGGAGATATTCTCGAGTACCATGAATTGGAATCCATTGACCTGTTGAAGATGAATTGCGAGGGTGCGGAATACGAAATTCTCGAGAGCTGCTCAGACGAAATCTTGAGACAAATTCGAAATATTCGGCTCGAATATCACAATTTGGATTCCCCTGAACGGTCGGGAGAATCTCTCAAGCGATTTCTGATCTCCAAGGGATATCGCATCGAGCGCTTTTCACGTTATTTGAACACCTCCGGCTTTATCTGGGCTACGCGCGTCTATTTGCTCGCCCTATTGAGTCATAGTTTCGACTTCCTTTTATAGATTCTCTACCAGCGGGAAAACGCGAGTACGGTCCCGGCATTCGCGGCGCTGTCTACGATGCTGTTGGGACATGTAACGGACAGATCGTAAGGCACGAATTGCGGCGTCAATGCTCAGTCCACCCGCTTGAAGCGTATCGCGGACCAGTCCTCGCCAATGTCGACCATCTTCACGCCTTGGAAATCCATGTTTGCTGATGCACGCGCCGCCCGTGTCTCGATCGATACCGAAGTCCTCGCTCTGGCGAACGGTATCGTGTTGATATTTGTGTTCCAAATTGTCGTTGGCATTCGCGACCATTGGGATTCAATCGTTGAGACCAATTGAATGAACCCGACTTGGGATGCTGAACAGATTCTGCTGGCGGATCTCCGAAACCCGTGACGGTGACGCTGCACCGGGATACTCTTGCCGCTGGGCATCCCGGTGAGGGTTTAGGTTTCATTTAAAGGAAACGCGTATATGAAGTTCGGATACACCATCGTTTACGTTCCCGATGTCCCAGCCTCACTCCAGTTTTTCGAGCAGGCTTTCGACTTTCCTCGCCGGTTCCTGCACGAGTCGGGAACGTATGGCGAACTGGAAACCGGCGAAACCATCCTTGCTTTTGCGGCACATTCGCTGGGTGATATGAATTTGCCGTCCGGTCATGTTGCGGCGCATACGTCGAAGCAACCACTCGGAATGGAAATCGCCTTTGTCACACCGGATGTCGAGAAAGCACACAAGAAAGCTGTCGCTGCCGGCGCTAAAGAATTGTCAGCGCCACAGGCGAAACCATGGGGTCAGATTGTTTCCTACGTGCGTTGTCCGGATGGAACGCTGGTTGAGCTGTGTACACCGGTCGGTGTATAGCCGGAGTCTCAGGATCTCGTTATGGGAAAGATGAAGGCGTACGCGAGCTTTGAGGATTACTGGAAGGATCAGAGTCCCGGGTGGGCTGCATGCGGCAGGCAGTTTGAAATCTGATTGCTGGGTACTTTGCAATAGAGCCTTTCACGACTCCCCTCCTGGAACAGGAGGGGACGGCGAGCGTAGCGAGCCGGGGAGGTAGACAAGTTCAAACAGAGAATTCGTTTGGGACTGGACCTACCACCCCGGCCTTCGGCCACCCCTCCTGTGCCAGGAGGGGTGCCCGCGAGCGATCTGTTCATCAAATCCATGAACGGTCCCGGCAGTCGCGTGGTCAATAGGAACACAGACCGGAGGCGATCACCCATGAGAATGCTTATCCTGGCGGCATTACTACTCGTTCAAGCTCAGACTGGCGGACCGGCGACATCGACTGCTGCACCGGTCAGCAGCGCGGCATTGTATCCGAGATTTCATCCGAGGGTGATCGGTCCGCTTTCCTTCGATATCAACCAGCCCGCGCGCGAAGCATTTGAGAGTGTCGCAAATCAAGCGGGTCTGTCCCTCATCTTTGACGGTGACTATCGAGCACCGGTCTCTCCAGTGCAGTTGAAACTTCAAAATGTGGATATCTTCTCTGCGCTGGATTCGTTGGCGGCGGCCACCAAAACGTTTTGGGTGCCGGTTGGAAATCAGACCGTACTCATCGCGGACGATAACGTCACCAAACACCGGGATAACGATCTGGCCCAGATTGCGATATTCAAGCTGACTGGTCCGAAAACGTATCAGGATCTCAACGACATCATGAGTGCCGTGCGACAGCAGACCGGGATCACGTCGATGGTCTCCTTCCCGAAAACGAATTCCCTCATTTTGAAAGACAGCCCCGCAAAGGTGGACTCGGCACGAAAGCGTCTCCTGGAATTGAGCCTGCAGAAGTTCGGGCCATCGGAAACGGTCGATCGCGTGTCCGTTTATGAAGCGGACTCCGTGGACAATGTGTACCTTTCAGACGGCAGCACCATCAATTTAAAGAGGACGCAGCTGCGCCCCACGATCAATGGCTTGTTGTCGTTGGATGTTAATGAGCCCGCGCGCACGACGTTTGAAACCATTGCGTCCAAGTCCGGACTGACGATTCTCTTCGATCGTGACTTTCGGACATCGCCCACGATCCGATTGAAGCTGAATGACGTGGACGTTTTCACGGCACTCGACATGGCTTGCCTGGCGGCGCGGACGTTCTGGGTTCCTGTGGGGGACCATACCATTTTTATCGTTGCGAATAACTCGACGAAGCGCCGGGATTTGGATCCGACCTTCATTGATGTGGTTCATCTGACCGGCACCAAAACGGCGCAAGAGCTTAATGAAGTCATGAACGTCGTGCGCCAGATTGCGAATACAACCACCATGGTTGCGAATCCCGGGGCAAATGCATTCCTGTTCAGGGACACGGCGCAGAAAGCCGCGATTGCGGAACAATTGATTGCCGATCTGGATGCGCAACTGAATGGATCGCCCAGAGGCATTGTACGCGTACCGTCTTATCAAACGGACGGTTTGAGCAGCGGCTCCGGCAATGTCTACCTTCTTGATGGCAGCCGCCGGAACATCAACCCTCTGCTTGCTCAACTTCGTCCGACGTCGACCGGCCCGTTTTCATTCGACATCAGCCAGCCCAGCCGGACTGCATTCGAAACCATTGCCGCGAAGGCAGGTCTTTCGGTCATCTTTGATGCAGATTTTCGCGCGGCGGCTCCTGCAACGATCAATCTAAAGCTGAGCAACACGGACATCTATACCGCTCTGGACATCGTATCGACGCAGCTGCGTCTTTTCTGGGTGCCTGTTGGAAGTCAGACGATTTATGTGGCTGAGAATAACAGCACCAAGCATCGCGATTTCGATCCCATGACTCTAGAGGTACTGGATATTTCCGGTGTGCAATCGACGCAGGCGATAAATGACTTCATGAATGACGTGCGGCAGATCCTAAATGTGGGCGTCATGTATTCCATACCCAGGACGAACTCACTGCTCATATTCGACGTGCCTTACAAGACTTCTCTCGCGAAGGCTCTCATCGCCGACATACAGAAGTCGGGTGCGACGCCGGCCGGTGCGGCCGCTGTGAGTTCGGTGCTCTCCATCGAAACCGACAGCCTGACTTCTTTTTCGAATGCCTCCGCGGGGTTGAAAGTTTACTCGATGCCCGCTACTGCGCAGCTGCGGCCCTCAACGGCGGGTCCATTTACGTTGCATCTCAATACGGACGCTCGTCGGGCATACGAAATTCTGGGAGAGACTGTGGGGTTGAATGTCCTGTTTGATCCCAAATTCTCGCCCGGCCAGCCTGGAGCCTTTCACATGGAGAACGTAGACGCGATCCAGGCGCTGGATCTCATGGTGAAGCAAACCGGCAATTCCTGGCAGGTTGTCGACAGCAAGACCATCTTCGTTACCCCTGATAGCGTGCCCAACCGCCGGCTCTACGAGCCGACGGCAGTGAAATCCTTCCATTTGACGAATGTGCCGGTGTCGGAGTTGAGCTTTGTAGTTACTTTGCTCCGAAATGTCCTGAACATAACGAATGTGATGACGGACCCGGCATCAAACACCATCGATGTTCGCTCGACTCCATCAAACCTTTCCATTGTGGAGAGGCTGCTCTCCGCTCTGGATAGGCCGGCGCCCACGCCATAACGGATTGTTCGATGACGGGATTACTGTTCACACTGCTGCTGCTTGTACAGGTTAAAACTCCAACTCCCGTCGGGATTGTGTCCGGTGCCGTACTTTCTTCTGCTGGTGTTCCTGCAGCTGCAGTTCGCGTCTTTGCCATTCCGGCCGGTGATCCCGATAAAGCGGCGATCGCCGGCTCTCTGTTGGAAAGCCTCGCGCAGACCGATGCATCCGGCCGATACCGTCTTGAAGTTCCGGCGGGTCGGTATTACATCGCAGCCGGTTCGGTCGAATCCCCAACGTACTATCCCAACGACACGAGCATTGCTTCTGCAAGAGTGATCACGGTGGGTGCAGGAGCGAATGTGCCGGACGTCAATTTTTCACGATACATTCCTTCGACAGCGTCAAGACAGCTGACCCCTCCAGGTCCGCCGTTGTCCCCCGGTTCTACCGGCGTGTTATCCGGGGTGATTCGCAATTCCGACGGCTCTCCGGCTTCCGGAATCTCTGTCGTTGCGGTTCCCGTTTCGATTTTGAACAGCGTTGCCGCCGGTGCCAGCGCTCCGTTGTCCCCTGTGATCGTTTCTCTGATTCAATCCCTGGCGGATGGCCCCGCGTCAATTTCGCCATCAGTGAGTGTCAGGATCCGATCCATCGGAGGAGGGATTCGCGCCGTAACCGATGGGACAGGCCGATATCGGTTCGATTCCGTTTCACCCGACAGTTACTACATCATGGCCGGGTTTTCCGATTCGCCGGTCTTCTATCCGGGATCGAGCGACGTCAAGGCTGCGGCGGCAATCGCGACGACTTCCACGACGATCCTCAATGCTCTTCACTTCAACCTTCCCGCCGCAAAACGATTCCCGATACGCGTCCGGGTTCTGGCACGGGCCGGAAGCCCCGTGAGTGGCGCGAATCTCGAGTTGAGTAATCCTGATGCGCCTTCGCCGGTCGCTTCATTTCTTCCCAAAAGGGTATATGTCGGCGTGACGTCGGGAGACGATGGGTTCGCGGAGTTCCCCCTGGTTCTCGCAGGGAAATACTTAGTGGGAGCAACACTGGCTCCGGGAGCGCCAGTGTCAACGTTGGTTGAACTCAAAGATCAACCGGTGAACGTTGAACTATCGTTGCCGGTAAACGCCATCAGCGGCCGCGTTCTTTTTTCCGATGGCACGCCGGTGTCCGATCCCGTGCTGAATCAGATTGCATTAAGTACAACGGCTAACCCTAAATTGACTGCGACGACGATCCTGTCAATTTCTCAAGATGGAGAGTTTAAGGGTGTTCTCGGCTCCAACGAATACCGGATTTTCATTCGTAACTTGCCGGCGCGTTTCCAGATCGAGTCGATCCGGTCGGGAGCAGTGGACCTGACAAAAGAGAGTCTCAAGCTGGCTAGTGATCATTCGGCGGATGTGCAAATCCGTTTATCGCCAGGGAAGAACTCGATTGCGAACGTGACGGGACGAATCGTGGACCTCATGTCGGGCATGCCGGCAGTCGCGGATCGCGTTCAGCTTTGCTGTTTCGCTTCGGGGCCGTTCGAGCGCCTTTCGACGGAGTTGCTCTCCGATGGTTCGTTCCAATTCTCCGGTGTTCCTGCCGGACGATATGAATTGGAAATGAAAGGGAAGACGGCAGGCCGGATCGTGGACCCCGTTGTCGATGTCGGCGTTGCAGGTCAAACCAGACTGAATCTCCTGTCCGCCCAGCAGTTCGCCAATCTGGCCACGGCCACTACTACCGATGGCAGCATCCAACGTCCGCAGAAACTGAACGTTTCGGTGACATTCACTCCTTCGACTGGCGAGACATTCCACATCACAGCCCGTGGTCCCATTGATGAAGTGTTGACCACTTCTGTTCCAATAGGTCTTCAATACGACGTATCCATCAGCGGCCTGCCAGCGGAATTCAAGGTGAAGTCCCTGTCGGGGACCACCACGCCGGTACCACCTCCCAACTCGGCGGGGTTTGTCGGGCGGTATGAGGCTTTGAGCAACGCCAGCCTCATGATCACGATTACTCGCAGTGACTGACCAGTCTCCTGCTTGGTGGCCAAATTCGTTGCTTTCCAATACAAATCCCGTCAGTCTGACGTGCAACGATGCCAGGTTGGATTCTCGCTCTCCTGCTACTACAACTGAATCCGTCGACTGGAACGGTAACGGGTCAGGTACTGTCCTCACCGGGAACGCCGGCTGCAGGAGTTCGGGTGTATGCGATACCTGCGGGCGATCTGAAAACTGTCGTCAGCAATCCCACGGTTTTTGAAAGCCTGGCGCTAACCGATGATACCGGTCACTTTTCGCTCGATGTGCCGGCCGGGCGCTATTTCATTGCGGCTGGATCCGTAGAATCACCGACGTACTATCCGGACACGCGAGATGTGGCTGCGGCAAAACCGGTGCTCATTGTGGTGGGAGCCAAAGTGGAGGGCATCGACTTCTCCCAGTTCTTACCAGCGGGCCAATCTTCGGGCGGCGCCAACAATCGGGGAATGCGAAACCTGAACCTCTCGTCGGTTCCGAACGAAATCACACTTGGTCAACAGCAGTCCGCTGAATTCGAGCGCAGCGTGACCTTGTTTACTGATCCGGCGACGATTGACTACGTGAATCGAATTACACAGAACATCGTGAAAAACTCGGATTCCAGATTTCCCGTCGTCATCAAGGTTGTGAAATCGGATACTCCGACGTCTACGGTCCTGGCCGGGGGATTCATCTATTTGACTACGGGAACGATTCGCTCTACAGACACTGAAGCGGAACTCGCGTTCGTCATTTCACAGATGACAGGTCACGTTGCAGCCCGGCACGTGACAGCAAACTCTACAAAAGCCATGCTCATGCAAATCGGAATGCAGGCGGTCATTGCTCAATCCCCGCAACTGAATCAGGAAATCCAGCAGTCGTTAACCGCAATGTACTCACGCTTCTCCCGAACGGATGTAATTGAGGCGGATTTCCTCGGCCTCCAGTACTTGTACAAATCCGGATACGACCCTCAGGCGGCAGTAACCTACTTGAAGAAGCTGGAAGCTCTGGAAACTTCGAATCCGAACCGTACCCCGAATGGTGTCGCCACCATTCCACCGGCGGCCGAACGGCTCAAATCGGTTTTACCGAATATCCAGCGCGTTTTGCCAACCCGTGCGACCCACATTCAAAACTCTGACGAATTCATTTCGATCAAAGCGCGCGTTTCGAACTAGAACATTCAGGAAAAGGGGCCAGAGGTGTCATTCCCCTATCGTCGAGTTGTGCCCTCAAGGGCGAGCGTGCAAACGGATCGATCCGCCGTACCGATGCGTCGTCCAACGATTACGTCGGAAACCCAAGAGCTTGGTGGTGCGCCACTCCCTAATCCGCCGGAAGAACCCGTGCCGCGGAAACCCTCGTCGGTCAGCGTCACACTGGCAATGTGGGAAGCATCCGGCGATCCATAGAGCTTGAACGTCACCGTATTTTCAACTTGCGACCATGTTGGAAATCCGATCGGGATAAGTCCTGCATAGGTTTGGTTGCGTTCCAGTGTTTCGAGAACAAAACACGCATTGGCTGTGCTACCGCTCCTCAAGAAACGATCCCTGGCAGCGAAAGAGAGAAGGATAGGTGTTTGGGCATCTTGAGGCGGGTACGTTGGCTGGAAAGGTTGAGCTTCCAGAACCAGTTTTCCTCGAACCAGCACGTTGGTTGACGCGCCGAATGTGCAGGGACCCTTGCAAATGAGAATGTCGTAACTGCCCGGTGTCGAAGAGGGCTGCGCGGGACGCTCCTGCTGCGGTGCCGCGGCAAGAAGCAGAAGCGAAATGATGAGTCGCATGTGGGCAACTGTAGCAAGGTTACGTGAACCCGGCCAACCTTTCGTATGGCGCTCGATTTCAAACCGCCGGCTGCAAGCGCGAGTTTGGAGTGCGTTCTCTTTATTGCGTACGAACGTAATGAGTAGCGACGGCGAATTCGGTTACAGTTGTTCGAAGAATTGCTTAAGAAAATCCCTCTCCCGACGGGAGAGGGTGGCGCGAAGCGCCGGGTGAGGGGTACAAAAACTACGATCCTAATCGTAAGGATTCCACGCAGCCATACCGGTTCGAAGTTCCCTCTCCAGCAGATCAATGAAACGCCGCAGATCAATCCCACTCGGCCCCGTACCCTTCCGATACAGCCGCGGCACAATCCGATCCACACCTTCGAAAACCCAGTTCGCCTTCCCGTCTTCCCGCGTCAGCTCCTCCGTCAGTGAAGTCAGGTCGACTCTCAACGCGGGTCTCCTCGACGTCATTCGTACCCAGCTTTCGTAACGATATTGAAACTCGACGTCGTCGCCCTTCAGCAGCAACAGGCGCGAGCGCATGGTCTGATTGTGAATTGCGAAAGGATGGCACTCGACCGAGCGACTCTGCGTAAATCGATGAACACGGGAAGCGGTGAGTGTATTCGGTATTCGGATGATCGCGAGATCCAACTCCGGCTGTTCTTCAATGGTTACAATGCCTTCCCCAATGAGCTTTTCCGATTCTGTAAGTTTGCGATCCTCTTCATCCCAAAGCGCTCGATAGGCTTGAATGTCCCCAAGCAATGTTGGCATGACGTTCAGTACCTCACGATAGAGTTCAGCGGCAAGCTCCGGGTAAGGGAGCCGGAAAATAGATTTCGGCAGCGGTGACGTCTCCGGATCCGCGTATGCCGAGATCACAAACGCGATGCGCGCGGCGTTTCGATCCCTATAGAAACCGAAATCTCCGGCCTGCGCCGCGTCGATCAGCAATTCCCGATGTTGCAGCGCGATCCCGGGTTGAGTGAGAGCAAAAACTCCGATCAAGCCATCCTCATCGAAGTGATTGTTCGAAACGGCTTCCGCCTCGACATGAAAGCGCGGAGCATCGAGGTACTTGAATACAATTTCTGCGGAGGTGTCCGATGCCAGTTCGACCGGAGTTCCGCTCCGCCGCCAGTGGGAAAGCGTGAGCACCGTGGCGGCATTGGCCGTGCCATCGACAATGATGTTGGGGATTGCGGCGGATCGTTCGTAGGGTACGAAGCGAAGCGACAAGTTTCAGTCCGTCCGCTTGAAGCGTATTGCGGACCAGTCCTCGTCAATGGCAACCATTGCGACTCCCTGGAATCCGTGCTTGCCGATGCATGCGCCGCCGGTGTCTCGATTGATATCGACGTCCTTGTACTTCTTCGACGTCCCTTTCGGATAGGCAACCCAGAACACGGACTTGTCGTCCAGCGAACGGCGCATCGAGCGCGCGAGTGTGTCGGCTTCTGCGAGAGACTTCACAAACCCCAGGGCAAACCCGTACGTTCTTTTCGGCTTCTCGTCCACCGGCACACCGAAGTTTGCAGCCGTAGACTTAAACTCCGCGGGCGCATTCACGAGAAGCACCGGCGACTGGCCTCTGAACATCAGTTTCTTCAGTATTGGATCCATACTGCCGGCACGATTTTGACATTCCAATATGGAATGTCAAACAGCAAGCGCATTGCTCTTCGTGATATAGAATGTGCCGCACTAGCCTTGAGGAGGACAAGATGAAGCAGATCAACAGACGCAGTTTTGTAAAAACGACAGGCGCGCTCGTTGGGGTTCCTGCGCTGGCAGGTATTCCGGCCGTGATGGCCCAGGCCCCTGCCCAGGCCAACAGTGACTTGCGTGTGGATAAAGACATCGTATTTGGCAAGGGCGGCGATATCGATATGCTGCTCGATGTCTATCACCCGCCGCAGGGTGTGACACCGAAACGGATGGCGATCATTCATCTCTTTGGGGGCGGTTTTTCCGGAGGCAGTAAGAATGCAGGCTACATCGTCAACGACGTGCGGGCGCTCGGGCGTCTCGGCTACACGAACGTCCCCGCGAACTATCGGCTGACGTCACAGGGCTTGTGGCCGGCGCAGATTCATGACACAAAGGCCGCGATTCGCTGGGTACGCGCGAATGCCGACAAAATCGGCGTCGACGCCGACAAGATCGCCATCGCAGGCTATTCCGCAGGAGGCTTGCTCTCGCTGCTCGCGGCCGGAACAAACGGCATGGCCGAGTTCGAAGGCAACGTTGGCAGCGTCGGCGTGAGCTCGAATGTTCAGGCCAGCATCGGTGTTTATCCGCTCGCCAGTACCCAGACAGCCGGCAGTCTGTTTCCAGCCACCCTGACTCCGGAAGAACGCACGAAGGTTATGGAGGCTGCATCACCGGCGAAATACATCGGTAAGAGTTTCGCGCCAACAATCTTCATTCACGGCACGGCCGACACGACGGTGCCCACGGCGTCGAGCATCGATTTCTACAACAAGCTCAATGCCGAGGGCGTGCCTTCCGCGCTGACACTGATCCAGGGCGCGGCCCACGCGTTCGACAACGCCGCGCTTGACGCTGTAGAGGTTATGGCGCACTCGATTGATTTGTTCCTCGACCGACTGATCGTTCACCCGACTCCATATGCGGGTTTTGGCGGTGGTGGTCGCGGCGGACGTGGCGGCGGCGGGCGGGGCGGTCAGGGCGGCGCCAGAGGTCCTGCACAGAATTAACAACGGATCACGCGGTGATCCCGACACTCGAAACCAAACGGCTCATCCTGCGCCCTCTGGAATTGACGGATGCCGAGCAGACGCAGGTTCTGTTTCCGCAGTGGGAAATCGTGAAGTTTCTCGCGGGACCCATCCCGTGGCCTTACCCGCCGGATGGCGCATACCGGCACTACCATGACAATGCCTTGCCGGCGATGGAACGCGGCGAAGCCTGGCATTGGACGCTGCGGTTGAAAGGCTCAACGCAGAATTTGATCGGCAGTATCAACCTCCGACTCAGCGATAAGGAAAATCGAGGGTTCTGGCTTGGACTGCCCTGGCATCGGCAAGGCCTTATGACCGAAGCCTGCAACGCTGCCACGGATTTCTGGTTCGATTCACTCCAACGCGACGTGCTGCGCGTGTCGAAGGCGGTAGGAAATATCGCGTCGCGACGTATCTCCGAGAAAACTGGAATGCGAATGGTGGGGACCGAAGAACGGAACTATGTCTCCGGCAGGCTCCTTGCCGAAATCTGGGAAATTACCGACGCAGAATGGCGCGCCCACAGGACTTCGAGTTCCCCCCATTAACAAGTTTTTACAGGCAGTCTGGAGAGCCTTGCCTATAATCCACCAGTAACAACTATGATCCCCCGCGTATCTATTGTTCTGCTCGTGATCGCTCTGCTGACTCTGGCAGGTCTTCAATATCACTGGATAGGTCAGATCAGTGTGGCGGAGCGACAGAGGCTGGAAGCCAATGTACGGGTTTCATCCAACCGATTCGTTGGAGATTTCAACAGCGAAATCCGTTCACTGACAAGCTCGCTGGACTTTCGCGGCTACGAACCCACCGCGCCTGCAATTGTCGCGCGCTATCGCAGCTGGGCCGAGAACTCCGGTTATTCGGATCTTGTTCGAAATTTTTACGTCGTTCGTTACTCGCCGACAAGCGAGGCGCGGCTTTCTCAGATTAACCTGCAGGAGCAAAGCTACGAGTTTGCCGAATGGCCCACCAGGCTGGTCCCCCTGCGTTCTTTTTTTCAGCGGGAGTCTTCTACTGGTCCGGAGCGACGAAATATCAGCAATCCTCCACGCGCTTTTCCGGGACTGGAGGGAACCTCTGCTGTGCTGATCCAGTTGTCCGGCCGTCCCCCGGATCCATTCCGGGGACGGGGAGAGCCTCCACCTCCGCCACCGATGCAAGTCACCGAGTCCTGGCTGATTGTCGAACTGGATGAGACAACGCTGAGCAAGCAGTTATTTCCGGCGCTGGTGATGCGGGACTTTCCCATGACCGGAGATCAGGACTACCGCGTTGCCGTCGTTTCGGTTCCCTCTTCTGTCCCCATCTTCAGCACAGGCAAGGCGTGGACGGCGGAAGACCTCGCCTCTTTCGATTACTCGACCGACTTGATTGGTGCGTCCGGAATGTTTGGAACAATTGGTGGAGCTGGCCGCGGCACCCCCCCCCGAACCGGCAGAGGCGGGCCTGGAGTGGGGTCGCGAGGCGGACCGCAACCGGCCGCTTACGTCGGGCAGGGAATGCGACTTCTGGTGAAGCATGAAGCCGGTTCCCTGGAGCTTGCCGTGTCAAACCTTCGTCGGCGCAATCTTGCGATCAGCTTCGGTATTCTTTTGGTTCTCGGACTTGGAGCCGGTGCCGGCATCGTGTCGGGACAACGCGCCCGAACGCTGGGCAAGCTTCAGATGGAGTTTGCGGCCGGCGTTTCCCACGAATTGCGCACGCCGCTTGCCGTCATTCAGTCCGCAGCTCACAATCTGCGCGCCGGCGTGGTGCGGGATCGCGAAGGCATAGAAGAATACGCGACGATAGTGCAGAAGGAGGCCAGACGACTCTCCGATATGGTGGAGCAGGTGATGACGTATGCGGAAACGCAGTCCGGCCGGAAGCGTTACCACATCGAACCAGTGGATCTGAATGTCGCCGTAGACCGTGCGCTTCAAAACATGGCATTGCCGCTGAATGACGCCAGGGCTTCCATTGAAAATCGAATCGATCCACAGCTTCAACCCGCCATGGCGGACGAAGTCGCGGTGACACAGTGTGTTCAGAATCTGCTGACCAACGCCGTCAAATACGGCAGCGGATCCGACTGCGTGCAAATCGAGATTGAAAGCGAGGTGGACTCCTCTGCCGGAACCATCCGATTGAGCGTAATCGATCATGGCCCGGGCGTCCCGCTGGTGGACGAACGTTATTTGTTCGATCCCTTTCACCGAGGAGCAAACGCCACTACCAACACGCCGGGCAACGGACTCGGTCTCCATCTGGTCCGTCGCATGATGGAAGCGCAGGATGGGACAGTCACCTATAAACCTGCGGCAAACGGAGGCGCGTGCTTCATGCTGACTCTGCCTTGCGCGAAAGAAGCCGTATGATGAAGAGACGTATCCTGCTCGTTGAAGATGAATCGGGATTGCGCCGCACGCTGACCGACCTGCTGGTCTCGGATGGATATCTGGTGGAGAGCGCCGCAGACGGTATGGCGGGACAGGAACTCGCCATGCGCGAAGCCTTCGATCTGATTGTCCTCGACGTCATGCTTCCATCGAGAAGCGGTTTCGATGTGTGCCGCCACCTGCGGAAGAATGGCGTGCAAACTCCAGTTCTGATGCTCACCGCACGCAGCGAACTCAACAACAAGGTGCAGGGCTTCAAGGCTGGGGCGGACGACTATCTCACCAAACCCTTCGAGTCGGCAGAACTTCAGGTTCGCGTGCAGGCCCTGCTCCGCCGCACGCCGTCCGATGGACGAAAGAAAATGAAGGTCGCGGATTTCGGAGGCGTTCACGTGGATTTCGGGAAATCGCGAATGACGAGGAACGGAAAGGACGTTTCGATTTCCGAACGCGAATGCCGGCTGATCCAGCATTTGATCGAAGCACGCGGCGAAGTCGTATCGCGTGACGAGCTGTTGCAGGAGGTCTGGGGTTATAACGCCGCTTCCATGACGCGCACCGTCGATGTGCACATTGCGTGGCTGCGCCAGAAGGTGGAAGACGATCCTTCCGATCCGCGATTCATTCTTACCGTACACGGACAGGGTTACCGCTTTAGCAGCTAGCGTACCGACTACGGATCAAACGTCAGCGACTTCAAAGCTCCATCGACGCCTGCTTCGGTTGTCTTCTGATACTCCGCATGGACCTTTGCCTTCGCTTCCTGGATGCCGCAGTACAGGTCCACCGTTCCGCCTTCTTTTCCTTTTATGGTGATGGACTCGGGGTCCTTGAAGGAAAACAGCTTTTTCCCTTCGGGAGTGTTGATCGCGAACTTAAACCCGGGTTTGCCGTTTTCAGGGCAAATGAATTCCGCGAGTGTGCCGGATAGTACGTCCAGCTGGACACTCGGTCTCACCACAGCTGGCGCGCCCGGAGCTGCAGGTGGCTGGTTTGACGGTGGCTCGATCGGCGGCTGGTCCGGCTGCCGTCTCAGTACGGGTATCGAATCCGTTTCCGTGACAACCGAAGAGGCAACCGTCCCTGCGGATGTGGGAAGCTCCAGCATCCGGGTCAGCCTGTCTGCCTGGGAACGATCGGCCTCGGTCTTGGCATACCGTTTCATGGCGTCGAGAGCTTTTGACGCGGCGTTGCGGTCGCCCAGCCCCAATTCGACATAGGCAACGGCCGAGAAGAATCGTGGAGCCTGGTCGACGCTTTCCATCGTGATGCCGGCAAGCGTTGTGAGAGCGTCGTTCAATTGTCGGGCGTAGTACTGAGACCATGCGAGTTCAATTCGGATTTCCGCACGCTTTGGCTCCAGCGCTGCCAATTCCTTCAAGACCTTTATCGACTCTTCCGGCTGCGAAGACTGAGCCAGTCGTCCATAGTCCCAGAGCAGCCGGTTGCTTCGAGCGCCCATCGCATAGGCTTTCGAAAAACCTGCCGCGGCTTCCCTGGATTTCCCCTCCTGCCAGTCCAGATATGCCAGACCCATCCATGATTCGGGCCGCTTCGGATTTTCCGCTTTCAGTTCTTCCAGAATGCGCCGACGATCTGCGCTGGCGTTCGGTCTGCTGTCGATGTCGCTGAGTGCATTCCTTACATCGAATGATGATGCTGTTTCTGCAGCAACTTCCTTTTTGGTCCGGTCGATTTCAATTTTTGCCAGAACCTGGTTAAAGGCATCCTGTCCGATATAGCCCCGCAACTCCGCTTCAAATTCGTTCAGTGATTTTCCATAGATGGTTTTCAATGCATCGGTCGAAGACGCACCGGTTGCCATGGCAACCAGGAAAGCGGCGTACTTCGGCTGATATTCCTTCGAGGTCGCGATCATGTGGACGGCAGCCCAGCCTTCGTTGTACAAGCTGCCCGCTTTGCCGGCCTCGTTGTAGTACGGCGAGTCATGGTCCGCAGCCATGATTGTGGCAAGGGGGACCCAGAGGTCATTCCGCATCGCCAAAATTCTTTCGGGAATCGGAGCGCCGTACGCAATTGAACCGTTCCTGATGGTGAAGGTTGAGAAAAGCTCTGCAAGCCCTTCGTTTAACCACGGCGGGTATCGCAGGCCGGCGTGCCGCGCAATGAGGTGCGTGTATTCATGCGTGGCAACGTGCTCCGCCAATTCACCGGTCCGGCCCATCACGATGTAATCCCGGTCCCCTCGCGGCGCAAAGTAGGCGGCTGCAAACTTATTGAGACTGTAGGGCTCATATTCCTTCTCCGTACCGAATATGACGATGGTTACCGGGGCCGGTTCCTTTGGCCCATGACCGTTGAATTTCAGGAAGAATTCGCGCACCTGCTCGAAGTAGGTCAGCGTGTTCCGGGTTTCTTTCACGCCGGCGCTGGAAAGCACTTCGAAATTGGGCGACTGCATGCGAATCCACTTGGGTTCGGCCCGCAGCGATGCCGCGCCAGTCAGTGCAGAGAGCAGGAAAATAACGAAAGTTGCGAGACGCCGTATGTGCCGGCGGTCGCCAGTGGTTCCATGATCCACAGTATTAAGCGCGCGCTTCATAGGTTCTCCCTGTTCACGAATGGTTATCGGAATTCCAGGATAAGGGCCGCCTAATCTTAGAGAAAGCCCGACGCCCTCGACAAGATTGTTTAAGTTTTCCGCTGTCGAAAAATCGCAATTATGAATAAAGAGTAATTTGTGATATAAAGTACTCGTCAGATATTGAGCAGGGAGAGAACTCATGTCACAGCTGGAAAGAATGATCAACGCGGTTCTTGCTTCGCAGATCGTGCGGTTATGTCTCATCGTCGGACTTGCACTGGTGCTTCTGATTCCCGTCGTCATGATCTGGGGGCTCGTGTCCGAGCGGCAGAATCGGAACCGGGAGGCGACGGCGGAAGTTTCTTCGAAGTGGGGAAGCACGCAGACCATCATTGGGCCCGCCCTTGTTCTGCCGTACACGGCGCGCTGGACCGAGACCACTCCGACCGGCGAAGTTTCACGTTCCGGTGTTCGAAACGCCGTTTTCCTGCCTCGACAATTGCGGACGAAGGGACGGATCGATGTGGAATCCCGAAACCGCGGGATCTTCCGGGTTCCGGTTTATGGCTTGACGGTTTCGGTGGAGGGAGAATTTGGGCAGCCCAACCTCGTGGAATTGGGAATTGATCCGGCCAGCGTTGCATGGGATCGTGCCCACATTGCGGTTGGTATTTCGGACGTGCGCGCCATTCGGGAGCAATCCACGGTTTCCTGGAATGGCCGTCAGATCGAATTTACGCCGGGTATCGGTGGATTTACGGATGGAGTTTCCGGCGTTCACGCCGTTGTCGCGGCAGGACCGTCCGATTCCGGATTCAAATTCTCGTTCCCGCTGACGCTGAACGGAAGCCTTGGCGTGTATTTCGTTCCGTTTGCGGAGACCACCTCCGTGCAACTGACGTCCAACTCGCCGAACCCCGACTTTCAAGGCAGCTGGCTTCCGACCGAACGCACTATTTCTCAGAACGGATTCGATGCCATGTGGCGGGTTTCCTACCTCGGCCGCAATTATGCTCAGTCCTGGATTTCCGGAGGAGACGTTCGAAAGGCTATTGAAGAGTCGCGCTTTGGAGTGCAGTTGATCGAGCCCATCGATCGATATCGCATGGCGGAACGAAGCGTGAAGTATGCGGGGCTATTCATTCTGCTCACATTCGCGTTTGTGTGGCTGATTGAGGTGATGGCAGGAACGCGCGCTCACCCCATTCAGTATTTGATGCTCGGCGCGGCGCTATGTGTTTTCTACCTGCTGGAACTTTCATTGTCCGAACGTCTGAGCTTCTCTCTCGCCTATGCAATCGCGTCTCTGGCAATTCTCGGATTGGTGGCGGCATACAGCCGTGTAATTTTCCAGCGAGGGCAGAGCGCTATTCTTGTGGCTGGCGGCGTCGCGGCCCTCTATGGCTACCTGTTTGTTCTGCTGACTAACGAAGACGCGGCGTTGCTTTACGGATCCATTGGATTGTTCGTAATCCTTGGAGCCATCATGTTCGTGACCCGGGGTGTGAACTGGTACGTTCGAGATCGTACCATTTCGAAAGCCTGATCGCTGCTCACGCTGAGGTATCCTGTTTCGCCTGGAGGGTCGATCATGAAAGCGATTCGGATACACAGTCACGGCGGGCCGGAGGTTCTTCAATATCAGGATGCGCCCGTTCCGGAGCCGGGGCCCGGCGAAGCTCTGGTCGAAATCCACGTCTCCGGCGTGAACTTCGTCGACACGTATGTCCGCAGCGGGCTGTACAAGGCGCCATCCATGCCGTTCACGCCGGGAGCCGAAGGAGCAGGCGTCATCTCGAAAGTTGGATCCGGCGTAACCGATGTCCGCGTCGGGGATCGCGTGGCCTATGCGACGTCGATGGGATCGTATGCGGAATACGCCGTCGTGCCGTCCTGGAAACTGGCGGCGCTTCCGGATTCGGCAAACTTTCGTGACGGAGCAGCCATCATGCTGCAGGGCATGACGGCACACTACCTGACGACCAGCACATTTCAACTCAAGTCCGGTCAGACCGCTTTGGTCCACGCCGGCGCCGGCGGTGTGGGATTGCTACTGATTCAAATTGCAAAGAAGATTGGTGCGCGCGTCATCGCCACCGTGGGCACGGCTCAAAAGGGAGAACTCGCCCGTGCTGCAGGGGCAAACGAGATCATCCTTTATTCTCAGCAGGACTTTGAGGCCGAAGTGAAGAGGATGACAAACTCCGCCGGCGTCGATGTCGTCTACGACGCGGTTGGCGCTGCGACATGGGAAAAGAGTTTGAATTGCCTGAGGCCTCGCGGTTACCTGATTCTTTACGGCAATGCCAGCGGTCCGGTGCCTCCGTTTGATCCTCTGACGCTGATGAAAGGCTCACTGTTTGTGACCCGACCCACACTCATACACTATGCCGCCAGCCGGGACGAAGTTCAGTCGCGCACACGCGATCTGTTTTCATGGCTGAAATCCGGCGAACTGAAGCTGAAGTACGATCACGTGTTTCCGCTCGAGGAAGCGGCCCGCGCCCAAATCGAACTGGAAGCACGGCGGACGACAGGGAAGGTTCTGCTTCAGGTGAGGAATTAGCAAAATGTTTTGGGATGAATCCCTCTCCTGAAGGGAGAGGGATGCGCAAAATCCCCTCTCGCCCGACCCTATCGTGTAAAATCGCGCCGCAATGAAATCATTTCGTACGCTTTACGGGATCTTCTTTCTTTCCGGTGCAACGGGCCTCGTCTACGAGGTCATCTGGGTCCGCTTGACCGGACTTGTCTTCGGCAATACGTCGCATGCCATTGCCGTGGTCCTGGGCGCATTCATGGCGGGACTGGCTCTGGGAAGCTGGAAACTGGGCCGGTATGCGGATCGTGTCCCCAGCGCTTTGAAACTTTACGGAATGCTCGAAATTGGAATCGGCATCGCGGCGGCGCTGGTTCCATTTGTCTTCCGATCATTGGATAGCGTCTTCTGGGCTCTGACCCCTTCGATCCAGGGAATTCCGGGCGGAAGCATGCTGCTGCGGTTTCTGTCCAGTTTCGCAATTCTTCTCGTCCCAACCTTTCTGATGGGTGGAACGCTTCCGGTGCTTGCGAAGTTTTTCACTCAAACGGCAAAGGAGGTTCAGCAGAAGGTCGGACTTCTCTATGCATTGAACACGTTTGGCGCCGCGTTCGGAACCCTGATAGCCGCGCTGATATTTATTCCCCGCCTGGGAAACATTCGGACCACGCTGCTCATCGCGGCATTGAATATCGGAATCGGAATTTTCGCGATCATTCTCAACAACCGCTGGTTGCAGGTCCCAGAAACCTCCGCCGTACCTGAAGCATCGTCCGACGCCGAAGTCATGGAATCCGGAGTCGACCGTACGGTAGGCGGACTGGTACTCATGACTCTGGCGGGTTCGGGATTTGTCTCGATGCTCTATGAAGTGGCCTGGACGCGCGCGCTCACCGCGATGATTGGCAGTTCGACGTACGCGTTTTCCATCATGCTGGTGACATTTCTCATCGGTATTGCCGTGGGAAGTTCCATTGCATCGCGCCTGCGAACGATTGCGGGCCTTCGACTTCTTGGATGGACTCAGGTTGGAGTGGCTCTCGGCGGATTGATTTTTCTGGCGGGATATCGCGTTGCGCCCCTGGTTGTGATCGGCGCGCTTCGAGCATTGTTCTTTTCGTTTCCGGCGATGCTGGTTACTCAGTTCGTCGTTTGCGCGTTTCTGATGATCGTCGCAACCATTTGCATGGGCGCGACAATTCCCATCGCCAGCCAGATCTATTCCAGCAAGTTCAAGCTTCTGGGCCGCAGCATCGGCAGCATCTATTCCGTGAATACTCTCGGCGCCATTGTCGGATCCCTGATCGCAGGCTTTGTTCTGGTCCCGCTTATCGGAACAGAACGCACTGTCATTGCCGGAATATTTTTTAATGCAGCAATGGCGGCGCTGATACTTTCTGCACCGACGGCGGCGCGAAAGTGGGACTTCGGCAAGTGGACGGCCGTCGCCCTGCTCCTGCTGGCAACGGTTTCCATGAAGGGAAAGGTGTTCTGGCCTCCGGAGTCTCTGGATCAGGGAATCATTGTTTACGCGAAGATGCTGGAATCGCGTCCTGAATACACCGTCGATGAGCATTACAGCGACACGGATGTGGTTTATTTCAAGGAAGGGAACAACGCCACAATTTCCGCGCGCCGCGGCGAAGACTACATTGGCCTGAGAACAAACGGAAAGGTCGATGCGTCAAACAAGGATGATATGACGACGCAGTTGATGATCGGATTCCTGCCGTTTCTGTATCACTCCAATCCAAAGTCCGCGATGATCATCGGCTATGGATCCGGCGTGACAGTGGGTGCCGCCGCAACGTTCAAGGAATTGGAAGGCATCGATTGTCTCGAGATCGAACCCGCCGTCGTCGGCGCAGCTCCGCACTTCTCGTCAATCAACCGGAACAGCTTCGAGAATCCGAAAGTTCACATCATGTACGACGATGCGCGAAACTACATGAACGTCACACGCAAGCAGTACGACGTCATCATTTCGGAACCGTCGAACCCATGGATTGCCGGCGTGGCGAGTCTCTTTACCTCGGAGTTCTACGATCGAGCGGTTCAGGTCCTGAAGCCGGACGGAGTTTTCGCGCAGTGGGTGCAGCTCTACGAGCTCGATCCCGAAGATCTCCGGATGATACTTCACGAATTTCAGGCGAAGTTCCCGGAGGTATCGGCATGGAACTCCGGAGGCGATCTGATCCTGATCGGAACGAAGCAGCCGCAACAACTGAATATGGCCCGGTGGACCCGGTTGGCCGCAGAAGATCCTTCGGTGGTGAACAATCTGCGAAAGTATCTGCGGTCTTCCACCCCGGAAGGCTTGCTGGCCTACTATGTCACCTCTTCCGATCCTATCCGGAAATTTGCGGAAACGACGCGGCACAACAGCGATGACCATCCACTGCTGGAGTTCCATGCCCCGAGGGAGCTGTACAGAAACACGCGCGACCTGAACGTCAGCCTGCTTTATGACTCCAAGATTGGACTGATTCCGCAAGGTGCACAGATACCGGATATGCAGAAGGCCTACAGCGGAATGATTCCACCCTTGCTGCACCTGGGCCGTTCGAACCTTGCCAGTCAGGCGATGGGAATGCTTTCGGGTCTGGAGAAGCTGGAACCCGGAACAATTGAAATCGCCATGGCGAGAATCAGCCACTCCGGAGGAAATCCTCTCAATGCAGGCGCTCAATTGCAGAAGGCGCGCGACGCGATGCCTGCCAACAGTCCGCTGCTTGCAGACCGTGAGGAGCTGTGGGGAGACGTGGAGGAGACACTCGGTGATAATGCGCGTGCGATGGAGCACTACCTCGCCGCGGCAGCGGCCGATCCTCACCGTCCCGGTCCGCCAAGACGGTTGGCTGAACTCTACGGGACCAGGAAGGAGTGGAAGGACGCCGCACGCTGGATGGAGCAGTACACGAAGATCGAACCGGCAGCAACAGGACATGAGCTTGCGTTGCTCGGGGACTATTACATGGCGGGATTCGAACTCGACAAGGCGCTGGCGTCATTCCGGGCTTCTCTGGAGAAGGATCCTTATACGTTTCTGGCCCGCCTCAATCTTGCGAGGCTCTTCGAAAAGGAAAATCAGCCGGACGACGCCATCGAGCAGTATGAATACATGATGCACTATTCGTTCGACCGCGATCCGGACATCTACGTCAAGCTCGTGAACCTGTACAAGGCCAAAGGAGGCAAGGCGAAGCAGATACGCGAGGTTCTCGAAAGGGGACATCGATTGTATCCAACGGATATGCCGATATATCGTCTATATCGAGAGGCTTTTGGTATCGATTAGATGTTTCGCATCATAGCCGGCGCTATTCTCTTTGCCTGTCTTTGTCTTGCGCTTTCCATAGGTATGAAGGCGCAATCTTCCCAGGGAACGCTTCGTCTGGATGTCAACCTCGTCAATGTGTTCCTTACCGCACAGGATTCCAACGGCGAATACCTGACGCGATTGCAGCGCGAGGATTTCCGCGTCTTCGAAGACGATGTCGAGCAGAAGATCTCCATATTTGAAAAAGACGATCGAGTGCAATCGTCGATCGGACTGCTGGTGGACAACAGCGGAAGCATGGTGGACATTCTTCCGATCATGAAGACCGGGGTTCTCGATTTTGCGCAGAAGGCCAAACGCAACGACGAGTTTTTCGTGATGACTTTCGGCCTCCGCGCACAGGTGATTCAGGATGTTCGGCAGCCCGTGCAGAAACTGGAGACCGCCTTCAAAACCATTACCGCAAGCGGGACGTCGGTATTGTTCGATGCGATGATTCAGGGACTGGCCAAGGTTGACCGAAGCGTGCAGCAGAGAAAAGCTCTGATTGTGTTTTCCGACGGTAACGACAATGGAAGCCAGAGCGGATTCGGCGAAGTTTCCCTGGCGGCACAGCGCGCGAGCGTCCTTTTGTACTTCGTTCCAATTGGACCGAAACGGCTGATCGATCAGCCGACAGTCGAAGCTCTGGCGAAGCTCACCGGCGGCCGCGTTCTCTATCTGGACAAGACCGACTCGATTCGCCCCGTCATCGAAAGCATTCGTGTGGATCTCTCCAAACAATACTACCTGGGGTACTACGCCGCGCGCCGGCCAGGGTTTCATCGAATCCGAGTGGAAGTTCAAGGGCAGGACGACGTGCGCATCCGAACGAAGACGGGGTATACGGGCAGCTGATTCCGGTGAAAAGAACGGGGAATTTTGAGATCGGACGATTCCTGCAATTTAAAGCCGAAATCAGAAATCTCAAATTGGACAATCCGATGGGAAGTTTTGGTAGTGTCTCCGTTTGAAATCTAATTATGTTCCGACTCCCCTCCTGGAACAGGAGGGGACGGCGAGCCTGGCGAGCCGGGGAGGTAGACAAGTTCAAACAGAAAATTAGTTTGGGACTTGATCTACCACCCCGGCCTTCGGCCACCCCTCCTGTGCCAGGGGAATCGGCTTGCACATATTCAAATTGACCTACCAGCCAGATTTCAAACTGAGACACCACCGAAACACACCTTAGTTTGTGTCGAACGTCGGAATTCTTTACGATTTTATGAAATTGCCGTGAAGTCTCTGATTTGCCTGCCTGCAGGGCCGATAAGAAGGAAGGAAGGGGAGAAGTAAGTAGTGGGCGTCGGAAAACCTTACGGAATATCTTTCCGGGAATCTTTCTTAGCTGTCCTATATCGCTGAATCTATTCAGGTGGGCCAATGGCGCAATTCTTGCTACATGTGTGCGGCTACTTCTGTTGTGAAAGGGTTTTGGAACAAATGATGCGGACTAAAGCAAGGTCGGTTGCGGCAAGAGCGGTACGGATGACGACATTGTTATTTGGTGTCGTGCTGCTGCTGGGTGCCGTGTCGCCGGTTTCGGCGGACACCATTGGATATGCGGTGGATTCGACTGGTGCCAGCCTTGTTGGAACCCAGTCTGGTGGGACTGTCAGCTTCTACATCCCCCTGACGAAAGAAGCTTCCGGCACTTACGGCAGCGGAGGGAAGGGAACTTCGGCAGACACCTGTTCTACCCCCGCCTGCGTGGGCGGGACGTTGGACATGTATCTGCGTTTTTCGCCCGTTCAGGTCGGCGCGAGCGTTCTTACTCTGACTTTCAGCGATCTTGATCTCATCGGCGTCAATGACCCCACGTACTTTCTGGAAAAAGTTGTCATTACTCCAGGAGATGGTGTGCCAATCATTCAAGCCAGCGACAGCAGAGTATTGAGCGCCAACAGCGGTACTCAGGTATTGATGCTGCCGATGGCGGTTACTTCATCCCCATCGTTCATTGTTAAGCTTACTTTTACCAGCTCGTTTGCCAACCCACCGGGCGGAACCTACATAAACACGGTGGAAACAGTTCGTGCAACGATTCGGCCTGTGCCCGAGCCCTTGACGCTGGCAACGCTGGGACTGGGTTTGCTGGCTCTCGGAATTGTCAGCCGGCGCAAGAAGAGCCAGATCTAAGTTCGTCGTTCGACATTCAAAGTGTCCGAAAATTTCCAGCCTGGCCTGATTCTTCAGGCCAGGCTGTTTCATTTGGGGAACACCGTCTCCGCCCTGCCCGCAATCCTGTAATATTCGTGGACCATGAAATCCCTCGCCATTGAGACCGAAGGGCTGGGCCGCGTTTACAAGATCCGCGGCAACAGGAAAGAAAAGAAGCAAATCAAAGAGCGTGTCGCACTGCGCGATGTGAATCTGCAGGTGGGGCGCGGAGAATTGTTTGGTCTGCTCGGACCCAATGGTGCAGGAAAGACTTCGCTGATCAAGATTCTGGTAACGCTTCTCGCGCCCACCACGGGACGAGCCATGGTTGCCGGCTACGACGTCGCCAGGGAGCCCAGGGCCGTGAGGCCGCTCATCAACATGGTGAGTGGTGGAGAGTCCTCCGGCTACGGACTGCTGACCGTGCGCGAGAATCTGTGGCTGTTCGGGCAGTTCTATGGCCTCGACAACAAGACGACGCGAAGCCGAACCGATGAACTGCTGGAAATCGTCGGACTAAAGGATCGCGCCAATACGAAGACGTCCGACCTGTCGACCGGTTTGCGGCAGAAGATGAACATCGTCAGGGGCTTTCTCACGGACCCTCAGGTGATCTTCCTCGATGAACCGACACTTGGCCTGGATGTCAGCGCCAGCCGTGACGTGCGCAACTTCATCCGAAACTGGATCGCCGCGAAGCCGGATCGAACCATGCTGCTGACGACGCACTACATGGCAGAAGCCGATGACCTGTGCGATCGCGTCGCAATCATCAACGGCGGCCGTGTACTTGAATGTGATTCTCCGGGAAATCTCAAGCGGCGGCTTCGAAGTGAAGCCATATTCCATCTCGAAGTCAGCCCGCTGAATGGGGAACTGGCAAGTTATCGGAATCTTCCCGGAGTACGCCAGGTGGTTCACACTCCAGGCGACGGCATGTCGGAGCTCGAAGTCATCCTCGAGTCGGACGAAGCCATCAGCGGCATCATCTCTATGCTCACCTCTCACCAGGCCCGTGTGATCAACCTTCAAAAGCGCGAGCCCACCCTCGAGGATGTCTTTATCGACCTTGTGGGCATGAGCCTTGCTGAGGCAGAGAAAAATGGATAGGGGCTGGCGTTTGTTTGTTCGCACCATTGTCGCGCGCGCCTACCCGCGAGTGATCGGACAGCAGCGTCAGAAGTCGTGGATCTTCTTCGAAACGTTCCTGCCTTTTCTTGCGGTGACCGGATACGTGTATGTCTATCGCGCCATGGAGGCATCGCAGGACTTCATCGGCTTTGCGGTGATGGGTGGCGCCATGACCGCGTTCTGGATGAACGTCATCTGGAGCATGAGCGCGCAGATGTACTGGGAGAAAGACAACGGCAATCTTGCCCTGTACATCATGGCGCCCAATTCCATGATGGCCATCCTGCTCGGAATGGCGCTGGGCGGCATGGTGGCCACGGCGCTTCGAGCGGCGGTGATTCTCATTTTTGGAATCTGGGTGTTTCACGTTCAGTTTGCGGTGTCGAGTTTTGCTCAGCTCTTTGCGGTATTCCTGCTGACCATGTCGGCGCTGTATGGAATGGGGATGCTGTTTGCGTCGCTTTTCCTGCTTTATGGACGAAATGTCTGGCAGATCAACGCCATGATGCAGGAGCCCATTTACCTGGTGTCGGGCTTTTACTTTCCTGTGAAGAACTTCGGCATGGCCGTCTCACTGGCGGCTTCCATCATCCCGATGACCCTGGGAATGGATGCGATGCGGCAACTGATGTTCTCCAGCGGGCCGGCCATCGGATTCCTTCCAGTTCGGACGGAGATTATCGCACTCGCGTCGCTTTCGGTGGTGTTCGTGACTGCCGCGAAATACTGGCTCGATAAGGTGGAGCGCCTGGCCATTCTTGAAGGCTCGCTCACGGACAGGCGGAAATAATGTTCAAAACCTTTCGCCGAACCTTCATTCCTGCGGCCTGGCTGGGCTGGCAGGTGGAGTCCAACTGGACGCATCCTATCGTCTTTTTACTGTTCTCCGCATTAAAGCCGATCTCCGGTGTGATGATTCTCGTATTTATGTTTCGTGCCGTCTCGCACGTCAGCACATCATCGCCACTCTATGCGTATATCTACGTCGGCAACGCGTTTTACATCTATGTCGGGGCGATCGTGGCCGGAGCATCGTATTCGATTCTGGACGATCGAGAGCGATATCGATCGTTGAAGTACCTCTACATTGCGCCCGTCAGTGTTCCGGTTTACATGTTCGGGCGCGCCGTTGCCCGCTTTGCCACGGCGACACTCGCCGTGGCCATTACACTTGCAGCTGGTGGACTGATCTTCAAGGTTCCGATTCGTCTCCTGAAGGTGGATTGGCTCATGCTTCTCTCGGCGCTGCTTCTGGGCGCGCTGTGTCTGGCAGCAATCGGAATCATGCTCGGATCGTGGACCCTCACCCTCCGAAGCGAGCCGCATTTTCTGGGAGAAGCGGTGGCGGCCTCGATGTACCTGTTCAGCGGCGCCGTGTTCCCGATCACGCTCTTGCCAGGACCGCTTCAACCTATCGGCTACCTCATTCCGGTGACGTACTGGCTGGAGCTGGTGCGCCGGGCGTTGCTGGGTTCGAATCTGCCGGACTTTCCTCCTCTCGCTTCGTATTCGAATGGGGAACTGTTCGGGATCCTCGCGGCCCTGACAGTGGTTTTTGGAGTGGTCGCGGCAATCGCTTTTCGAATCTTCGACGGGATGGCGCGCGAGCGGGGATTGATCGATGCGCAGAGTAACTTCTAGTCCTATAATGGCGGCTATGAAAGTCCTGACCTGCTCACTATTTCTGCTAATTGTCGTACTGTCCGGTTGTGCTTCCGGAAAGCCTTCAACGGAAGTGGATCCCCTCACCGGAAGGTGGGAAGGTGAATGGGGACCGAGTCCCGACCGTCAGACCAATGTCGTGCTTGAACTCAAATGGGACGGCACGACGCTGACCGGTACCGTAAACCCCGGCAACCGAGGCATGGAACTCGGAAAGACGTCCTTCAATCCCAGTACCAATGCCATATCCATGGAACTGGATGCCCACGATGTCAGCGGTGAGATGGACCACTACTCCATCCAGGGGAAGGTTGATGGGAAGAACATGGCCGGAACCTGGACGCGGAACAAGGGGACGGGGACATTCAAAATTTCGAGGCAATAAACTCGTATTTACAGGGCCGGTTCAGTTCCCAGGCACCGCGACATCGCCAAAAACCAGAGTGACAGTACTTCCGAACTTCCGATAGTTGAAATACCGGACCTCAGTTTCCTCTGCACCCTTGCTGGTCAACATGCGCTGATTCATTCGAAGACTCCACACGGCGGGCAGGTAACGGTTGTCGATGGCCTTTGTCAGTTCCATGGAAAAGTGAGATCCCTTGTAGAGCTTGCCGACGAGATTCCCAATGTCTTCCTTCAACTCGAAATCCATTCTCGATATCTCCTTAGTCTGAAGGTCGAACCACAGGTCGCCTTCAATCTTTTCGAAGATTTCAGCGTCCTTGACGCCGCGATGCTTGTAGTTTCCGGTTGGAGTGAAGTGGATGTGATCTTGTTCCCGGAGCTCGAAGCGAAAAGCGCGCAGAAATTCATCCCACATTGCAACTCGCTGCTGCCGGCGTTTTTCACGGGCCTGGCTTAACTTTGCCGGATCTTTTTCCGGAGGCACTTCAAACTCATCATTAGGTCCGCATGACAGTCCGTCCTGCGAGATGCATCGGGTGACCCAGCCCCAGCCTCCTTCGGTGGGCGTGTGATCGAGGTGAAGGCTTCTGGCGTGCTTGTAGCGACCGTCTTTGAGCTTCGGTGGAAATTCTTCTTTACCTTTTGAGTTCAGGTTGCGCTTCCTGAGTTCGTACTCGTATGCGTATGGAACATCGCGAATGCCCTCCGGCCATGGAGTCCAAAACCATGGCAGATGTTTCTCGACTTCCGCAATGGCCCGCATGACGTCGGCAGGGGTTTGAGCCATTAAATGCAATGGGCGGAGTGCCGGAAGCAACAGAAGCACGCTCGCTGCGATGATCCTGGGACTTAAAGTCAATGACGACCCTCCTTCGATTGTATCGGACGAGAAAGGGAGACGACCGTCTCATTTATCGATTCTGCGAAGGATCATAGCAAAGTCCGGTTCAGGCCGCTCCCGCATGGCATGACAAGGTTTTCATCTGGATTTACTTCATAATCATCCCCGGATACGGGAATATTTCGATTATCATGTGTGCCCTTGGCTCGGGGGGTTGAGCTCGTTTAGAGGAGGACGGATGGCAATTTTGGAGTGGATGGAGCAGACCAGGCTTTCGATATTTATAAACGAGTCCAGTTCACTTTTCGGATTCGCAGGATTTCTCTGCGTTCATACGCTGGGTTTGTCTCTTCTTGCAGGGGTAAACGCGGTGGTTTCCATTCGGATGCTCGGAGTGGCGTCGACGATTCCACTTCAGCCGCTGAAGCGCCTGTTCCCATACATGTGGGTTGGTTTTGTCCTGACGCTGCTTTCCGGCGCCGGATTGGCCATGGCGAGAGCGACCGTGCTGTTAACGAATCCGATTCTGATCATCAAATTGGTTCTGGTCGTCGTCGGCATGGGCATCATGTGGAATATTCAGAAGAAAGTGTTCAACAACCCCGCTGGATTTGATGAAAAGAAGCCGGGAAACGCGCGATTTCTCGCCGGAGCGGAGATTCTGATCTGGTTTATGGTTTTGACGCTGGGGCGATTGATCGCCTATAGACTGGCGATCTTCGAGTAGAGCTAGCGGTCTCGGCGTCGCGTCCCCTTGTCGACGTAATAGGTGACGGCCGCGATGAGTATCGCGGAGATCGCCGATACTAAAAAGACCATCACGATAATGTCCCAACCTGCCGCTGTAGGAATCATATAAACCTCGTCTCTCCGTTAGTGGGATATAAAGGGCAGGATACGCCCGAAGTACATCACCCCGAGCAACAGACACATCGTCGTTACCGCCACAATCTTGGACGATAGTGGCGCGTCCTGTTCCCCCCGCAGCGCCCACGGCTTATCAAACAGCGTGAAGTACACCACGCCGATACCGCACAGCAGCAAACAGGCGATCTTTGCAGCGAACGCGGGATTCTGAAAATATAAAGGCGGGTTCGACATGAAGAACACCATGCCGCTGACGACATTGAGTGCGAATCCTAGAATTCCCAGCGGCAGCAGCCGGTGCACCGCGGTAAAGGGAATGCCTTTTATGATGCCCAGCATGCGCAGGTGCACCAGCAGCGCCACGCCAAACAGCAGCGCCATCCCGATGAAATGAATCGTCTCCATTGCCGGCCAGACCCAGGAGTGGTCGTTGGTAAAATTCGCCATGTCTTCCTGAAATCCGAGAGGAGGGAGCGCTGCCTGTCCGGCAACACGAATTTCTGCATGGTTGATGTCGCCACCCATATTTGCCGTTCGGAGTATGGCGGCCGTTGTCATCAGGGAAAAGATAAGCACGGCGGCGGTATTCCCAAAACCCGGACGTGAAAATCGTCGAAACTGCCAGAGACCAAACCAGGCAAAGGTTCCGGTAATGCACATGAGGGTCAGAGTCCAAATCGCTGCGTTCTCATGAGCCTGGATGAGGCCCTTGGTCACATCGGACTGGTTCTTCAGAATGGCCTGGGACGCATTGCCCGTCATGAAAGTCGGCAGGGCCATCAGCGAAATGAACACCAGTAGCTGAAAAGTGGCCTTTTTCAGGACGTCGTTCCTTTTGAGGATGGCGAAAACGAGCAGGCATACCGCAACAACGCTTCCCAGCGACGGGACATGATTTATAACGACGTGGACATGTGCAAGGTTCATCTGACGGACTCCTCGATACTGCAACTCCAAAAAACCGCCAAAGCATCTAACTACAACTGGCGCACGTCGTCAATCGTAGTTCCAGCACGGCAGTAATGACGATCGAATGGTGGGTTGAAAGAGGGAAGGGTTGATCGCGACGCAGAGGTTATGACGGGAATATGAAATTGCGAGCGAAAACTTTTGGACCCGACTCAAAGCCTATTTCCGAAATCAGCAGTCAGCAATCGCCGATCGCCGATTTGGAACATCCTTTTGCATTGATCGCTATCAATGACGCTGCGGTCAGGGCCCTGCATACTCAGGCAGCCCGAGTGATCCTGGCTATTGCTAGTGCTGAATGCAAAAGGATGTTCCAAATCGGCGATCGGCGATTGCTGACTGCTGATTGTGCGCCGGGAGGCCGTTAGAGAGTAGGGGATGAAAGAGCCCTACAGATAAGGAGTAGCGAACCAATCTGGCCGCGAGTCTTGCGGTGCGAATCGTGAGGTTCGTATTGAAGCGTAG
>Ga0184628_10000213_pt1 | contig 34629 bp, 31 predicted proteins | sample PLM4_5_b1_FD_133149 | JGI IMG/M metagenome (GOLD analysis project Ga0184628, IMG submission 133149) | Groundwater sediment microbial communities from an aquifer in East River, Colorado, USA - PLM4_5_b1 | ecosystem: Environmental > Terrestrial > Soil > Riparian zone | place: USA: East River...
TACGGTGGATGAACATTCCCTGATCGCCATTCGTCAGATTGAAAAGCTTCCCGCCAGACACCGGTTTTCGGTGGTCCTCAATGAACTGGAATACCCGGAGCTGTTGTTGTTTTCGCTGCTTTTCCACGATATCGGGAAGGCTCACCGCCACGATCCGAGCAACCATGTGCGGCCCAGCGCGGCGGCTGCGAAAATCATCATGGAAAAGATGGAGCTCGCAAAGGACAAGTCCGACAAGGTCTTTGCCGCGATCAAGAATCATCTCGAAATGTCGAAGATCATCCTGAAACGCGATTTCAGCGATGAATCCGTCATTATTCAATTTGCGGACCTGGTCGGCAGCGTCGACGACCTTCGAATGCTTTGTCTTCTGACCTACGCCGATATCAAGGCTGTGAACAACGAAGTCATGACGCCGTGGAAGGAAGACCTGCTGTGGCAGTTGTACGTGGAAACCTACAACCGCCTGATGCTCGGTCTGGCCGACGACCGGTACGATCAGCAGCCGTCGCTGGAGGCCGATATCGAATCGGTCGTCAAGGAACTCCCGAAAAAGACCAACGCGCAGGACGTTCGACAATTTCTGGACGGCGTTCCACGCCAGTATCTGAAAAACACTCCCAAGAGCCAGATCGCCGAACATTTCCTGTTGTCCAGGAAACTGGCAACCGTTCCCATGGTTGCGCATCTGGCGCGCCGCGAAGGTCAGGTCTATGAAGTTCTGGTAATGACGGCCGACCGGCCGTATCTGTTTTCGAAAATTACCGGTGTGCTTTCGTACTTCAGTATGAACATACTTCGTGGACAGGCATTCGCCAATCGGGCGGGCACGATTTCAGACGTCATTTCTTTTGAGGATGTGGATAACTATTTTGAAAAGAATCCCACTGAAGTCGACCGATTCCACAAAGTGCTCAACGATGTGATCGCCGGCACTGTCGGACTGGATCAGCTTCTGAAGGGCAAGATGACCAGCGTGTTGTTCCGTCAGAAGAAGGGTGTCGTTCAACCCACCGTTCATTTCGATAATGAGTTCTCTGCGCGATGCACGATTCTGGAGATTCTCACACAGGACGCCTTCGGACTTCTGTACCGAATCGGTAGCATCATTTCGTCGCATGATTGCAATATCGAGGTTGCGCTGATTACGACGGAAGGGCAGAGGGCAATCGACGTTTTCTACATTACTCAACGCGGAAGCAAAATCACATCGGACGTGGAAGCGAAGCTCGAGCAGGATCTGATGAAGGTTCTGACGGAATAGGTGTCAGGCGAATTGGAAAGAGGGGTCTGACGGGTCTGCCCCCTTTTTCCAATTCGCCTGACACCTTGTTTCTACATGGAATCCCGTTCGCCGGTGCGGATGTTGTAGCCGTGTTCGATCGGGAGAATGAAAATTCGTCCGTCGCCGATCTCTCCGGTTCGTGCGGTGGTGATGATGGTCTTCAGAGTCTCTTCAACGCGATCGTCCGGCAGCACCAGCTCGATCATGATTTTGGGCAGCAGCGTGACGCTGTATTCCGTGCCTCGATAAACCGCCTTGTGACCCTTCTGGCGTCCATGTCCACGCACTTCGGTTACAGTCATTCCAGTGACGCCCAGCGCCGTCAATGCGTCCTTCACTTCTTCCAGTTTGTTCGGCCGGATAATTGCCTTCAAAAGTTTCATGTCGTAATCCCAAGGGTTGAAATTGAGAATCGGAAAGTTCGAACCACCATGGCCCTAACGACCGGCTTCTCACGTTGACTGTTAAACGTTACAAAAACGTGTCCAAATTCAAACGTTGAATTGGCTTGATGTCAGGCTGTGAGCCGATCGCCATTGATCGCGGAAAAAACTTGCGTAATAGTGCCATCATTTGAAATTGAAATCATTAAAATCTTGCTCTTACCCAACTATTTGGCTCGGCTGCGTACCTTCTTCGTCAACTTTTCGATCTGATCCAGGTCGTTCAATACGCGAAGAGATAGAACGTACTGTCCACCGGCGTCGATCTCCTTGCTCATTCTGGAGCTGATTGCCGCAAGTTCGGTTGCCGCCTGTTGAAGCTCTTTGAAATTCTTCTCATCCATTTTCTTTTGTGCGCGGATTCGCAATTCTTCGGCGGGGTCGGCCAGCGGGTCGTGTTCGATGGCGTCCTTCTTCTTGTCGACAGAATCCCCCTTGTTTTCGCCCTTGTCATCGACGGACGCCTGGTCGTTGCAAGGAGCGGATTGGCCGGTGGGAGACTGCCGTGCCATTATGTGAACGCCGGCAAGTAACAAGAGTATGGTTGGAATCAAGAATCTGTTTTTCATAGCAACCTCGGATTCCCTTATTCTATGCCGAAGTGCGGAAATCTCCGTGTTAGACTTCCTCGTTCGGATTCGCCGCCTCGGGACAGCCATCAGGCATTTCCGCCAGAATCTCTATGCTAATTAGTTTCCACACATTATCGACACTGTCACTCTGGCTGAAGGACACGCTTTCGGCTTATGGCGGGCCGGGACTCATGGTTCTGGCGGTTCTGGATTCTTCGTTTCTCTCCATGTCCGGCATCAATGATTTTCTGTTGATTACATTTTCCGTCGCGCGGCCCGGCACCATGTATCAGTTTGCCGCATTTACGGCGCTCGGCTCGGTGATCGGCTGTTCGATGCTTTATGCCGTCGGACGCAAAGGTGGAGAAGCGTTTCTGAAAAAGCGATTTGCCGATGAACGCATGGCAAAGATTCAGGCCTGGTACAAGAAGTATGGCGTCCTTGCGGTCATTGTTCCGGCTGTTCTTCCACCTCCGACGCCATTGAAGTTGTTTGTGCTTTCGGCGGGTGCCTTTGGCATTTCGTGGCCGAAATTTCTCACGGGCATTGCCATCGGCCGCGCGCTTCGTTACTTCGCGCTGGGATTTCTCGCGGTGACCTACGGTCCGGCAGCTATCGACTTCGCAAAAAACAATTTTGGCGCCATCGGCGTTGCAACGGCGGTTCTCATTCTTGCGGGCACACTGGTGTACATGCTGGTTCGCCGCAGGACAAGGAGCCTTGCCGCATGAAGCTTCGATTTGCCATTCCAGTTATGTCGCTGGCGATTGCTCTTCTGTCAGGCTGCATCAGCCGCAATGATCAAGTTCCTAAGGATCAGGTGCTCCTTGCTGCAAACAACATGACCAAATCGGAGTTACTGCAAAGTCTTAAAGATCGAAGCCTTAAGGTCACGACACTGTTCGTGACCAAGTCTTCCATGAAGGCTTCGCGAATGCGGTCCAATGACGAGATCACGAATTATCATGATGTGAATGCCAAAATCGCGGTGGATCGTCCGGCACGGATTCGTCTGCAAATCGAAAAGTTGATTACGCTGGCCGAAATGGTTTCCGATGACAAGACTTACAAGGTTTCGATTCCCAAAGAAGGAAAGTTTGGAGTCGGTTCCGTTACTGCTCCAGTCCAGGGTGCTGAGTTCCCATACAACCTGAGGCCAAGCCACATTCTGGATGCATTGTTTGTCGACGGTGAGCAGTTCATGGGCAAGCCCGGAATTGACGCCATCATCCGGGAGGACGCCCTGTCGTTTCCGGACGGCCTGCACAGCTATTACGTTGTCTTATTCGCAAAGACCGGAGGCGTGCCGCTGGAGGAGCTCTGGTTCGATCGAACAGTGGGAGTTATGGAAGTTGTTCGAAAGAAGAGTTACCTGGCCGACGGGAAAATTGAGGCGGATATCCGTTATTCGGATTACGCGGTTTTTAACAGCATTCCTTTTCCGAAATCCATTGTGATCAGCCGTCCTATCGAAAACTACAAACTGGATATGACGTTTGAAAGGCTGGAATTGAACACTGCGGTGGAGCCATCGATGTTCGTTTTAAATCGGCCAGACGGTGTCGTCGACGTGGACCTGAATACCGGCAAGGACATTAAACCCAAATGAAATGGCAAATTATCTTTTCGGGATTGAGAGCGCGGCCTGTGCGAACTGGCGTGACCATCATGGCCGTTTCGCTCCAGGTCGCCCTGATTCTAGTTATCGTCGGTCTGACGACAGGTACTGCTAACGAAATCGGGAAACGCATTGCCGGTGTGGGCGCGGACATCATGTTTCAGCCGCCCGGTGCCGACGTATTGCTTGCCGCTAACGGTGCGACACTGAAGGAAAGCTACGGGCCGCAGCTCGCAGCAAAGGAAGGCATTCAGACTGTCGCTCCGGTCCATGTAAAAATCAGCACCGCACCGCTGGTGAACATTTTCGGCATCGATCCCATGAGTTTTGATGCGGTCAGTGGAGGTTTTGTTTATCTGGATGGGAAGGTTTTTTCCGATCCGGACGAAATCGTCATTGATGACATTTTTGCAAGGGACAAGAACTTGAAGGTGGGCGATACCATCGAACTGCTCAAGCATACGTTCAAGGTGTCCGGTATCGTTCAGAACGGAAAAGGTTCCCGCGTTTTCATGGGCCTCAAGGCGGCACAGGATTTGAACGATACTCCAGGAAGGGTGACTGTTTTTTTTATCAAGTTGAAGGATTCCAGCAACATCGACGGATCGATTGAGAAATTGAAGGAGTCTTTTCCCGGCTACGAACTCCGCAACGTTCCCGAATATGAGAAATTGATGAACGGAACCGCCATTCCGGGTTTTGATGCGTTCAATGCCGTCGTCGTTTTCGTCGCGCTGTGTATCGGTATCCTCGTGATCTTCCTGTCCATGTACACGACCATCATGGAACGGACCCGTGAGATCGGAATACTGCGTTCTCTCGGCGCGTCAAAAATGTTTATTGTGACCCTGATCATGAAGGAATCCATTCTGTTGTGCGTCATCGGGGTCATACTCGGAACTGCAGGCAGCTACTTCATTGTGAACGGTGCCAAGTCCCTGTATCCAACGCTCGCATTTCTCATCGGTTATAAATGGATGGTCAATGCGGCGATTTCCGCTATGGTGAGTGGTGTTGTCGGATCGCTGCATCCAGCTCTGAAGGCGGCCAGCCAGGATCCCGTTGAAGCGTTTGCCTACGAATAGGAACTCCATGCTGCTTGAAACAGTCGATCTGAAAAAAACTTACAGAACGGGCAAGGTCGATGTGGAAGCGCTTCGAGGCGTGGATATTCGTATCCGTGCCGGTGAACTCGTCGCCATCATGGGGCCCTCCGGGTGTGGGAAGTCCACACTGATGCACCTGCTCGGCGCCATGGTGCGCGCGACAAGCGGGCAGGTGCTGGTCGATGGCAAAGACATCGCCCGCATGAATGACTCGGAGCGGACTTCGGTTCGCCGGACGAAAATCGGTTTTGTCTTTCAAAAGCTGAACCTGCTGCCGACGCTCACCGCCAGGGCAAACATTGAAATTGCGAGAACCATTCAGGGCAGCGAGGGAGATGCGACGACGGATACCTACCTGGCGGAAATTCTCAAACTGCTGAAGATCGATGAAAAGCTGGATCGTAAACCTTCGGAGCTCTCCGGTGGAGAACAGCAGCGATTCGCCATTGCGCGCGCTGTGAGCCACCGTCCTGCCATTGTCCTTGCGGATGAACCCACAGGCGCGCTGGATTCGAAGAATTCCGAAGCCGTCCTTCAGATGTTTCGGGAGTTGAATCGCAAGTTTCAGCAGACTATCCTCCTGGTGACTCACAACCCGGAGCTGGCCGCATATGCAGACCGTTTGATTGAAATGCGCGATGGTCTGATCGTACACGACAGTGGCTCGATTACATCGGCTGCCGCCAGTAGCTGAAAACAACTATGAAACGATTCCTGCTTTGGTCCTTCGATAGGGGTTCAATTCAGTACGACGTCATCTGCGGTCTCATCCTTGCCTTCATCTTCCTGACACCAGGTCACGCATTTAACGATCGTCCGGCTTACATGCGAGTGTCGGCCAGCGATCCGGCTGTGAAAAAAACAATTGTGAACGGAAGTGAAGTATTCACCGTCAAACTCGATAGTGCGGTGCTTTGGGATAATGAAGAGCACCGGAACATAGCGGTCGAGAAGTTGAATAACTTTCTAAAAGTACCTGTGATTCCCGTGGAGAAGAAGCCTATCTATACGACGACCGGAATGACGATCGCCTACGCAATCTGGATTGAGCCATTGGAGGGGAATTGAAAACTATCACAAGTCTGGTGGCTTTAGGTCTCTGGCTGGTTCTGCTTCAACCCTTATTGGCCTTGTCGGCTCAGACGCTGACGGTGGATCAGGTGCTGAAGAACATGGAAGACGCCAATGCGAAGTATCCGTCGTTGCAGGGCAAGATTTTCAAGACCAAACACGACGGCGTTTTTGCCGGCGAAGATGATATTTCCTCCGGGAAATTCTGGATTCTGCATACGGGGAACTCGCCGCGGCAAATCAAGATCGACTTGGACAAACCCGCAAAAGAGTTCTTTCTCATCGAGAAAGGCTCGTTCAAGCACTATCGCCCGGCTGCGAGGGATGCGGAAATCAAAAACAACCTGACAAAGGATACGCAGGCGGAATTCGAATGCGTCTTTCTTGGTCTCTGCCAGTCCAGCGCGGTCATCAAGCAGTACTACAATGTGAGTCTGGTAGGTCAGGAAACGATCACTGGAATCAAGACAACATTGCTGGAATTAAAGCCGAAGGATAAAAATCATCCCAAGGGCATTGGCTCAATCCGGTTGTGGCTGGATTCTGCGAAGTGGATACCTGTTCAAACCCGTGTCATCGAATCGAACGGCACTTACATTAATGCCTTGTATTCAAACATTTCGACCGCAAAGTTCTCTACTTCCGTGTTCAAGCTGGACATTCCGGTCAAGGAAACGAATATCACAGACCTGAAGGATCTGAAGTAGCCCTACTACTGCTTCTCGATCGCTTTGCCTTCCTGCCACGTGTAGAAAATCCGCTGCGCCACGGCCCAGTTTGAAAGAACCGCAAGTACCCACAGGACCGCGGCCATCCGGTTCGCCAGGGATCCGATAATCAGCAGGACAATCCGTTCCGGTCGTTCCAGGAACCCCACCTTGCAGGCGGGTATCAGTGATTCGGCGCGTGCGCGTGTATAGCTCGTCATGATGGAGCCGATGAGGGCAAAGACGGCAAGGCCCATGTAAAAGATGCTGTCGTTCTTGGCATACAGTACGACGAGTCCCAGCAGCAGGACCATGTCCGAATATCGGTCGATGACGGAATCGAAGAACGCGCCAAACTTCGTGACTCTCCCGGTTCGACGGGCCACCTCTCCGTCGACCATGTCGAATATGCCGGCGAACACCACAACCAGTCCGGCCCAGAACAGCAGGTTTTTCGCGAAGAGAACAGCGGCGAAGATATTGATCACGAAGCCGATCAGCGTCAGGATGTTCGGATGAACCATGTGGTCGGACAGCCATCCGACAATCAGGTTCAGCACCCATTTGCCGGCGGCTCCGATCCGGCCGCTGATGGAGTTGTCGGGCATCTTTAGCGTTTCAGCTTTGTTGATCATGCATTGTCGTGAAACTTAGCACTTCGAAAACCCGCGTTCCTGCAGGGATCTTAACTTCCACCGTATCGCCTTCGCGCTTATTCAGCAGGCTGCGTCCGATGGGAGACGTCGTGGAAATCAACCCCCTGGTGACGTCCGCATCTTCGCTTGTGACGAGCTTGTATGTGACCTTTTCATTCTTGTCGACATCCAGCAGTTCCACGTTCGATCCCAGAGAGATCCGGTCGCGGGGAATCTTGTCGAAGTTCACCATGGCGAGGTCCGCCGCGCGCTGCTTGAGCTGGCTGAGGCGTACTCTCACAAAGTCCTGACGTTCTCTTGCGGCGGAATAGTCCGCGTTTTCGCTGAGATCTCCCAATGCGGCTGCCGTCTTCAGGGCCCGTGGCAGCTCTTCGCGAAGCTCCTTTTCCAGGGACTGGATTTCCTCTTCCAGTTTTTTTCTCGGGTCTGTGCTCATGAATCGGTCCTTTAGAACAGTCGGAAGTTAATCGTTAGATACTTCTTGGGATTCTGCCTGAAATCGTACATCAGTTTCTGCAGCTCCGACGATGTTTGGGTGAAGCTGTTATATAGCGTTGCATCCTTCATCATCTTTCCGATAGTTCCTTCTCCGTTTTCCACCGATGCGAGCAGCGTATTGGTCTTATTCAATGTGAGATTGAGGTTGTTGTAAAGCGTATCCTCTTTGGAGAGTTTGCCCAGCGTTCCTTCGCCTCGCTCAATCCTGTCCGCGATCGTCCCGAATTTCGTGAGGAGCTGATCCGTTTTGTTGTATATCGCCGGGTCGTTCAAAAACTTCGGGATCGTACCGTCGCCCCGATTGATCTTATCGACGATGAGATCGAACTTGTTCATGGTGCTGTCGAGCCGGTCAATCGAGGTTTTCACCGTACGATACAGCTCGTCGTCGGACATCAGCCGGCCGATGGTGCCATTCCCCGTACGTGCATCCCTCACGAGAATAGTTGCTTCCGCCGCTGTGGCGTCGAGCTTGTCGTAGATGGAGGTGTCGTTGAGTATTTTCCCCAGCGTTCCCTTGCCCTGATTGATTTTCTGGAGCAGATCCGTCATCTGGTTTGTCATGACTCCCAGGTTCGCGACGACGTCATTGGTTCCCGTGATGATCTTCTTGATATCGCCGGCATCGGTACCCTGAATCGTGCCGCCGTCTTCAAGCGTGGGTTTGTCCGGCGATCCCCGTTTGAGTTCCACCTGCTGGTCGCCCAGAACGCCGACGGTCCCGATCGTCGCCATCGAATCCGTGCGAATCAGCTCGCGGTACTTCTTGTTCAGATCCAGCGTCACCTGAACGGAGCGTTCCGGCGGCGCCTGGCTCTCAAGCGTGATTTTCGATACATTGCCGATTGCAAAGCCATCGAGCAGGACGACAGCCCCCGCATGCAGTCCGTTTGCCGAATTGAAGAAAACGTTGATCTTGTATTTTGGCGTGAAAAAACCGGAATCGCCGCCGATGTAAAATATCGCCACTGCCAGCAATACAAAACTGGTGACCACCAGGATGCCGACACGCAATTCCTTCCATGCAAGATTTTGACCTTTAGCCATAACTGTTCTCCTTTCGTTTACGACCGTTCAAGCAAGAAACCGCTTGATGTATTCGTCATCGGACCTGCGAATCAATTCATCGGGACCTTCAAAGATGACCTTGCCGTCACGAAGCATCAGAATCCGCGTGTTGGCAATGCACAGGGTCTGACCTTCCTGGTGAAATTCAACCGAACCGTCGTCGCCGTCAGCGTACTGAGACGCCAGAGTAAATGCATCGCGCATCCGGTGTGTCACAAACACTCCGGTCACTCCCTTCAAATCGCGCAGCATGATTATCAATTGGTTGATCTTTCGCGAAGTAATCGGATCCAGTCCCGCAGTCGGTTCGTCATAGAACATGATGTCGGGCCGACCGGCGAGTGCGCGGGCTATGGCGACCCGGCGCTTCATGCCACCGGAAAGTTCGGAAGGGAACTTGTCGATCGCATCTTCCAGTCCGACAAACCCGAGGTTCTGGCGGACGCGCGCTTCCACCTCGTTTTCGCGTGTTCCCATTTCGTTCAGCTGGTACGCGACATTGTCCCGAACCGTCATCGAATCGAAGAGTGCCGACTCCTGAAATATCATTCCGATTTTCATGCGAACACTCGCCATATCCCGCTCGCGAAGTTTGGTGATGTCCTGGCCTTCAATCAGAATCTGGCCTTCGTCCGGTCTTTCCAATCCCATGGCGAGCTTGAGCAGGGTCGACTTTCCAGAACCGCTGGCGCCGATAATGATCTTGGTTTCGCCTCGCCGAACCTGAAATGAAACGCCATTCAGTACAGTGTTTTCGCCGTAGGTTTTGACGACGTCCTTCATCTCCAGAACCGCTTCAATCATATCGGTGGCCATATGACCCGTGTCAGGATCAAATTGAAGAAGAGAATCAGAATCGACGCGGCGACCACCGATTGAGTCGTGGACTGACCGACACCCTGCGTTCCTCCGTGGGTTCGCAGTCCGCAGTGGCATCCCACAATCGCAACACATGCGCCGAACACCAGTGGTTTCAGGAGTCCTCCAAGCAGGTCGGTATAGGTCAGCCCGTCCCAGGCGGAACTGAGATAGACGGTGCCGTTGATTCCCAGAACGTAGACTGCAACGAAGAGCCCTCCCATCAATCCGATGGCGTTGGCGACGACGGTCAAAAGAGGCAACATCGTGGTTGTCGCAACAATCCTGGGAACCACGAGTTTCTTGACAGGATCGGTGCCCAGGGCACGCATGGCATTGATCTGTTCGGTGACAACCATGGAACCGAGCTCCGACGCGATCCCCGATCCAACCCGTCCAGCCAGCATCAATGCCGCCAGCACGGGCCCCAGTTCGCGGACCATGGAAACGGCGACAAGTCGGCCCGTGAGCCCCTTGGCTCCAAACGCCGCAAGCGAGGAAGCGCTTTGCAGAGTCAGAACGGACCCGGTAAAAAATCCAGTGAGCATGACGACGACGACCGAGCCCACGCCGATCTTGTCCATCTGCTCCAAAATGTCCCGGAAATAGAACGGCCGTCTGAAGAAGCCCAATGATGCCCGCGCGGTGAGAAGGGAAAGGTCCTGGACCTCCTTGACAGCGGCTTTCGGGGTGAACGGCATTGACCCCCATCCTAACGGAAACAATCTTTTAGGGTCAAGCAGTTACGGGCAGGTATACTACCTTTCATGTTGAGTTACCGTACCGCCGGAGAGTCCCACGGACCGGCACTTATTGCGCTGGTCGAGGGTTTGCCCTCCAATATTCGTCTGGATTTCGAATTTATAAACAACGAGCTGAAGCGGCGGCAGGGCGGATATGGCCGTGGTGGCCGTATGAAGATTGAAAAGGACCAGGTTCGATTTCTGTCTGGAGTACGGCACGGAAAGACGCTGGGCAGTCCCGTCGCCATGATGATTGAAAACCGTGATTGGCCAAATTGGGAGGAAACCATGTCCGCTCAGCCGGTTTCCGCCGAAGCCGCCGCCAAACGACGGGTAACCCGTCCGCGTCCGGGCCATACCGACCTCTCAGGATCCCTTAAATTCAACCAAACCGACGCCCGCAATATTCTGGAGCGGTCCAGTGCCCGCGAAACGACCGCTCGAGTTGCAGCCGGAGCTCTGGCAAAAGTATTTCTCCTGAACTTCGGTATCGAGATTCTGAGTCATACCACCGCGATCGGAACTGCCACCGTACCGAAGGGTTTTATGGCGTCCTGGGACCAGCTGGAGGCATTGCGCAATGACGACGTCGTTCGTTGTGCGTTGCCCGAAATCGGGAATCAAATGGTTTCTGAAATCGAAAAGGCTCAAAAGGACGGGGACACCATTGGCGGAACCTTTGAAGTGATTGCGCGCGGCGTTCCCACCGGGCTGGGATCGCATACGGCATGGGACACCAGACTTGATGGCCAGCTCGCCCAGGCCATCATGTCAATCAATGCCGTCAAGGCTGTAGAGTTTGGCGATGGCGTCGCGGTGGCATACAGCAGGGGATCGGATGCGCACGACGAAATTGCCTGGGACGCGGCCAATAAGCGGTTTCATCGGCTGTCCAATCGAGCTGGTGGATTTGAGGGTGGAATTACCAATGCAGAGGACGTTCGAGTGGTGGGGTACCTGAAGCCCATTCCAACCCTGAAGAAGGCGCTGCGTTCCGTGGATATGATTACCAAGGAACCATTCCTGGCGCAGCATGAGCGGTCCGACACCTGTACAGTTCCCGCAGCGGGTGTGATCGGAGAGTCCATGGTCGCGCTGGTTCTTGCCCGTGCATTTCTGGAAAAATTTGGCGGGGATTCCCTGGAGGAAACGACACGGAATTATTCCGGATACCAGGAACAGCTTCGTTCCTATCCGGAATTGACGTAGCCCTATGTGGATGCGCCCGTGTAAAATCGACTTATGCTTCGTCCCATAGTGCTTTACGGCGCGGAAGTCCTGGCAAATCCCTCAAAGCCGGTAACCCAGATTTCAGATGCTGAAGTCCAGCTGGTGAAGGATATGGTGGAGACCATGTACAAGGCTCCGGGAGTAGGTCTCGCTGCTCCCCAGGTCGGAGTTGCGAAACGAATCATGGTGACCGATCCCAGCGCAGGCGAGAAACGAAACCAGCTCATCACGATCATCAATCCGGAGATTGCGGAATCGGAAGGTGAACAACTGGAAGATGAAGGGTGCCTGAGCATTCCGGGGTTCTCTGCCGTTGTTCTCCGTCCAAAGAGAGTTGTATTGAAAGGCATCGACCTGAACGGAAAGGAAATCACCGTCGAAGGCAAAGACCTTCTTGCGCGGGCGTTCTGTCATGAGATGGACCATCTGAACGGTGTTTTTTTCCTCGATCATTTGAGCTTTCTCAAGCGGGACCTGATCAAGCGGAAGATCAGGAAGCTGGTGAAGCAGGGCGAATGGGAACCCTGACGGTTTCCAGCTGAATGCCTGACCCAAAGCATGAGAGCGTGCGCGTGGTTTACATGGGAACGGCGGACTTCGCGGTTCCCACGCTTCATCGACTGGTAAGTGAAGGGAACTCCGTTGTTGCGGTAGTGACGCAGCCCGATAAGCCGAGCGGCCGCGGTCAATCGATGCATGCGCCGCCGGTAAAGCGCACGGCACTCGACCTTCATTTGAATGTTTATCAGCCGTCGACGTTGAAGGACAGCAGCGCACGCGACTTGTTTGAGAAGCTTCAGCCGGACTGCATCATTGTGGTGGCATATGGGAAGCTTCTTCCGCCCTGGTTGATCCAGCTCCCGCGATTGGGTGTCATGAACCTGCACGGTTCACTGCTGCCGAAGTACAGGGGAGCTGCTCCAATCCAATGGGCGTTAGCCAACGGCGAACTGGAAACGGGAGTCTGCACGATGCAGATCGATGAAGGGCTCGATACCGGGCCCGTGTACCTTTGTGAAAAAACAGCCATCCTCGCGGACGAGACAGTACAGCAGCTCTCCGAACGTCTCGCCATTGTCGGCGGAGATCTCGTGATTCGCACACTTTCCGGAATTGTTTCCGGCTCGTTGAAGGCGGAGCCGCAGGATCATTCTCGAGCCAGCCTTGCGCCGATTCTTCGGAAGGAAGACGGATACATCGATTGGAACAGGCCGGCCCAATTCATACACAATCGAATTCGAGCATTCAATCCATGGCCGGGTACGGTGACTCATTTTCGAGGCGGTGTTTGTCGAATTCTGAAATCCAGAGTCGGACACCTGGTGGAAGGGGCCAGGCCTCCGGGATCGATCATCGCGGCCAAGGGCCAGCTTGCAGCGGTATGCGGTGATGGGATTCGGCTGGAATTGATCGAGGTCCAGCTTCCGGGCAGGAAACCGGTATCCGGCGGCGATTTCGCCAATGGCATGCGTATTCAAGCCGGCGATAGTTTTGACCGCGAGGATGGGCAACCTTCATGATTTCCAAAGCGAAGTTATCCCGACTGGTCAGCCTGGCTCTGATGATTGCAATTCTGATCGTCGCTGCCATCTTCAGCGCGATGACGGCAATGCGTGTTGCAATTCGAGGCAGAGAAGTCGTCGTGCAGGACCTGAAAGGGAAGAATGAAGCCGAAGCCCGTCAGCTTCTGGAAAAGAACGGATTGATCCTTCGTGTTTCCCAGACGCGATTCACCCCCGGCGTTCCCGAGGGCCTCATCGTCGAACAGAATCCTCCCAAGGGGACCAGCCTGAAAAGCGGCAGGAGCGTGAAAGTTCTGGTCTCCCGCGGTGAACGAAAATATCCGGTTCCCAATTTGATTGGCGGAAGCATTCGAGCGGCGCAACTCATGCTTGCCGAAAGCAAGCTCACGCTTGGTATTACGGATTATGCGCATACCAATGAAGGGGTTGTTCCATCGACTGTTGCCTACCAGTCACCGCCTCCAGCCACCGTCGAAGGCACGGATCCAAAAGTGAATATCCTGGTATCGCTTGGCCCGATGGAGGAGTCCTACACGATGCCGGACCTGGTCAACAAATCGTTCGACGCCGTCTCCGCGCGTGCAAAAATTGAGGGATTCAAGGTGGGCAAACCGAACTATCGGACCTATCCCGGCATTGCGCCGGGTATTGTGATTCAGCAGAAACCACAGGCGGGATACCGCCTTTCCAAAAATGACACCATACTTCTGGAAGTAAGCCAGTGAACATACGCATAGCTCCTTCAATACTTTCCGCCAACTTTGCAGCCCTTGGTGACGATATTCGCAAGGTTGAAGATGCCGGCGCGCAACTTCTGCACATTGATGTGATGGACGGTCACTTTGTACCGAATATCACCATCGGTCCGGTGGTACTGAAATCCATACGGAAAGTGACGGGATTGCCGCTGGATGTCCATCTGATGATTGCAGATCCGGATAAGTACATACCGGCGTTTGTCGATGCGGGAGCGGACATGATCACGGTCCACGCCGAGGCCACGGTTCATCTGGATCGAACATTAAATTTCATTCGGTCTCACAAAGTGCGTGCCGGAGTGTCTATTAACCCGGCGACACCTGTTTCGACCATCCAGCATGTCTTTGGGTTGCTGGATCTGGTTTTGATCATGAGCGTGAATCCGGGTTTTGGCGGTCAGGCTTTCATCCCGTACTCGCTGGAGAAGATTCGGCAAGCCAGAAAGATCATTACGGATAACAAGCTGGCGTGTGCGGTCGAAGTCGATGGGGGAATCGATCAAAAGACACTTCCGGACGTTGTGAGGGCCGGAGCGAATGTTCTGGTGATGGGAAACGCGATTTTCGGGCATCCCGATCCCGGAGCCCGGGTCAAGGAGATGCTGGAATCGATCGCAACGCTCGGATATCATTCAAATTACGTTTAATGCGGTTAAGTGTTTAGTGAGGGGATTGGATGCGTAAATGGACAGCGATCGCTTTGTGTCTCTTCCTTTGGGGCTGCGGAAAAAGCGCCAAGGTGGTGACACCATTGGGCATCGATGAACCGGATCGCGTGCTTTATGAAAATGCCATGAAGCAGATGGCCCGTCACGACTACATCGTTGCGCGGGAACTGCTGCAGACGTTCATCAGTTCGTATCAGGACAGCGATTATTTTCAAAAGGCCAAATACGCTCTCGCCGAATCCTACTATCGTGAAGGCGGAAGGGAAAATCTGGACGCAGCCGAGGCTTCGTACAAGGACTTCATCATCTATTTCCGGGATTCCGATCTTGCCGACGATGCCCAGATGATGGTGGCGATGACACATATCAAACGCGTGCAGTCGCCAGACCGCGATAATACCGAAGCCCGCCTGGCAGAGCTGGAATTGAGAGATTTGATCAATTCCTATCCAAACAGCGATCTGCTCGAAGAAGCGAAACAAAAGCTCCGGGATGTGCAGGAGGTTCTGGCAGCCAACAATTACGGCATTTCGAAACAGTATTTCAAAAACAAGAACTATCCGGCTTCCATCGACCGCTTCAAGGAAATCGCATCAAAGTTTCCGGATTTTTCAAAAATGGATGAGGTTTTGTTCTATTACGCGGAGTCTCTTCGTCTCACCGAGAGTGCGGATGCCGCTGGTAAGTTCTACGCGGAAGTCGTGAGCGATTATCCGCTGTCCAAGTACGTAAAACCGGCTTCGGAACGGCTCATGGAGCTGAACCTGCCAGTTCCACCTCCGAATCCTGCGGCGATGTCGCGCGTTCCAGCGCAGCAGCCCGATAAGGGCCTGTTTGGAAAAACCGTAGGAGCATTCAAGAGCCACCCGGCCGTTCCTCCAAATACCGGTGCGGCAACTGTTGGCGGTAAGGATGGGGTATTTGCAATCGACTCGAAATCAAACAAGGATTGAGCATAGAACTTCGTAATGCGCCAAACCATCCTGCTGGCCGATGACAGCCCGACCATTCAGCGACTCGTTAATCAGACCTTTGCGGACACGCGTTTCGATATCGTGACTGTCAATAACGGGGATGCGGCAGTTCGCAAATTTGACGAAATTGCGCCGGACGTCGTTTTGGCTGATATCTACATGCCTGGAAAGAACGGATACGAGGTATGTGCGCACGTGAAGTCACATCCGTCCCTATCCGGCACTCCCGTCATTCTTCTGGTCGGGGCGTTCGACGCCTACGATGAAGCTACAGCGGCCCAGGCTGGCGCCACCGCGCATATTACCAAGCCGTTCGAACCGCGAGCCCTCGTCGAACTGGTAATCTCCAGCGTGCCGGAAGGTACAAAAACCAGGAAGCCGGCCCAAAAAGAAGAATCTGCAATTGCGGCGGCGGCGATACCGCACTCCGTGGAAACGCCTGCACCGGTTGCTGCGTTTAAGCCTGCCGAAGTCCTGGAGGAAAGACCCGCCGAAATACCGATTCAGCCTGTCGTTGAACCCGTAGCCTCACCTGTGGCTGCACCTGCGGCCACATCTCCGGTGATAGTGGATTCCGGCGATATCCTGGGGTTGCAGCATCTGTTTCAGCCGGACGTCCCGGCGCAGCTTACCGAAGAGGATATCGATAGAATTGCAGATCGGGTCATTCGCAAACTGTCCTCGAAAGTGGTCGAAGGCATCGCATGGGATGTCGTCCCCGATATCGCCGTAAAAATCCTGCGCGACGAACTCAAGAAAACAAACTCATGAAGGTCGAGATCTCCAAAACCTACAATCCACAGGAAGTGGAAAGCCGCTGGTATGGCTGGTGGGAATCCAAAGGATTCTTTCGCGCCGACGCGGCGTCTACGAAGCCCGCGTTCGCCATTGTCATGCCTCCTCCAAATGTGACCGGTTCGCTTCATATCGGTCACATGCTCAACAACACGGTTCAGGACGTGATCGTTCGCCGCAAGCGAATGCAGGGCTTCAATACGCTCTGGCTTCCTGGAATGGATCATGCGGGCATCGCGACCCAGTGGGTGGTGGAGCGGGAGCTTCGCGCCGAAGGGCTGACGCGACATGATCTGGGCCGTGAACAGTTTGTCTGCCGGGTCTGGAAATGGAAAGAGGAGTACGGCGGAAACATTCTCCGGCAGATCCGACGCATCGGTTCGTCGTGCGACTGGTCGCGCGAGCGGTTCACTCTGGATGAACGGCTTTCGAAAGCGGTTCGCGAAGTGTTCGTGCGCCTTCACGAAGAAGGACTGATCTATCGCGGAAAGCGATTGATCAACTGGTGCCCGCGATGCATGAGCGCACTTTCGGATCTTGAAGTGAAGTACAAGACATCGGAATCCAAGCTGTACCACATCAAGTATCCGTTGAAGGGAAGCCCTGGAGAGTTTGTCGAAGTTGCGACAACGCGCCCCGAGACGATGCTGGGCGATACGGCGATTGCGGTGAATCCCGAGGACAAACGATACAGGGGATTTGCCGGCAAGCTTGCTGTTCTTCCGCTGGTCGGTCGCGAAATACCATTCATCGAAGACAATGCCGTCGATCCAAAGTTCGGAACCGGAGCCGTGAAAGTGACGCCGGCTCACGATCTGGCCGACTTTGAAATGGGCCAGCGCCACAGGCTCCCCCAGATTACCGTGATTGGGGAAGACGCGAAGATCACCGCGGATGGCGGTGTGTACCAGGGAATGGACCGGTTTGCCGCGCGCAAGAAGATTGTCGAGGATCTGGAAGCGCAGGGGCTTCTCGTCAAGGTGGAGTCGCTGACGAACAACATCGGTCAATGCGACCGGTGTTCCACGGCCGTCGAACCGCTGATTTCCACGCAGTGGTTTATCGACATCAAGCCGCTTGCAGAGCCGGCGATTCGTGCCGTGGAAGACGGACGAATGAAATTCGTTCCGCCCAACTGGTCGAAGACATATTTCGAATGGATGAACAACATTCGAGACTGGTGCATCTCCCGCCAGTTATGGTGGGGACACCGTATTCCCGCCTGGTACTGCGAGTGTGGTGAAGTGATCGTGGCTCGTGTGGATCCGGAGAAGTGTACGAAGTGCGGATCTGCGAAACTGCGTCAGGATCAGGACGTGCTCGATACCTGGTTCAGTTCCGGGCTCTGGCCATTTTCCACTCTGGGCTGGCCGGAACAAACCGAGGATCTGAAAACGTTCTATCCGGGATCGCTTCTGGTCACCGGATACGACATCATCTTTTTCTGGGTCGCCCGCATGATGATGTTCGGCCTCAAATTCATGGACGAAGTTCCGTTTCGCGCGGTGTACATCACCGGGATGATTCGGGATGCCGAGCGTCAGAAGATGTCGAAATCCAAGGGAAACGTCGTGGACCCGCTCGAAATCTGCGACAAATACGGAACCGATGCGGTTCGCTTCGCATTTGCACGCCTCGGTGCGCCCGGAACGGACCTTACGCTCAAGGATAGTCAGCTCGAGAGTTACAAATTCTTTGCGACCAAGATCTGGAATGCCGCGCGATTCATGTATCAGTACGTGGACGAATCCGACCATCTGCCGACGCTTGAAGAACTGCGCGCGTCGAATCTGCCCCTTGTGGATCGATGGATACTGGCGCGGCTGGCTCGCGCCACGCAGGAAGTCCACCTGTCGATGGAGCAGTATCATCTGCATGAAGCGGCGCGCACCATCTACCGGTTCTTCTGGGATGAGTTCTGTTCGTGGTATCTGGAAATGATCAAGCTCCATCCCGAGCGGTCGAAGCCAACGTTGCTGTACGTTTTCGAGAGCGCTCTACGATTGCTGCATCCGTTCATGCCGTTCATCACTGAAGAACTTTGGCAGAACATTCCGCATGTCGGCGAATCGATTGTCATTGCGCCGTACCCGGAACTGGAAAGCGGTCCGGCGGATGCCAAAGCGGAGTCCGATGCGGAAATGATTCAGGACATCATTACAAAAGTCCGGAATATTCGTTCTGAAATGAACGTGGATTCGAAGCAATCGGTCAACGTGCGCATTGCGACATCCGACGCGAAAATAATCGGGCTGCTGAAGGACGCCGGCGACTACATCCACAAGCTTGCGCAGGTGAGCGAAGTCATCATCGTCGACAACATTAGTGGCGATCGATTGTCGGCCCAGGCGGTGGCCGCAGGTTGTGCGTTGGAAGTTCCCCTCGCCGGCTTAATTGATCTTGCTGCGGAGATGGTGCGATTAACAAAGCTGCGCACCAAGGCATTGAACGATAAGTCCATTATCGAGAAACAGCTCTCCAATCCCGATGTCGTTGCGCGTGCTCCTGCCGAAGTGATCGAAGAAAAGAGGCGGCAGCTCACCGAACTCGAGGATCAGATCCGAAAGCTCACCACGGGAATTGACCGGCTCAACTGAAATGATTCCTATCGAGCTGAACCGGATTCGCGATGTGCTTCAAGCTGCTCTGGTCGAAGACATCGGCTCCGGCGACGTGACTTCGCGTGCGACCATTCCGGAAACAGCAACCGCGATTGCCCGCTACACGACCAAACAGCCGCTCGTCGTTTCCGGAATATCCGTCATCGCGGAAATCGTTCGAATGGTCGACCCAAACTTGAATTTCAGGAATCTGTGCGCGGACGGCGATTTCGTCGAGACGGCCATCGCTCTTGCCGAAATGCACGGATCGGCGCGCTCGATTCTCGCCGTTGAGCGGGTGACGCTCAATCTGCTACAGCGCATGTGCGGCATTGCAACCATGACTCGACACTATGTGGATCGTGTGCGAGGGACGAAGGCCCTTGTTATTGATACACGAAAGACGGCGCCGGGACTGCGGCTTCTGGATAAGTATGCCGTTTCCTGTGGCGGTGGTACAAATCATCGAATGGGTTTGTTCGATGCAGTGTTGATCAAGAACAACCACCTGGCGTTTCACAAGTCGCTTTCCGATACGGTTGCCGAGGCGCGGCGGAATCTGGCCTCTTCCATGAAGATCGAAGTAGAAGTGGCCAGTCTGGACCAGCTCGATGAGGCGATCCATGCGAAAGCCGATGTCATTCTTCTGGACAATTTCACGCCGGCTCAAACGCGACATGCCGTTATTCAATGTGGCGGACGCGTTCCGCTGGAATCCTCCGGCGGCATCACGCTGGACAACATCCGGGATTATGCCGTCGCCGGAGTCGACCGCATCTCTGTCGGCGCGCTGACGCATTCGGTGGTGGCCGCCGACATTCATCTTCGTGTGAATCCGAGCTGACCGCATGGACAGGAAACTGGATGAGTTGTTGTTTGCTCTGATGCAAAACATGACTATCGCGGTTTCCGGCGAAAAGCTTGCACGCGATCTTGAGGTATCCCATTCCACTGTCGTGCGCTGGGTCGATAAACTTCGAACTGCCGGTGTTGAAATTCGTGGAGAATTATTCACCGGCTATCGCCTCACGCGGCTACCCGACGTCATGCTTCCACAGCTGATCCGGCCACGGCTCCGAACCGAGTCGCTTGGGAAGAATATTTTTCACTTCTTTACCGTGGATTCCACGAATGCGTTTGCTGCGCGGCTTCTGAATCACGGACGCAAGGTCCCGGACGGTACTGTCATCGTTGCGGAATCACAGACGGCAGGGAAGGGACGTCGTGGACGGTCATGGCACTCCGAACAGGAGAATGGAATTTATTTTTCGATGGTGCTGCGGCCGCGGATTCCTCCGGGGTTTGCGCCCCTGTTCACGCTGGGCACTGCGGTGGCGCTTCACAATGCCATCGAGCGCACCACGGGACTCGCAGTCGATATCAAATGGCCGAACGATTTGCTGGTGAATGGGAAAAAAGTCTGCGGCATTCTCGCGGAAATGCAGGCAGAGTTTGATCGTGTGAACTCCCTCATTATCGGTGTGGGCCTGAATGTGAACCATGGCGGATTTCCGGCCGATATTTCGGAGAGCGCGACGTCGCTTCGCATGGTCTCCGGCCGGAATTATTCGCGCATCGAGATCCTTGTCGAGTTTCTGGAAGAGTTTGAGAATCTCCTCGCACGGTTTGAAAAGTCCGGACCTGCGGTCATCGTCGACTTGTGGACCAGTCACTCCAGTTTTGCCGATGGACGCCGGCTCCAGGTAAACGATGGCTTTCGCACCATTGTCGGGACGACTCGCGGCCTGAACCCATTTGGTGCTCTCCGTCTGGAGACCCACGATGGGAAAATCGAAGAAGTCTACAGCGGCGACGTGGCGTCGTGGGTCTGAGTAGATTGTATATGTGGGGCATCGCCCCTCCTGGACAGGAGGGGTGGCGCGAAGCGCCGGGGTGGTGGTTCAAACTCCGAGGACGGTAATTTAGGCTTCGGTGATAGATCCACCACCCCGTCTGCACCACTTAGGTAGCTTCGCGATATTTTGTTGATGGCGCAGCCACCCCTCCTGGCCGAGGAGGGGCAATCTCCGTCCACTCGTCCCCAGGACCCAAACCCTTTTTCCAACGCTTGGCGTATGTATAATCACTGACATTTTATGGCGCGCATTAAGACCTTTTACGACGAACTTGGTGTGGAGCGAAACGCAAGTTCCGCCGAGATCAAGCATGCGTTTAAGGACATTGCCAAGATCTTTCACCCCGACAAGAATCCTCCGGAAAAGCAGGGCTGGGCTCATGAACAGATGAGCCGGTTCAATTTCATCTTCGAAACGTTAATGAATCCAAAGACTCGCGCGGAGTACGACCAGATCGTGAGGAAGTATGAACAGGCACCTCCACCCACTCACTCACGCCGTATAGAACGCGAAGAAAATGCAATCGCTCGCGAGTACGCGCTGGTATCCATTGAAATCATGAATTTGAGCGGGAAGTACCTGAACTGCCGCATCAAGATGTGCATTGGCGCGGCTGTGGGCAGTGTCGGGTCGATCGTACATCTGCTGGGATACTTTACGAAGTTGATCGAACCGTTTCCGATCGCGTTCTTTTTCAGTTACTTCTTTGCGCTGATGGGCGGAGTCATGATGATCATGGGAATCGCCGACTACTACGGCCGTGGCCAGTACAAGCGCCGCATCGACGAACTGGAAGAGCGACGGTCAGTCCTCCGGCGTCGCATGTTCGAAGCCTACGTGTAACGCTACAGAACTTCGGCCCATGTCGGAGCTGCGGCAAAGGCCGCATGGATCAATCCGACATGGGAATACGTCTGCGGAAAATTTCCCCACATGCGTGGCACGGCGGGATCAAAGTCTTCTGAAAGAAGCCCAAGGGGCGACAACGCTCCGTGAATTCCGTCGAAGAGGGCGCGCGCTTCCGTTCGACGCCCCATCGCGGCAAGGGCTTCAATCAACCAGAATGTACAGATAACGAAGGCAACAGACGGTTTGCCAAACCCGTCGTCCAGGCTGTAGCGATGCAGCCAGCCCACATTCATCAGATCTTTGTGAATGGCATCGATTGTATTGTTCAGTTTCGGATCATCCGCGGAAAGGAATCGCAGCCGCACCATTTGGAGCAACGACGCATCCAGATCGTTTCCGCCATAATGGCCCACGAAGCTATTCCTGTTCTCGCTCCAGGATCTGGCCATGATTTCGGAATGTATCTGATCGGCCGCGACCCGAAACTCGTGTGCCCGTGCCGGATCGTGCCGGTCTGCAATTCCCGCCATGCGATCCGCGGCCGCCCAGCACATGAGGCTTGAGAACGTCTGGGGCTTCCACTCGGTACGATACTCCCAGATGCCCGCATCGGGAATTCCGGCCAGCGAAATTGCCTTTCGCGCGAGTCTTTCGAGCAGCTGAAGTGCTGCCGGCGATCTTTCGGCGCTCATTCGCTCATCCACAAAAATCGGTGTCAACGCGAGCACCATTTCCCCATAAATGTCGTTTTGGGAGTGCAAGGCTGCCGCATTTCCGATTCGCACCGGTCCTTCTCCGTTGTAGCCTGGCCAATGATCGAGAATGGATTCGTCCAGCTTCTGCGACCCGTCGACGCGGTACAGCGGCGCCAGAAGCAGTTCCGGTGCGCCCCCAGCGATGTTCAGAAGGTATTGAACGAACTGCTCCCGCTCCTCAAACTGTCCCAGCAGACCAAAGGCGTTCAGCACATAGTAGGAATCCCGCAGCCAGCAATACCGGTAGTCCCATGTGCGGCCGCTTCCAGGCGACTCCGGAATCGAAGTTGTCATTGCCGCGATGATTGCGCCGGTATCTTCAAAGCAGTGCAGCTTCAGCGTGAGTGCAGAACGGATGACTTCGCCCTGATATCGGGGAGGAATGTCGCATCGCTTGACCCAGCGCTGCCAGTAGCGGGCGGTCTCGTTCCAGAATCGCTCACACAGCGGTGCGAGAGGTTCTTCCACGGGCATTCCCCACGTCAGCATAAGGTGCTGTCGTCCAGTGAGCGTGAATGGTTGGCCGCCAAGGTAGGAGAGCGGGAAGTCTGTCGTGAGTCGAAGCTGGCTGAGAAATCCTTCGAACCGGACATGATGAGAACCGTGGACGACAGATGGCCGCTCTCCCGACCAACCGAGCTTTGGATCACAGTTCACCGAGATGCGCGGAGTTCCGTGAAGCGGCTCGACGATACGGATCAACTGCGTCGGACGAAACGCGCGACCGAATTGCAGAAAACGCGGCGCGAAATCAATCACGCGAAAGGAGCCCGTCGACGTATGGAATGTGGTTTCGAGGATGTTGGTATTCGGAAGATAACGCTGGGTGCCATTCTCTTCGCTTGCGGGACGGATTCGAAATCGTCCGCCGTTTTCGCTGTCGAGAAGAGTTGAAAATACGGGTTCGGAATCAAACCTGGGAAGACAGCACCAGACAACGTCGCCACTCTTGTGCACTAATGCGGAGAACTGACAGTTTCCGATTAATCCAAGGTCTTCAAGCTTCATCTTTTGCACCTTACCATAGTTGATCGTGCTCTAATTAAGGGCATGCCGCGGATGGCCCAGTTCATTCTGACGCTTATCGTGGGGCTGGCCCTTCTGACGTGGGCCGCAACAAACGTCGTGCAGACGACGGCGCGTGAGTGGTTTGAACGCGACGTCAGTTCCCGCGCCCAATTGGTACTGACCGGTGCAAGTCAGGCACTTGCGAATTCCTGGTATATGGATCCCGCGGAGATTCAAAAGCATTTGATGGATCTCGCGCGCGACGAACGCGTTATCGGGGCGGCCGCCTGCAACGTCGATTTGACCCCAAGATTCAGCTCTCCCGGATTTCCGGAAGAATTCCGATGTGCTGCCGTTGGCCGTCGTGTGCGTACCGCAAGTACGCTTGCGGACAACACCACCCGCCTGCAGGACTGGAGCACCGTTGCAACGCTACCAACGGGGCGCGTCCACGTCAGCGTCAGGCCCATTACGTTCGATGACCAGGATCTCGGCTTCGTCATACTCGTGCACGACTTGGGTTTTATCGAACGGAGGGAGGCGCAGGCACGACGGTTTCTATTCATTGCTTCCGGCTTCCTGGCACTCATGGCTTTCGGAGTACCGATGTTTGTGGCGAAGTGGGCGCGCTACGGCTGGAGCGTGGAGCTGCGCAATCTCCTGCGTGGCTCTGGAAAGCAGAACCACAGGGAATTTCAACCCATACTCACGGACCTTCGCGAATTGGTTGGCCGAATGGCGAACGACCGAGAAGATGCCCCGGGACAATGGACCGCGGAACGCCTGAAGCAGACTTTGAACCGGCACCTCCACGGTGAAAAGATCGTTATTCTGGCGAACCGCGAGCCCTATATCCACCAGTTCGATGAGAATGGGCGGATCGAGGTTCAGCACCCCGCCAGCGGCCTTGTGACGGCCCTTGAACCGGTAATGCGCGCGTGCTCGGGAGTATGGATTGCACATGGGAGTGGTACCGCCGATCGCGATACGGTGGACTTCAAAGACCACGTTCGGGTGCCCCCGGGGGAAGGCTCGTACCACATTCGGCGTGTCTGGCTATCCGACGAAGAGCTGCAGGGTTACTATCTGGGATTTTCAAACGAAGGGTTGTGGCCGCTGTGTCACGTGGCACATAACCGGCCCGTATTTCGAGCGGAGGACTGGCGACAATATAAAGCGGTCAATCAACGCTTCGCCGACGCGGTCTGTAGTGAAGTGGACTCGAAAGACCCGATCGTTCTGGTGCAGGATTATCACTTTGCTCTCGCACCGGCAATGATTCGCAAGCGCCTGCCACTGGCCACAGTCATTGTCTTCTGGCACATTCCCTGGCCCAATGCCGAACAAATGGGTATTTGTCCCTGGCGCATTGAGTTGCTCGAAGGATTGCTGGGAAGCAGCATCCTGGGTTTTCACACGCAGTTGCATTGCAATAATTTCGTCGATTCCGTAGACCGTTTTTTGGAAACGCGAATCGACCGCGAGCAGAACGCAATCGTGATGCAGGGGCATCGCACCCTGATTCGTCCGTATCCCATTGCCCTGGAATGGCCGGTGCATTGGGTCGAGTCAGCTCCGTCACCGGAAGTGTGCAGGGAGCAGGTATGGAGGGAATTGGGCTTGAAGTCGAATGCGCTTCTCGGTGTCGGCGTGGACCGGCTGGATTATACGAAAGGCGTTGCGGAACGATTTCTCGCAGTGGAACTGCTGCTGGAGCGCAATCCGGAATACCGTGGTCGATTCAGCTTCGCGCAGCTTGCGGCTCCAAGCCGCACGAAAATTGACAGATACCGTGAGCTGAATGAAACGATTGAGCAACTGGCGGAACGAATCAATCAACGGTTTGGCCGCGGCGACTATAAACCAATCATCCTGCGTCGCTCTCATCACGAACCGCCTGAGGTATTCCGATATTTCAGGGCCGCAGATCTCTGCTACGTCAGCAGCCTGCACGATGGAATGAATCTGGTTGCCAAGGAATTTGTTGCAGCGCGTACGGATCTGAAAGGAGTCCTTGTTCTCAGCGAATTCACTGGAGCTGCGCGTGAACTTACAGAGGCGCTGATCGTGAACCCTTACGACCTGGAATCCAGCAGCGATGCGCTGTTAACCGCACTGACGATGCCACTTGAAGAACAGCAGGATCGCATGCGATCGATGCGGTCCCTGCTGGTTCAATTCAACGTCTACCGATGGGCAGGAAAGATGCTTGTCGATGCCGCCCGTCTTCGTAATCAGGAGCGAGTCACTGGACGTCTGGCAGACCGTTCGGTGGTGGCCCCGTACGCGTAACGCAAGTGCGCATTTTGGAAGTCAAGATGCTTGAACTCAACCTTGAAGGCGACACATGCGGAGGTTCTGTTTGGCAACTTCAACGCTGGACTTCACTCTCGTTCGTGCGGAACGCGGCCATACCATTTCAAGGGCGGCTCTTGCCGTGTATCTGTTCTCCATTTGCATGATCCTTGGCGGGATTGTCTTAGCTCCCGCTGATCATCCGACGCGGTGGTTCGAGGAAAAACAAACACTGACTTCATACTCAGCGGCGCTCCTGTATACAGGTTCGATTGTTTGTTTTTTCAACTGCCTCGCGACCCGCCAATTGAGATACCTCGGCATGAGTTCTGTGCGGGAGAACAAGTTCTGGGCATTGGGATCCATCGGCTTCTTCGTTCTCATGGCTGACGAATACTTTGTAATGCATGAAGGGATCGGGAGATTTTTCACCTATCGGGTGCTCAACCTGCCGCATTCCGGTGTCATCGACAGGCTGGATGCATTTGTCATTGGGGCGTATGGGGCAGTCGGGCTGATCCTTCTTGTGCGCCCTTGGAGGGATTTGGCAAATATTCCGGGATTCATTGGATTCCTGACAATGGGCGCGGCCATGGCCACAGTCTCGCTGGTCTTCGATCTGGGTGAAGATGGCGTCTCCCGTCTTTACATCGAAGACGGTGCAAAGATCATGGCAAATGCGTCATTCCTCCTCGCATGCACTACAGGTGCGAACAGTTATTACCGCCAACTGGCGGCGCGACTCCGATAAAAAGAAGCGGAATCTCCCCTGGTTCAAGACAGCCTGCATACCTTAGACCCACCTAGTGTCCTTTCGCGGTTTTCCTAGGGTGTTCTCCCAATATCACAATTTCAGCTTCCCAACTACGCTCTCTGCTCATGAGTCAAACATCGATCGCTCGACGAGAACCGCGGATCTTCATTTTCGGAAGCGCTCTGCTGGCAGCACTACTAATGCTGACGGCGTTGCAGGGAATATTCCACGCCGCCCCTGCGGAAATGTCTGCCGTGCGTCTTTCCAAAACTGCGCGCGAGCTTGTCGATCGTTTGCAGATCCACGAGGCGGTGGCTGTCCGCATTGACGATCGGAACGACAAGATGGTTTCCGTGGAGATTCTTCCGGGCGGCGGTTTCGTCGTGTCCTTCGATGGATCATTTCTGAAGTCCCTGACCGAGGACGAAGTCGCTGCCGCCATCGCGCACGAACTCGGCCACGTCTGGATCTACTCTCATCATCCCTACCTTCAAATTGAAGAACTCGCCAACGAAGTGGCATTGCGGATCACGGACCGGGATACGCTGACGCGACTCTATCGGAAAATGTCTGCCCGGACTGGAATTGTCGTGAACCTCGATGAACTCCTGCCTCCCGACCACAAGGCGTCCAACTAGAAGACCGCTCCTGCAAGCTGGAAGTATATTGAAGGGAAATGCCCAGGGGCGTACAGCGGCATCACGACATTACAGACCCAGTTGACCAGACCCATGATGGCGACCTAATACCAGGCAGACTGTGATGAGAAAGTTTCGAGCCCCCCGCAGATTCCAGATACCATCAGCGACAGAAAACCGGCCCACATTCACTTCTGTTGCTGTCTCGGACCGACGGTCCGGATCAATGCGATCGCGAACGACGGCAACCGAATCTTGAAAGACTCTTCTTGTTCTGCCTGCAGTTATCGTTGAAGCGCATGGAGGCTCGATCGCCATCTCTGAAGCTCCGGAAGGCGGTACGAGCGTGCTCACGCGTTGGCCACGCACGGCAAAGAACTGAAATCATGCATCGACCTTACTTTGCGGTTGCGAGTTTTTTCGCGGCCTGATACGACGCGATCTGTTTGGCATCCAACAGATTGAGGACTTTGGCGGTCGCAGCGTTGTCCAGATCCTTAGCGGACGGATTCTGTTTCGAGGATTTCGCTGCGGACAGGATCTGGTTGCGATATTCCGAAAACGCCACTCTCACGCGAGCGATCTGGTCGTCGGTGAGCGGCGTATCCTGCATGGCCTCGACCGTAACCAGCGAATCGACTCCACCGCGGGACAGAATCTGGTTCAGATGCCATTTCTTGAGTGTCTCAGCCTGTGCAGGCTCCAGCATCATCTCCACTTTCTTGTACACATCGTCGGTCGCTGACAGAATGATCTGCTGCGGATTGTTGTTGCGATTGAGACCGCCGCCATTGCCGCCACGATTGCCGGCAAGAGGACCCGTCAAACTGGTGCGCAATCCATCTTCTAGATCCTTGATCTGAGATTTCATGAAGATTTCCGCAAACGGTTCCTTGTCGTTTGCCAGCGGTAGATTTCCGGCGGCCAGCACTTTGCGAAGCGGTTCAAGACGCTGACTGGCAGTGGCTTCCTGCGTCATACAAAATGGCCGACCATCGGTTTTCTTGGAATTGTTATTGTTGAAAGGCGGATTGAAATTGTTGTTGCCGCCGCGACCACCACGGCCACCTCCGTTGTTGTTCTGCAAAGGATTGGCCGCGCGATCCAGCATACCGCCCAGACATGTCGCATTGTCCTTGTCTTCCGCTTTCGTTTTCTTAACCAGAGCGACCTGTTCGGGTGACAGGAACGACGATAGTTTGTTTTCGATGAAATCGTCATTCTTGATACTGGTGAGTGTTTCGATTTGCACATTCAGGGTGTTGAGCTGATTGTTATTGTCACTCGGTCCGGGACCATTATTTCCGCCGCGTGGAAAGTCGCCGCCGCCCGGAAAACCACCGGGAGGAGGAAAGTCCCCACCACCAGGAGGACCTCCGGGGGGGGAATTGCCGCCGCGGTCGTTACCATTCTGGTTGTTGATGCCAAGCACCTGGATGCGGTCGCTGAGATTCACAACTTCCTGATCGAGCAGGTTGGCCAACGGTTTTTCCTGGGCCTTCTGCAAAGGGGTCTTGCCTTTTTTCAAGACGGACTGGATTTCGGAATACATCTGTTTGGAATCCGGCAGTGGAGCTCCGCCGCGATTGCCAAAATTGCCGCCACCGCGTCCTCCACGTTCTCCCAATATCCCACTGATGTCGATGGAATCCCCGCCGGGTCCGCCCCCTCCAAAGCCGCCATCCTGTGCGCGCAGCATGGTCACTGCGGTGAGGGAAAACATCAGAATCGCAAAGGCAATGCGGAACCAGAACTTTTCCATATTTTCAATCTCGCTTTTCAAGTTTGAAAGACGCTGGGCCGTCCGTCTATTTGACTTACAGCCTAGCCTAAGGAAAACAGGTCAATTGCTGAGTTTTGTATATTTGCCCGACGGTGACAATGTGTCGAGGATGCGCGAGATGATAAGCATGTGGCGTAATCGCGCTCACGTCTCAGTCGACTACAGTCTCATTCAAGGCCCATTCGACCAACCGCTTTTCACGCTCGGTCGGGGCCTTGTCGATCGCGGCGCGAAGCTTAGCCTGGGCTGGAGCGGCCGCGGCGCCCATGTATCCCAGCACTACGGCGGCCTTCTCACGCGTCGCCAGATTGTCGGAAGTGAGGGCGGCTGTGAGTTGGGCAATGGACTCTTCGGGAGCACAGGCCAACAATTTGTAACCCCAATCCGGTGTGTTCTGGTCGGCGCCTTCCTGCATTTGTTTCAGGAGGATCAATGCGACCGGCCGCAGGCGTTCGCCCAGCTCACGGAAATAAGCGCTGTACATGGTGGAAAACAAATCACCACCCATTCCTCCGCCCATTCCTCCGCCGAAACCGCCTCTGCCCCCGCCCTGCATCTGCCAGGGGAGTGAATCCGCCTTGATCGCCCAGAGCGTGGCGGTCGGCAACACGGGATTGGCGAGCTTGGTGTTCTGAGAAACGGGAATGGCGGCGGTGGCGATCGGTCCGAGCATGGAAAGGTAAATCTCTGTGTTGTACTCGCCGATTTCATCCATGGACGGCAGGGTTTTGATGATGAAGTCGACGGCAGGGCGCGCTTCCGGTCCGCCGATTTGAGCGATCGCGCGAACTGCGGCCAGACGCACGGCCATGGGTTGATCGTCGGCCAGCATTCCAACCAGGGGAGCAGGAACCGGACGTGCGGCCGGGCCAATCCTTCCGAGCGCATCGGCCGCCTCAATCTTCAGTCCCGCATCGGTCAGTAGCGGAACAAGCGCGCTGGCAACGCCGGAAGCGGCAGGCCCCAGCGTGGCGACAGCCCGAACAGCGGCGCGGCGTGTCTGTAGGTTTTGATCTTTGAGCACAGGCGTAAGGCTGGAAATCAGCGGCGCTGCGCCAGCGCCCGCCCGTCCGACTGCGTCCGCAGTGGCGCGCCGAATGGCGACGTCGGTGCTGGCAAGCCCACGGGAGAGCACATTAACGGCTTCGCTGTTGCTGCCTGTGATGCGGAGAAGCGCAGAGGCCGCGGCGATGCGGACGCGTTCGGCCGGATCACTCAGGAGTTTGATCAAACCCGCCTCGGCGGATTTGGCCTTACGGCCAAGCGGCTGCAGATCCGCAGCCGCTTCCGCGCGCACGGATGCATCCGGCGATGAAAGTCTTTGCAGGAGAGCCGGGAGTTCCTCTTCGCCCACCGGACCCAACCCGATCACGTATGCAGGATTTGTCGCCATGGCCATCACTGTTCCCGGCATAGTCATGTTGGCGCGGATGCGCTGAACCCGAATGACGCTCGGAAGATTCATACGGTTAAACGCGAGATCGAAGCTGGCGGCAGTGTCATCGGCGCCATGCTGAACCGTCGTCAGGATTGCGTCGCCTCCGGCGAGCATCTTTGCGATTCCATCCGCAAGCCGCGAAACCGAACCGTAATAGGCGAGAGGAAGATCGGATCGGTCGACTCCGAGCTTCCATTCGCCGCCGGACGACTTGGCCTGATACCAACCTTCTCCAAAACAGAGCAGTGTCGTGGTGCGAGTTGAGAACAAGACCCCCCGCGCACCGGCCTCCGCCCACTGGACGACGGCCGGCGGAACGATATTTCCATCCGACGATGCAACGTTGTGAAGGGTGGGAGCCTGCGTCCCAGTGCCCTTCAAGGTCCGAACCTCCTTCAACGTCAAAACGTGCGTGGACTCGTTCAGCCCGACAACTTCGACGACGGAAATTTTCTGCGCATCGCTGATGATCTTACTGATGGTCGGGGCAAGGTCGATGTACGCATGCAATTGGCCGACGATGCCGAGACACAGGCACGCGAGCGCAACGAGCGAAAGCCGTCTTCTGAAATTGAGATTGTTGAAGCATGTCATGTTTGAATTTCTCCGATTCCGAAAGTGTCCGGCGTTGATCCATCCAACTACCTAGTCCAGATATCCCAGGCTCACGAGCCTGGCTTCCTGATCGGCGGTTAGCAGTGGGAGCAGCGCCTTCTGCGCGGCGGCGAGCTCGGCTGCAGCTTTCTGGCGAGCGTTGCGCACCGCGGCGAGTCTGGCTTTGATCTGCTCCGGGGTGCTGGTAGCGTCATCGAGCGCTGTGGTGAGTTCCGACAACGCGGTGCTGACGGCATTGTTGTTGCCGGCAAAGCCGCCCGGTCCGCCAGGAATGCCGGCAAAGCCGCCCGGACCATCCGGACCTCCGACAAAACCGCCCGGTCCGCCAGGAATGCCGGCAAACCCGCCCGGACCATCCGGACCTCCACCAAACCCGCCCGGTCCGCCACCGCGGTTCCCCGGACCACCTCTACCGCCCGGGCCTCCCGGCCCGCCAAATCCTGGGACAAAGTTTGGATCTCCCGGCCCGCCAAATCCGCCGCCACGATCACCACGCATACCATTCCCCGGCCCGTTAAAACTGTCGGGGCCAAAACCAGGTCCTCCTCCAAACCCACCTCTGCCGCCGGCACTGGCCGTGTACGTCATTACGGCCAGTCGTGCGGTGATGACGGCCTGCAGTTTGGAATTGATGACCCTCCATTCCTCGTCAGTTGCCTTAATCAGGGTCTGGATACTCGGTGTGCTTGCAGTTGCGGCGGGAGCATTGCTGCCTGTGCCACTCTGCGGAGTTTGTGCCGCCAGGACAATCGCCAGAAACAACAGTGGGGATATTCCCGCGAGCATGATTTTTGTTTTACACATATAAATAGTTGGCTTCCTCGATGTTTGTACTTTCATTTCAGGCCACCTTCATCAAGACCTGCAGGATAAACAGCACCGGCAGGTAGGCGAGTAGATAGGTCATCAGCCATCCGACGTCCAGGGCTGAACCCAGAGCAGTCAGCGGCTGCCAGAAAACAGGCTTTTGGGAAGAACCTGGATAGACGATCTGCAATTGCCTGATCGGCGAACCCGCTCCACCGGTTACAGAAGAGGGGCCGGGAGGGAATTGGTTTCCGAGCACGACGTTCAGGATCACGGGCGCGTGCCCTTCGGTCACCACACTCACAGGAAAACGTCCGGATACACCTGCGGCTGGACGGATCGTCCAGGTCATTCCCTGCGGTGGCAGGCCGGCATCGAGAAATCTTTTGAGATCGCCGGCCGTCTCCATCCTGGCAACGTCGGGTGCGATCTGGAGTTCCCAGGGCCCACTGGTCTTTTCCTGCGGCTGACGATAGAGCGTCAGCAGATGTTCCAATGTCTTGCGCACAGGCGGCGGCGTGCGGACAGCTGCAGTCGTCTCGTCAAGCGCCATGCCCGCGGGAAAATCGATACGAACCGGACTGGTCCATTCGCCGTCCACCGCCGCAACAATCTGCACCGGAGAACCGGCGGCAGCAGCGGGCACAGTCGGATCGATCCGTTCTTTGAACCAGACAAAAGGCAGCATCAGCGGACCGAGTAGCAGACAAATGGGAACCAGACGGGCCATCAGGAGGCGGCCATTCACGGAAGCGGCAAGTTCTTTCATGGCTTTCCCGCGGGGTGAATTTTCCGGCAGGGACCTGGTCTCCCGCAAAAGCGCCGCGGAGCGCCGCTTCGCTTCCAACAATGAACGGTTGTTCGTGGCGAGCTTCTGAACCAGCAGCGTCGCTGCAGCCAGTACGACCGCCACTAACGCGACTGTCCCGGGCTTGCCGAAAGCGAGGACCAGCGGCCAGAGAAAGAAATCCATCAGAGCCAGCGAAGGGGCATGGACATAAGCTGCCGGCAGAAGGAAGAACGCCAGAAGGTAGGCCCCCCATACTCCAAGCGCAGCGTTGCGCCAGAAAATCGCACGCCGGTCCTTCGCTCCGGATGGCGGCGGAATCAGCGAGCGCGGAATTCGTGTGTCGGAGGGGTCGATTGCCGCGGGTTCGACAGTCTGCCGAGGCTCTTGTCCGCCGCGTCCAACCCAACCGCTGTTTCCATCGATTTCGATTTGTTCGTCATTGCGGAAGATCTGCGTGGCGTTGGAAAGGACCACGGCAGGCAGGCCCATTTCACGAGCAACCACAGCGCCGTGCGAAAGCGCTCCGCCGCATTCGAGTACAAGTCCGGCGGCATTGACGAATAGCGGGGTCCAGGCAGGGTCCGTGCTGGGGCACACCAGAATATAGCCCGTGCCGAAGTCCCCAGCCTCAGTTGCTTCGTGCAGCACCCGGGCCGGTCCGCAGGCGCGGCCCGCTGAGATGGAGAGCGCCGGGTAGGCCCCAGCCGTCATTTCAACCTCGACGGGTTCGCCGAGCCGTTCGATGGCTGCAGCGTCGATGACGCGCGGTAAGGTAAGCCCGATCTCCGCCTGATATGTAAATTGACGCTGCTCAATCAAATGATGGGGTGCAAACCCAACGCGCAACGCGTCAAGAATCTCGTCCTGCGTCAGGTGGAACACGCCGTCGCCCACATCGAGCCGCCGCCCGAACTCGAGGGCCACTTCCCGCAGCAGATCGTAAGCGAGCATCAGGCAGTCTTTTCCCTCTTCGCGGAACGGCATGAAGCGGTGCACCGATTCAAGCAGGCGGTCAAATTCCTGCGCCTCCGTCGGCGGCAACTGCGCGCGGAGTTTTGCGGCTTGCGCCGCGGCAAGCTCGCGGCCGCGTTCGAACCTCTCCAATGGCGGCGGGCCGGCGGCAAGTCTCGCCGCCATTTCCTGGAGCCGCTCGGGTTGCTCGCGCCAGCGCGGCGCGGCCAGATCGAATTCGCCGGGGCCGCGGTGTCCATGCGCCGTCAACCATGCGTCGAGACTGCGCCTACCTTCGGCAACCTCAAATAGCTCGGCGTTCGCCAGGACTGTTGGGTCCGGCTGTCCCCCGGATGCGATGCGACGCAACAGCGAATCCGCATCCTCATCCCAGAAATTCTCATGCAGGAACGATTCGAGATCCGACCACGCCATGCTGCAGATCAGGTTGGGCAGGAGAGTTTCCGGACCGAATACGTCCAGTACCTGTTTTTCGCGCTCCCGCCAGAGTGCAATCAATTCTTCCGTAGACAGCAACCGCAGATCCTGTTCGCGCGACTTCGTCACCCAGGCTTTGATCTCTGGAACGGTTTCCCATCGAAAATCCGTATCGGCGGTTTCAGAAAGCGTCCTGATGGTCTTCATTGCCTTTGCGAGAAACCCAGAGGTCTTCAGTCTCGTTGAAAAAGAGCCGCGCGGCATCGAGGGTGGCTTCTGAGATGCCTCCGGATCGGTGAGCAACCGCTGCGGATCGTAGGCAAACGGAAAGTCATGGCAGAACATTTCCGGTGACCGCGCAACATCCATGTAGACGCGGCCGGCAATCAATTCAAGGAACCCTTCCCGCTCGATTGCGGGAGAGGGCTGAAACCCCGCACGCCGGTACATGGACCCAAAGCCGCCGCCGCCGGACATAA
>Ga0184628_10000214_pt1 | contig 34584 bp, 35 predicted proteins | sample PLM4_5_b1_FD_133149 | JGI IMG/M metagenome (GOLD analysis project Ga0184628, IMG submission 133149) | Groundwater sediment microbial communities from an aquifer in East River, Colorado, USA - PLM4_5_b1 | ecosystem: Environmental > Terrestrial > Soil > Riparian zone | place: USA: East River...
ATCAATGCCAACAACAACCCGTTTGGCCAGATCACGACAAAGACGGGCGGACGGGCGTTCCAGAGCCAGGAACGATTTAACTTCCAATCCTCGACATGCAGCCCGCTGAGCAATCGGCGGCGCTCCGCCAGTCACGCGCGCGGTCTACGAGCCCCCATTGGAATGACGCCCGGCGCCCGACATGGATTTCGTGTGCTTTAAAGTGTCGAAAGTCTTGAATTCTCCGTTCACAATTCCGATTTTGAAGTCGCCGCCTATGGCTTTAGTGTCCTCTCGCTTATCCGCTCGTGGCCCGACAGCATTTCAACGTAAGACGGGTTATAGGACATTGAGTCCTGAACTCCCAGGCCGAGGTGCTTTATGCTTCCTGCGTTTCACGCCTTATCTTACTCTGACATGTATGACGATGAGCGACATCCGGGATCTTCTGCTGGCACCGCTGCTGGAAATGCCTCGTATTGCCGAACTGCTCGCCCCGTACGGTCTGGCGGACTTTGAGAAAGCCGATGCCAACCTTCAGGCCACGGCCGGTGCCCCGGCCGAACGACTGCTCCTGGCGAAAATTCTTCCCGACCTGCTGGAGTGCGTGGCGGACTCGGCAAATCCGGATCAGGCACTGACGAACTTCGAAGGCTTCTCGCTGGCGTCGTCCAACAAGGCTTATCTGTTCACGTATCTTTTCAATTCAAAACAGGCGCTCGAAGTGCTCGTGAAAAGCCTGGGCGGCAGCACCTACATGTCCGAGATCCTGATTCGCGATCCGCATATTTTCTACTGGGTGACGGATCCGGGAATTCTTCAAAAGTCCTGGTTGAAAAAAGCGGTCGACGAAGACCTCACACGCGCCCTGACAACCCTGGAAGAGGAAGGCCTCCAACTCAATTATCTGCGAAGCGCCAAGAGAAAAGAGATGCTGCGGATTGGCATGCGCGATCTGCTGCGACTTGCGTCGGTGGAAGAGACATTGCTGGCGCTCTCTGAGCTTGCAGAAGCACTGATCTCCGCCACATACCGGATATGCAACGAGGCACTGAGACGCAAGTACAAGTTACCACTCGGTGTTTTCGGGGATTTCACCATCCTCGCCATGGGCAAGCTTGGCGGCGGCGAACTCAACTTCAGCTCCGATGTCGACCTGATGTTTCTCTACGACTCGCACGACGAAAAGACGCCGGAGATATCTGCGCAGGATTACTTTCGCCTGCTGGCGCAAAGGATTTCGGCGGAGTTGAGTGCGTTTACTGACGAGGGGTATGTGTATCGCGTCGCACTGCGATTACGCCCGGAAGGCGATGCCGGAAATTTCGCGGACCCGCTCGATGCCTACGAGCACTACTACCGGACAAGAATGGGAGCGTGGGAACGCCTGGCGTTGCTGAAAGCCTGGCCCGTCGCCGGCAGCCAGACACTGGGTAAGCGATTCCTGAAAATGTCGCGAGCATTTATCGTCGAGCCGGCATTTGACAGTAAAGCGCTGGCGGACGTACGCGAAATGAAAGCGAGAACGGACGAGAAGGCTTCCGTGAGCAGGCAAACGGACCGGAACTTGAAGCTGGGAACCGGCGGCATCCGTGAAATCGAGCTCGTAGTCCAGTTGCTTCAGGCCACATATGGCGTGAGGATTCCGCAGTTACTCGACCGTAATACTCTTCGATCACTCGCCAACCTCCATGATGCGTTATTGATCAATTCCGAGGAGTTCGAACTCCTTCGCAACGCTTATCGCTTCCTGTGCGATGTCGAGAACAAACGTCAGATGGTCGACGATGCCCAGCCCAGTTCCATTCCACGTGAAATGGAAGGCCTCCGGACCTGCGCCCGCCTCCTCGGCTATCCCGATGCCGCTTCCCTGCTCAACGCCTATCAGAATCACACCTCCCACGTCCGCCGCCTCTTTGACAAGTTCGCCGGACGGCAGTATTAGGAACGGGCGATTAGGATAGGAGTTGACGATATTCTTTTTCACCGTAGTTTCTCAAACTCCAGCGCATATGTATTCCAGGCTAGAGCGTGCGGTGTAAATCTGAACTGCCGTATTCAGTAATCTCGCGAGCAGAATAATCAGGCGCTGTTCGGCGTTGTTCATCGGTTTCGGCATGCGACGGATCCGTCCTTCGTATTCCTGGAGCAGCTGAACGTGTCGCAGTCCTGTGGCCGCCGGCGCCTCAACCACGCTACAACGTGCGACGCCGACAAGCGAATCTTGAAATACCCTTTCACTGCTGGAGAATTCGGGGGCAAGTCAGGGCGATGAAGCGATGCGGCGTGAAGTGGAATCGCTGGTTGTTGAAGTCCGGGAAATTTTCGACTTCGAGACGAAATAAGGGGCGGATATCCAAAGTGGCGCAGCGACTCGTGTACTGGAAGAGAAATGGGAATTTGAAAAGTTTCAATTCTTATCCGAGCCAGGTCAGCCGCCGGAGAGCGCTCCGACGATATAAATCTCAACGCCGGCCGGAACCGGCGTAGTGAGATCTCGAACGCTATCCTCTCCGACAAAGACATTTATGTGTGGCCGAATCTCCCCCTGCTCATCAACGACACGAAAGCCTGCGCCGTGAAAGCGCTGGTCGAGAGCGCAGATCGCTTCGCCCAGCGTCGTCGCTTCGACTTCGACCGTACGCAGGCCTCCGGTATATGAATACAGAAGCGGCGCCACACGAATCCGGATTGTGGCCATTAGTCCAATCGCGCAGCAGTAACCGACATGATCTTTGGCAGTCCGCCGATCTGAGTCTGCCAGGAGTCCCCTTCATCGTCGCTGCCCCAGACTTCACCGGAGGTCGTGCCAAAGGCCAGGCGGAGCGATGTATTTCCATCGTGGGCCACGGCCTGGCGAAGCACCGTGTGCCATCCGCGTGACGGCAATCCGCGATCGAGCCGCTGCCAGGACTCGCCGGCATCGCGGCTCCGAAAGACGGCCGGCATACCGTTGACGCTGGTGCGGGGCCACACTGTGCCACCATCCATCGGTATCACCCAGATCGTCTTGTCATCCTTCGGATGACAAGTCATGGAGAAGCCGATATCTCCCACGTCTTTGGGCATATTGTCGCCGATCCGTTTCCAGCGTTGCGCGTTGGCGCCGTCCTGCCAGTCGAGCCGATACACACCGCAGTGGTTCTGGTGATACCAGCGCTTAGGGTTTGCGGGATGGATAACGGCATCGTGTGGATCATGGCCATACTCGTATTCCGTGCCGTCTTCTTTTGGCGGCGCGAAGTCCATCGCGACTCCTGCGTTCACTGGTTGCCAATCGTTGCCCAAATCCTCGGAGAGAAACAATCCGCCCCCGGACAGGCCGATGAGCATTCGCTTTGGGTTCACGGGATCGACCTGGGCAGAGTGACACTTCGGGCCATCCGGCGTTCCAGGCGCAAAGTTGTAGCACCACCTGGCGAGAAGCGGGTGATCGTTGAAGCCGGCGACGGCGTCCCACGTAACCCCGTCGTCTTCGCTCTTGAACAGGCCGATGGGACTCGAGCCCGCGAACCATACGCCTTTCTGACTGGCGTGACCAGGCGAAAGAAAAAACACGTGATCCAATACGAGCCCCTGCCTTCGACCGTCGTCCGACGCCAACGCGGAGCTTTCATATTCCTCTTTCGCGCGGAAGCGCGGCGGACGTTCGGCTTCTTTCCACGTTCGGCCGCTATCCACTGATCGATAGACCGTCGGACCCAGGTGGCCCGTGCGCGCCGCCGCCAGTATCGTCCCTGCGCCACGCGGGTCCTGCACGACATGATGCACTTGAGCCCCGAAGAACCACGGCTCGCCTAAGATTCCATTTCCGTCCGATCGCAGTGCCCAGGCGCCTTTGCGCGTCCCGATAATCCATGAGTTCGCCCCTGGAGGGGCAACCGGCTGTGTCATATGTCCTTCTCCTTTAGGCGGTTTTTTCCCTGACACGGGTTAGTCGAACGGCGAGATCACATCTCGACAGCGCGGATGAATTTTATTTTGGAGGAAGCGATTGCCTGGCCAGGACGGAACTTACTTGATTACGGTCAGGTTCACGGTCTGCGCCGACGACTCTTCTATACGCACCATCTTTCCCTGCGTTTCTGCCATGCGCATCAGGTTGGGATCGAAAAACGAAAACGGCTCGATCGATTCCCAGGCCGCAAGGGTGTAATCGCCGGGAGTCACATTCGGAACCGTGAAATGCCCGGCCGAATCCGCCGTCACCGGCACCCTTATGTTCACCGCTGCGGAGTTACATTTCGTGCATGGATTCGGTCCAGGACAGACTTCAATTTCTCTGCCCAGAAGTGAACGAGCGGCTCAAGCCGGATTTCCATATGTTCGCCGGGTATGTCAAAGACCTCCAGTTCTCCAACAATCGATTTTCTCCAGTTCCGTGCGTACTCAATGGAGCGAAGCGGAGTCTGGAACAGAATTGTGCGTCCTGAGTATGGAATCAGGCGATAGCGTTTCATTGCACGTCCGTAAATTGTGAGAACATACTGGCTCCGCAATGACGGAGGCAACGAATTCCCTGACGTCAGATATATTCTGCAAGCTAATTGTCTGCATTTTTTCCTGATCCCTGCAGTTCTGCCGTTGAATTTTGACTTCAATCTCAACAAAACGTACGTGATTCTCTCTTTATGTTTGAGGCTTGCCATTTGACCGAGATGTCGATTCAGTGTGAGACCGAGAGATGAGGTCTCTCTTTCGGTTCGGCGCCGGTCGTTCACGTTGACTTGCGAAAAGGACCCGTCGCCGCCGGGATCCGGCGGATCAAGCAATACCAGCAACGACACCTTCTCGCCTTGCCGCACAAGCTGATTTGCCATTTCGAAGGCCACTGTTCCACCGAAAGAATAGCCCCCTAGAAAGTAAGGCCCCTTCGCCTGGATCGAGTATATTTCCTTGAGATAGTGCGCCGCGATGCTCTCAACCGTGACATGGAGCGCAGCTTTTCCATTCTGGCTCTGATGTTCAAGCGCGTAAACAGGTTGATCGCTACCCAGAAATCGCGGCAGGTATGCATTGCTATTATCGCCATGAACCCAGAAAAATGGTGGTCTTGTGCCCCGTGGCTGAATTGGAACCAGAGATGACGAGTCTTCAGGTCGATTTTCCTTCTGAAGAATTTTCGCGAGAAGCTCGATGGTGGGTGCCTGAAACAAGGTGGCTGGAGGGAGCCTCTTCCCAGTGGCCTTTTCAATCGAGGCAACCAGGCGAATAGCCAGCATGGATTGACCACCCAGATCAAAAAAGCTGTCCTGCATTCCGATGGGATGGACATTCAAAACCGCTTCCCATGCCTCCTTGAGCTGGAATTCCAACTTGCTGCAGGGGGGAATCAGGGAGCTGCTCAGCGCAGGTCTTCTTTGATCAAATGACGGAAGTACTCTGCGGTCGACCTTCCCATTGGCCGATAGAGGTAAAGATTCCAGAAACATGAATGCAGACGGGATCATGTAGTCGGGAAGATGAGTTTCGAGAAATTCGCGTAGCTCCGTTGTGAGAACCTGAGAAGCTGGTTTGATCACCACATAAGCAACGAGTCGTGCATCTTCCAATTCACTGACAGGCGAGTCAACTACGGCCACTTCCTGCACATCCGGATGGAGATGCAGGGCTGCCTCTACCTCTTCGATTTCAATACGAATACCGCGGATTTTTCTTCTGAAGTCTTTGCGGCCAACATGGATCAAGCAGCCATCGGGAAGGGAACGCGCCATGTCGCCTGTGTGATAGATCCGTTTCCTGACACTTTCCGGATCTGGCAGGAACACCTCATCCGTCAAGTTCTGGTTGCGCCAATATCCAGGCGAAAGATAGGCGCTTCGAACAACGATTTCTCCGACCTCGCCGGTATGGACTTCTTGTCCGTTGTCATCAAGCAGGAGGACTTCCTTCCCTTCGACCTCGTAGCCAACCGGAACTGAATTGTGGGAAAGATTTGTTTCCTTATCAATGAAGTATTGTCGAAACAAACCTGCCTCGTTTGAGGCCAGCGCATTGGCAAAAATGCAGTTTGGGGAGAAGTGATTTCTAAATAGTTCAACATCTCTCCTGGTTACGGGCTCTCCTCCTATATAAATCAATCGAAGGAACTCGAAATCGAGGTCTTCTGGCAGGTTTTCAACAAAATGCCGGAATACTGTTGGTACTGAGAAATAGATGGAGACTTTTTCCCGGCTTAGCCATCGTGCAAGTTCAATAATGCCACTCTCTTCAATATCAAATGGACAGACGGATGCGCCATTGAGCAGAGCTCCAAACACATTACGCATCGAAACGCTGTAGCTGGGCGAAGTGAGAAGAGAAAGCCGATCGTGCAGAGTTAGGCGATAGGCGTTGGTGTCGACTCTCACCCTGTGCAACACGCTCCGGTGGCTGTGAATGACGCCTTTGGGTCGGCCAGTCGTTCCCGAGGTATAAAAAATTGCGGCAAGACTGTCCGCAGTAGTGGAGATGGTTTGGAAATTATCGGACGACGTGGAATTGAGATCTTCGATTCTGCTCACTCTGGATTCGCCAGGGGCCAATTCCATCGCCAACGGTGCATAAGTGGCGTCAGTTAGAATCAAGTCGGCCTGAGAATTTTCGAAGACGGAAAACAACCTCTCAAAGGGATGGGAGGTATCCATCGGAAAGTAAAACTTACCTGCCTTCAATATGCCGAGTATCGCCGTTATCTCGTGACACGGATCACCAAGTAGCAGTCCAACGGGTTCGGGGCTGATTCCGCGTTTCGCTACCATGGACTGCGCCACGCGATTAGCCGCTCGATTGAGTTCGACATACGTCAGAGATCGGCTTCCGGCGCGGACCGCCACCCGCTCCGGATACTTACCGGCTATATGTTCAAACCTCCGAACAATCGAGTTCTCTACGTCGTGCACGGGAAATTCAGAAAACTCGCGAGTCGGGACAGTTCTCTGTCCGGAGAAGGATATTTCAGCATGCTCCATTCCAGTGCGTCTTCTTCGGCGCTTGCCACTATATATCGACTGCCACTATATATCGTCGGGTCAGAGCCCCGACAATTGTTTTGTGTTTTCTTCGAACTGTCTTGAGTCGCCAATGCGTTGTGCAGCTGCCCACTCGCGCTGGCACGGGGCAAAGGGGTTGATGTCCGTCGCGGCGCCGCCGTTTCAGTTTCGTTGACGCCAATTCGCAAGGATTGACTCACACTCGAACTGTCATCTCGCCTGAGCCAGCGCCAGCGCATCCGGACCCGCTGGGAATCGGAGCTGTCCGGCCGCATCGTTCGCGGCGCGCCACACGACTTCAGCCACGTCGGATTCTGTTGTCACCGCAGCCGGCTGCGCAAAAGCAGCAAAGACGCGCTCCACAAATGGAGCGTACGCCACAGGAACCACTCCTTCCATGCGCGATCCACCATTGCTCGAGAAGCGAGTTGTCGGCCCGTAGCCCGGTTCCACGAGTTTTAAGAACACATTGAATGGTTCGAGTTCGAACGCCAGCGACCCGGTGAACCCTTCAATGGCCATCTTGCTGGCGGTATACGCCGCTGCCAGCGGCATCCGTGCCAGCGTCACGCTCGATGTGACGTTGACCACCACGCCGGACTTTCGTTCGCGGAACTGGGGCAACACCGCCTGCGTCATTGCCATCACGCCGAAGGTATTGGTCTCGAATATCTCGCGCACGGTAGACATCGGTGTGGCTTCAAAGGCGCCAACGACACCAATGCCAGCGTTGTTGACGAGCACGTCGATGGGCCCACTCACCTCAAACGCGGCCGCAATGCTCTCGGGTTTCGTTACATCGAGTGCCAGCACACGGAGCCGGTCCGACCTGGGCAGAACGTCTTCGCGCGGCGTTCGCATAGTTGCAATCACGTCCCAACCCTTCGCGTGGAAATGGCGGGCAGTCTCGAGTCCATAGCCGGAAGAACATCCTGTAATAAGCACGGTTTTCATTTTGGTTTCCATGTTGGTTACGATAGCGGACGGGGTCAGGCCTATCTACAATGCGGAGTCCACATATTATTGGTGAGAGTCCAAATATGAGCGACCCACTCTCGGAAGTCATCATGCTGCTTCAACCGCGCACCGTGTTCTCGCGACGCATCAGCGGTGCCGGTCGCTGGGGCGTCTCGTACTCCGCCTTCGGGCACCCCAGTTTCTGCGCCGTGTTGGAAGGGCGCTGTCGACTTGCCGTGGAAGGCGAGCGTCCAATCACGCTCGAGGCGGGCGACTTCGTGCTCCTGCCGGCAACTCCGGGCTTCACCATGTCGGGCTTCGAGCCCGTGCGGCCCGTGCGGTTCGACCCGAAGGTGACATCCACTAAAATGGGGGAAGTCCGCCACGGAAGGCGCGGTGGACGCCCCGATGTGCGGATTCTCGGCGGATGGTTCGCTTTCGACTCGCCCGATTCAGCGTTGCTGGTATCGCTGTTGCCGGGGCTCGTGCACCTGCGCGGCGTCGCGAGGCTCTCAGTCCTGGTACGGCTGGTCGGCGAGGAATCGAGTGAACGGAGGACAGGTCGAGACCTCGTGCTGACGCGACTCGTGGAGGTACTGCTGATTGAAGCGCTCCGGTCGACGCCTGGCACAGACGCGCCTCCGGGACTTCTGCGGGGGCTGGCCGATGCGCGACTCGCTCCGGCGATAAGGCAGATGCACGGCCTGCTGAACCGCGCCTGGACGGTGGCGGAGCTGGCGAAAGCCGCCGCGCTTTCACGCTCCGCATTTTTCGAGCGCTCCACAAGCTCCGTCGGCCTGACACCGATGGAGTACCTGCTCTCCTGGCGCATGGCGGTCGCGAAGGACCTTCTTCGCCGACACGACTTTGGGCTCGACGAAGTCGCCGAACGGGTCGGCTACGGTTCGGCCAGCACCTTCAGCACTGCGTTCAGCCGGCACGTGGGTCAACCTCCGAGTCGATATGCGCGCAACCATTAGAGTAAACGACTCTCGTTGCAGGCCAGGCCAGCACACGCCTTCTGATATGCTTCCCGCCATGGAAGTGAACCAGGCATTCCTTAAAAACCTGAGAACGCTCGGCACGATTGAAGGCGTGTCGACGCTCATTCTTTTCGGCGTCGCGATGCCTCTGAAATACTTCGGAGGCATTCCCATTGCCGTCACCATCGCGGGCATGATTCACGGATTGCTCTTTACCGGCCTGGCGGCAATGTTTGTCCTTGGCATAAAACGCATTCCAATTCCCCAAAGCCTTGCCGCGGCAGGTGTGGCCGCAGCGATTGTGCCATTTGGGCCATTTATCATGGACGGCCGCCTGCGTCGGATTGCAAATTCAAAGCCGAAATCCTGACCAAACTGGCGAACGAGACTACGATGTCGCGCATGCAGACAATCTCAAAATCGCTACGTGGAAAGTATGTGGTCTTCTGCCTGTCCGTCGCAGTTGCAGGGATGTCGTGGTTCGGCTCAATCGGTCGAGCCCAGCAGACACCGACGCCTCCGCGGCTCGAATATGCCTTCGAGGTTCGGGCAGAGGTAGCCGATCCTACGGTTGTTGGCCAGATGCCCAACGGCACGCGTCGCATTGTGAACATTCTCGGCGGCACATTCGAAGGACCCAAAGTGAAGGGGAAACTGCTGCCGGGCGGCGCAGACTGGCAGATCATTCGCGAAGACGGCTTCACCGAAGTCGATGCCCGATACACCCTGCAGACCAATACGGGCCACCTTATCTATGTCTCAAACGTTGGCATGCGTCACGCGCCACCGGACGTCATGAAACGGCTCAATGCTGGAGAGACCGTCGATCCATCGCTAATCTACTTCGCGCGGTTCCCAAATTTGAAACTGCCGCGCCCGACCTGCAGTGGCTGACCCGTTCGATTTTTATCGCCACCGGCGAACGATATCCCAAGGGAGTTGTGATTCGGTTCTGGCGAGTACTTTAATGTGGCGCGAGTCGCAAACAAGCTGTTTTCCGGCGAAGATGCAGACCGATCCGTCCGGCCCGGTCTCACTTCGCGAATTCTTCAGTTGCGATCGCCGCCCTCATGGGGGAGGCACATTTGCGATTCCGGCTGCCGCTGTCCAGTTGCCGGCTGCCGTACCGGCTGCGATTTATACTGTAATAAGCTGATACACTTCATTTGCCAGGTAGTCGTAGCTCTCCCAGTAAATTTGAAAACCTAATGTAAGGAGGTCGATCCCATGAAATGGCTTCTAACTGGAGTCTTCGTTGTAAGCATGTTGATCTCAACAGCATCTCCTTCCCTCGCCGCCTTCAGCACGATCGATGTACCTGGAGCCTCAGCGACATACGCCCTGGGAATCAACAATCGCGGGCAGGTCGTCGGCACCTATCTCCCCTCTGGCTCGACGACCTTTCACGGCTACGTGCTAGACCATGGCACCTTTAACACCATCGATGTTCCTGGCGCCGACCATACTGATTGCCGAGGTATTAATGATCGCGGTGAGATCGTCGGCCAGTATTCAGCAGGCGGTAGAACCCACGGCTACGTCTTGGAAAACGGCGTGTTCAGCACGATCGATTTTCCTGGGGCCAGCAGCACCAGGGCCGAAGGGATAAATAATCGCGGTCAGATCGTCGGCGTGTATTTTGCTGGCGGAGGTATTCATGGGTTCATGCTGTATGACAGCACCTTAAGCACGATCGATGTTCCTGGCGCCAGAAATACTTTACCTTTCGGGATCAACGATCGCGGTCAGATCGTCGGTGAATATAGTCTCGGAAATACCCACGGTTTCGTCCTGAGCAACGGTACCTTCAGCACCATCGATGTTCCAGCTTCTATCTTCACTGAGGCCAGCGGGATAAATAATCGCGGCCAGATCATCGGCACCTATCAAACTGTCGACCTGGAACGAGGGTTTGTGTTCTATATGGGCACCTTCAGCGACGTCGATATCGGGTTTTTTATCAACACCATTGGGTTCAATGATCACGGCCAGATCGTCGGCACCTATCAAGTTGGCGACACGAACCACGGATTCCTTCTCGATTAGACCTTGTGGACGACCTGAGTTCGTAGAAATTGAATCGTATCTCAACTATAAAAATCACGAGCGTGGTCGGCGGTTTGTTCTCTGAGTTCATGGCCTCGCCGTCCGGTGCTGGCCGGTGATGTTCGACCGGCTGATTCTCACACCGCTCAGCGTCTAATCACTCGCTAAGGCCCGCCGTAATTCGTCGTAGACAGCTGTTCATCATCGCAGGAAGGATACCAGCGTCCCCTTGTCGCCTTTCCAATCCTCTAAAAGATACCTATGGCTTCTTGCGCAACCAAATCGGTTTAGAATACGTCCGTTAAAGCGGCATTTATTCAAAAGGGGGGAACCATGTCAACGTGGACACGAACGGCTGCGCTCATTTTGACGTCTTTGTGGCTTTTAGGATGTTCGGCACAAAGTCAAAAACAGCTTGCCCAGGATGCTCTAACCGCAATGGGCGGAGAGGAAAAGCTTAAGTCTATTCAAACGCTCACGATGATCGGCGGCAAAGGGACCCGCACGAAAGTCGGACAGCCCCCGACAACTTCCGGAAACGATGTGACCGGCGAACTGAGCAACAATGTCGAAACGCTGGATCTGGTCAATCACCGCGCCGCCATGGATTACGACATCAAAGTCGGAGACTTCGTGCAGCATCGACACGAAGTCTTTAATCGCGAAAAGTCGGACGCAGCGCCGTTCGGCATCGAAAGCATCGAAGGCGTTACCTTCGCAACCACACCCTCGGGCCTGTTCAGCTGGAGTACACAGAACTCGCCGGAATGGTTGCTGAAGCGCAACCCTGTCAGCGTCGTGCTGGCCTCGGCGGAATCGGCGTCAGCGGCGGATGCGGCGGAGGAAGAAGAGTTCAACGGCAAAAAGATGAAGCACGGCCATGGCAAGTCTCCGGAGGGCGAAGACCTCGAGATGTACTTCGAGCCGGACACCAAATTATTGGCGGGCTTCATGGTGCTGGAAACCGAGACGATGCTCGGCGATGTCATGGGAACCTACTTCCTTTCGGACTATCGCGATGTGAATGGGGTCAAGCTCCCTTATCACATCAAGATTCTCAAGGGCGGCGAGCCCTACTCTGAGGTTCAGTACGAATCGATCGTCATGAACGATTCCAAAGCGGCAGGCGTGTTCACCGTTGAAGACGCTCTCAAATCCGAGGTTTCGCAAGCCATGAAAGGACCGGACGCGTTTCCCATGGAGTTGAAGAAGGCCGCTAATGGCGTCTACCAGGCTTTTGCGTTCCGCCACCACAGCATGGTTATGGAGTTTCCAACGTTCATTGCTGTCGTTGAGGCGCCCTACCTTGAGACTCAGACTCGCATGCTGGCTCAGGCGATCGCGCTGCAATTCCCCAACAAGCCGATCAAGTACGTTGCGGTGACGCACCCTCATTACGACCATATCGGCGGTGTGCGGGCTGCGGCCGCGCTGGGTGCAACTATCCTCGTGGAGAAGCGGCAGGAGCCGCTGCTGAGGAAGCTGCTGGATGCGAAACACACGCATCCTAATGACGATCTCCAAACGGCGCTCGACGCAAAGCAACCCGTGGGGATGATCGAAACCTACGAGGGAAAGCACGTGATCAAGGAGGGTAATCAGACTCTGGAGTTGTATGCGTTTGACTCCGTGCACTTCCAGCCGATGGTGATGGCTTACGTTCCCGGCGCACGCGTGCACTTCCAAAGCGACCTTTGGTTCCCCGGGGTACCATTGCCCAGCAGTCCCGCGCTCGTTCAACTGAACGATGCGATCAAGGCGGCGAAGCTTCAAGTCGACACGCTGGTCGGAGGCCATGGAGGGATCGGCCCGTATTCCGCAATGGCGAAGGCTATCGCGACGAAATAAGGAGCTGCACGAGGAAGCCGGCGGGCCTTGTTCTACGCAGTTGGAATCTTGTTGATCTGTCCGTGGCTTACCTGATAGATGAGGACGGTGCCAATAAGAATCGCAATACTTTTAGGGCTCCTGGTGGTTTTGATTGCTTTTCCGTCTTTCGATCCTCTGACGATACTGGCCGCAGACGGATACACGTTCTCGACCATCGAGGTTTCCGGAAGCAGCCATACCGTTGCATCCAACATTGACCTGCTGGGCCGCGTGGTTGGCTACTATACCGACACTACGGGAACGCACGGTTTTCTCTACAACAACGGATCATTTACGAGGATCGACTATCCCGGATCCGGCTGGACTGTCGCATTGGGCATTAGCAGCACCGGGCAAATTGTCGGGTCTTATGGCGCCAGCGATGCGCCCTCTGGACGGCATGGATTCCTGCTTGCAGGCAGTTCGTTCTCTTCATTCGAAGTTCCGGGCTCCACCGACACGATTGCGCACGCAGTAAACAATCGCGGCCAGGTGGTCGGCGAGTATCGCGGCCAGGATGGAATGCGTCACGGATTTCGCATGAGTGGAGGCAACTACGCGACAATTGAGTTGCCCCAGAGTGGAAGTGGTTCTGCAAACGGTATCAATGATTCCGGGCAGATCGTCGGGGCATCCGGTTCCGGTCCTGGCTCGACGGCGTTTCTGTTCGACACGTCGTATTCGAAAATTGAATTTCCCAACAGCAACTTTACGGAAGTCTGGGGACTGAATAACGTCGGCGATTTTGTCGGCCAGATCGACAGCGCGCAATCCGCTTATCGCGGCTTCCGCCACAGCGGCGCCGCTTACGCGATCATCGATTTCCCAGATGCTCCCGCGGCATGGGACGCACGTGGAGTGAATGATCTCGGACAAATTGTGGGATCGTTTACCGGCAAGGATGGGAAGACTCGCGGATACCAGGCAACGCCGGGTACGCTGAGTGTGATTCCTTCCGATTCTCGAAGCATTACGCTATTAACGGATGTTCCTGGGGCGATCAGTCCGGGTGGAGTTGCGGGAACTCCTGGTGTCGCCGGACCTGCCGGCCCTGCCGGTCCACAAGGACCTCCGGGCCCCCCGGGGCCTCCCGGACCTCCGGGACCAGCAGGACCTCGCGGGAACAACGGAGCTCGCGGACAAGGGGTCTATCCGTTGCTTCCGACGCTCATCTCCCTTCAGTCGGCGCTGGACACCGCGCATCGCGCCGGAAACCAGGGAAGTCTTGTCCAAAAGGCCATCGCGAATATCAATCAGGCGATCACCAATCTGGATGCAGCAAACGCCTACGAAAATGCACATCGAGGAAACAACACCGTAGTCCGCGCGGACATCAAGCCCAACTTCAATCCGCCTCCGCGGCCTGCGCCGAACCGCAATATCGGACTGGAAATTGTTCTTGCCCGATTGAACGAAGCTTTTGATCTGCTAAACGAAGCGCCGGGCGGCGAACTTGGCGGATATCGTGCGAAGGTCTATGCAGAAATCGCCGCGGGAGCTGCAAATGTGATTGCAGCAATCAACTCTGCGAACGCCGATTTCGCCGCAACGCGACCGAAAGCACCTGCTGTGACGAAGGACACAACCCCGGCGACCCCACCCACACAATAGAACCTGTCACGGCCCCTGTCGAACAGCCAAGACGCTAAACATGAAGAAGCGTTTCCTGAATAGTCCGGGTCCCCTGGGCTGTGGTGATCTGTCCGAAGTTGGTGCTGTTGATGTTCAGATTGGGATTGCCCATCAGTGGATGGTTCAGAACATTTGCGGCATCGACTCGGACTTGAAAGGTCTTGCTGAGGCCGTCGGTGCGTTCCAAACATTACGGATTTTCGGCAACATTGGCTTTGGATATTTCCGAGATGCCGCTTATCCTGCCTATCGTTTTTTACCCGACCATTCGGGACCTGATCTGCATTCCCGATAATTGATCCTGCCTGCATGAATCGAAGCACAGCAGCGAGGACTGGCCGGAATTGAGCGACGCGCCCACTCGCGAACCGGCGTTTCGGCGTCTCCTCCTTATAGATTCGCCGTCGGCTGCCCCCTGGCACGACAGTGTTACCGTCGGATTGGCCTCGCGCCTTCCGGAGGTTCAGATCACCTATTTATACGCTGCGCCCTTAGTACCCACAGAGTCGGCGGAGTCGTTGGAAGCCCAACTGGATACGGTCGATGTGGTCTTGATTCTTGCCACCCCCCAGTTGGTCACTTTGGAACTCCTTACGCTACTGCAGGAACGATTGTCGAAGCGCTATGAAGTGTCCCCTGGAATTCCGATCGTCACCTGGGTTCTCGCGGAATATACATCCTGGCAGCAGACGCCGTTGCGTGAATATCAGGCGGCGATTTCCCCGGATATACCGTTAGCGTCCTTCCGCACGGAAGAATTCGAGACGGCGATGGATGGTCTGGCCCGAGAGTTGTCGGATCTTCTCGGCAGAACGCCTCCTCGTTCTGCCGCTGAAGAAAGCTCCAATGTCGGGGCAACGCCGTTATCGTCTCCACCTACCGGAAGCGAATCATTTTATCCTCCTCCCAACGCCGCTCCTTTCAATAAGGGGGCAAGCTCGCCTCCGTTTGGAAGTCCGCCCCACACTCCGTCGTCTCCCTCGAGTCCACCCACACCTTCGTCTCCGTATTTTTCTCCTCCATTGTCGCCGGCTTCCTTCTCTCCGAGCGGCTTTCGAACGAGTCCTCCGTTCGCGGTCAGTCCTCTCGGCGGCGGTGCGGTGCTTACGAATCGCGCGGCCGGCTTTCGGCCGGACACGGTCAAAGGCGAGGACCGGCTGAGCATTCGCCAGGAAGCGCTGACCCTCGCGATGGTGCTTGCCCACAAGGACGTGGAGCCGCCAATCTCCGTTGGGCTATTCGGCGATTGGGGGAGCGGCAAAAGTTTCTTCATGCACGAAATGAGCACGCTGATCAACGGCCTGAGCCGCCGTTCGAAGGAAGTCGGTGGACGATTCTGCGAAAACGTTGTGCAACTCGAGTTCAACGCCTGGCACTACATGGACAGCGACCTGTGGGCCAGCCTCGCGCGAGAAATTTTCGAAGGGCTCGCAACGGCGCTGGCGGAGCGTGAAAAGAAACCCGACCTTGACCTCGAGCGCGAGCGTCTTCGTGCAGCGACTCAAAGTACGAAGGATCTGATTGTCGCAACAGAGGTGCAGGTAACCGAAGTCCGGAGGAAGCTCGACGAGACGCAGCGGCAACTTTCGAATGTGCGGCAGCAACGGGAGTCTGTCGACAATGTCGCCAAAGCCGCGGCGATTGCCGTACTCCAGACACCGGAATTGGAAAATCGCCTGCGCGAGGTTGCGACTGAACTCGGTATCGACGAAGCGAAACAAAGCATCGGCGATTTGAAAACGCAGGTAGTCGATCTCACGACCACGGCACGACGCGCACAAGCCCTACTAGCCGGTTTCAAACAACGTTGGCGCGGCCTTCTTGTGGGTATGGCGGCCGCCGGCATTCTCGCTGTTGCCGTCCATCAGGTGATGATCACCAGCGGCGCACAGATCGCTGCTGTCATTTCCGGCTCTGTTGCGATCATCGGCTTCATCGTCACCGCACTTTCTAGGGTATTGCCTGCAGCAAAAGCCATTCTTAAACGTGCTGAGGAATTCAAAAAGGACGTGGACCAGCAACTGGCTTTGCAGAAAGAAGAACGCGAGAAGGAAGTGCTGGACAGGCAGGCTGCACTCGATACCGAGAAAAAACAGCTCGAAGACCAGAAGACGCGGCAGCAGGAAGAGTTGGATCGCCTGAAAAGCCTTTCAAGAAAACTGAGTGAGCTCGACTCGAGCCGACAACTCGTCGACTTCATTCGCGCGCGCGACGCCAGCGGCGATTACCGATCCAGGCTCGGCACAGTCGCGCGAGCGAGCCAGGACTTCAAGCGCCTCAGCGACCTCATGGCTCGCGCCGCGGTAGCGAGAAAGCGCATAGCGGCAAAACAGGCCACCGAATCCGACGAGGAAGACGCCAAGCTGCCCAATATCGATCGGATTGTGCTGTACATTGACGATCTTGATCGCTGCCCCACAAACAAGGTCGTGGATGTGCTGCAGGCCGTCCATCTTCTTCTCGCATACCCATTGTTTGTCGTCGTGGTTGGCGTGGATCCACGCTGGCTACTGCATTCGCTCGAGGAACATTCCGGAGCATTTCATACATCCGATGAACTCGGAGACGAGCCCAGCGAAAATTGGCGCTCAACCTCGCTCAACTATCTCGAAAAGATCTTCCAGATCCCGTACACGCTGCGTCCGATGAGTCCAGATGGGTTCACACTGCTGGTGAGCGACCTGTCGGCGTCCAGGATGACAACGCCTTCCAGCCCATCGCCGCCCTCGGCGCCCAGAACGGCAGCGAGTCCTTCCGCCGCAAGATCTCCATCCGCGGCCCGGAGTCCATCGGCACCGCCGGAGCGTAGAGCGAGTTCACCCGCGGCCATAAGTCCCGCATCCCCATCAGGCTTCTCCCCGAGGTCCGCGTCACCAACGGAATCTTTCGAAGGTTTGATGCTCGACCCCAATCCCGGTGCGCTGGAGCTCGACGATCGCGAACGCAACTTCATGCCCCACCTCTACGAACTTATTCCAACGCCACGTGCGGCGAAGCGCTTTGTCAACGTCTACCGTCTGATTCGAGCCTCGATCGATAACGACAATGAGTTGCTCTGGTTCCTCGACGACGGCGAGTTCGTGGCTGTGCAGGTTCTGCTTGCAATGGTGACAGGAGCTCCCGCAGAAGCCTCCGAAGTCCTTCGCAAACTGCTGTCGCTGCCGAAAGAGGCCCCGTGGACAATCAAATGGTGGGACCTGGTGGACGAAGTTGTAAAGGAAGGCAAAGATCGGACGGCCTGGCAGTCGTTCGAAGCGCGCCTTCGAACTCTTCGGACCTGCGGAGAAGTGCCTGAGACGTGCAAAGGATTTCGCAAGTGGGCTGACGATGTGGCCCGCTATTCGTTTTACTCCGGCCGTGTGCTGCTCGGGCCGCAGCCGGCATTTGTGGCGGATCACAAAGAGTGACTGCGCCTCTCGTTTCATGCCTGATGCCCACCGCAGACCGGCGAGCCTGGGCTCCGCTCGCAATCGGGACGTTTCTCATGCAGGACTTCACATCGCGCGAATTGGTCATCCTCGACGACGGACACGATTCCATCGCCGACATCGTCCCGCCAGATCCTCGAATCCGCTATGTGCGGGTGGCTGCCGGACAATCTCTTGGAGAAAAGCGCAATCAGACCTGTCGACTCGCACGCGGCGAAATCCTTGTGAACTGGGACGATGACGACTGGTCCGTACCGTGGCGCGTTTCTTACCAGGTGGAGCAACTTCAGCAATATCAGGCAGACATCTGTGGTCTGGATCGACTGTGGTTTTTCGATCCTGATCGTGAACTGGCGTGGCGCTATCGCTACCCGCCCAGCCGGATGCCGTGGCTCGCCGGGGGCACGCAGTGCTTTCGCCGGAGCGCCTGGGAAAAGCACGCCTATCCCGCCATATCGGTCGGCGAAGACGATCTCTGGATTGCTGGTGCGGTCGGCGCTCGCGTGCTGCCGCTCGCTCGCGACGACTTCTATGTGGCAAGCGTTCATCACTCCAACACGAGCCCGCGTCAGACCTGGGGAGTTCGATGGACGCTCGTAGATACGAGGCGGGTGCGCTCGATTATCGACTCTATCAATCCAGGCATCCGCTCTGAGCCCGCGAACCGAGTCCGAACTTAACGCAAATTCGGCGACGTAGATTCCGGGAAAATGGATTACCTGCACTCGCTATGCGTCCGGCGCTTTCAGTTTTACGAAGATTGCCCGGCGATCCTTGTTTAGTCTCCCGCCGTTGTGAGCAAGCTTCCGGCCGCGCTGGAGTTCAAGTGAACCGAATTCCTGCGAGATTGCTCGTTTTCAAAGTGGCCCTTTGCCGCCGTCCACCAATGGCGAAAGGTCCACTTGAAGCTGCTGCTGCGCATGCCGAGCGGGTGTGGCCCGGCAGCGTTTCAACATAAGATCCCCCCTGTGACATGGGTTCAAAGATACGGGGAGCTCGTATTTATCCTTCTTATGTTCTCCAAAACCAAAGACTCCTTCTTGACGGCGCAACATTAAGGAACCATGGATCCTTACAGGGTCGCTGGAAATCTGTCTACGTCGGCCTTTGCGGCCGCACTCCAGAGGGTTCGATCATACGTTGCGACGACAACCGAGCTTCCGAAGTGGTCCAGCCATTCCAGTGCTGCTGCGAGGTGAACTGCATCATAGCCTCTCAAACCCATCTCCCATGCTAGTCCATCGGCTCGAGCAATTAAGGGTTCATTGATTCGGATCCGGACATGGATTTTCCACTCGCGGACGAACGCCCGGTAGCTTGTCTCGGCTTCGAGTTTGGAGAGGGAGCCAGTTCGCGCCGCCCGGGAAAATGCGACAGCAGCTTCCGCCCGGCTGATCAAGCAGGTTGCGACAATTTGATGTTTAGTAACAAACTCAAGGAGTGCCGGGGAGCCCGGCTTGTCTACATAGCGCTTTATCAAGGCGCTTGTATCGAGGTAGAGCATTAGTCCCGATTCTCGCTAACAATCTGCGAGAGGGTTTTTCGACCACGCTTCAACCTGACGACAGGGTCCCGCGCTGTAAGCATTTTCCCGTTCCAGGCCGCGATACCTCCACGAACCAGGTCGTGAAGCCGTTCCTCGGACGAAGCGTGGGCGGGGGCAATTCTACCTACTGTTTGCCCACGTTCCGTAATGACGAAAGAATGCCCCTTCTTGATTTCTCGAATATAGCTGCTCAATTGCGCCTTTAGCTCCCGGATACCTACTTTTCTCTCGGCCATTCCACCCTCCTTCAAGTGACCACATCACATAGTGAAGGCACTACACGCCGTGGTGAAACACAAGCTCTCGTCTGGACTTCTGAGATCGATTTCCTGTAAAAACCAGTTTTGAATAGGCAAGGGAGGCAGCACCATGGGAAAGGATCCGGGCTTCGACACGGCACTGGCACATCGTTTCTTCTCAGCAGATTGTTTCAACAAAACGTGGGAGCTGATCGAAAAGTCGAATCGAACACGTGACGAAGACGAACAGATGATTCGTCTCGGCCAGGCATCGCTGTGGCATTGGACCCATCGTCCGGACTGCAAGAACATGCAACTGTCCATTGGCTATTGGCTGCTCGCTCGCGTCCAGGCTCTTGTGGGCCGGCCTGAAGAGGCGAGGCGACACGCCGATCTGTGTCTTCAGCATAGTCAGGGAGAGGTGCCGTTCTTCGTCGCATATGCATACGAAGCGCTGGCTCGTGCGGAGAAAATGGCAGGCAATACCAGCCTCATGGCGAAATACAAAGCGGAAGCAGCGCGACTTGCAGAGACAGTCGAAGACGCAGACGATCGGAAACAGCTGATCGATGACCTGGCATCGATTTGAAAATGAGTGTATATACGTTGCGTTAATCCAGACAGCAGGAGAGCGGGAAATGAAAAAATCGATTCTCGTGATGATCGCCGTGTTTGCGGCCATCTCTGTGAGTACGCTTCATGCGGCAACGACATGCGAGGGCCTGAAGGGATTCGCGATGAAGAATGTCACTATCACGATGGCGCAGGCTGTGGGAGCCGGAGAATTCACTCCTCCCCTTCCTGCCCGGGGTGCGGCGCCTCCCGCAGATGCAGCTGCCGATGGCGCTCCGGCGGCAGCGCCTCCGGCTCGGGGTGGAGCAGCTCCGGGCCGCGGTGGAGCACCGGCCGTTTCCTATCGGGACCTTCCTGCGTTCTGCCGTGTCGCCGCAACACTCATGCCCGTGTCCGATTCCGAAATCAGGATTGAAGTCTGGTTGCCGGTCACCGGTTGGAACGGAAAGCTCGAAGCCGTCGGCAACGGCGCATGGGCGGGAAACATCAGCACGCCTGCGCTCGCTAATGCACTGCGCGCGGGGTATGCGGGCGCCAGCACCGATACGGGTCATACCGGCGGCAATCCCGCGACGTTTGTTCTCGGACATCCGGAAAAGGTCATCGATTTCGCCTACCGCAGTGTTCACGAAATGACCGTTACGGCCAAGGCACTCATCAATGCGTACTACGGGAGCGCGCCAAAATTTTCTTACTTCAACGGATGTTCCACCGGCGGACGGCAGGCAATTACCGCGGTTCAGCGTTATCCCAACGATTTCGACGGCGTCGTCGCCGGAGCTTCTGCGATGAACGTTTCGCGGCTGCAGGGAAATCAAGCGTGGACGGGTCAGATTACACACAAGGATGAAGCCGGATATATTCCCGCGACCAAGTATCCGGCATTACATGCCGCAGCGCTCAATGCCTGTGACGCGATCGATGGCGTCAAAGACGGCGTCATTGAAAATCCCCGAGTCTGCAAGTTTGATCCGAAAACGATCCAGTGCACCGGCGAGGACAGCATTTCATGCCTCACCACTCCGCAGGTGGAAGTTGCAAAGAAGATTTACAGTGGTGTGACTAATTCCGTCACCGGAAAATCGATATTTCCAGGCCTGGAACCGGGTAGCGAAATGGGATGGGCAAGTCTCTCCGGTGCACGGCCTATGGCTCTGGGTGTCGAAGTATATCGATACCTTGTTCATCAGGACGCGAACTGGGACTTCGCGACGTTCAATGCAGACAAGGACATTCCGCTTGCCGAGAAAGTCATTGGGCCGATGATGGACGCCATGGACCCGAATCTCAAACCGTTTGCGAGTCACGGTGGAAAGCTGCTGATGTACCACGGTTGGGCAGATCCGGGAATCTCACCACGCAACAGCGTGAACTACTATCAAAGCGTTGTCGACAAGCTGGGCGCTTCGAACGCATCGAATTCCATCCGGTTGTTCATGGTTCCCGGGATGGGTCACTGCAGCGGCGGTGATGGGACTGATAAGTTTGATGCGATGGCAGCCATCGATCAGTGGGTGACGAAGGGCAAAGCGCCCGATTCCATTCCTGCATCGCATCAGACGCGGGGAGTTGTTGATAAGACCCGCCCGCTGTGTGCCTACCCTAAGACCGCGCAATATCACGGTACCGGAAGTACAAATGATGCGGCGAACTTCGCTTGTAAGTAGCGTTGCGGGTGGGACTTGATTCAACTACGCCCGATGGGAAAATTGTGAAATCGTGCGATTTCGAGATGGTCCGATTTTACGATTTTCCCGGCAGTCGATCTCACCTGGTCAACCGCTTGTCCTCGTCTCCACCCGTTGTCATCGCGTTGACGCTATTCCGCTGCGCTCTTCGCAATAAACTGCATTGCCCGCAGTCTTAAATCACTTTAACGACGCAGTTTGTGCCCAGTCGGCAGAATTTTCCTACCGTTGGCATCCCATGTGCATTTCGGACCACCGTTAAGGTCTGAATTTCAAGCAGGAGGCCCAACGTGGCTGAAGAGACCCCGGTAGCCGAGCCCGCATCCGCAGCAAAATCTTCGAAGTCGGGTTCGCTGATCATGATGGTCGTCATTGTACTTCTCTCCAACGTCGCGGGCGCCGGAGCAACGTGGTTCTTTGTTCACCGGGCCATGGCCGCTGTAGTCGCACCAGGGGCGGAAGGTACGGAAGGCGAAAGCAAGGATGGCAAAGAGGCGGTCGACATGGCCGAGATACTTGAAAAGAGCGCGGTTGTTCCGCTGGAGCCTTTCGTTGTGAATCTTGCCGACTCCGATGCAGCCCGTTACCTGCGCGTCAAGATCAGCCTGATGGTGGACGACAAATCCAAGGTCAAAGAGATTGAAGAGAATCAGGCCCTTCAGCTCAAAGTGCGCGACATCATTCTCCAGACTCTGACAAGAAAAACATCGCAAGACCTCATCAACGACGACGGAAAGAAGAAGCTCCGGAAGGAAATCCAGGACGAGGTTGGTCCATTCTTCAAGGAACCCAAGCTGAATGATGTGATGTTCACGGAGTTTGTTATTCAGTTATGAGCGCGCAGGACATGCAGATCGTGCCCGCTGCCAGCGACGGCCCGTTTGATCGTGAGCTGGCAACTTTGCACGATATTCCGATGAACGTGAGCATCGAAGTGGGACGACTGAAACTTCCCGTGAAGGAGTTTCTTCGCCTGATGCCCACTTCCGTATTGGACCTTAAGAAGGTCGCCGGCGAACCGTTTGAAATTGCAATCAACGGGAGGGTCGTGGCACGCGGAGAAGTCGTCATGGTGGAGCAGAGTTCGGGCGTGCGCATCGTTGAAGTTCTCAAACCATCGGTGACGCCATGATTTACGCACAAGTTATCGGATCGCTGATCCTGATACTGGGCGGACTTCTGTTGACGATGCGGTTCGTCAAAAAATATGTGCCTTCGATGTCGGGCCCGCGCGATCTGTCTGTAACTGATCAGCTCCATCTTGGCGACAGATGCCGCGTGATGGTGGTGAAGGTACGTGGCAAGGAACTCCTGATCGGCGTCACACGCGAACACATATCGATACTCGAAACGCTCGGGCCGCAATCATGAGTTTCACGTCTCTCCTTCTTGCTGCGGTGCCTGCGGCACAGACCTCCGCCGTCAAAATCGACATGACTGGAAGCGCCGGACAAGTGCAGATGACGATGCCGGTTCAGATTCTGATTCTGCTGACGCTCCTGACCTTTCTCCCGGCAATTATCATGTCGTTGTCTTCGTTCACGCGAATCATCATCGTGTTTCATTTTCTGCGCCAGGCTCTTGGAACACAGGAAGCGCCGTCCAACCAGATTCTCATCGGCCTGGCATTGTTTATGTCGTTCTTCATCATGAACCCGACACTGACCGCGATGTACGACAACGCATACACGCCCTGGAGTAAAGGCCAGATCGACCAGACTCAGGCCATTGAGAAGGGGTCCGCAGCTTTGAAGCAGTTCATGATGAAATCGACTCGCGAAAAGGATCTGAAGCTGTTTGTGGATCTCGCGAAGGGTCCGCGTCCAAAGACTCCGGATGATCTGCCTATGATGACGGTCATTCCGGCATTCATGATTTCTGAAATCAAAACCGCATTTCAAATCGGGTTTGTGCTTTTTCTGCCATTCCTGGTTATCGACATGGTCGTTGCTTCAGTTCTTCTTTCCATGGGAATGATGCAGCTGCCTCCGGCAATGGTCTCTCTGCCATTCAAGGTGCTGCTCTTCATCATGGTCGACGGCTGGGGCCTGATTGTCAGTTCACTGGTGAAAAGTTATGTCTGAAGCAATGGTCACGACTCTCGCGAAACAAACACTGGAAACGGTGCTGCAGGTGAGTGCGCCGATGCTCGGCGCCGGCCTTATTGTGGGAATCATCATCAGCGTGATCCAGATCGTTACATCGATTCACGATACGGCGCTGGCGTTTGTTCCCAGAATTGTAGTCACGTTCATTGTGTTCCTTATCGTGTTCCCCTGGATGATGAAGACGATGGTGTCCTACACGACGGTGCTGTTTTCATCGTTCGAGCCGTACGTTCATTAGCGGCTGGCTATTCCCATGGATGGCGCACTCTCCCTCGCGATCCCTTATTTCTACCTCGCACACGTCATGGTCGTTGCGATTCGCGTGGGCTCAGCGCTTCTGTTTGCTCCGATCTGGGGATATCCCGGTATTCCGTCGACTTTCCGCATTCTGCTGGTGTTTGCGCTGTCCGTCGGGATAGCGGCTGTTGTTCCGGTGAACCCCGCGATTTATCAGAATCCGGGACTTGCCATACCGAGTGAGTTCCTGATCGGAATGCTGATCACGATGAGCATTCGAATCGCATTTGCCGGGCTTCATATGGGCGGTCAGCTGCTGAGCTACTACCTGGGATTTTCACAGGTGCAGACTATCGATCCCAACACGCAGAACCGATCCACGCTGATGTCCGGCTTTCTATCGTTGCTTGGATATGTCCTGATCCTGGCGTCCGACCAGCATCACGCCATGCTTCGGGCAATCACCTCCAGTTATGTGGCATTCCCGATGGGCACGATTATTCAAACCAGCCAGTGGTTCGGAGCGTTGGTGGAAGCCACCAGCCAGATCTTTGTGATCGGATGGCGCATCGCCCTGCCTGTGTTTGTCGCAACGCTCCTGGTTGAAATTACGGTTGGTCTCGTGTCGCGAAGCCAGCCGCAGCTCAGCTCCATGATCGTGACCGCACCGCTCAAATTGCTGATCGGCATGACTGTTCTCGGCGCATCTCTTTCGTTTCTGCCGCGAGTTTTTGAAGCGGCAATGAACACGCAAATCCTGCATAAATAGCGATGGCTTCAGATAAGACAGAGAAAGCGACATCACGGCGCCGACAGCGGGCGCAGGACGAGGGGCAATTTGCCTATTCCCAGGAAGTGACTGGAGCGCTGACTCTGTTCGCCGCAATTGTGGTCTTGTCGTATCTGTATGTGAATCCTCTTGGGTTTCGAGCGTTTTTCGAGCAGATGCTGCAAACCGCGATAACCGCCGATTCCGAAACCGCATTCAATGTGACGATCCGGAAGGCCGGCATCTACTTCCTGATGCTGGTCGCACCGGTGTTTGCGACGATTGTTGGAGCGGCTCTGATTGGAAATTTCGCCCAGGGGCTGCCGGTCTTTGCCAAGGATGGAGCCGGACTGAAGTTCGAGCGGCTGAATCCGATGCAGGGACTTTCACGGCTCAAAACGAAGTTTTCCCCGTTGGAATGGGGGAAGATGCTCGTGCTGGTTCTCATTTCGGGAACCGTGCTCTGGAAAACCTATCTTCTCTATTGGCCTCAGATTATTTCCGCAACCGGTCTTACAGCCATGTCTTCCATCAGCCTCATGCGATCCATGCTCCTGCACATGGTGACGTACGTGGGCATCACTGTCGGGATTTTGGCAGTAGGTGATTTCTTCCTTCAGCGACTGCGATTCGAGAAGAGCATCAAACAGACGAAGCCGGAAGTAAAAGAAGACATGAAAGCCACGGAAGGAAATCCTGCAATCAAGGGAAAGATTCGAGCCATTCAGCGGGATCGAGCACGCCAGCGCATGATGTCACGGGTCAAGGAAGCCGACGTCATTGTGACGAATCCCACGCACTATGCTGTCGCTCTTCAATACAAACCGGAGATGGGGGCACCGCGAGTACTCGCCAAAGGTGTGGAGTGGCTGGCTCAGAGAATTAAGGAAGAGGGTCGGTTGCATGACATCCCCACGGTCGAGAATGTGCCTCTGGCGCGTGCGTTGTACGGGAGTGTTGAGGTCGATCAGGAGATTCCTGGCGAGCTTTACAAGGCCGTTGCCGAGGTTCTGGCCTTTGTCTATAAAACGCGTAAAGCCCATTAAATCAATGACACAGCTTTGAGGGAAAAGGGGGAACAAGGGGTCAGACCCCTAGTTCCCTCATTCCCGGGAATTTGGGGAACGAGGGGTCTGACCCCTTGTTCCCCCTTCATTCCGTCGTTGGTACGAGGCTTGCTTAATCAGAGACCGTCATGAAGGGTCACCTTACAGTACCGATTGCTATCGTCATCATCATGGGGGCCATCCTGATCCCGCTGCCGACGATCGTCCTCGATTTACTGATATCGACAAACATCGCTTTGTCTGTAGTGATTCTTTTGTCGGCAGTCTACATTCTGAAGCCCGTTCAGTTTTCTGTCTTTCCCCAGGTTCTTCTCATCAGCACCTTGTTCCGTCTGTCTCTGAATATCGCCTCCACACGTTTGATCCTTCTCAACGGTCATTCGGGAATGCGGGCCGCCGGCGACGTCATCAAGGCCTTCGGTCAGTTTGTTGTGGGCGGCAATTTTGCTGTCGGTATTGTGATCTTTCTGGTTTTGATCGTGATTCAGTACGTGGTGATCAACCACGGAGCGGTTCGCATTTCGGAAGTCACGGCGCGATTCACGTTGGACGCATTGCCAGGCAAGCAGCTTTCCATCGACGCCGACATGAACGCTGGAATTATCGATCCTCAACAGGCCCGAGAACGGCGGCTTGAAGTCAGCCGGGAAGCGGAATTCTACGGGTCGATGGATGGAGCCATTCGATTCACCCAACGCGATGCAATGGCGTCCGTGCTCATCACGCTGATCAATATCGTTGGCGGATTGTTTATCGGCGTCTTTCAGCACAACATGGAGGTCACCTCCGCACTGTCGACCTTTACGATCCTGACGATAGGAGACGGTCTGGTCACGGCGATTCCGTCTCTGCTGATCTCAATTGCCGGTGGTCTTGTCACTACCCGTGCCGCCTCCGACAAAAACATGGGAGAGCAGGTATCCATTCAGCTCTTTTCCAATCCCCGGCCTGTGTATTTCGGTGCCGGCATTGTCGCTGGCCTCGGATTGATTCCAGGATTCCCGAAATTCTCCTTCCTGCTGCTTGCCGTGACTCTGGGTTTCATTGGTTACGTCATGGCGCTCGCCGCCAAAGAGCGAAGCCATACGGCAGTGCGTGACGCAGCCGTTCCCAGGAAAGAAGAAGGTGCATCGCCCGACAAGGCGACGTCATTTCTTCGAATGGACAGCCTTGCGGTGGAAATTGGCTACGGCCTGATCAGCATTGTCGACGTTCAACAGGGCGGCGACTTCCTCAATCGTATCCGATCGATTCGAAAACAGACGGCGCAGGAACTGGGCATCATCGTTCCTCCAGTCAATGTTTCCGACAATCTGAAGCTTGGTCCAAAGGAATACGCGATTCTGCTCAAGGGAGTCGAAATGTCCCGCGGCGAACTGCAGGTGGACCGGCTGCTTGCCATCAACCCCGGGAACGTTTCCGGAACAATCGAAGGTCACCAGACCACGGACCCGACATTCGGTTTGCCGGCGGTATGGATTGGCAAGGACAAACGCGAACGCGCGCAACTGATGAACTACACGGTGGTGGATCCGGCCACGGTTCTTGCGACACATCTGACGGAAACCATTCGCAGTCATGCCTACGAGCTGGTCGGACGGCAGGACGTGAAAGCGCTGATCGATTTCGTCGCGGAGACTCACCCGAAGCTCACCGAGGAGCTTGTCCCCAAAACGCTTTCCATTGGTGAAATACAGAAAGTGTTGCAGAACCTCCTGCGTGAGCGCGTTTCGATTCGCGATTTGATCACGGTGTTCGAGACTCTGGCGGACTATGGCTCTCAGACAAAGGATCCTGTGACTCTTACCGAAATGACCCGAGCCGCGCTGTGCCGGTCGATCACCAAGGGGCTGATCAACGAAAGAGGCGAGCTTCCGGTCATCACTCTTTCTCCGGAATGGGAGTCGCAGCTTTCCGCTTCGCTCACGCGCAGCGACGCCGGAACGTATCTCGGCATTGATGCAAAGTCGTTCGAACGCCTGGTGCAGTCGCTGACGGACACCTGTCAGAAACTTTCGAACTCCAGCGCCACTTTGCTGTGTTCGAGCACTTTGAGGTTTCATGTGCGGAAACTGATTGAACGCTTCATTCCGCAGTTGACTGTGATTTCTCCGAATGACATTCCGCCCAACCTGCAGATCGTTTCGATTGGAGTCGTTTCACAATGAACGTCAAAACTTATCAGACCAAATCGCTTCAGGAAGCACTCGATCACATCAAGCGTGATCTTGGAAGCGAAGCTCTCATACTGAGCACGCGTGAAGTCCGGCCTGCCCGGTTTTTGCGACGGCCCAAGTGGGAAGTCGCTGCGACCGCTCCGCCGAATTCAACCAGGACTGTAGCGGCACCACAGGCCGCACCGGCTGTCGCAGCTACCGCGGCAGCTCCGGCACTTGCGACACCGAAGATTCGCAAGGAACAGGAAAAGTCGAGGGTGAATCCGCTCTCGATTATCGCCCCACCTCAGAAATCCGGCCCAAAGGTGGAGCCGCTCAACCTGGAGAAGGACCTTGAAAGAGCGAATGCGCGTCGAGGGTCTCTGCCGGATCGGCGAATCGACTTGCTGCTGGAAGAGATGAACGATTTGAAGCGATCGATCCGCAGCCTGGGTAAGGCGATTCCATCGAAGGCGGACCCCAGTGGTGGATTGTACGGCGAACTCGTCAGTCAGGGAATTGATCCGGAAACGGCCGATCATCTGATAGTAACGGCATCTGACGGGGATCCGGCTCCGGGTGAATCCCGCAATCGCGTACGCCGAATGCTTGCGGACATGATTGTTATCGATCCTCCAGCGGAGTTGCAGGCGAAAGCCCGCATGGTCAGCGTATTCGTCGGACCGACTGGAGTTGGCAAGACCACAACCATTGCGAAAATTGCCGGCCAGGCCGTTGCACGGTATGACAAAAAGGTGGCGCTGATCACCACGGATATGAGGAGAGTCGGCAGTCAGGATCAGCTGTCCAGATTCGGTGCGCTGCTGAATGTGCCGGCCTACACATGCTCTGATGTTTCAACATTGACGAATCTGATTCAGAGTCTGGAAGACCGCGACCTCATTCTCATTGACACTCCCGGGGCAAGCCCGTCGGATCTCGCACTGCTTACAAGGCTTGAAGAAGTGTTGAAGCTGCCCGAGGCGCGAGTGAACCTCGTCATTGCCGCAACGACACGTTCGGAGGATGTCAGCCGCATACTGACCCGGTTTCAGCGGTTCTCCCCTCAGCGCGTCATATTCACAAAAATGGATGAAACCGAGTCTCGCAGTGCGGTCGTTGGCGATCTGCTGCGAAGCGAAGTCCGAATCACTTTCCTCACGAATGGTCAAAGAGTGCCGGAAGATCTCCTGAGCCCGTCGGCGAGCGAAATGGCAAAGTGGGTGCTTCCCGTTGACTAACGATAACGAAAAGGCCGTTGTGATGACGGCGGAACAAAGAGAAGAGCTGATTGTCAGCACGCTCCCTCTGATCAAGCACATCGCGCACAAGGTGATGATGCGGCTTCCGGCGACGATCGAAATGCACGATCTGGTCAACGCCGGAGTTCTGGGATTGCTGGATGCAGTTGACAAGTTTGAACCGGAACGCGGCGTCAAGTTCAAGACCTATGCCGAGGTTCGCATTCGAGGCACCATCCTCGACAGTCTTCGGGATCTGGATTGGGCCCCTCGATCGCTTCGAAAGAAAAGCAAGGATCTCGAAAGGGTGTACGCCGAACTTGGACAAAAGCTCGGCAGGCCGGCGACAGACGAAGAGGCTTCCGCAGCGCTTGGCGGAAACCTGGAAGATTTTCACGCTCTCGTCGACCAGCTGCATGGCTTGACCGTCGGTTCATTTGAATCCGGCGCAGAGTCCGATGAAAAGGGTGAAGGCAAAATCAACTACTACCCGGATGACGGGACAAACGATCCTTACGTCCGCTTCGAAACCAATGAACTCACTTCAATTCTTGGTGAGGCCATCGACAGTCTGCCGGAACGCGAACGGCTCGTACTGTCGCTGTACTACTACGAAGAATTCACCATGAAGGAAATCGGAACTCTGCTGGGTGTAAATGAATCCCGAGTGTCCCAGATTCACACGAAAGCAACAATTCGATTGCGAACCAAGCTGGGCAAGTTGGCTCCCAACCTCGACAGCGCAGTTGAGTTGATGAACAGATAATGGAAAGAAAAGTTCAGTCCTACAACTTCAGACGCCCGGACCGTATCTCGACAAACCAGATTCGATCGCTGCACTTCGTACACGATCGATTTGCGCGGAACGCATCGTCTTCGATTTCCGCCTATCTCCGAACCATCGTGGAAATCTCGCTCGAGAGCATCGAGCAGGTCACGTATTCCGAGTTTCTCTCGGGTGCAGCAGACCCTACCTGTTATGCCGCTCTCTCGCTGAAGCCGCTCGACGGGCTGGCCGCACTGGAGCTTCGACCGGACACAGTGTTTCCGATGATCGATCGAATGCTGGGCGGATCCGGGGAAAGCATTGCCAACATTCGTCCCATGACCGAAATAGAACAGAGAGTTATCCAGGCGATTCTGAAAATCATCGTCGAAAATCTCAAGGAAAGCTGGCGCCCGATCTTTGCCATTGAATTCGCAACGACATCGATGGAAACGCGTCCCCACATGGTCAATGTCGTGGGTCCCAATGAAATGGTCATCCATTTCAAATTCAAATTGCGGATGAAGGGTCTGACATCGAAAGTGAATCTGGCATTTCCCACTCTGGTGCTCGAACCCATCATCCATATCTTTGACCAGGACTGGAACAGCAGGAAGAAAGTGACGCATGACGCCTCTCTGCTGACCCAATTGCGCCAGGTGCCCGTGAATATCAGTATCGAAACGGGAGAAACTCCGTTTCCGGCGGAGGCCTTGTTGTCGCTCGAAGTCGGAGACACGCTCGTGCTTGACCAGCGTACCGAGTGGCCAATGCAGATCAAGGTTGCGGGCCGCAAGAAACTTCTGGCCCGCGGAAAGTTCGACGCGTCTCGCAAGACGTTTTCAGTCACAAGTCAGGCAAACAAGGAGGAGTTCAGTGGACACATCGCTCGTTAAGCCCAATGAGCCTGGCGACAACATGGCGAATCTGGCGGCGCTCCTGGATGTGCAGCTCGCGGTTTCAATTCGATTTGGCGAAACGGAAATGCTTCTGGAAGACGTTATCAAGCTGGGTATCGGTTCGGTAATCGAATTGAATTCTGCAGTGGATGAACCTGTGAAGTTGATCGTTAACGGCCGCTGCTTCGCGCGTGGCGAAGTGGTTACGGTCGATGCATTTTACGGAATCAAAATAACGGAGATTACCAGTGTCGGTGAACGCATCAAGTCTGTTAACTCTTAATCCGATTATCGTCAACCTGGAGTTAGGGCTTTACGGCCTTTTGTTCGTGTGCATCTTCGTCTACGTGCACATGAAATTCCGGAAAGCGGACCGCATGCTGAAGGCGCTCAAGAACGAATGGTCCGGCGCCGAGTCGAAGCATGCCGGACTCATTCAATTTGCCCAACATCGAATCACACGACTCGGCCCCCAGTCCGATGTCGTTAAGCCAATTCCTTCCGCGCAGCCAGTTTCTCAGCAGGGGGTGAGTCCGGACACCAGAAATCAGATTGCAGCCATGGGCCGACGTGGCTTTCCGGCTTCTGAGATTGCCCGCTCCTGCGGTCTTCCTGAAGGGGAAGTGGATGTACTACTTAGCATGGCCCGCATGCAACGAACGGACGCCTGAATACTATGAGTGACGCATTTACAGACGCATTTGTTGGACTCGATTCGCGAATGAAGCTCATCGAGATCGTGACGAACAATCTCGCGAACTCCCAGACCACAGGATTCAAGCGGGATTTTGGAAGGGTCCTGGAGTCGGAGCAGTTGCTCGACGTTGGAACCACAATCGACACGACAGCCGGACCCATTACCTTCACACAAAATCCACTCGACGTGGCGATCGACGGAGGAGGTTTCTTCGTGGTTCAGACTCCAGCCGGTGTTCGATTTACACGCAATGGAAGCTTTTCACTGGACGAGTCCGGAGATCTGGTGACCAAGGAAGGCATGAAGGTGCTGTCGAGCTCCGGGTCCCCGATCAACGTCACGGGTAACAATATCGGGATTCAGGATGGTGGAACCGTAACGGCGGATGGGAACGAAGTTGCGACCTTGAAGGTCGTGACATTTGGAAACATTAATCTGCTTCAGAAAGAAGGGTCCAATCACTTTGTCTGGAACGGTTCGACCGACGGAGTTCAGGATGTCGATCAGCCGCGGGTCAAGAGCGGATCGCTGGAGCGGTCGAACGTGAATTCCATGAGCGAAATTATTCAGTTGATGGGAGCCTATCGCGAGTTTGAGTCGGTTCAGAGGACATTGAAGACGCTGGACACGGACATGAATGCCAAATTGATTCAGGAACTGGGAAGAATCTAGTCAGCGAAAAGGAGTACGAATGCTACGAGCACTTTATACGGCCGCAACCGGAATGCAGGCCCAACAAGTCAACATCGATACCATTGCAAACAACATTGCAAACGTCAATACGACGGGATTCAAGCAGGGTCGCGCCGAATTTCAGGATCTGCTTTATCAGACCATCCGTCCTGCTGGAACAGCCTCGTCCACGTCAACCACGTATCCGGTGGGCCTCCAGCTTGGACTTGGCACCAGGCCCGTCGCGACAGACCGCATCTATACCCAGGGCGATTTTCGAATGACGGGCAATCCCTATGACCTCGTCATCGAGGGCAAAGGTTTCTTTCAGGTGAAACTGCCAAACGGTGAAACCGGATACACACGCGATGGATCGTTTCACATGAGCGCCGACGGCACTCTGGTGACCTCTTCGGGCGATCCACTCGAACCGCAGGTGACGATTCCGACGAACGCGGACTCCGTGACGATAGGCAAAGACGGAACAGTTTCCGCTTCAGTTGCCGGCGTCGCCCAGCAGGTCGGCACGCTTCAGCTCGCTAATTTTGCGAACCCCGCGGGGCTGGATCCGATCGGCAGCAACTTGTTCAAGTTGACCACCGCGTCTGGAGACGCCATTACGGGAGCTCCCGGTGAAGACGGTATTGGGAACGTCAATCAGGGATTCCTCGAGAACTCCAATGTCAGCGTCGTTGAAGAAATGGTCAGTATGATCATTGCGCAGCGCGCGTACGAAGTGAATTCACGAGCCGTCAAGGCCGCAGACGACATGTTGTCGCAAATTAACAATCTGATGAGGTAGTTGTGATCATCGCACTTTTGCTCGCATGTTGCCTGTCTGCTCCGACGGAAGTCACCGTCGATAACGACACTGTGATGCTCGGCGCCCTGATCCGGTTTCCTTCGGGAGATGCCAGAGCGGCCCTGAGTCTCGGAGCCTCGCCGCAACCGGGTCTTGGCCGCAGCTATCTCCGGCAGGAGCTAATAGCGAAGATTCGGACGTCCGGCTATGCAGCCGACGATCTGCAGTTGCCGGAAACCATACTCGTGCGGAGGAAATCCCAGGGCCTCGATCCCGCGACGGTGACAACATTGGTGCGCGAAGCTTTTGCAAAGCAGTTTCCGGATGCGGACATCATTATTCTTTCCGTCGACAATCCGGACGTGGACCTTGCGACCGGTGAGCTGGACATGACCGCTTCGCTCCCGGACCGGCCCGATCCTTCGGCGCCGGTCTTTGTGAAACTCGACATCCGGACTTCGGGGTATTCGCGAAAAGTATTTGTGAAGACGGTTGCAGAGGTTCGAAAGCCGCAACCTGTACTTCGAAACGACATTGCTGCGAACTCGGAGATACGTGCGGATGATATCGAGTGGAAAGTGATACCGGTACGTGGACGTGTCGAACCCTTTCTCTCCATCGACAATCTTGCTGGCATGCTTGCGAAGCGTGGCATTGCTGCCGGTGAAGTGATTACCGGCGATCTACTCTATGCACCCCTGCTCGTGCATAAAGGTGAGACCGTTACTGTAAAGGCAACCAATGGTGGAATCTCAATCACCGCAATGATGCGCGCAAGAGCTTCGGCACATCTGGGCGAAACCATCTCCGTCGAACATCTTTCCGGTGCCGGATCCACATCCGCCAGAGTGATCGGACCACGATTGCTCGAGGCCACTCAAGGAACAAAATGAACACGCTGATATTCAGTCTGATGCTGCTGCAGGCTCCGGCCGCAGCTTCCCAGGAACCGTCGCTGTTTTCAGCGAGCGCTCCGGATCTTTTTCTCTACCGTGATGTGAAGGCGAGAAACGTGGGAGACATTCTCACCATACAGGTCATTGAAAATTCGTCCGCTACGAACTCGGCCACGACAGCCACACAGAAAAAAGGGGACGTCAGCTTGAGCGCCCCGGCCCTCGCCGGGCTTGAGGGCGGAGGAGCGTCGCCGTTGAACTTCTCCAATATCCTTCAGGCGGCAGGAGGCTTGAATTTCAACGGCACGGGTTCGACGACGCGATCCGGACAGTTGCAGGCGGCAATTTCCGCACGTGTGGTGC
>Ga0184628_10000215_pt1 | contig 34359 bp, 18 predicted proteins | sample PLM4_5_b1_FD_133149 | JGI IMG/M metagenome (GOLD analysis project Ga0184628, IMG submission 133149) | Groundwater sediment microbial communities from an aquifer in East River, Colorado, USA - PLM4_5_b1 | ecosystem: Environmental > Terrestrial > Soil > Riparian zone | place: USA: East River...
CAAGCCAGGACGGATTCGCGCAATATCGGTGTCGAAGACGTCGGCCATGACCCAGACCGTACTGAGATCCGTCAATTCCATCAGCGTGTCGCCGGGATTGACGTACTGGCCTTCGCTGACCTTGCGGGACCGGAGAATTCCCGATGCCGTGGAGTTCACCGTGATCTGAATCGGCCGTGCAGAACCACTACTGGAAGTGCTCACGACTCCTTCGAGCTGTTCGGTGGTCAGGCCCCAGCGTTCCAGCCGAATGCGGCTGGCTTCGACAAGCGCATCGGCCTGTGCGGCGGCCTCCGGACGAGAACTGGCATGCGCGTGCTTCTGATTTTCGAGCGCGAATTCGTACTCCGCTTTCGCTGCAATGAGGCCAGTGCTGTACGTTGTCGAAAATGGCTCGTCCTTTTGAACAGGCTGTCCCGTGATCGCGATGGATGCGACGGGATCGCCAACCTGAACGGGTTGGCCGGTAAAGTTTATGAAAAGACGCTCGACTCGGCCTCCGTAGCGGGAACTTATCGTTCGGAGCGCAGACTCGGCCTCCGCGACCCGTCCTATCGCCACTATTTCGTCGTTGAGCGATTCACGACGAATCTCCGCCAACTCCACGCCGATTCTTTGCTGCTCCTCTGGAGAAAGCTGCACCGCCGCTCTCGTTTCATCCTGGGGCATTGCCGAAGTTGCCGGCGCTGTCGCCTCCTGTTGCGCTGGGGCTCGTTGAAGCCATAGATACCTGCCGCCGACTCCAGCGGCCAGGAGCGCCAGGAATCCGATGACCGTCAGCAGCGACTTTGTCCGCGTCATAGCGGCTTCCTTTCTCCGGGAACCGATCCACCGATGGCGCGCTCCAGATCGGCAAGGCTCTTTTCATAATTTGCGAGCGCATTGAAGAGCGCGTACTCCACGTCGATCGACATGACCTGGGTGTTGAGCACATCGACGAGACTGCCCTGATTGGTCTGGTACGCCACCGTTGCCGCTTTGGAAACGCTGCTGGTGTCGGGTCGAAGTGTGTCGCGGTACAGCTCGACGACCTTGCGAGCGGCTTCGGCACGGATCCGGGATTCGCGGATCTCGCGCGAAATGGAGGAGAGCTGCTTCTGATACTCCGCGAGGATGGCATCATGCTCTTCCTGCGCCTGCTCGATTTCAGAATCGTGCTTGCTGCGATTCAGCCATGGCAGGGTCATCGACACTTCGCCGATCCAGCCACTGCGATGCGAAGAGCCGCCCGGCATTAACATGTAACCCGCGGTGACCGAATAGTCCGGACGCAGGCCCTTGCGTGTCAGTTCGACCCTTCGCGCGGCCTGCTTTTCCATCAGATTCAGCGCGAGCAGTTCCGGACGGTTCGCGACGGCGAGACCTTTAAGAATCTCCTGCGTCGGCAGCGTTTCGACGATCCCGTACGTTCCTTCGACATCCAGCGGCTGATCGGGAGGACGCCCCATCAGTGTATTCAATCCCGCACGCGCGGAGTCGGCCTCACTCTCCAGCATGATTTCGTGTTCGGCAAGTCGGGAATACGCGACTCCAGCCTTAAGCACGTCCGACTGCAATGCTTTTCCCGCCGTGTACTGGATCCGAGTCGCTTCGATCGACTGCTGCGCCAGCATCACCTCGTCATGATGAATGCGGAGTTGATCGTAGCTGCGCAGAAGCTGATTGAAGGCCTGATGTGCCACGGCAATCACTTCACGCTTCTTTGCCTCGACGGCCATGGCCTGAATATCTGTTTCATCCGACGCAATGAGGTATTGCAGCTCCCTCTTGCCTCGCGACGGAAAGTTTTCGGTAAACATGAACATGTGCTGCGTCTGATTCAGGTTCCACGGTTGCAGCAGCGGAGTTCCCCACGCTTTGTATGAAAACTGGGGATCGTCGGTGGTCATCGCACTACCGACACGAGCCTCCGCGATGCGCTTCTGGGAACTGGCACTCTGGATATCCGGATTGTTGGCCAGCACTTCGGAATCGATTTGAGCCAGCGTCATTGGATTCGCCGCAAGTACGGCGAGCAAGACTAAGGAATACATAAGTCCTCCAGTTGAAATAATCGCGAAATGAGCGAATTACAAACGAGGAGGAACGATCAGATACGGAGTATGTCTATGGACGGAGCGGAAGGGGGATGTTCAGGGGCAATCTTGCTGAAGCCGAAACGGGCTTCAGTCTGTTGAACTTCAGAACGAAACGCGAAGAGGTTTTCCATGACCGCCGGTGTTGCGATTACCGTCGGATGCGGTTTCACCGCCGCAACCAAGGCGAATTCAGCGGAGGGCTTCGAGGGCTTGCAGCACGAATGCTCCATTTGAGTTTCGCCACATGTTGCCAGCATTTTGAGGCAGCATTCCGCTTCGGCTGCGGTCAACGCCGCACCCGGAATCAAACAAAACATCGAAGGTACAAGCAGTACCGAAACGATTACCAGTCCGATGATGAGTTGTGCTCGTTTCATAGCGACGAATGTGGAAGTTAGTGCTTAGACAGCCGGTTCCCTGCCAGAATACAAGAAGGACCGGAGGGAAAGTACAGATATTTTCTTCCGGGGGAGGACATCATGGAATTGCCAATTGCATGCACGGTGACTCTGGATCAGCTGCAAGACCGCCGTAAGGCAGTTTTGTCCCCAGTTCGAAATGCAGTCGTGAAAAAAGAACCGATCGCCGCAGGATATCGGTACGAATTCGACTAAAGTCTCCAAATTTCGCAAGCGATTAACACGATGGTAGCCGGCTGGCGTGAATCACATCGGTGAGACGATCGGCCCGCGCAGGTCCGCAACTTGCTACATCGATTCTTGTGGCGGATAACGCACCCCGCTGGGTGCCATTGTGAAGTTGAGGAGTGTCACGAATTAAGAGTAGCAACGCGCCCTCGAAAGTCAGACCAGATTTGGCAATCCAGCGCGCCATAATAGGCGAACCATGGACTCCGACACTCAATCAGCGCGACCGACGCCAAAGGCGTTTATTTCCTATTCCTGGGACAGCGACGATCACAAGCGGTGGGCTCTGGAATTTGCATCCCGCCTTCGCTCTGATGGCGTAGAAACCACCATCGATCAGTGGGCTCTGGCTCACGGCGATCAGCTCCCCAAGTTTATGGAAACCGCTGTCAGAGATAACGATTACGTCCTCATTGTCTGTACACCCCGGTATGCCCACCGCTCCAATAATCGAATCGGCGGTACTGGATATGAGGGCGACATCATGACGGCCGAGGTATGGAGCACTCGAAATGAGCGGAAGTTCATTCCCGTCTTACGATCAGGTGATTGGCTAAGCGCCTCCCCGACCTGGTTATCCGGGAAATGGGGCGTCGACCTGAGCGGTGACCCGTTTTCTGAGGAACAATACCTCGATCTGGTCAATACGCTTCATGGCACGCGGCCTATTGCGCCGCCAGTTGTGCCGAGACGTCGCCATGCTTCAGCTCCGGCTCCGCCGCAAACAGTCGCATCGCCAGACAACCCACCAATGCTTGAACCGATCCGCATCTTAAATATCGTCGTTGACGAAGTAACTTCGCCTCGCAATGACGGAACTCGCGGCAGTGCTCTTTACCGCGTTCCGTTTCAGCTGTCCCGGCGTCCGTCGTCAGAATGGGCTGAAAGTTTCGTTCTACAGTGGAACAGGCCACCCAGTTGGACGAGCATGCATCGTCCTGGCATAGCCTCTGTGAGGGGCGATAAAGTTATCCTCGACGGTACGACGATCGAAGAAGTAGAGAAAACTCATCGCAAAACTTTACTGCTTGTTTTGGAGGCGACAAACCGCGCCGTTGCTGAATACGAAAAGGCAGTTTTCGAGCATCGGAGGAAACAGGAAAGTGAGAGGCAGGAGCACCAGCGAAACGTGAGCGATGCGGCGGACAGAATCAAGTTCGATCCCGAAGATAACCGATAGTTTTTTCCGCACCCTGTTAGTGGATCGCTAAGTCGGCACGTCGCTTTGGCGTATAGTCCAAAAACTCGAACGTGCAGAAGACGCGGCCAAAGGTTCGGACTCTGTGGATGTTACGGGGACTTTTATCAACTCCTTCAGCTTGAGTTGGAGGAGCCCGTGCGGTTCGAAATGACTACGCTGCCGAATCACTTAATGGCGGGCACAATAACCTCACATATAAGGATGGTCCTCAAGTACCGTATTTGCGTCGGCCGAGACGGGTATATTCGGCCAGATTATGCTCACAAAATGCTCACAGAAATTCGAGAACAAAGGCTAAAACCAGACACTATCAGGTACCAAATGCTTTGAAACGAAAGGACCGGCCATCATTAAATTGTGCTCATAACCCAAAGGTCGGAGGTTCAAATCCTTCCCCCGCAATTATTTAGCAATTTTTGAGTGTTTAGATCTGTGAGCAAAACCTCCAAATCGTTAGGAAATATTGATACTCAACCCAACGATTTCAAGAATTCCTCCCGCCGCCGTCTGCTTCTGATCAAGATTCCAATTAGAATTTCGTAACCATTCCAAGCGTGGTGTTTTCCATAAGGGGATCGTTGATGACGATCAGGAGATTCAAGACACTCGCGGCAATGTTTGAGATCAAACTGTCCTTCAGCAAAACTGCTAGCCCGTCCAGAGAACTCCACGGTGCGTCATAGGATACGGATCGGACTACCCGATCTCCCGAGCACTCGCAGTTTCGCGCCAAATACGCGATGCGGATGTTGCTACGCCTAGTCTGCGATAGCTTGCATGACCGCGTTTTGAAACCTGTCGTGCATGTCGGACTGTTCGAGGACGCCGGCAGATGGAATCTGTCGCGCGAGAAATAGAGAGATCAGTTTTTCCTGCGGATCGATGCGAAAAAAGGTGTTGTAGCCTCCGCTCCCGCCATACGTACCCTGTCCTTCGCCAAAATCATTTAACGCTAAGCAGCGCGGCGTTCGTACCGGTGATGCAGCCCACCGACTTCCGCAATCTGAAGAATTCTTCCCGATTCCTTGGGCTGCACTTCCCGTGGCACCGGAGAATCCTTATTCAGTCCGAGATGCGTTCTCGATTGGTGATAGTAACGGAAGTAACTTCTTAGAATTCTCTTCAGATGCCATTCATTGATCACAACCACGTGATTCAGGCATTCACGCCGGATGCTGCCGATGATCCGCTCCACGTAACAGTTCTGCCATGGACTTCGCGGTGACGTCTGTACCTGTTTGATGGCCATCCCGTCGCCCTGAAATCGTGGCCATAAATTCCGTCGCCGTCTCGAATTATGTACCGCGGCGCGCTGCCTTCCGGAAAAGCTTCGACGATTTGCCGTGCAGTCCATATGGCGCTTGGATGTTCGGTGACATTGAAGTGGAGAACGCGGCGACGGTCGTGGGCAAGAACTACAAATACATACAGCACCCGCAATTGAATGGTCGGCACGGTGAAGAAGTCCACTGAAACCATCTGACCGATATGGTTATTCAGAAATGTTCTCCAGGACTGCGAAGGCTTCTTATCGGGCCTCGGCATGAATCGTGAAACCGTTCGCTCTGAGATTTCAAATCCAAGCTTCAGCAGTTCACCATGGATTCGAGGCGCTCCCCATAGTGGGTTGGCACCTGCAATGTCCCGAACCAGCTTGCGAATCTCAGAACCGATGCCGGGACGGCCAGGAGATTTCGATTGAGACATCCGCCACCAATATTGTTTGAAACGTCTCTGCTGCCATCCGATCACCGTCTCGGGCCGGACGATCACCAATACCGACCGCCACTCTTTCCACACTCTGGAAAGAATCACCCAAAACAGCCGATCGGATCGCCATATCTTTGGACGCTTCACACTCCGCTTGATCACGGCCAATTGTTGGCGCAGTGCCGCGTTCTCAAAGCTACCTGTCGGTGTCCGCTAAGCATCAGGACGAAGCAGCGGATTCCGAACACAATCGTGTTGAGCATGGTCATCGACAGTAGCTGCAGCCTTCTGAAGATTTAACCTGTTACATGCGGATGAGGTTTAGGCGAATGACAACTATCACGCATCACGATTGCACTTATCGTTGGAAAAAGATTCGCCGACCACACGCCCGGTTCAGTCCGTTGGAAACATCGTCGCAATTCCTCAAGTCGGCGGAATGCACCATCGGAACGAACGTCGAGCGGCCTGAAGTTCTCCGACCAAAAACCAAATCGATTTCCGCTCTGCCGCTGGGCGTTGCATCGTCGCGCCTTCAAATCGTCTCGTCATGCAACGGACGCTGAAACCGCCCGTCGTTACAACCCCAAGATCACAAATCGCAGCGTCCACTTCGCTCAACGCCGCCTCGATCCAAAGATTTTCCATCCAGATGAAATTTTTGGCAGGGACAATTGCTGCCGGTGACAATCATAATGGTGATCAGGCATCGACGGCGCATTTGCAGAAGATCCGAGAGTTGCTAGGCGAACTGTTTGATCCCGGCGAAATCAAATGTCGCGTGACGGCGACTACAACGAACCAATCAAAACACGGCGCGCAAAAGCGCGGGCAGTTGGTGGCATTTGCCGACCAGCGCGCTTACACTGATCGACTGAACGAAGTCTTCGGTGAGTGGGGTTGGACGCGCAGCTATGACGTGCAGGTGGCGCAGAAAACGTAGGAAGTGTAAGAGACCTCGGTCAAGTATCGCTAATTCAATGTCGCAGTGGGCGTTTTCTGTTGGGCAGCCCCCGGGCCGACGGCATTGCTGCACTCGTAGTCTGAACGTCAATCCGCTGGTGCCAAACCGGGAGAACGTCGTCAGAACAATTCTGTTCGTTCACTCACACTTTTCGTATCAGGCCAGTGAATCCAGCGATCGCCATGGTTGCGAAAGCCCAGCCGAGTATCGTCATGATGTTTCCGAAGCGGCGTGCCCAATTACCACGGGGACCGCTCGGCGTCCAGGCATCGGTCTGGCCGAGATGAATGACCGGAACAAGCACATCAAACGAATAGGCCCAGGGTGAGTAACATGTGTAGTCTGCTGGACACTCATCGCTCGCCCTCAGCGTCGGGGTAGAGACGGGCGGCTTGGTCGCCATCATGACGCTTTGCGCATGCGGATAGATCAACAATGCTCCCAGCAAGTACAGAGCGACGAGAAAGTATATGGATCTTCCTGGACGATAGCCGTAGCCTATGGTTCCGCCTAGGAGCAGATTGGCGGCACCGCTCGAGAGGCCCAGATTGCCGCGCCGAAAACGACGCCATTCCCGCGCAACGCTCACTTTGCGAGCTGAAGCCTCGTCTCCTGAATCCATGTATGCCTTCGCCAGCTGCTCATATGGCTGCGGCGGCACCCCCTTCTGAAGACCAAGCCACTTCAGACGATCCTTCGGTCCGCGCGGGGCGCACCCCGTGAACCCGTCATAGATGAACCATTCAACATCGAGACCATTGCTCAGTGGCCAAGAGTTCTCGGCATCGAGCAGGTGGCGGACACGAGCGTGCCGAAGGCTTATTCGATTCGGGCGCCCCGCAGTTCGCAGGTCCATCGTGCCCGCCACCAGCACATCATCAGCCACGAGTGAACTCTCACCTTTGAATTCACCTCCCTCGCACAGCAGGTGACCGCTCACGCTCGCACTGTTAATACTCACCTCACCCGCCGCCGTAAATCGGTAATCGTTGCCCAATACGCTTGCCTTACCCAGACGCATTGATCTAGCCACCAGCACCCTGTCGGCGCGCAGCGAGTGTCCACCGAGGAACTCGCCGCCGCGGCAATCCAACTCACCGCCAATCTTGGCTTGGATCAGTGAGACTCCTCTCACCGCGGTGAATGTTCGGGCCTCGTCTCCCGCTTTGATGACGCCGAGGCGGACAGTTCCGGTCACCTCTGCCCGATCCCCGTGCAGCGATGATTCGCCGTCACCGAGAAAAACGCCGCCCCGGCAGTCCCAATCGCCGCCCACCTTTGCTCCGCCAAACGCCACCCGCCCAACTGCCCTGAATACTTGCGCTGGACCAGCGATGTCTGCCGCACCCATGTTTACAGTGCCTGAAACTTGCAGCCGACCAGCGGAGAAGGACGTAGAGTCGAGAAGCCCGCCGAACTGGCCACCGTCACAATTGAGGTCGCCCTTCACGGTCGCTTGAATCAACGAAACCGTTCCCGTCGCCGTGAAGGGATAAACCTGCCCGTCCTGCTCGGTCACCCCTAGATGGGCAGTACCGGTCACCTCCACTCCGTCGGCAGACAGAGACTTCGATTCGGGAACACCGTTGAACTCGCCGCCGTCACAGTCGAGGTCACCCCCTATGCGGGCGTCCACCAACGACACTTCGCCGGCCGCCGTGAAGCGGTGGGCGGATTCGCCTACTGTCTCGGTGAGCCCAAGATAAAGGTCCCCGCTGATCACGACTCCGTCAGCCCGGAGGGATTGGGGGCTTCCCTCAAAATGCCCGCCATCGCAGTTCAAATCCCCCCCTATCTTCGCTCCTAAGAGCTTCACCGGTCCGGCCGCGACGAATGGGCACACCTGTTCGGTCGCTGCGGCGATGCCGAGGAAAACCGAGCCAGAAACGGCCATTCCTCCGCAATCCAACGATTGGCGCGATCCTTGAAATCGTCCACCATTGCAGGTCAGGTCGCCACCCACCGCAGCGCCGATCATCCGCACCTCTCCCTGCGCAGTGAACGGAGCCACTAGTCGATCCTGCTCGAAGATACCGAGGCGGACAGATCGGGCGACCACCAAGCCATCGGCGTACAACGCGTACGGCTTGCCTTGAAACTCGCCACCCCGGCAGTCCAGCTCCACCCCCAACTTCGCCTGGATCATTGAAACCTGGCCCACTGCGACGAATGCGTGAATCTTGCCGGCAGCCTTAAACGCTCCCAGCCGAACCGTGCCCTTCACCTCCACTCCGTCGACGACCAGCGATGTCCCGTCTTTCTGGAACTCGCCACCGCGACAGTCCAAGTCCCCCCCAATCCGCGTCCAAACCAGCGAAACCGTACCCTCAGCCGCAAAACGGTGCGGAATGCCGACTGCTTCGCTCGCACCTAGAAAGACAGACCCTGCGATATCGGCGCGTGCGGCCAAAAGTGCGCTTGGAGTGCCGCCTAACTGTCCGCCGTCGCAGTTCAGATTGCCACCTATTTTGATACCTAACATTCGCACTTGCCCCGCCGCGGTAAATTCTCGCCCCCCCTCTTCCGTCACACCCAGATAGACGTTCCCAACCACGTGTGCCCCATCAATACGGAGCGACCTCTCCTCGGTCTTTCCACCCAATTGTCCGCCGTCGCAGGCCAGGTCACCACCCACTGTGGCAGCCACTAGCGAGAGTGTACCGGCCGCCGTGAACGGCAGCTGTTTCCCGGCGATCACCGCCACCCCAAGCTTTAGGTCGCCGGTCACCGAGATGCCATCTGCCGACAGTGATTGCGACAGGCCGAGGAAATGCCCTCCGTTACAATCGAGATCTCCCCCAATGGTGGCGCCGTCCAGCACGACGTTGCCTGATGCCGTGAAGCCTTCGCAGAGACGAAGGTCGCCTCGGATCCGTACACCGCGAGCATCGAGTGCAACAATATGCGTGCCGTTCAAAAATATTCGTCGAGTGTCTGCGTCGCTCAGCAAGATCGGTTTCTCGAACCAGCACCCGATCAATTCGAGTGGATACGGAACGGGCGCGGCCTCTAAGTCGAGAGTACCTGTGATCTTGGCGCCTTGTATCCGCACACCGCGCCAGTGCACAGACATTCCCGAGGATTTCGCAGTGAGGAGTTCACACAACTTCTCGGCACGCAAGGTTCTCTCGGGTCCCCACGATACCCCGCCGCTCGCGTCCGCGGATTCCCCTTGCGTATAGTCTGCCAGCATCCCGAGCACGCTCTGCTCGTACAAGACTCGCTCAGGAAGCGTAAGTTCGCTATCACCTTGCATAGAACCCTCCATCCCTACCTCGGCCGGCACTTCTTTCGGACAATCCTACGTAACTTCTGGAATCGCCGTTCGACGTGATCAAGGGTCTCAATTTACTTGGGGAAGGCAAAGTTTTTTTCAATCGATCGGGACAACCGACGACACGCCCTCACTGGGTCAGCCATTCGCGATTCGTGTCGTCGTCGGGCTCAAGGCAAGCACCGAAGGCAATCTGAGCATTCTTGTCTGGTGCTGCTTGCCTGACAAGGTCCAAGGGAAGCTCAAGATGTGGCGCAAACCAACTGACACTGTCCGCGCGTTTCGCAGAGTAGATCGTCTCCCAATGTTCCTTGGATTCCATGACGCAACCATAGCATTGAATGAGATTCTCCCCCGATATGCGCTACGGGAAAGAATTGAATAGTCTCGGTTGCCGTCAAATGCCGCAACCGAAATACAAGGAGCAGGGCGACAATGTAACTCCGGTAAAATGTGTCCAAAAATCGGAGGTTCTCATCCACGAGCAATTACATTTTGCCGCTCCCGTCACAAATCGACGCGGAGCGGTGTTGTAGTGTTGTGGACATACGAGAAGAGGCTGTCGTTGAGGTGACTATCAACGAGGTCCCGTTTGATCTCGAAATTATTTTTCGATCTCAATATGGGCGTATCGCACGCGTCATTGCGGGCGTCATCCGAGATCCTGCACGTGCCGAGGAACTTGCCGTAGAAGTGTTTCTAAAGCTATCGCAGAATACCGGAGCGCATGGAGATCGCGCTCAGGCCTGGCTTTATCGGACGGCGGTGCGGACGGGTTTGAACGAATTGCGGCGGACGGCGCGCCAAAATCGATACGAGGGGCTATTTGGATTGTTCTCGTTTGGAAGGGTTCGCGGTTCGCAAACGCCAGAAGATATGCGGGCAGCCAACGAGGAGCGGGAAAAGGTCCACCGGATTCTGGGCGCAATGAAGCCACGCCAGGCGGAATTACTCCTGCTCCGCACCCTGTCGTTCGCCAAAATTAGTCTAGGGCCGAATTGATCCCCAACTACGTGCTGCGGCTCGGCAAACGTGGAATGAATTTCAATGCGGCGTAGGATTCCCGCCTGCAGGTTTCAGTTGCCAGCGTGGTATGTATGTGTCCTTTCACACGGACCTGCTCCTTTTTCGAGCTGACGAACTTTGGAACACTATTTTTTTAGGCGACCCGACGCTCGTATCGGTGATGCAGCCCGCCGACTTCCGCAAATGCAACAATGGCTCCAGTTTCGCCGGATTGTACTTCTCGTGGATCCTGTCCATGGCGAATTCCAAATTAGCTTGGAATTCGGCGGTTCGCAGGCTGCGCTACCATTGTTCATGCGAGATCTGATTGTTCTTATTGTCCATCTCATCACGACGGTTTTCCAGCTGGTCCAGCCCGGAGGCATGCGAGCTGTCATGGCGGAATCCGTTCTGACCAGGCATCAGTTGTTGATTCTGAGTCGTCCGCGCCGACGTGCGCCGAGTTTGCGGATTTTGGATCGGCTGATCGCCGGATTCTGTTCTCTTTGGATCATGCCCAGCCGGTTTGGCCGGATGGCCATCGTTTTCAAGCCATCGACGCTCTTGAAGTTCCATCGCGCCCTGGTACAGCAAAAGTATCGTTTGCTGTTTTCGCCAAAACACATGACCAAGCCGGGACCGAAAGGTCCAACGGCGGATTGGATCCGAGCCGTCGTCGAAATGAAAAGTCGCAATCCCAGCTGGGGATGTCCTCGTATCGCTGAGCAAATCAACATTCCTTTCGGTACTTCTATAGATAAGGACGTGGTTCGCCGGATTCTTGCCCTCCACAACCAACCGGCCCCGGATTCCGATGGTCCATCGTGGCTGACGTTCTTGGGCCACACGAAGGACAGCCTTTGGAGTCTCGATCTGTTTCGATGCGAATCTGCAGGGTTGCGGACGTATTGGGTGCTGTTGGTCATGGATCAGTACACGCGGCGGATCATCGGATGTGGAATTCAAGCCGGAGTCGTCAACGGTGATGCGCTCTGTCGCATGTTCAAACAGGCGATTCGAGGTTCGGGTGTTCCGAAATATCTAAGCTCCGACAATGATCCGCTCTTTCGATATCGTCAATGGCAGGCAAACCTGAGAATTCTGGGCGTTACGGAAATCAAAACGGTTCCTTACGTTCCGATCTTGCATCCGTTCATCGAGCGACTGATTGGAACTATCCGTCGCGAGTGCCTGGATCATTCGCTGTTCTGGACCGCGACGGATTTGGAACTGAAGCTATCGGCCTTCAAAGACTACTACAACAGATACCGCGTTCACTCGGCGTTGAAAGGACAAACTCCGATCGAAACGCCGGAATTCAGGGACGCAGAACTTAAATCGTATCGCTGGCGGAAGCACTGTCGTGGGCTATACCAAACACCAATCGCGGCCTAAGGAGGAATTCGCCATGGACACGTTCCCAGTGGTGGTTAACTCACCAAATAGCCACCAGACCTCGATTGGCTGTGCAGTTCTTCCTGGAAGTGGGTCTCATGGAAGCACCTCAGGTTCAGCTCGAAACCAAGCGCCGTTTGCACGACATCTTGATTGCGAAAGGCTACGTTGTCCGTTACCAGGAATTTAACGGCAATCATAATTACATCGACTGGCGAGGCAGCTTGGGAGATGGGCTCGTCGCCCTATTAGGGAAATAAAAGGAACCAAGAGCGCCGAGAAAAAGAGTAAGGGCCAAATCCATACTCCCTCAAACATTTTCGCTTTTTCGAAACATATCGCTTCATTCATTTCATCAGTCGGAGCAATCCGCTTTGGGGAGCGCCACAAATACACGAAACTTCCTGCGTTAACCCTCAGTGACTTCCGTTGGACGGCGGATTCTCGTATGGACTTCATCAGCAACTGCCAAGCAACCAATCAGGCTATGCGCAGCGCCTTGTACGCGCGGATGGCAGCGTCGAATAGGTTTAGGTGCGCATCCTTACTTGTACGAACTGCACGAACGCGGTCATGGAGTAAGCCGTGCACTGATCAACTCAAGCTCATTAGAATAGGCTTTGATTTGAAGTAGCGTTTTCTCTGTGCCGCGAAGCACGGCTTGGATTTCTTTAAGTGCCTTGGCAGGAGTGCTGCGATGCCCATTTACCGACATCAACGCGTTGTTGGTCGATTGCATGAACCCATTCATCGCCTCATACAGCTTGGCGTCGTTGGCCATCCAGCGATCCCCAATGTCGTCTAGGCGCTTCACCGCGTTGCGTAGAACCGGAAGGCGCCGCTTCCAATCATGTGCGCTTTGAATCCGCTGGAGGTGCTGCGAAACGATGCCACAGCGTGTGGAGAGCGAATGCCACTTCGACAGATATTGTGTCTTGAATTTTCGAAAAAGTTCGGGCCATCGCTCGCGAAAGTCAGCGGCGGTGTTGATCGCGTAGAGCGGCGTTAAGACTTCGACGACCAATTGAAAGTTTTTGTCTACCTCTACGATCATCTCCTTGAGCGCCTTACGCGCGTCTGCGTCAAGCGATACGCCGACGAAATCTCGCAAGACCTGGCAGAGCTCCAAGATGTCTACCTCGAAGCTAAGAAGAGGTGTCTCTAACGCGACTTTAGCACTCATTTGATATCCCCCGTTCGCCTGAAACGATTGCAAATATCACGTTTCATTCCTGAAAAGCCATCTTTGTATTCTTCCTCATCTCGTTACAGGGCATCGGAGAACCACAGTGCTGTTGCAATAGCCTGACGCATCACTGGGGGGCTCGCGTGCCCCGGGGAAAATCAGGGACGTTCCGGTGTCCTAGTCTACTTACTCCCGCTTAGCTCTTTAAGTTTTGCTTCAAAAACACCGTACGGAAACGCCTCGACCATCATCGGGCCGTCGACCTAGTTCGGGATCGTCTTGCTTATGACAAACGTTGGCTTTCCGGCGACACCTACGACGAGTCGACGTGCCCCTTGGGTGGCACATGCCCAGCGAGCGCCGGTCGTTGCAGGTGCGACCCAACCAGCCAATCTCAACCAAATCGCGTCGCCCATGCCAGATTTCACAAGTTTTCCTCGCCTTTCAAGTTTGAGAAATGGGAAGACTTTCAATTGAAGTCAGTGCGCGCGGGTTGACCAACGCCTCTTCGGAGTCGCCGTCGGCTGTCGAAGTTGATAAATAGGAAAGATTGATTCTGGCTCTCAGAGTGGCAGTTGCACACCGTCTCAACTAATGAGATTCGATCTGGTAATTTCTTGGCAGAGGCCGGAATGAAGCGTATAACGCTTGGAATGCAACTTGGCGTTCTTCCTCTCGGCGTCGCTTTTTGCGCCGATTGCACAGCGACTTCCACCAACACTGGTCGGATCTTCGAAAAGGAGCGGCCAGCGCCATTCGTCTGGACGAAAACGGCTGACGAGATCGTCGCCAAGTTGACGAAACTCAGTCAGCAACCTCTAATCCGGGACATTAGCGGAAGGCGCTGTGCCTAGGGGCGAGTCAGCGAGGAAGGAACCGGCACACGAGTCCGCCGTGTCTTCAACGGAAAACGGACTTGCCGCACCCACAACACTCAACTTGCCTAAGGGCGGTGGAGCCGTTCGCGGCATCGGCGAGAAATTTTCCGCCAACCCGGTGACCGGCACGAGTTCGATGACCGTGCCGATTGCGGTCAGCCCGGGTCGGGCAGGATTCGCGCCGCAGCTTTCGCTTTCCTACGACTCCGGGTCGGGCAACGGTGTCTTCGGACTGGGCTGGGCGCTGCCGCTGCCCAGCATCACGCGAAAGACTGACAAGGGCCTGCCGCGGTATCAGGACGCCGATGAGGTCGACGTCTTCCTGCTATCGGGTGCGGAGGACCTCGTGCCGGTGCTCGTCGACAACGGCCTGGCGTGGGCACCGGAAGCAGTTCCGAATCAGACGCTCGCCACTGGCACTTATGTGGTGCGGCGCTATCGCCCGCGCGTCGAAAGCCTGTTTGCACGAATCGAGCGCTGGAGCCATGAGTCCGATGCGAGCGATGTGTTCTGGCGTTCGATTTCCAGAGACAACGTCACCACGTGGTACGGCAGGGACGCGAACAGCCGAATCTTCGATCCCAATGATCCGACCCACATCTACTCGTGGATCATTTGCGAGAGCCGCGACGACAAAGGCAATGCGATCGCCTACGAGTACGCGGCGGAGGACAGCCGAAACGTCGCGTTGGACGCGGTCAGCGAGGCCCACCGCAACTCTGTTCCTCAGGCGCGCACGGCAAACCGCCACATCAAGTACATGCGCTACGGTAATCGCGTCTCGCACCTGATACAGCCGGACCTCGCGAAAGCGAACTGGCTCTTCGAAGTCGTTTTCGACTACGGCGAGGGTCACTATGCAGAGGATGCGCCCGACGCGGACGGGAACATTTTTGCATCGGTCTCGGCCGCCGTTCCGCCCGGCGGGGCATGGGCGGTCCGGGAGGATCCATTTTCCAGCCGCCGTGCCGGTTTCGAAAACCGCACGTATCGTCTGTGCCGGCGCGTGCTGATGATCCATCACTTCGACGAACTGGCTGCGGACAGCGTCGACTACCTCGTACGCGCAACGGAGTTCAGCTACGTGCCCTCGCCGGTCGCGACGGTCATGAATTCCGTGTCACAAGCCGGTTTCGTGTGGAACGCGAACAAGCGCAAGTTCATCAAGCGTGCCCTGCCATCTCTGGACTTCGAATTCAGCGCGGAGCCGACAGCGCAGGAATTGGCAGCTGCGCCGATTCGCCAAGCCGCACCGAAAGGTATGGCCAATCTGCCGATCGGCCTGAATGGCGGCGAGTATTTCTGGGCCGACTTGCGCAGCGAAGGCATCTCGGGCGTCGTCGTGCTCCAGGGCGATTCGGTTTCATTCAAGCCCAATCGCGGGGACGGCGAATTCGGTCCTTTGCAGAAGCTGGCTCGCACGCCATCGCTGGCCGCATTTGGCGCAAAGTCGCACTGGCAGGACATCACGGGCGCCGGTCGTCTCGATCTCGTCCTGGACGATGGGTTCTATGCTCCCGATGACGAACAGGGGTGGGTGTTTCGTTACTTCGAGAACGCTCCGACCATCGACAGGCAGAGCCCCGATGCCCATAACACCGATCAGACCGGCGACGGCCGTTCCGATGTTCTCCTCATTGAAGGCAGCCGCTCCACGCTCTATGAGTCTTTGGGCGAGAACGGCTTCGCTGCGGCGCAGCAGAGATGGATGGTCGACATCGACGTTCCTGAAAAACCGATTCTCCTGGCCGACATGACTGGCGATGGACTCGCCGACATCCTAACCATACGCAACGGATCCGTTCGTTACCGCCCGTCGCTGGGCTATGGGCGGTTTGGTCCCGCCATCACCATGGACAACTCGCCATGGTTCGACGCTCCCGACGAATTCGATCCACGCCGCATCCGACTCGCCGACGTCGACGGTTCCGGCACGACCGACATCCTGTATCTCGCCGCGGACGGCATCCGTCTGTATCGCAACCAGTCCGGAAACGGCTGGAGCGCTCCGGTCCTGCTGCCTCAGTTTCGCTGCGACGATTTGCGCGACGACATTTCGGTCGTCGATTTCCTCGGCACGGGCACGGCGTGCCTCGTATGGTCGTCGCCGTTGTCGCAACGGACCGATCGGCCGTTGCTCTACGTGGATCTGATGGCGGGCCAGAAGCCGCACCTGCTCGTCAGCGCCGTCAACAACCTCGGTGCCGAGACCCGCATCACCTACGCCTCGTCGACGCACTTCTATCTGCAGGACGAACGCAACGGCACGCCATGGGTCACTCAGCTCCCATTTCCGGTGCACGTCGTCGAGAGAGTCGAGACGTTCGACTACGTCAGCCGCAACCGGTTCGTCACCAGGTACGCTTACCACCACGGCTACTTCGATGGCGCCGAGCGCGAATTCCGAGGCTTCGGCATGGTCGAGCAATGGGACACCGAGCAATTTGCCGCACTGGCGCAGAGCACCGATTTTCCGACAGGCGACAACGTCGATGCCGCCTCGCACGTGCCACCGACTCATACCAAGACCTGGTTTCACACAGGCGTGTATTTCGGCGGCAGGCGAGTCTCCGACTATTTCGCCGGGCTGCTCGACGTTAGCGACACGGGCGAGTACTTCCGCGAACCCGGCCTCGACGATGCTCAGGCGCGCGGGCTTCTGTTGGACGATACGATTCTGCCCGCGGATTTGAGCGTCGATGAAGAGCGCGAAGCTTGTCGCGCGCTCAAGGGATCGATGCTGCGGCGGGAAGTCTATGCGCTTGACGGATCCGCGGACCAAGCGCGGCCTTATGTCGTCAGTGAGCAGAACTTCGGCATCGAATGCCTGCAGCCGCAATCCGGCCAGCGCCATGCCGTGTTCTTCACGCATGGCCGTGAGGTCCTCACCTCTCACTACGAGCGCCGGCTGGTACCCGTCATCGCTGGAAAAATCGTCGCGAATGGGGGCGATACGACCGCTGCGACGTGGCAGATGGATCCGCGCGTCCAGCACGAGCTGACCTTGAAGGTCGACTCGTTCGGCAACGTGCTAAGCGCCGCGACGATTAACTACGGACGCCGCTTCGATTCGTCCGATGCGGCGCTGTCGGCCGATGACCGAGAGCGGCAGCGGCTCGTCCACATCGTCGTGACGAGCAGCACGTTCACGAATGCGATTCTCGACCAGCCTGACGCATACCGTTCGCGGCTGCCCGCGGAGACCCTGACCTGCGAGATGCGCAAGCCGACGCAGGAACTGAGCGGCACTGGACTCACCGCCGTTCGTTCCTTTGACGAGGTGCGGGCGGACGTCGATCAGGCGGCCGATGGCTCGCACGACGTCGAGTACGAAGACATCGATTTCGCCGCGGCCGCGGCCGAAGCGCTGATGAACCCTGCCGAAGCAACGAAGTACTTTCGTCGGCCGATCGAGCAGGTGCGCGTCCTCTACCGACCTGACGATTTCGGCGTGTCGGAGAACGATTCGGAAACCTTGCTGCCCCTAGGACAGTTGCAATCGCTGGCGCTGCCAGGCGAGCGATTCCGGCTTGCTTTCACGCCGGGACTGTTGAGCCAGGTCTACCAACGCGCCGGCCAGTCGCTGCTGCCTGCCAATCTCGATCCCATCCTTGCCGCTGGCGCGCCCAGCGGAGGCGGCTACGTGTCTAGTGACCAGTGCAAGGCCATTGGACTGTTCCCCCCGTCGGATCCCGCCGGTACCTGGTGGCTGCTATCGGGTCGCGTCTTCCTGTCGCCGGGCAGCGGCGACACTGCGGCGAAGGAACGAACCTACGCGCGCAAGCATTTCTTTTTTCCGTTGCGCATGCGCGATCCGTTCGCAAATGTCTCCTCGGTTCTGCTCGACCATTACGACCTGTTGACGGTGCAGACGCGCGACGCGCTCGGCAACCTGACCACGGCCGGCGAGCGCAAGCCCAGCGGCGCGATCAACGCAGCGGTCGACGGCAACGACTACCGCGTACTGCAACCGTCGCGCCTGATGGATCCGAATCGCAATCGAACACTGTTGGCCTTCGATGCGCTGGGCATGGTCGTAGGTACAGCCGTTTGCGGCAAACCAGAAGAAGATCTCGGCGATTCGTTGACTGGCTTTCGCGTCGATCTCGATGAAGCCGACCTGCTCACACATCTGGACGACCCATTGGGCGATCCCTGGAGCATCCTCGCGGGCGCCAGCACGCGCTTGCTGTACGACTTCGATGCCTATCGTCGAAGCATTGGCGGTCCCGGCGAACCGCAACCCGCCTGCGTCTACACGCTGGCCCGCGAGACCCACGTGTCGGACGAAGATGGGCGGCCAACGAAGATGCAGCATTCATTTTCGTATTCGGACGGATTCGGTCGCGAAATCCAGAAGAAGGTCCAGGCGGAGCCCGCGTCGACGGGCACCGTCGTGGGGCCACCTCGCTGGACCGCAAGCGGATGGGTCGTGCTGAATAACAAGGGCAAGAAAGTTCGCGAGTACGAAAGTTTCTTCTCCGACACACACGAATTCCAGTTCGGCGTGCTCCAAGGCGTCAGTGCGGTGTTCTTCTACGACGCGGCTGATCGCGTCGTGGCCACGCTGCATCCCAACAACACGTACGAAAAGGTTGTGTTCGATCCATGGCGGCAGAGGACGTTCGACGTCAACGACACCGCCGCGGCGCGGGACGGCGAGACCGGCGACCCACGCACCGATGTGGACGTCGCAGGCGAGCTGCAGCGCTACTTCGCGGCGCAGCCTGCCAGTGTCTCCAGCACCTGGCAGACCTGGTATCAGCAACGAGCCGGCGGCGCCGTCGGCCCATTCGAGCAGCAGGCTGCCACGCAAGCCGCCGACCATGCGAACACGCCGACGACCGCTCATTTCGACACGATGGGTAGGCCATTCCTTACGCTCACTCACAATCGAGTCGTATGCGCGGGCCACCTGCTCGACGCCACCGAAGACGAATTTGCCACGCGCAGCCTGCTGGACATCGAAGGTAACGAACGCGAAGTGCAGGATGCGGAAGGGCGCATCGTCATGCAGTACGACTACGACATGCTCGGCCACCGCATTCATCAGGCGAGCATGGAGGCCGGCGAGCGATGGATGCTTGGCGACGTCGCCGGCAAAACCGTTCGAGCCTGGGACAGTCGCGGCCACGACTTCACCACCGAATACGACGAATTGCGCCGGCCAGTGCGCCAGTATGTGCTCGGCACGACCAGCGCTTCCGACCCGCGCAGCTTGAACCAGAACATCCTGTTCGAGTCGACGGAGTACGGCGAAAGCCAGCCGAACGCCGCCGATTTCAACCTACTGACGCGCGTGTTCCGTCATTCCGACACGGCAGGTGTAACGACCTGCAAGACCGGCAATCCGGTAACGAACGAAGACGAAGCCTATGACTTCAAGGGCAACCTGCTGCGCAGCGGGAGGCGGCTGGTCGCCGACTACACCGCGCTGCCTGACTGGCAGAACCCACCCGAGCCCGATCCGGAGACATTCATCAGCAGCGCGCGCTACGACGCATTGAACCGCGTGACGCAGTCCGTTGCGCCACACAGCGACCAGGCAGGGACCAAGCTCAACGTCATCCAGCATGTGTTCAACGAAGCGAACCTGCTCGAACGGATTGACGTGTGGCTTGGGCAGGCAACCGAGCCGGGCGCGCTGATCGACCCTGCGGGGACCGCGCCCTCAGGGGTCGGCGTGACGAACATCCACTACAACGCCAGAGGGCAGCGGACGCTGATCGAATACCGCAACGGTGCGAAGACTGCCTACAGCTACGACCCGGCCACGTTCCGACTGGTAAACCTGAGAACCACGCGACCTGCCGGAGCAAATGGGCTGAGCGCGCAGATATTCGCCAACACTGCTGTTGTCCAGGATCTGCGTTACACGTTCGACCCCGCGGGCAACATCACGCGCATCGAGGATGCCGCGGTGCGCACAATCTTTTACGCCGGCCAACAGGTCGACCCGGTCTGCACCTACATCTATGACGCGAACTACCGCCTGATCGAGGCAACCGGGCGTGAGCACATCGGTCAGACGGCGTCGGATTTCTACCCGCCGAACGGCAACCGGCGTGACTATCCGTTCCTCGGCTTACGCGCGCATCCATTCGATGCGCAGGCGATGCGCAACTACACCGAGAGCTACGTGTACGACGCGGTGGGGAACTTCGACCAGATGCGTCACTCGGCGAATGGCGGCAGCTGGACGCGGACGTACACGTACAACGCCGACAGCCTGGTCGAGGCAGGGAAGAAGAGCAACCGCCTGACGAAGACGGTGGTCGGCAATGGCACGAATTTCAACGAGACGTACGGCTACGCCGATACCAACGGCAACGACTCCCAGGGGTGCATGACGTCTACCAACGGCTTGAAAATGGTTTGGGACTTCGAGGACCGATTGCGACAGGTCGACCTAGGCGGCGGCAGGACGGCGTACTACACGTATGACGCATCCGGCGAGCGCATGCGGAAAGTCATCGAGGCGTCGGGCGGAATGCCACAAGAGCAGCGCTCGTATTTCGGAATCTTCGAGGATTATCGCGAATACAAACCCGGAGATGGCGCGGTCGCGTTGAAGAGAGAGACGCTGCATGTCATGGATGACAAGCAGCGGATTGCGCTCGTCGAGAATCGCACCTCACCGGCTACACCGGACCCGAACGATCCGCTGCGGCTGATCCGCTATCAGCTCAGCAACCATCTCGGCTCGACGAGCTTGGAATTAGACGATGGCGCAAACGGGATCTCTCATGAAGAGTACACGCCTCATGGTTGTGCCACGAGTCAGATCATGGGTCTCAACTCAACTCAGGCTAAGCGGTATCGGTATGCGGGAATGGAGCGCGATGAAGAAAATGGGTTGTGCTACCAAGGAGCGAGATACTACATCCCATGGGTCGCTCGGTGGCTGAGTACAGACCCAGCGAGCATTTCGGATGGGCCGAACACATTTCTGTACGTCAGGGCAAATCCAATAGTAAATGTCGATCACAATGGACGAGGGACAACGCCCGCCGAAAATGAACTCTTTAGGTCACTTCGCCTCGCCCAACAGATCAACCGTGATACGCCAATGTCCTTCGCAGCGAGACTTGCTGAGCGGGCCGAAGAAATCGATCCGATTCTGACGAAGTATGGATATAAAGGCATTGGTTCTTGGCAGAGTGGCACAAGCAGTGACGATAAGGCAGCTGACGCCACGCGCTATTTCAATAGAGCCTTTCGCGCATGGGCACAGGCGGGCGGTTCTGATTATTTGAACACCGAAATCATGGGCGACGGCTACCAGGGCACGCCTATGAGAGTTGCACGCGAGGCCCTTTCAGCATCGGTGCAACGAGATATGAGGGTTGGCGCTGCAATAGCTGGCGCTAACCTGGGTTTCGGGGCAATAGGATACGGGATAGGAGGAAATAAGGGCGCAATTATTGGGGACGCGATAGGTAGCGCGTTGGCGATCCACGGTGGAGGGCTTCAATACAAGTCATATTATGACGGCGTGACCCAACAAGCACATGGCCCTTTGCAAGGCTATTCCGACGCTGGCAATGAGATCTACAGTGGTAGAACGCTTTTTGGGCAAAAGCGTGCCGGACCAACCTTTTCATCAGGTGGAAAAGTTCCGGCTTATCTGAAAGGCAGATCCACGGCCCAAGTTGCGCGGGCCTTGAGAAGAGGAACACTCACCTTACGTCAACTTCCAGTCCGGGCTTTCATACACGAAGGTCAGCTCGTGTCAGAGAACACTCGTACCTTGGGAGCCATAAGTGAAGCTGGGTTGAAACCGACCGAGTTCCACCTCATTGAACCAACACATGAAGTGCTAGGACGTCTTGGTGAAGCGCCGCTAATTGCCGACGCTCCATTGCCTGGCACAAAAGTGCCCGTTACCCCCAGTCAATCAGATCTGAGGGTCATGAGGACAATAAGAATTCCTGGTTCGCGAAAGTGATTCTGGTTCTTGTGGTCGTTTCATGGACGTTTGTTTAGCAATTGATTGCTAAGCAGAGAGAGGGGCGCCTTAGCGGTGGCCTCGCTCACTTGAAAAGGAATTGAGCACTGATATGTAAACTATTGACCACTCGTTTGGAACAATTCGAATTCTGCGAAGTAAGGCACGCCGAGGTAGGCGGCCACAATCCTGGAGGGCTAAATCATGTCACCAGCGCCAACTGCACTTGAGAGTCGAATTGCTGCGATCAGTGCGGCCCTGCCGAAAGCAGCTGACCGACTTGCGATCAATGAGGAATTGACTAAGGCAAGAGGCGATCTTGCTGACGCTGTGCCGAGCTTAGAAAAAGTGCTGTCCGCCCCATCTCTGAAGAGAGTTGCGCTGGCACATTCGTTGGCAGAGTGGTCCAGCGACAATCCAGCGGTCGTCAAGGCATTCGCCAAGCAACGCGACGTCGCATCGATGCGTGACGTCGCGCTGCGCTACGACACAAAGAAGATCGCTGGGTCAATCGATCCGAAGTCAGTGCCATCCGACACGCCTGGCAAGACGGCGGACCAGAAGCTTCACGGCTACGCAGCTGATCTGCACAACAAGCTGTTCCATGCTCACACAAGCGCCGTGCTGCAGCGCATGGTGCGCGATAAGGAAGTCCCGGTTGTCCACCCCGCCGTCCGCTCTGGCATTGTTCGGTTTCTCGACAAGAATCCCGACTTCAACATCCGGACTACGTCGGTCTACGACGCACTGAAGAAACCGGATGCGCTCAAGGGCGTCCAGATCAAGCATCGCCCTGCAGTCATCGAGCATCTGAAGACCCTGCAGCGCGTACAGGCGATGAGTCCGACGTCAGAGGCGGTTCCGAAATTGATGAAGGCGAAGTTGACGTCCGCGTTTCACGTCTCCGAAATGGGAGAGTCGACGTTTTTGGCCACGCATTCGAAATCGCTTGGTGAAGACACCGCGCGGCAGGTCTACACCAACGCGATCGATACGCGAATCCGCAACGAGCAAGCGCTGATGAGCCTGCACGATGCCGTGCGCGGCACGGGTATCGGTGTCCTCGATGGGCGAACGACACCCGGCCAGCGTGTGGCGAAAACCCAGGCGACGCTGCAGCAGCATGGCGCGCCGCTTGATCTGAACGCACTCTTCGGCGGCGCGGATTACTGCGAGTGCGACGAGTGCAGCTCCGTCTACAGCCCGGCGGCATATTTCGTCGAGTTGCTGAACTATTTGCGCAACAACAATTTGAAACCGGCCGCGGGCCAGCCGCCGGCGGTGCACGGCTATGCGGGTACCGCTCTGCAGCAGCTATTCCGCCGCCGCCCGGACCTGGGCTGCATCGAACTGACCTGCGAGAACACCTACACGGTCCTTCCCTACGTCGATCTCGCAAATGAGGTGATGGAGAGCTTCGTCGTACACCTCGACACCTATGCCGCTGACCCGAACGTACCGAAGCAGGCGACGCTCGAAGCATTCAACGTCATCGACGAGCCGAGTTCCGAACTGCTGGCGCAACCGCAGCACATCAATTACCAGGCGTACTGCAAGCTGAAGAACGCGCCGTATCCGCTGTCGTTGCCGTACCACCAGCCGATCGACGCCGCGCGCATCCTGCTCGACTACATGGGTACCAGCCGCGAGGAACTGCTGCGGCGTTTCCGCACGGATCAGGAGGACACGTCCGCCCTGGGGCTGTCGGCGGCCGACGACCAGAGCGTCCAGCAACTTCATCGCGAGGCGCAAAGCCGGGCGATCGACGCCGAGGCGCTGGCCATAACGCAGGAGGACTACATTATCCTCACGCGCGAGGCGTTCTGGCAGAAGCAATATTTCGTGCTGACGCAGCAGCATGCGATCAACGACGCGACGTACCGGACGAACATCGGCGTCCGTCCCGTTTACGAGTATTTCGGATACAAGACCCAGGCGGCGATGCTGGATGTGAATCCGGTCAAGCGCACGGGCCTGACGTTCGTCAAACGGTTCCTGAGCGTAACCGGCGTCCAATACACCGATCTGGTCGCGTTGCTGCAGACCCAGAGCATCAACCCGCTTTATCCGCAAGGCCGCGCGTTGACGGTCATGGAAAGCCTGCGAATGAGCTATCGCGCCATGCAGGCGCTCGTCGTGACCTCGAGCAATGACCCCAAGGTCCGCTTCGGTAACCTGATCAAGACGCTGCAAACTTCGCAGGAGCGCTGGGCCAAGCTCGATGCGATGCTACATCCCGACCCATGTCATCAGCATGTTCCGACCCGCGAGGGACTCATCAGCAGCCGCGAGCTCCAGCAATGGGTCGAGTGTTGGTTTGAGCGCGTCGGCCAGTTGATCGTGATCGAAACTGGGGACGGTCCGCAGCTGTCGTTAACGGGAGACGTTTACGGCACCGGCAGGAAATCCGACAGGGTCCCTGTGATCGGTGGGATGCCGCTGGCAACGTTGCGCTCGGACGGGACCATCGTCGACCCAAAGGGCCGCGTGATCGGCCACGTCAATTTCGACGGCACCGTCGTCACAGAAGACGGCAAGCTGCTTCCCGCATTTCTAAAGCAAACGTCGCTCGTCGTGGTCGATCCGGCGACGCGGCAAGTCGTTGCCACGATTACGGGTCGGCGATTGACGACCCGCGGCGGCAGCGAGAAGGCCGAATGGTGGCCGGCGCAGGACAGCTGCGATCTTTCGAAGGCGCGGATCGTGCACCTCGACGGTTCCCCGGTAACCGTGGACGAGTACGACAACCTGCAGAGATTCGTCCGCCTTTGGCGGCGGCTCGGCTGGATCATCGACGAAGTCGACAAGGCGCTGGTCGGCTATTCCGCGCCGTCGGCGAACGGACCACTCGACACGAATCCGCCGGCGACCTCAAACACTAGCGTGCCCCCTTCGGCTGCCTTGCTGCAGCCCGGCGTCGACTTCGATGCATTCGGCGACGATTGCAGTGCATTCGCGACCAATCCTCAGAGCGCGCCCGGCGGCAACAATCGACCGGTGTGCCCGGCGCCGGCACTCGCGACGTTTCAGATAACGCCGGCATTCCTGCACCAATTGGCCGCGATCAAGAAGATGAACTCCCGATACGGCCAAACGCTGATCGCGCTGCTGAGTTTCTGGAGCGACATTAGTACGGCAGGAACCGGATCGCTGTACGCCAGCCTGTTCCTCAAGCACAACGTTACAGCGCTCGACCCGGTGTTCAAATCCGACGTCAACGGCAACTTCTTGGCGGTGCCGGCAAAGATCAGCGAGCACGTTCCGGCGATCATGGCGGCGTTGGGGCTCAAGTCCGACGATCTCGCCGCGATTGTGGCCATGCGGCAGATGAACGATGTGCTCGATCTGCACAACCTGTCGGTCTTGTATCGCCACAGCCTACTCGCGCGCATTCTCGGAATCAAGCCGGCCCAACTGCCGAGAGTCCTGGCGGTGTTCGGCGAGCCGTTCGCCGACGCAACGACGACGTGGCAATTCTGCAGACTCTGGGGACGTATGACAGATGCTGGCTTCAACTACCGGCAGCTCGACTTCGTGAGCAACAGCTACGACGATCCGAAGCAGCCGCTCGGGCCATCGTTCATCAAGACGCTGCAGTTGAGCAAGACGCTGCACGATGGCCTGCGCCAGATCGACGTCGACCAACATGACCTGGATCCGGCGCGGCCGGATCTGGCGACCGATGAACTGGTTCGATCGAAGGCTGCGTTGCTCTATGACGCGAGAACCGTCGACCGCATCGTTGCGCTGCTCGACGGCAAAACCGTATACACGACCAACGCGCCGGTGCTGGCCAAGGTTCCGCTGATCCCGCCATCGCTGGACGCCAAGCTGCAGTACGCGAAGTCGACGCCGCCGGGCAGCGCGACAATCCTAGTCACCGGTATCCTGACTGCAGACGAGCAGCTGAATGCCGCGAACGCCTCGACCAAGGCTGCCTGGAAACTCGCGGTCCAAAGAATCGTCGATCAGGCGCAGGCTGGCGGCATTTTTGACGACGTTCTTTCGCCCGTCTTTCCCAACCTGGCGGCAGCGAAGGCGAAGCTACTTGTCGGTGACGTGTCGGTACCAGCGGCGCAGATCGATCCGAACCTGCCGGACCCCAACACGGCGCCGACGAAGCGCATCTACTTCCTCGGCGCGTTCATGCCGTTCCTGCGCCAGCGTCTCGCGCGGCAGCTGATCGTCACCACCATGGCGTCCGCCGTGGGCGTCGACAACGACGTCGCCGAAACGTTGCTGACGAATGCACTCGTGATCGGTCCGCCATCGACGTCTGCGATGGATGTGCTGCTGGCGCTCAAGGATCCGGTGACGCCTGCCCCCGGCATGTGGAAGGGGTACCTCATCGCGCCTGCGTCGGATGCCTTTGTTCTGTCGGTGACGAGCGATTTGGAGCCGCCGGCCTGGCAGGCGCCGCCGGCGCCTCCAGTGCCCAATGCAACGCGCCTGGATAGTGTGCCGCTCGATTTCCCCAACCAGGGGAATGACCCGTCCAACGTCTGGTCGAGTCCGCCGGTGCAACTCGAGCGGGGCCGCGCGTACGCACTGGAGATTGACGCATCGCTGCTGGGGTCATTGTCTTGGAAGCGGGCGGCATCCGCCGTCGAATCCGTGCCGGCTGCGTATCTTCTCGCCGATGATTCCACGCAGGCCGCCACCGGCGTCTTCGTCAGCATGCGCAAGGCGGCAATTATCGCCTCCGGCTTCACGCTAGACGCAGCTGAGATCGCTTTTTTTCAGGGGAATCCGGCCGATTTCGACGGCTTCGATCTGAACACCTTCACGCTGGCCCATTGGAAGCGATTGCGCGCCTACACGGGATTGCGGGACTCGCTGCCGAAGACGGACCTTCGTCTGATCGACCTGTTCAAATGGTGCTCGCCGGCCAGCGTCGCGGCACTGGCGCCACCGCAGGATCCGGTGGCGATGCTTCCGGGCAAGATCGCCGCGGCCACTCGTTGGGATGTCGAACGTATCGCGAAGCTGATCGCGACGCCGCACTTCAACGTCGTTAAGCCGGCCGGGTTCGTCAACGAAGTGAACCTGTGCAGGCTGCAGAGGGCGCTGGCGATCGCGGACAAGACCCGGATGGACGTCGATCGCTTGTTCGAATGGGCGAACCCGACGTCGCAGTTCGCCGCCTGCCACAATGTTGCCGAGGCGATCCGCAAAGCGCTGCAAGCGCGTTTCAAGCCGACAGACTGGGAGCAGGTCGTCAAACCGCTGAATGACAAACTGCGAGGACATCAACAGCAGGCGCTGACCGCCTACCTGCTTTCGCAGGAACCGCTGATCGAGTGGGGTGCCGTCGACGCGGACAGTTTGTTCGAGTTCTTCCTGATCGACGTGCAGATGTGCACGTGCATGGAAACGTCACGGATCAAGCAGGCGATCGCGTCGGTGCAGCAATACGTCCAGCGGTGCATGCTCGGCCTCGAAGAGCCGTACGTGCACGCCGAGGTGCTCGATCGCGGCCGATGGCAGTGGATGCAGAAGTATCGCGTCTGGGAGGCGAACCGCAAGGTCTTCCTCTACCCGGAGAACTGGCTGAAGAGCTCGCTCCGCGACGACAAGAGCCCATTCTATAAGGAGCTGGAATCCGAACTGCTGCAGAAGGATATCGATCCGGATCTGATCGTGTCGGCCCTTCGACGGTTTCTCTACAAGGTCGATGAAGTGGCGAACATGCAGGTCGTTGCGATCCACGTGGCCGGGAACGTGACCAGCGGAACTCTGCACGTCTTCGCCCGAACGCGCGCCACGCCCCATGCGTTGTACTACCGCACCTATTCCTTCGCATCGGCGGACTGGACACCGTGGGAAAAGATGCAGGTCGACATTCCGGCTTATGAGCTGACCGATGCCCATGGCGTCGTCGCGAAGACCGGCGTCTACTTGGTGCCGGTTGTGTGGAACAACCGTCTGCTCATCCTCTTCCCGGAATTCCTCAAGAAGAGCGCGCCGAATGCTCAGGCGCAGGACAAGAAGTTCTCCGACATCAACGACTCGAAAGTCAGTGACACCACACAACAGAACGTGTACTGGGAAATCAAGCTGGCTTGGAGCGAGCGCCGCGACGGCAAGTGGACCCAGAAGCAAGTCAGCGGCGACCGGGCCTTCCACTACTGGTCCACCACGTTCGCGCCGCCGGACTACCTCCCGGCTGGGACTGTCTTGAAGCAAGGCAGCCCCCTCTTTCTCCAGTTGGCGGCCAAGAGTACCGATCCTTCTACTTACTTCATGACGGACATCACCAGCATCTCTCAGTTCGTGTTCGTTCCGCGTGCGGACTCGACCAGCGTTGCGTCGCCTCCCAAAGACCTGAACGTCGACATTTACTATTGCGAAGCGGGCAGCTCGCTGCCAGGCAGTGTCCTTCCGCGCGTCGCCAGATTCACGTTCAGCGGCAACGAGCTGCATGTCGATCCCGCCGATCCACCCGCACAGGTGTCCAGCGGAGAAATCGGGTTGGTTATGTTCCAGTTGATCGACACGGGCGCCACGCAAACAGCCTATTCGCTGCAGGCGGCTCCCAGCGGTGACCCGCCGTACTTCGGCGCTGCACCTGCATTCAAGGCCAGTCCAGGCACCGCGTTGATGAATCTGAGCGGCTCGCCGGCGACGTTTTCGTACGGCTTCACACACGATCTCCTCAAGGCCGCCAACACCGAAGACCTCGACGGGCTCTATCTGACTTTCCGTCGAGCGACTGGAAATACGCTTGCGCATCTGCAAGAGGCCTTCGGCGCGACTGGCACCGGCCCCACACAGTCGTACAGCGAGCTGAAACGCCCGTACTCCTTGTACAACTGGGAATTCGGCTTCCACGCGCCGATGGCGATGGTGGAGAAAATGGCCAGCGCGAAACAGTTCGACGCAGCGCTGAACGTATTTCACTACGTCTTCGATCCGGGCTCCGCGGACACCGACCCGCAGCGCTGCTGGGTGTTCCCGCCGTTCAAGAAGGTCAATCCGGAGGCAAGCCTCGAGCAGATGTTCCTGGCGCTCAAGCCAGGAGTCGCCAATGCGGACATCACGGCCTGGCGGGATGACCCGTTCGAGCCACACCTGGTCGCCCGCGGGCGTCCCGTCGCCTACATGAAGTGGGCGGTGATGAAGTACATCCGTCTGCTGGTCGACTACGGGGACTACTACTTCCGCCAGAACACGTTGGAAACGGTGCCGCTGGCGATTCAATGCTACGTGCTCGCCTCGCACCTGTTTGGACCGCGTCCCCAGGTGATCCCGAAGCGCGGGAAGGTCCAGCCGCAGACCTACCAGTCGTTGCTCGACAAGTGGGACGCCTTCGGCAACGCGATCGTTGAGCTCGAGCTGATCTTTCCGTTCAGCAACCAGACGACCCAGCCGCTCGTCATGAGCAACGGCGTGGTCGGCCTGCCGAACATTTTCGGATTCGCCACGTCGCTGTATTTCGGCATTCCGCCGAACGCCGACCTGCTCGCGCTGCGCGCGTTGATCGATGACCGGTTGTACAAGATCAGGCACTGCGAAGACATCAATGGCGTGTTTCGCCGCCTGGCCCTGTTCGAGCCCGAGATCGATCCGGCGCTGCTGGTCGAGGCCGAGGCGCAAGGACTCAGTCTGGACAGCGTGCTTGACGATCTCGCGTCGCCAACGCCGAACTACCGGTTCAACTATCTGCTGCAAAAAGCCTACGCCTTCGCGAGCGAGACGAAGGCGCTCGGCGCCGCCTTCCTTGCCGCGACCGAGAAAGGCGACGCCGAAGCCCTCGCCCGTCTGCGCGCGGAGCACGAGACCACGATCGCGACCATGGTGCTCGACGTGCGCAACCAGCAACTCGCCGAGGCGAACGCCGCGCTAGACGGCCTGGAGCAGAGCCGAAAGGGTCCGGTGAACCGGTTGCGACACTATCTGCAGCTCATTGGCGCCGACCTGAGCAGCGTACCCGGCAAAGACGCCGACTTCAACGAACTCGCGGACCCGATCGAGGCGCCCACCGACGAGAGCGGCCTGATCCTGAGTGGCTACGAAAAGGAAGAAATGGCAACCGCCGCCGCCGCCGCGATGGCGCACGATGCCGTCGGGCGCCTGGAGAGCCTCGCCGGCATCCTCGGGCTGATCCCGGAATTCGGGCTCAACGTCCAGCTGTTCGGCATCGGACCGACCGTCGATTTCGGCGGACGCGAGCTCAGTGCATTCACCCAAGCGACGGCGCGCATGGCGCAGGTCATCGCGGACGAATTGTCCTACGAATCCTCAAACGCCGGCCGGAAGGCCGGCTACTTGCGTCAGCTGCAGGATCGGGTACTGCAGGCCAACGCGGCCGGCCTCGAGATCAAAAACATCGACAAGCAGATCCTGACGCAGAAGATCCGCATCGACATCGCGACGAAGGAAATCGCCAATCAGCAGAAGCAGGCCGACAACGCGCAGGCGGTCGAGGATTTTCTGCGCAACAAGTACAGCAGCCAGGAGCTCTACGGGTGGATGCAGGATTCGCTCCGCGCGCTGTATTACCAGAGCTACGCACTCGCCTTCGACATGGCCAGCCGCACCCAGGCCGTCTTCCGGTTCGAGCGGCCGCTGAGTCCGCCCTTCATCACGCAGGGCTACTGGAACGATGCACGCGACGGCCTGCTGGCGGGAGAGCATCTCGACGTCGCGCTCAAGCGCATGGAACTGGCCTATGTCGCCGATCGCCCGCATGACTCCGAAGTGTCGCGGCCCGCGTTCTCGTTGCGCGAAATCGACCCGCTTGCGCTGATCCAGCTGCGCGCGTCGGGAACCTGCGAGTTCGAGCTCACCGAGGCGCTGTTCGACAAGGATTTCCCCGGCGACTACATGCGCCGGATCAAGACGGTCGCCCTGGATGTCCCGTGTGTGGTCGGTCCGGGAGTCAGCCTGAGCTGCCGGCTGGTGCTGCTCGAGCATCGTTACAGGAAAAGCGCGTCGCTGGCCGGCGGCTACGCCGAGCAGCAAGGTGATTCCGAAAGACGGTTCGACACAGCCAACGTCCCGGTCACGGCGATCGCGGTCAGCAGCGGTCAGAACGAGCATGGCGTCTTCGAACTCGCCTTCAACGGCGAGCGTTACCTTCCGTTCGAGGGCGCAGGCGTCATCAGCCGCTGGCGTATCGAGCTGCAGAGGGACTTCAGGCCGTTCGACTATGAGACGATTTCGGATGTCGGCATACGTGTGCAATACACGTCGTGCGTTGGCGGCGAGAGTTTCAAGAGCGCTGCCAATGCGCAGCTTGGCAAGTACCTCGCCGACACCGACGGAACCTGGGGCGACCGCGAGGGTTCGTTCGCGGCGTTCGAGTTGTCGCGCGACTTTCCGGACGAATGGTACCGGAGCATCACCGCGCCGGTCGCCGGGGCCACCACGACATTCTCGATCAACTCGCTCATCGATCGCCTGCCGTACCAGGCCCGTTTCAAGACTGGCAAAGCCCGAGCGTCCGGCAGCATCGTGGCAACCGACATGTACTTCGCGTGCGAATCTTCGCTTACTCCAAACTGCGCAAACGTATTGTTTGCCGGCGACACGATTCTTTCGTCTTTCACCCTGCCGGACTCGACGGGACTCGATGTGACGGTGTTGTCCGGCAACTACGCAGCGGACAAATGGAGTTTCGCCTTCGATTTCACAGCGCCCGCTGCTGCGGACCGCCCACAACATGCCTGGCTCGTGATTCGCTACACACTGTCTTAATCACGACATTTTCCAGGCGGTCGCCTGTCGTCACGACATCGATGACAGGAGATGAATATGTCCGACGACAAGTCCGCGAAGACGTCGCAGCCGGCGTTGCTGGTCGGCCCTCCGATGTAGTTACTTCTCGGATCAAGTTCATTCCCTAGCATTTTCATCCCGCGTGGTCGCAATTTTTGCGACTTCATACCAATCCGTCACACTGTCATAGCCCGTATGGTCCAAAAACTCGAACGTGCTGAAAACGATGCCAAAGCTCCGGACGGTGTGGATGTTACGAGACTGTATATCACCTGCTTCCGCCTCCGTTGGAGGAGCCCGCGCGGTTGGAAATGACCGCGCTGCTGAGTCATTTACTGTCGGACTCGGACCTTCTATATAAGGATGGGCCTCAATACCTTATAAGCGTTGGCCGAGACGGGTATATTCGGCCGGATTATGCTCACAAAATGCTCACAGAAATTCGAGAACAGGGGGTAAAACCGAACACCATCAGGTACCAAATGCTTTGAAACGAAAGGACCGGCCATCATTAACTTGTGCTCATAACCCAAAGGTCGGAGGTTCAAATCCTTCCCCCGCAATCGAAGGGCGGCTGAATAAGCCGCCTTTTTTCTTGCCCTTACGGGAAATTCTCTTCCTTACTCTGAGTCGCTATTGTTGTTCCTGTTCTCGGAACTGGGAACAATTGGGAACAGATCTCCAAAAATCGCACGCTCAATCGCTACCGACGCACCTCGATCCGACTCGCTCGATGTGTGCGTGTAAATGTTCGCGGTGGTCGTGATATCCGCATGGCCCAGGAATTTCTGAGCCAATTTGAGATTGCCCGTTTGTTGATTAAGGAAGGTCGCCGCCGAGTGCCGGAACATATGAAATCCGGAAACACGCGTCGGCCTGGGAATACCGCTGCGATCGAGAGCCGAATACAGCACGTCCCTTCTCAGGATATCCGGATGCAATGGCCCTCCGGATTCCTTGCTGAATACGAAATCCTCCGGACCAATGTGGCGTGAGCCCTGCAAATGATCCGTCAGATGACGCGACAACACTTCCCCAAACAGAATCTCTCGAACACTCGACCTCGTTTTGGTGGAAACGATCTGGCCTTCCCATAGACTCTGCTCGACCTTGAGTTTCGAATTCTCGAAATCGATGTGTTTCCATTGGAGCGCCAGCAACGATCTGACCTTCCCATAGACTTTGCTCGGCCTTGAGTTTTGAATTCTCGAAATCGACATGCTTCCACTGGAGCGCCAGCAATTCCCCGAGACGAAGTCCGGTGAGCGCAATCGTTGTGAACAGGATTTTGACCTGATCGGGAACCGCACTGATGATCGCGCGAACCTGCACCGCCGACCAGACCGGCTTTTCTTCCTGCGTCAGGGGAGCGACATCAATCGTTGTTCGCAATCCAGTGAATGTCGCGTCACAGGCAGTGGGTTAACAGTAGAATGATCGCAATGACGGCGAAAAAGAAGTCAGTTGAAGATGGTGAGCTATATCTTAAGAACGCAATTGCGCGTTATAACCCGGCGGTTGCAGAGATTGCTCGTTCGGGACTAAAGAAGATGCGCAAGCGGTATCCGGGTGCTCGCGTGTTGGTGTACGACAGAAGACAGTCTTTGCCGTTTGGATTTGCTCCCGCGGAGGGCGGCGCGATTTTTTCGATCGTGTTGTATCCACGATGGGCGCGATTCTTCTTTCTAGAAGGAGTGGCGATCGAGGATCCTGAGAAGCGACTGGAGGGCGCGGGCAGTCAGGTGCGATCGATTCGGTTGGATGAAAGCGCGGCGGTGCTCGACGATCCTTATATACGCGGGCTGATGGCGCAGGCGCTGAAGGTCGCGGGTGCGGATTTGAAAAGGGGCTCGGGCGAAGTGGTGTTGAAGTCCGTTATTTAGGTTGGGCGTCGAGGTGCGCGACGATGCCTTCGAGGCCCGGGACTGCGGGGTACTTCAGAGTGGCCGGCCCCACCTGGGACAGTGTCATAAAGAAGGATGCTAAATTAGCCCTCCCCGATCGCTTCGTCGATTTGTTCCTGAAAAAAGGGGCCAGCGAGCAATTCCTTACAGTTGAAACTGCTTCGCTGTCCCCTTTTCGGGTTATGAAATGTTCAAGGGGGTCAGAAAGTCAACCGGACCGATGCCTTGAATAAACGTCGCTGATTGCCCTTGTCCTGGATCGATCCGAATGGCGTATTCCCGTTGATATTCAGGAAAGGGCTCGACGGCGTCGGGTGGTTGAGGATGTTTGTCGAATCCATTCGGATGGATACCGTCGTCCCCTCCGAAATGCGGACCGACTTGCCTATGGAAGCATCGAAAGCCCAGCTACCCGGAAGAGTCAGCGACGCGAGACCAAGCGAGCCGCG
>Ga0184628_10000216_pt1 | contig 34346 bp, 33 predicted proteins | sample PLM4_5_b1_FD_133149 | JGI IMG/M metagenome (GOLD analysis project Ga0184628, IMG submission 133149) | Groundwater sediment microbial communities from an aquifer in East River, Colorado, USA - PLM4_5_b1 | ecosystem: Environmental > Terrestrial > Soil > Riparian zone | place: USA: East River...
CATCGAGAATGTCGCTTTCAGCGATGCGTCCGCGATCATCACCGGCGAAAGCGGTACGGGAAAGGAGCTGGCCGCAAAGACCATTCACCAGTTGAGTGCGCGTAACAAAGGGCCCTTTGTCGCAATTAATGCAGCAGCAATTCCGGAAAGTCTGATCGAGAGCGAAATCTTCGGTCACGAAAAGGGCTCGTTCACCGGCGCCATCGCTACCCGAGCCGGCTGCTTTGAGCTGGCGAACACCGGCACGCTGTTTCTGGATGAAATTGCCGAAATGCCACTTCTGCTTCAGCCCAAGCTTCTACGGGTGCTCGAGGATGGAAAGGTGCGCCGTTTGGGCGGCGACAGGGAGTTGTCGTTCAATGTCCGGGTTCTTGCGGCGACGAACCGAGATCCGAGAGCTGCAATTCAGGATGGCCGTCTTCGAGAGGATCTCTACTACCGTTTGAACGTGTTTACCATTGTTCTACCCTCTTTACGCGATCGGCGGGATGACATTCCGCTGATCACCCAGCACTTCGTCACCGAATTCAATAACAAGCATCACAGAGGCGTTGAGGCTCTCCGCGATGAGGCGATGGAGTTGCTCAGTTCGTATGCATGGCCCGGCAATGTTCGCGAGCTGCGCAATGTCATTGAAAGAGCGGTCATACTCTCCAAAGGGAATTGGATCGAACCCAGTCATCTGCCTCCGTACATTCGCGATAAGGATCCGGCTGCCTCGAACAGAGTCGTGCTTGCTAAAGGCATGACGATGGCGGATGCGGAAAGGGAACTCATTATTCGAACGCTTGAACAGTCCGGCAACAACAAGGCAGAGGCGGCTCGCCGGCTCAGCGTGGATGTCAAAACGATTCGAAACAAAATGAAGGCGTATCGTATTGAGTAGGGAATGAAAGTTTCGACAAGGATCATTGCCGGTTATGTCATCCTGATTGCTCTGACCGTCGCCGTTCTTTCCTACCAGGTTTACATGATCCAGCAGCTGAATGAGATCAACAAGAATCTCGCCAAAGTCAATGTCAACGATGCCCTGACCAGCCTTTACCTGAATTACCACGAAGGACTGATTGAAGATGGAGCCCTCAAGTACTATGGAACCCGCTATGCTCAATACCTGGATCAGGTTCAAAACTTTGGCGGGTTGCTGGAAACGGATCTGCGGAAGCTGAGGGCGACTGCCACTTCCGAATCGGAATTGGAAGCGATCGAAAGAGTTTCGCGGTCCTGGAAGGCCGTTCAGGAAACCATCGCCGCAGAAGAGAATCTGCCGAAAAAACCAGAAAGCATCGAACGGACGACGCGGCTCGAAGATCAGCTCTTAGCGCTGCGAATGCATTCAGAACAGGTTGTCGTCCAGGTACAGGCGGCGATCGATAACGCAGGCATTCGTTCGGGGGAAACCGCTGCTCGTGCGGTGCGCGTTTCCTGGATCGCTGCATCGGCGGCGCTGTTGCTGAGCATTCTCGTATCGGTTCCGATCATCTGGTCCATCACTTCACGACTGAGAGAACTGGGCAAAGCGACGAGAGCGGTTGCGGCAGGACAATTTGAGCATCGCATGCCAGCATCGGGGACCGATGAGTTTGCGGACCTGGCCGGCGATTTCAATACGATGGCCCAGAGGCTTGGCCAGCTGGACCAGATGAAGAAGGACTTCGTTTCTCACGTGTCTCATGACCTTAAAGGTCCACTGGCTTCAACGCGCGAAACCGTGCACATTTTGCTGGAGGAAATTCCGGGCCCGCTCAATGAAAAGCAGCGCCGGCTTCTGGGCCTCTGTTTGAAGAGCTCCGAACGGCTCTCGGGAATGATCGGAAATTTACTGGACGTTTCGCGGATGGAAGCCGGTATGATGGACTACAAAATTGAGTCCTGTGACCTGGTTCCTCTGGCCCGCAGTGCCGCTTCTGAACTCGAAGGACTGGCCCGCGAAAAGAAGCTGGAACTGGTGGTTGAATCGGCCGTACCGGAAATACATATCGATTGCGACCATGGGCGAATCACACAAGTGATCAGCAATCTCGTGGAGAATGCGATAAAATTCTCGCCGGTTTCCAGTAAGGCCCTTGTCCGAATTGAAACCAACGGAGAGTACGCGATACTCTCCGTTTGGGATCGCGGTCCTGGTGTTCCGATGCTGTCTCGAACCAGAATTTTCGATCGATTTCATCAGGTGAACCCGGGTAAAAAGATAGCTGGTCAGAGTGTGGGGCTTGGACTTGCGATTTGCCGAACCATCGTCGAAGCCCATGGCGGCTCGATATGGGTCGAGAGTAACCCCGGGGGCGGAAGTGTTTTCTTTATGAAAATTAAATCATCCGAGCGGGCCAGGGCATGAATCGAAGCAAGTTATGGATACTTGTATTCCTGGTTGTGACCGCCGGTTGCCATAAGCGTAATCGGGGCGTTACTGTGGCCCCACCTCCGCCAGCTCCGGTTGCAGCTTCTGCCGCGCTCCCTCCGTCGCTGATGGATGCGGAATCCGCATTTGACACGAGAGATTTTCTGAGGGCCGCAACTTCCTACGAAATCTATTTTCAATCCGCGCCTCAGTCGACTGAAGGGGATCGTTTGAGATTTCGCTTTGGCGTCTCGCAGTCGCTGAGCGGAATACCGACGCTTGAAAAGGCCAGTGCGGACACATTCAAACAATTGATACGCGATTATCCGACCAGTTCCTATGTTCCGCCTGCTCGAATGGCGATTGCACTTCAAGACGACATCGTGCGCTTGCACGCGGACAAGTTATCGCAGGACGACAGGATCCGTCAGCTGACGGCGCTTGTACCACCGGCGCCGCCTGTTCTTCCTGCGGCACTTGCGGAGGCCGAGGCTGCATTTGATATCGCAGATTTTGCAAACGCCGCAAAATCATACGAAGTTTACCTTCAATCCAACCCTCAGACGAAGGACATGGAACGGATCCTGCTTCGGTATGGTGTTGCCCAGTCGATGAGTGGAGTGCCGGCGCGTGAAGCTGCCAGCAATGACACCTTTAAGCAATTGATACGGGATTTTCCAAAGAGCCCCACTGCGATATCTGCAGGCCGGGTGCTCGCGCTTCGAGCCGATATCCTGCGTCTTCAGTCCGATATCAGAGCGAAAGACGACAAGATTCAAAAGTTGAATGAAGAACTCGACAAACTGAAGAAGATAGATTCAGAACGCCGCCGCACTCCCTGACTGTCAGAACGTATATCCAATCCCGAACTTGAACTCCGCGCTGTCCATGAGTCCAACTTTAATTTCAGAAAATAGTCCTTTGGACTTCCGGATTCCGGCAAGAAAGTTGAATCCCGGTCCCACCTCCGTGTTGTTTTCCGCAGGTGGGTCATTGTGAAATGTTGTGATGTTCAGAGCCGGGCCGCCTCCAAAATATGCAGTCCAGGGGCTCTTACGGATATCCATCAGGTAGACGAACTCACCATTTAGTCCCACCAGTGTCGTGCTGTTTCCGAAACCAACTTCCCCGCCTGGCCGGAACCAGAAATTGGTCGCAACCTTGGCGGCCATCACATTGACACCGAAGTAAAACTGATCGGGACTGGCGCTGACTCCGGCCACTAAGCCGACGCCGCCGACGCTGGTGCCGCTGCTGCTGCTGCCGCTGCTTTGTGCCATCGCCGGCGCCGTCATGGCCGCCAGTATGAGAAGCAGAAAACAGCATCGCACCGGCCACTTGTGGTTGAGCATCGAGAGAATCCTCCTGAAAATTTTGAGTTCGAAACGGGCGCTGATGTACATGAAAAAAGCGCGGTCCCATCCTAGCCCGGGATGGGACCGCGCTGCTAGTAAGTTTCTGAGGTTACTTCGAAGCTACTGTTCCGGCAGGCTGAGGAGCAAGCACACGAACGACGGTTGCACGATTCTGCTCCCGCCCTTCCTTGGTCTTGTTATCTGCGACAGGCTTCTCCTTGCCCAGACTCACCTGATAAATTCTGTGAATCGGAACGTCGGATTGGATTACCAGGTAACGCATCACCGCGTCCATCCGCTGTTGTCCCAGCTTGATGTTGTACTCCGCGTCCCCGGTTGAATCGGTCCGTCCTTCCAGAACAATTACCGTGTTAGGATCCTGTTTGATCTTCTGTGCCAGCCCGTCGAGCACGGTGTTGAATTCCGGCTGAAGCTTTGCACTATTGAATGCGAAAAGAACCGAATTCTCCGCTGCGACAGAGTAGTTGTTTCGATTCTCAAACTGACTCGCCAACCCATCCACGCGCTTGCCGGTCTCTCCCACGGCCGTGCGGGCAGTTACCGCTGTGGTCATGGCTCCGGCAGCCTTGTCGTCTACGGCTTTGATATCGGTCTTCGCAGCTTGAAGCTGAGTCGAAGTGTCCTTAATCTGCGTATTGGCGGCAGCGATCTGAGTGGTATTCTCTTTCGTAACCCGGGCTGTTTCTCCGAGCTGATCTGAGAGTTCAGCGACGTTGGTTTCCACGCGCTTGATATCGGCGCCTTCCTTCGCGGCCAATTGATCGTTGGCTTCCTTTACCGGACTTACCTGATTGCGTACATAACCTTTTGTTGCGCATCCGCTTGCGAATGCGAGCAGGATTGCGACTGTTGCCAATTTAGAAACTACGAAATATCTCATCACCTTGCACCTCCCCTTCATCAGTTACAAGGCACTCGGGATTCCATATCCCGAATTGCCTCTAACCGATAGCAAATGAAGCCTCGAGCCGATTCAATGAAAGAGTTGCGGCAAAAATCTTTCATGGCAATCAGGGAAGTTTTCCTCGTTTCGTGCGGGAGTTTGATCACGTCGAGTCTGTGTCTGCCCCTTCATGGCGTGGTATCGTCACGCGTTATGCCATTCGGAGATTTGCAAAGCTTCGTTCAAAATCTTGAAAGCCACGGGCTGCTGAAGCGCGTGCGTACGGAAGTGGACCCCGTACTCGAAGCCGGAGAAATTGCGCAGCGCATGGTGGCTGAAGGAGGGCCCGCGCTCCTGTTCGAGCACCCACGAGGTGCGACTACACCGCTGCTCATGAATCTGTTTGGAACCATGGAGCGCATCCGAATGGCGCTCGGCAGAGATCCCGCTGAAATCGGCAGGGAGCTGCTGCAGTCGGTTCAGCGCTTGAATCCTCCTTCACTCGCCGCGGTCTGGCAGGGCCGAGGCGTCTTCCGGCGGCTTCTGAATATGCGCCCATCAACGACGTCCCACGCGATAAGCCAGGAGGTTGTCGAAGCGCCGGACCTGACACGCCTGCCCATCCTTCAGTGCTGGCCGGGCGATTCCGGGCGCTTCATTACCTGGGGAATGGTGATCACGCATCATCCGAAGACCGGGCGCCGGAACCTTGGCCTGTATCGCCTGCAGATGTTCGACAAGGGGCAGACCGGGATGCACTGGCAGAGCATGAAGGGTGGCCGTGGACACTATTGGGAAGCCGAGCAGAACGGAAGCGATCTGGAAGTGGCGGTCGTCATCGGTGCCGATCCCATTCTGATGATGTCGTCGATACTGCCTTTGCCGGAGGACGTCGACGAAATCGGATTTGCCGGATTCCTGCGCGGAAAAAGTGTGCCGATGGTCCGCGCAAAGACTTTGAACATGATGGTTCCGGCGAATGCGGAAATCATACTGGAAGGGACCGTGCCGGCCGGTGTGCGCCGATTGGAAGGACCGTTCGGAGATCACTTTGGCCATTACTCGGAAGCGTCGGAGTTTCCCGTGTTCAACATTCGTACCGTGACGCGTCGCCGCAATGCCATATATGCGGCGACAGTCGTGGGAAAGCCGCCGCAGGAAGACAAGTTTCTCGGCATCGCTTCCGGAGAAATGCTGGGACCACTGATTCAGCTCATTCATCCCAATGTCGTCGACCTCTCCGCATACGTCGGCGCGGGGTTTCACAATCTGCTTGTCGCATCCATAAAGGAGCGCCATCCGAAGGAAGTGCTCAAAACAGCGATGGCGCTGCTGGGCACCGGTCAGCTGTCTCTCACCAAAGTTCTGGTTCTGGTTGGTGTGGATCGCGATCCGCGGGATTTTCGCGGCGTGCTTCGGGATATCGGAGAACGGTTCGATCCGGAGGATCACATGTGGCTGCTCCCGTTTGCTCCACTCGATACCCTCGATTTCACGTCCTTCAAACTGCATGTCGGAAGCAAGCTCGTGATCGATGCGTGCGCTGAGGTGGCGCGTCCGATGTCCGAACTTTCAAAGGAAGACTTTGGTCGACTGGATTCCCGGATTGAAAAATGGAAGCTGCTGGATGGTGGGTTCCTTGTTTTCACGGTTCAGAAAGACCCCCGTGAAGTTCTCCGGTCCGTGATATCGAGTCTACCCAAAGTTCGCTTCGTCGTTGCCGTCAGTTCCGATGTCAATCTGGACGACGATGAGAATCTCCAATGGGGCATCTTTACTCGCTTCGATCCGGCGCGCGACATGATTTTCAGTGAACAGATCTTTGTCGGGGCTCGCCCCGTCTATCGCGGCGTCATTGGAATCGATGCCACTTGGAAGTCCGGCTACCCTCAGCCCCTGGAGATGGATGAATCCATCGTCCGGCTTGTCGATCGCAGGTGGCAGGAATACTGGCGGTAGCCGTGACATCGGTCGACGCAAATTGATGAGCTGCGGGTGGAACTGGCATCTGGCCTCGATCTTGTCGATGGCAGACGCCGGGCTGACTTTCTGCGGCCCTCCGCCGTCAACTTCGCTCCACCGGCGCTTCCATTGCATGCGGATTGCCGAGGGGTTTCAAAGCATCATCGATAGACTTCCGAAGGTCGACGTTCCCACTCCGGATGCCATCCACTTTCCATGCCCCGTCCTCGAGAATCATGTCGTATCCAATTGTCGTATTCCTGTCAATATTCCTGAATCGGGCGAGGACGTGCGCTTTGCCTGCAGATGCAGGTCGATCGACTTCAATGCGGAGATTGGTAATCGAAAAGTCCTGTGCGCTGACAAGGGGATCATAATCAATGACAGGTTCGTTAAGCAGGAGGCTGTATCTGAATCCGCGATCGATTGCCGCCTTTTCCCATGAAGATTCCCCGCGTTCGGGGGAATGCGAGACATAGGGTGCATAGAGCTTTTCGATCGTCTTCTCCGGTTCCGGCGGCAGCACCTTCGGGGAACATCCGGCAAGTAAGATGAACGTAGAGATTACAAGGACACCCCATATCGGGGCGTTTCCAATGCGAGTCATAAGAACGAAACATAGCATACGGCACCCTTGAGGACGAACTGCGGTGCTGCACCCGGAATGTTGCGGCATTCCCGCTTCTCAGCTTCCTTCGGATGGCATATCGCGTGCTTTGTTTCAGAGAACCCAGCCGGAAATGTGAAGCGGCATTGCTATCGGTAGCTTCATGAGACAAGTCATTGAATTGAAGTGAGATTTGGATGGAGATACGGCAAAGAATTTAGCCTGTCCGGCTGACTCCGTTGCAGGGAAAACGTGGCTGCGCCGGGTGAAAGTTACCCGATCGTCGGAAGAGTGACGCGAAGACCTGAATCATATTTAAGGAGCAGTGCAATGTCAGAAACGAATGCAGCCGCTTTTGGAATCTTTCGGGATCGTACGAGCGTTGAGACCGTCGTCACAAACTTGAGGAAGGAAGGGTTCCGCAACTCCGATGTTTCAGTTCTTTTTCGCGAAAACAGAGGGGTATGGGAACAGACGCACAAGAAAAACTCCAAGCCTTCCGCAGCCGAACAGGCCACGTCGACAGCGTCGGTGGGATCTTCCCACGGAGCACTGCGCTGGCTGGCCGGAATCGGTGCCATTGCCATTCCGGGCCAGGGAACATTTGTCGCAGTGGGACCCGTTCGCGCCGCACTGGAAGGAACTGCATTTGGCGGAGTTCACGGAGCATTGGCAGGGTCTCTCATTGGAATGGGTGTGCCGGAATTTCAGGCCATGCGCTATGAAGGCCGCATTGAAAGCAGTTGCTTTCTGCTGTCGGTGCACAATTCGAATTCTCGGCAGATGACAAAGGCAAAGCGGATTCTTGCAGAAACCCTGGCTGAAGACGTCTCGTCCACGGAGGGGTCCAATGCGGATGCCCTCAATTCCAGGCGATCGAGTTCGGTTCTTGCATTCGATTTCAGGCGAAACCGCTAATGCCGGCGCAGGAATGACCAGGTCAAACCTCGAGATAACGGCGGTCTCGTTGTGGGCCATGTTGCCATTTCCGACCTCAGATTCCGCCTTGTATGGAGCCCACAACTCCGGTATAGATTTCAATCACGATGCAGGATTCGATATTGCTGACTCTCGGCCTGGGCTTTGCTCTTGGGCTGAAGCACGCGACGGAAGCGGACCATCTCGCGGCTGTCTCCACGATCGTCAGCGAACGCCGGTCCATATGGGAGTCTGCGAGAGTCGGCGTGCTCTGGGGACTCGGGCACACGGCATCGCTTTTCATTGCGGGACTGCTGGTTGTTGTTCTGGGCGTTGCTATACCGGAACGTGTCGCCACTGTTCTCGAATTCTGCGTTGCGCTGATGATCATTACGCTGGGAACTCGGCTGATGTATTTCACGTTGCGAAGAAACTCGAGCGTACACGTCCATAGCCACTCGCACGATGGCAAACCGCATCTTCATCTTCACTTTCACCAGAGCCATGACGCACATCCTGTCCCGCAGACTCACGAAGGCGCGCACTCCGGCCTTTCACGCTGGCGGACATTTCTTGTAGGCGTCATGCATGGACTCGCGGGATCGGCGGCACTGACACTTCTGGTACTGACCGAAGTGATGCGCAATGGATCTCCCGTCGTCGGTTTGTCTTACCTTCTGATCTTTGGGATCGGATCCATTGGCGGCATGCTGATCATGAGCAGCCTGATTGGCCTTCCGTTTGCGCTGAGTTCCAGGCTTCCCAGACGTCTGCCGGAACTTTTACAGCTCACCGCGGCTACCGCAAGCGTCGTGTTCGGACTCCTCTACGGCTGGCGAATTATTTCCTGATCGGCGGGTGTGGCATATACTTTCTGGCATGCCAAAGGATAAGAAGAACCTGCAGGTAAGATGCCCGTGCTGCGACGCCATGCTCACGGTCGATTCATCCAGTGGCGATATCCTGTTTACGGAGAAGCCACGGAAGAAGGGGCTTTCGTTCGAAGACGCCATTAATGATCTCCACAGGGAAAAGGAAACCGCGGATGATCGCTTTCGGGATGCGTTTGAGAAGGAGAGTTCACGGCTGAAATCGATCGAAGGAAAGTTTCAGGAAGCGCTGAAGCGGAAGGACGAACTCGAGGACGCCATCAATCCTCTGGATTTTGATTGAGAGGAGAAATCCCTCTCCCTTCGGGAGAGGGATTTGTTCCCCAATTTCTCCTGCTTGCGAACCTAGTCCTTCGCCGGCTGAAGATCCTTCGCCGCAGCGCGCCGCGACAGTTTGATCTTGTTGCCTTCGATTCCGATGACCTTCACCTGAAGCTGATCGCCTTCCTTGAGTTCATCCCGCACGTTGCGAATGCGCTGTTCGGAAATTTCGGAAATGTGCAGCAGACCGTCAGTGCCGGGGAATATCTCAACAAAGGCGCCAAAATCGGCAATCCGAACGACTTTGCCCAGATAGATCTTGTTCATTTCAGCACTCGCGGTGAGACCGGAAATGATGTCGATCGCGCGCTGGGCCGACGGTCCATCCGATGAAGCGATATTCACACGTCCATCGTCGGACACGTCGATCTTCACGCCGGTCTGCTCGATGATCGAACGGATCATCTTGCCGCCGGGTCCAATCACGTCGCGAATCCTGTCGGTCGGAATCTTCATGGAGTAAATGCGCGGCGCAAACGGAGAGATCTCCGCGCGCGCGGACGGCAGGGCTTCATGCATTTTGTCCAGGATATGCAGGCGTCCGTGACGTGCCTGATCCAGCGCTTCGGCCATTATCTTCGATGTCACGCCAGGGATCTTGATATCCATCTGCAGCGCTGTGATTCCATCGCGTGTGCCGGCGACCTTGAAGTCCATGTCTCCATAGTGATCTTCGGCTCCGGCGATATCCGACAACACGGCGTACGTGTCGCCTTCCTTCACCAGGCCCATCGCGACTCCAGCCACAGGGGCCTTGATCGGTACTCCCGCATCCATCATCGCCAGCGATCCACCACAGATGGTTGCCATCGACGACGAGCCATTCGATTCCAGGATATCGGACACAATGCGGATTGCATAAGGCCAGGACTCTTCGTCGGGCAGAACGGGAACCAGCGATCTTTCTGCCAGGGCGCCGTGACCAATCTCGCGACGGCCGGGGCCACGAACCGGTTTCGTTTCTCCCACCGAAAACGGCGGAAAATTGTAATGCAGCATGAACCGCTTGAAGGCCTCGCCTTCCAGCAGGTCCATTCTCTGTGCATCGTCCGCGGTTCCCAGCGTTGCCGTAACCAGTGCCTGCGTTTCACCACGGGTAAAAATCGCTGTGCCGTGAACGCGGGGCAGCACGCCGGTTTCGATCCAGATGGAGCGGATTTCATCGAATCGACGCTTGTCCGGACGCGTACGCTTGTAAAGAATCTGGTCCCGGAAGATCCGTTCCTTCAGATCGCTGAACGCGCGTTTCACCAGTTCGAGCTTTGCGCCATCCGCATCCGGAAAGGCGGCAACGACCTTGGCTTTGGCCGCATCAACGCGCGCGTAACTGTCGTTCTTTTCGTACTTCTTCGTATCGAGAGCATCTTCAAGTTCGACCCGGATGAGCTTCTCCACTTCCGCGGTAATCGCAGCATCCTTGGCAGGAGGTATCACTTCGGGTTTCTTCGGATTGATCTTTGCGTACAGCTGCTTCTGGAGCGCGATGATCTGCTTGACGGCCTCGTGACCAAAATCCAGTGCGGCGACCATGATGTCTTCGGAAACCTCATCGGCTCCTGCTTCGACCATGACGATACCTTCTTCCATACCGACAACAGCGAGGTTCAACGAACTCTTACCTAGTTCCGTATAGGATGGATTGATGCAGAATTTTCCGTCAATCCGTCCCACGCGCACTCCGGCAATTGGATGGTGGTATGGGATATTGGAACAATAGAGAGCGGTCGAAGCTCCGACGACGGCGAGCATGGATGGATCAATTTCCGTATCCGCGGACAGAACCATGGCCATGATCTGGGTTTCATTCTGAAAACCTTCAGGGAAGAGGGGCCTTACGGGACGATCGATCATGCGGCAGGTCAGAACTTCACGTTCGGTTGCCTTGCCTTCTCTCTTGAAGAATCCGCCGGGGATCTTACCCGCGGCGTAAAAATTTTCACGGTAGTCGACGGTAAGCGGGAAAAAATCCAGACCTTCCCGTTGTTGTTTGGCTGCGCAGGCTGTCACCAGCAATACAGTATCGCCGTATCGGATGACTGCAGCGCCATCGGCTTGTTTTGCCAGCTTGCCGATTTCGATCGAGAGCTCCAGCTCTCCGATCTTTGCGCTGACGGTATGAACATTCATGTAGTTGTCTCCTGAACGAAAAAAAACCCGAAGCGAAGGCCCCGGGTTATCTCTTCGTCGTGTCTGTCTGATCGAGCGTTACATTGCACGGTGACGTGCTACTTGCGGATTCCCAGTCTGCCAATGACTTCTCGATATCGCTCGACGTTATACCTTCTCAGGTAATCGAGTAATCGGCGCCGTTTGCCTACAATCTTCAGCAGGCCGCGCCGGGAAGCATGGTCCTTCTCGTGGGTCTTGAAATGCTCGGTCAGGTAAGTAATTCGTTCGCTCAGAATCGCAATCTGAACTTCCGGGGACCCTGTGTCGGATGGATGAACCCGGTAATCGGTAATGATCGTGCCTTTTGTTTCCTTCGTCAAACTCATCATTAAATCTTTCAAATTCCATTTTCGGCTATATATAGGCTGGCCCCGCCAGCTTCAACCGAAGTTCATGAGGTTAACACAACGCGGGGACGCGCCCAACCACTTTCTGCCGCAGCGACGGCCAAAAACTCGCCTTGATTGTTGAGGATGCGCATGAATCCAGTCACATCTTCGGCAGGAATCGGGTTCCCTTGTCTCACCCGGCGCTCTTCCTCGCCCGAAACGATCAGGGATGGCCATAGCTGAAAGAGTCTGTCCAGCCGCGTGATATCCGACGCACCTGCCCTTTCCATGGGCACCGCTTCTTCGATTCCAAAATCACCCGATCTCAATCTGCGCAGCGAGTTTAAATGCGCCCCGCAACCCAGCCGCTGTCCAAGATCGTGTGCCAGGCTTCGAACGTAGGTTCCACCTCCGCAGACAACTCGGAACTGTATCGAAGACGGCGCGAACTCCGTCACTTCGAACACCCTCACTTCTACACGAATGGGCGCGTTTTCCACGATCTCACCCCGGCGGGCGGAATCATGCGACCTCACGCCGCCGATCTTCTTGGCGGAAAAAGCGGGGGGCGTCTGATCCAGCGATCCCGTGAGTTCGGCCATTGCGGCAAGGACTTCTTCTCTGGAATTCACAAACGGCAGCTCGGGGCCGGTGGGCGTTCCTTCACGGTCATACGTTGTCGTCGCAAGGCCAAAGCGGATTTCGCCGATGTATTCTTTGGGCGAGGTTGCGAAGAACTGACCAACACGTGTGGCTTTCCCGATGCAGAGCGGCAGGACTCCCGTCGCCATGGGGTCCAGTGTGCCGAGGTGCCCGACCTTGCTGGTATCGAATAGTCGCCGGAAGAATTGAACAACATCGTGGGATGTCATGCCGCCGGGTTTGTCGATGATGAGAACGCCGTTCATGGGTTGTTGGAGTACGGATGAATTGGAAGGGTTGGGGGAATCGTGAAATCGGACAATCTCGAAATCGCACGAGTCCTGCATTTCAAATTAGAAATCAGAAATCGCAATTTGGACAATCCGTTTGGACCTTGCCGTGACCCTGCCTCGGTTCGTCCAATTTGCGATTTCTGATTTCTAATTTGAAATGCAGGACTCGTGCGATTTCGAGATTGTCCGATTTCACAATTCCCCTTTCTTCCAGCCGTTGCCATATTTTCTACTCCGGCTCAGTCTTGATCTGTTCCAGCAGTTGCTCGAGCCGCATATCCTTTTCAACTGTCTCGTCGTACTCAAAAATCAAATCCGGTATGCGGCGCAGATGATGAAGCCGTTTGGCGAGGGATCGCTTCACGAAATTTGCTGCGGACCGAAGACCCTGGAGGGCCTTCTTCCGCTCCTCGTCAGTTCCCAGAACTGTGATGAATACGCGCGCATGTCCCAGGTCGGGCGTTACCTTCACGCGTGACATCGTCACGAAATGCACGCGCGGGTCCTGTATTTCCCGCTCCACGATCTCGCTGAGCTCCATGCGTAGCTGTTCTTCGATGCGGTCTACTCTGCGGCCCTGCATATTCAGATAATCTCAATAGTGCCTTGTATGATGCATTCCGCCGCGCTGCGTTCGGCATCTCTCAAGGCGTGTTCCAGCGTCTGCCGCACCGAGCTGTCGTCGGAGCCCACCGTGACGACGCTGATCTGTGAACGTTGCCACAACTCCTGATGCTCGACTTCGGATACGGAAACATTGAAATTGGCTCGCAACCTGTCCTTCAAGCGCCGAACCACCATCCGTTTGTCCTTAAGCGAGTGTGCTTCAGGAATGTGTATATCCAGGGTGAGAAGAGCAATGACAGTCGGCACCATCTTGCACCTAGCCGGCGCTTGTGGCCTTCACGCTTTCCATGAAGAAAGCTTCGATGGAATCTCCGATTTTCAGATCGTTGTAGTTGTGAATGCCGATTCCGCATTCGTATCCGCGTGCGACTTCAGAGGCGTCGTCCTTGAATCGCTTCAACGAAGCGATCTTGCCTTCGAAGATCACCACGTTGTCGCGCAGGAGCCGTATCTGGGCCGTACGTGTGATCTTGCCTTCGGTGACGTAACAGCCGGCGATGACACCGGCTTTTGGAAGACGGAACGTATTTCGGATTTCCGCCGTGCCCAGATACGTTTCCTTGATGGTGGGTTCCATCACGCCGAGCATTGCGCCCTTGATCTCATCCACGACGTTGTAAATGATCGTGTGCAGCCGGATATCGACTTTTTCACGATTTGCCAGTTCCGAGGCCTTCCGTTCCGGACGCACGTTAAAGCCGATAATGATGGCGTTCGAAGCCGCGGCCAGAAGAACGTCAGTTTCGGTAATTGCACCGACGCTCGAATGGAGAATGCGTACCTTGACCTTGTCGGTACTGAGTTTGACCAGCATTTCGCTGAGCGCTTCCTGTGAGCCCTGAACGTCGCATTTCAGAACGAGGGGCACTTCCTTGATTTCGCCCTGCGCGAGCTGTTTGTGCAACTGATCCAGCGTGAGACGCGAAGTCTTTGCCAGCGTGATGTCGCGTAACTTGTCCTGCCGGAACTGGGCCATCTGGCGGGCCTTGTTGTCGTCTGCAATGCACTGGAAGGAATCTCCCGCCAGAGGCAGGCCCTGAAGTCCCAGCACTTCGACCGGAGCCGATGGTCCGGCGTCTTTGACAGACGCGCTGTGTTCGTTGAACATGGCACGCACTTTTCCGTACACGGCGCCGGCTATGAAATTATCGCCGACCTTCAGCGTTCCATTCTGTACAAGGACGGTTGCGACGTTGCCGCGGCCTCGATCGATCTTCGCTTCGAGAACGGTGCCCATAGCCGGCAGGCTCGGGTCCGCTTTCAAATTTCCAATATCGGCCACGAGCAGAATCATTTCCAGCAGCAAGTCCAGGTTCTGGCCGGTCCGTGCGGAAACTTCGACCATGACCTGATCGCCTCCCCAGTCTTCGGCAAGCAGCCCCTGATCTGCGAGTTCGCGCTTAACGCGCTCGATATTCACGCCGGGTTTGTCGACCTTGTTAATGGCGACAACCATCGGTACTTTTCCGGCCCGGGTGTGAGAAATCGATTCGATGGTTTGCGGCATGACTCCGTCGTCTGCGGCAACAACGAGAACGACGATGTCGGTGACTCGCGCACCCCGCGCACGCATCAGCGTAAATGCTTCATGACCGGGTGTATCGAGAAAGGTGATCTTGCGGTTTCTTGCCGTGACCTGGTAGGCGCCAATATGCTGCGTGATTCCGCCGTGCTCCTGTTCGGTCACCTTGGTTTTGCGTATGGCATCGAGCAGGGATGTCTTTCCATGATCGACGTGTCCCATGATCGTGACGACAGGCGCACGAGGCATAAGGTTTTCCGGAGCGCTGACTTCCACCGCATCCAGCATGGCTCCTTCTTCAAAGGTGACGAACTCGGCCTCGGCGTTGAAGTCCTTGGAAATTTCCGTGGCCATCTCCTTATCAAGCGTCTGATTGATTGCCGCGAAGACGCCGCGTTCCATCAGCTTTTTGATCATGTCCTTCGATTTGACATCGAGTTTTACTGCCAGATCACCAACGGTCAATCCTTCGGTCAGCGTCACTTTTCGGAATTCGCGAGGCGCTTCGACTTTCGGCTGAGGGCGCGCAGAGGGACTATCGAGCTTCCGTTCGGCATGTCGCTCGTAGCGCTGGCTGCGATCCATCTGTGCGTGGCGGCCCTGCGGGGACGGCGTACTTGTAATGGGTGGTCTCACTCCCGGACGAGCACCGGATGGTGCACCTGGGAGTGTCCCGCGGCTCGGAAAATCCGGCCGGCCGGATTTGGGCGGCTGGCCGGTAATCGGCGGACGTGGCCCGGCGGGACGATCGCCAGGTTTGCGAGGCGCGGGTGCTACCGGCAAACGATTTTCCCGGCGCAGTCTTTCCTGAACAATCTGCTGCATCGTCTTTCGCTCTTCGTGTGGCGGTTCCACTTTTGCCGGTGGCGGCGTCTTGCGTTCTGGTGGGGGAGTGACAATCGGACTCACGTGCGCCTTGGGTTCGACGAACTGAACTCCGCGCGGCGCCGATCTCTGCACGGGCGGTGGCGGTGCTTTCTGTTCGACAACACTGGGGCGAGGCGGCACCGGAGGCGCAGCCGGAGGTGGTGCGACCGTCGCTGCCGGTGGCGCGGGAACCGAAATTGGCGGAGCCTTTGGTTCGGCGATTATCGGCGCTGCCGGTGGTTCCGGCTTTGCTTCAACTTTCGGTTCGGCCTTTGGTTCGGCTTTCGGTTCGGCCTTTGCTTCAACCGGCGGTGCCGCCTCGACACGCGCGGAGGCTGGGTCTACCTTGGCGGGTTTGCTCGTTTTGGTTTCCACAACTTCCGGAGCTGGTTTGGCAACCTCGGCGACCGGGGCGAACTTCTTGCGAAGCAGCGCCGCCTGGCGATCATCCACCGTATTGGAATGCGATGTTACCGGCACTCCCATGTGCTGGAGTTCGCGGATGATCTCGGCGTTGTCGAGATTCAGTTCGCGTGCCAGGTTGTAAACTCGAAGCTTTGGCGCCATTCGTGGTCCTTTATTCTACTCTTCCGGAGTCGCCGCTTCAGCCCGAACTTCAGGCTGACGGTTCTTCTCTACATCGGCTTCTTCAGCGGTTTCTTCTGTTTTCACGTCATCTGTGGTCGCACTGTCTGCCTGGACTTCTGCCTGCGCCGGTTCAAGCTCTTCGAGGGGAGCAGGCGCGACATCCTTGGCAAACATATGCTCCGCAGCCATTCGTTCCATGTCTTCCTGGTAGGAAGGAAGCTGAGCATAGTAGTCGGACAGTACTTCGCTGATCTTCTCCACTGTCTTGGACCCGATTCCAGAAATATTTTCCAGATCCTCAGGCGCAAGATTTGCGAGTTGTTCCACGGTTTCGATTCCACTCGCCTGGAGTTTCTGCACCAGGCTCGCAGTCAGTCCGGGGATCGTGTCGAGAGGTGTCGGAACCTGCTCCTGCATACGGTCGATCTGGCTTTCAATTTCATCGCGCTTTTCCTGCTCGCTCTTGATATCGATGCGCCAGCCGATCAGTTTCGAGGCCAGCCGGACATTCTGCCCCTTCTTCCCGATCGCCAGGGACAACTGGCTGTCTTCGACGACCATCTCCATGATCTTGTCCGTGTGGTCGATGATCGTCACACGGCTGACCTTGGCAGGGCTGATGGCGTTCATGGCGAAAGTCACAACATCATCGTTCCACTGGATGATGTCGATTTTCTCCCCGCGCAGTTCGCGAATGATCGACTGCACGCGCGTGCCCTTCATGCCGACGCAAGCGCCGACCGGATCGACGTCCTTTTCGCGCGACGTAACGGCGATCTTGGTTCGCTCTCCGGCTTCCCGCGCGATGCTTCGGATCTGGACCGTGCCATCGTAGATTTCGGGAACCTCGGTTTGAAACAAATGCTGTACGAGTGCGGGGTCCGTTCTCGACACCATGACCTGAGGGCCTTTCGCGGTCTTGTCGACTTTCGTGATCACGACGCGAATTCGATCGCCGACGGAGAAATTCTCCAGCCGGGATTGGTCCCGCTTCGACAGTTTTCCTTCGGTCTTCCCCAGTTCCACAATGATGTCGCCGGTCTCATACCTCTTGACGACGCAGTTGACGATCTCGCCGACATGCTTGTGGTATTCGGTGAAAACGCTCTCGCGTTCGGCTTCGCGCACCTTTTGAAATATGACCTGCTTGGCCATTTGCGCTGCAATTCGTCCCAGGCCCACAGTGGGTTTCAGGAATTCAATTTCCTCGTCCATCTGCGCGTCGGGTTTGGTTTCCCTCGCCTCTTCCAGAGAAATTTCGCGCACGGGGTTTGTGACTTCCTCGACGACTTTTCGAATTGCCAGGACGTCGATTTCACCGGTTTCCGGATTGATACGTCCCCGGAGCTCCTCGTTGGACTTGAAGTATTTTCGAGACGCGACGACGATCGCATCCTCAATCGCGTGAACCACGATTTGCGGATCGATGCCTTTCTCCCGGCTGATTTGGTCGATCGTCTGAAACAGCAGATTCGACATACCAGTTACTCCTTGGCCGCCGGCCATTCGAACTCCAGCCTGGCTTCCTGTATGACGTCCAACGGTATCTCCAGCAAATTGCCTTGTGGCAATTCGAGGACGACACTACCGTCGCGCAGACCCTTGAGCCTTCCCTTAAAAACTTTTTGATGTTGGAGCGGGATTCTTGTCTGAATCTTGGCCAGCTTTCCTTCAAAGCGGGAAAAATCCGATTCCTTCACTAGCTTGCGATCCAGACCTGGTGAGGATATTTCCAGGGTGTACTTATACGGAATCACATCTTCTACATCGAGAACCGTTCCTACTTGCTCGCTGACCAATCCGCAATCCGAATGGGAGATACCTTCCGGTTTATCGATATAAATCCGGAGAACGGTGTTATTCCCAGCACCTTTAAGCTCAAGGTCGACAAACTCGTACCCTAAGCTCTCGACAGCCGATGACACCAGCTGCCTGATGCGGTTCCGGTCCAATACCATACCCATAACAACAAAAAAGTGGGCGAAACGCCCACTCGGGAAAGCCCACGGAGAGAGTATAGGTGCGGCTTAGTGCTAAATCAACCGCCATTTGACAACGACTTGAGGATGAACACCGCTAAAACTGCGGTAAATCCAAGCGCGGTGTTGTATTCGCGATTCGCCCGGTACTGTTTCAATGAAAAAGACCGTTCGAATTGCCCGAATTTCGGAAAGAAACGGGGAACACGATCGCAATAACTTCGAAAATCTTCGGGAAAGAGTCGTTCCAGGTGCGCTTCCTCCTTTCGAATCACATTGGGATAGATGACGAGCGAAGGAATGACCAGTACAAGGGCCACAATCCAGTTCGCGCTCATGATTGCAAAACCCACCGTCAGAAGAAAGCTGCCGAAGTAGAGTGGATTCCGAGTCCACGAGTAGGGGCCCGCCGTGGCAAGCTTTGAATCCTTTCGGATCACGCCCGCAGCCATACCGCGGAGCAATGCGCCTGCAACCGCAACGGGAAGGCCGGCGAGAATGGTGATTCCCCGAGGTGTCGCCAGATAAAGCACGACCGCGGCTGCAACAAATCCCAATGGAACGCGAAGCCGCTGGATCACGCGGGAGTCCCCGGCATTTCGATCACGCAGTCACGCTGTCGCCATCAGGCAGAGACATTCTTTTCCGGCATGCTTCGTAGACCTGATCCACCGTGATATCGACAATGCAATCCCAGTGTTCCAGCGGACACTTATCCCGTTCGTAACACGGACGGCAGGGAAGCCTCCGTTCGACGACGACGTCTTCGCGGCGGAAAGGACCATTACGATCGCTGCTGGTCGGGCCAAAAATTGCGACGATCGGTGTGCCCGCCGCTGCTGCGAAATGCATCGGTCCGGTGTCTCCTCCGACAAAGAGTCTCGCCTTTTCGCATAAGGCGACCAGTTCTTCAAGATTTGTGGCGATCTGATGGATGCCGTTGCCGCCGGTACGGAGAATGGTGCGCACCATTCCTTCTTCTCCCGGTCCCCAAGTGACGGTAACGGGCAATCCATCGCGCATGAGTCGTCCGGCGAGTTCACCATAGCGCTCCGGATGCCAGCATTTCGTGATCCAGTTCCCACCGGGATTGATCACAACGTAGTCCTTAACACCCTTGAGTTTGTTTTCGATGGATTTCCGCGCCGCTTCGGGCGCGCGCAATGGAACTTCGGTATACCAGTCCGGTTCGATGCCGATGGGACGCAACAACTCCATCTGCTGATCGATGATGTGGACGCGTTTTGGCTTCACCACTTCGGTGTAGAAAATACGGCCGACGGATTCTCGCAGGAAGTCGCGTTCCCACCCGATGCGAACCGGCGCGCCGGAAAGATACGCAAAGAAAGCGGACTTCAGGAGCCCCTGGAAATCGATGGCACAGTCGTAACCGTCGGTTCGCAGAGCCCAGACGAATTCGCCAATCTCCTTGGCGCTGCCGATTCCCGGACTATTTCGCCATTGATAGGTGTCGATGGGAATGAGCTTCACATCGAGACCGCTCATTTCCACGGCGATCTTGTTCTTGCGCTCGATCAGCCAGTCGATTTCCGCCCTTGGAAAGGCCGCTCGAAGCTGCGCAACCGAAGGCAGGCAATGCACGATATCGCCGAGCGATCCAAACTTTACGATCAGGAACCGGTTGAGATGATTCTTCATCGCGCTTTCTTCTTTTCGCGAGTGTCCGCAATTTTGCGTATCACGTCGCGTGTGGAGTGATCCTTCGCGTCGCCTGTTATTCGAACCTGACCACCATAGGAGCGGACGTATTCGCGTTCGGGCACTGTATCCTCAGTATAGTCGGTACCTTTGGCGTGAATCTCCGGCCGAAGCAGATCGAGCACATGCCGGACATCCGGCTCGTCGAACACCACGACATGATCCACGCAGCGAAGCGCGGAGACAAGTGTTGAACGTTCGTTCTCGTTGAGAATGGGACGGTTCGGTCCTTTAAGTGCGCGGACCGAACGGTCGCTGTTGATTGCCACGACCAGAGTATCGCCCAGTTTCCGGGCTCCCTCGAGATAACGCACGTGGCCGACGTGCAGAATGTCGAAGCACCCGTTGGCGAGAACCACGGTCTTACCCCGCAATATTTCCGGAAGTTCTTCGAGTTTGCGAACTTTCAAACAGATCGCTCCTGGCCAGGGGCGATTGCTCGGATCTGCCAAGATATTCCTTCATCCAATTCAATCACTCCCCAATCGCATCCATCAGCTCATTATAGGTGACCGGTCGAGTCCCGTGTTTCATGACAACGATCCCACCAGCATAGTTCGCGAGCCGGGCCGCGTCGGCATACCTTCCTCCGGCGGCAAGCGCCAGCGTGAATGTTGCAATCACGGTATCTCCGGCGCCAGTTACATCGGCAATTTCATCGGTGCCGTGAATTGGAATATGCGTGGTCTTCGCAGATCGTTCGAAAAGCGCCATGCCATCCTTGCCGCGTGTGATCAGCAGTGCGCTGTGCTTCAACCTGCGCATCAGCGTTCGACCAGCCCATTCGAGCTTGCCCATGTCGTTCCCGATTTTTATTCCAAGAGCGGCTTCGACTTCGGGTTCGTTGGGAGTCGCCGCCGTCATTCCGCTGAATGCGGTCATTGCAAAGCGGGAATCCACCGTCGACGGGATGCTTTTGCTGGACACCCCTGAAACAAGCTCCGGGATGATGGTGCCGTATCCATAGTCTGAAACCAGAAGTGCATTCGCCTTTGGCAGCAGCGATTTCAGCTTTCGCTCGAGGAACGGCCGTTCGTTGGTCCTCGGTGCCGGACCGCCGGAATCGAGCCGTACAATCTGCTGACGCTGCGAATGCACGGCACCGGCGAGAATGCGCATCTTCGTTGGCGTCCGATATGATTTCGTCATCCGGATTCCGGCAGTGTCGATTCCCAGTTTCTTGAAATATCGAATGAGCTGGTTTCCTTCTTCATCGTCTCCAAGAATGCCGACGGGCAGCGGCTCTGCCCCGAGAGCGCGAAGGTTGTGAACGGCATTGGCGCCTCCCCCGGGAACGACCTGAGTCTCGCGATGATTCAAGACCAGCACCGGAGCTTCTCTCGAGATTCTTGAGATTTCTCCGTAAACGAAAACGTCTGCGACGAAGTCGCCGAGAACGACGACGCGCTTGCCCTTGAACTTTCGGAGCAGTTCCTGGAGCCCGTTCATTGGACAAGTCCATCCAGAATGGCTTCCACGGCGTGCAGCAGGTTGTCTGCGATGAAATGCGGTTGAAACGTCGACGTCTTTCCGAACTTCTCGAATTCGAGCAAGCCGTCTCCGCTTCGCAGAAGCACAGATTTGACTCCGGCGCCATGCGAAGCTTCGACGTCGACGTAGCGGTCTCCGATCATGTAGGACTCTGCCAGTTCAATATTCATCTCACGGCTCGCTCGAAGAATCATACCCGGCTTTGGTTTGCGGCAGTCGCACTGCGTTTCCGGCCGATGCGGACAAAAATAGATTCCATCCAGATGCGCGGACCATCGGTCCAACTCGGCGTCCAGAACGCTGTGGACCTCGTGAACCATCGACTCCGGAAAATAGCCGCGCTCCACGCCAGCCTGATTCGTAATCAAAATGGCTTTGTAACCGCTTTGGTTAATCTTGCGGACTGCTTCGCCGGTCCAGGGGAACGGCTTATACAAACCGGCATGATACATATATCCGACTTCCTCGGATACGGTCCCATCCCGATCCATAAAGATAGCTTTAGAAACAGGTTTCATATTGAGATTCAGGAAAAACCCCTCTCCTGAAGGGAGGGAGTGGCGCTACAGCCATCAGGCTGGCGCGACGGGGGAGGGGTACAGTTTCTGTTTTTCATTTTTTCAGTACCTCTCTCACCGCCGCACACACCATCTCCGGCGAAACCCGCGTCATGCAGCGATGATCGATCGGACATTCGCGCAGCCAGCATGGACTGCACTCCACCGGTACATGCACGGCGCGACCCAACGGGCCGTATGGCGCCGCAACAACGTAGTCCGTTGCGCCGAACACCGCGACGGCGGGGATTCCCAGCGCGGACGCAAGGTGTACCGGACCGGAATCGTTTCCCAGCATCAGGGCCGACTCGGCAATCAGTCCGATCAGCGTTTCCAGGCTCGTCCTTCCATTTAATATGGCCGCTGGTACCTTCATGAACTTCTGTATCGAATCCGATATGGAGCGCTCGCCTTCCGATCCAATGATAACGACCGCCAGCTGGAATTCTTCGGCCAGCTTGTCCGCTGCCTCGGCAAACTGATGATCTCCCCAGCGCTTCGCGGCGCCGAATGCCGCGCCGGGACTCAGAATCATGAAGTTCGTATGTGTTGGGATGCCGGATCCCGCCAGCAGTTTGCGCGCGTTTGCACGGTCTTCGGGTCTCGCCGTGATTTCCATGGAGGGCTTTGAGACATCGGCCGAGACTGCCTTCGCGAGCTCAAGGTAGTAATTCACGTGATGAACCTTGCGCTTTTCCCCCTTAACTTTCTGTGTCAGCAGCCATCCCCGCGAATCCATGGAGTAACCGATGCGCTGGGTGACGCCGCCGACAAAGACCATCGCCGCGGACTCAAACGAGTTTGGAAAGAGAACGGCCATGTCGAAGTGTTGCCGTCGAACTTGCAGTGCGATTCGGAACCAGTCGCGCATTCCAGAAGGCCGTGGCTCGGTCCAGACGCGATCCACGTAATTGGCCGATGCGAATACACCGCTTACTGAAGGGCGAACCATGACCGTGATTTCAGCATCGGGGAACTTCGCTCGGATGGCCTTCATTGCGGGTGTCGCGACGGCCGTATCACCAACCCAGTTTGGGGCGCGCAACAGGATTTTCTTCAATTGCATCAGGAGAACCGGCTTCGGATCAATTCCATGAGCCGATCGAATTCCAAAATGTTAGCAGAAATGCGCAGGTGCAGGAAATCGGCGAGGCTCGTGCCTTCGAGACGGACCGAGTCCTTTTCTGTGGTGATCAGGAGTTGCTTCGATCCGGTCTTCGATAGCTCTGCAATTTCTTCGCTCGTGAACGCATGGTGATCGCGGAACGTTACGCGGCTGGCGAGCGTAACCCCAAGGTTTTCGACGGCTTCGAAAAAGCGTTCGGGCCTGGCGATCCCCGCAATCGCGACAACCGATTGATTGCGAAGGGATTTATGGTCGATCCGGTCGCATCCTCTATATATGCCATCAACAACGGTCCGAATTAAGAAGGTAGGAATTGGCAGGGACGGAATCGGCCAGCCGGACTTTTCCTGCACGCATGCGGCGTGCGCTCGCTGAATCGCGCTCATAGGCTCGCGCCATCGTCCGCGCGGAAGCAGTTTCTCACCTTCCGCCCACTCCGCAGAATCGATAGTAACGATATCCACATCCCGGTACAAACCGCGATGCTGAAATCCGTCATCGAGTATGAAGAGGTCGCCTAGTCCTTCTCGTGCCGCGAGCCGGCCGGCCTCATAGCGGTCAGTGCCAACAACAACTGAAACTCGCGGAACTCGCCGAGCAATGAGGAACGGTTCGTCGCCCGATTCCTGCCACTTCACAATCGGTCCTTCGCCGCGGCTGACGATTAGAATTCCTTTACTGGATCGTTTGTAGCCTCGCGATAGGACGACTGGACGGAAGCCCTCGTTTCGAAAACGCTCCGCCAGGGCAATAACCAGCGGTGTCTTGCCCGTCCCCCCAAGCGTAAGGTTGCCGACGCTGACGACCGGATGATTCAAACGCATGGTTCGAAGCATTCCGGCCGCATACATCCTTTCTCTCGCACCGAGCAGGAGTCGGAATACGCGGCTCATTGGTTTTCACACCGCGGCAATTCGGTGTCCCTTTTCACCCAATGCGCTGGTCGTGTCGAAAGTGGCAAACAGTAGGTGGATGTCCGCTGCAGATTCATCAGAATTGCGAACTGGATTGGCTGCTCTCATCAATGGAATCCGTATCTACGATACTCCTTCAATGGTGAGGATTATAACCATCCATTCTGATTGAGGCTTTTAGTATCTGTGAAGTGCAAGCGTCTATGAATTGTTGGTGGCTACGTTGCCATCACCGAAGGTTGCCTATTGTTACATGGCCGGGGAATATGTCGAGGTCGCGGCTGCGTGGATACTGCCGCGGTCTTAATTTGTATTCTCAAATGGTAAGTACGAGTTATAAAGGCTAAATACCGGGAGTTGCGATGATTCCTTGTGCAATTCCTTAACAGCGTGCGAGGTTCAAATGTCTTTGAAATTCCGACTCAGTCCTGCAATTGCGGCATTGGCACTTTTGTCTTTGTCCGCTTCAACCTCCATCAGGGCGCAAGGAAGGGCCACGACTGCAAAGAGCATCCGGTGCACGTTCCCGCTGAACGCGACGGGTAAATGGAACGGCAATGGCTTGCCCGATGCCGTGGTTAAACAATCTCAGCTCGTGCTGAGGTTCGATTCGATCAACACGGATGAAGGCAGTGCCGAATTGAAAAATGGATCCGTCGGCACGGGAATCACCGTCCAGCTGGCTGGGGGAAACCTGCACTTCATTCAGGCATTCCGAAGCGGCCCCTTATATGTGACGACTGTCTTCGATAAAGATCCTGGTCAAGCCAAATTGAAAGCGGTCCATTCACGCCATGAGTATTTCAAAGTTCCTCTCGAGGGCGCGACATCCAGCCCGGAGCAGTACTATGGCGAATGCGAGATTTTGAATTAGGAAGGACTACGCTCTCGTAGCTCTTGCTCTGTGAATCACGGGTTTTCGTGGGTCTTCACAAATTCTGTGGCACGCTGGATGTTGCGCTGGTTCTGCGGAGTGTCCGGTGCAAGACGCAGGTACTCTTGAAACTGTTTCACCGCTTCGTCCAGCTTGCTCTCCAGACGAAACAGTTCTCCCAGATTGAAATGCGCGTTGAAATGATTTGGATTGAAGTGCACAGCCTGACGAAGTGCTTCCGCCGATTCCTCGTCCTGGTCTAAGTCTGCGAGAGCGGTGGCGAGATTGTAGTAGCCGAGAACGGATTCTGGATCGATCCGGAGAATCTCTCGGAACTCCGTAACAGCCTCAGGAAACCGTCCCTGTCGTGCAAACGCGATGGCGAGATTATTATGCGCTTCGACAAGATCAGGATCGAGGCGAAGCGCTTCCTGGTATTCGGAGATCGCTTCCGATGCTTTTTGTTGAGCTGCCAGAATAAATCCCAGATCGCTGTGCGCCGTAGCGGAAGTGGGGTCGATTCGAAGAGCTTCACGCAATTCGATGATCGCTTCCGGAAGGTTTCCCTCAATACGAATTGCTTCTGCCAGTTTGATATGAACCCGGCTGGAATTGGGGTCCAGGAGCAACGCCTGCCGGTATTCCGCTTCCGCGGCCTCAGACAGTCTCCAATCTATCAATGCGTCACCCATCGCGAGATGCGTCTCCTGCGAATCCGGTTCTGTCACGATAGCGATTTCCGCCAGCTGCAGTGCGCGCTGACGTCCTTTCGCTGAGGCGACGCGCGAGGAAGCGGGACTCTCTTCCGTCCTGGCCAGCGCCGCATAAATGGAAGTGACCAACCAGTTCGCGTAAAGCCTTCGTGCGAGGATACCCTGGTCCATTGCGTTCATGGCGACGCCTCCAGCGGACTGCGCCAATTGTCGATTTAAGGCTTCTGCCTGCCTCCATACTTCCATCAACCCGGAAACAGCGTTCGGATCCTTCCGCAGTTTGTCCATTCGTCGCGCGATCTGGGGCGGCTTCATGCTCACCTTCACGCTGACCGTGTGCACCGTTCCATCCGCAATCCTTTCGGATTTCGTCGACTCCTCTTCCAGCTCCAGGATTGCCGGCAGAAGCGCCTCCAGTTGATTCGCCCGGAGTGGAATAGCTTTCACTTCAACAACGTTTTGAAGCTGGGTGGCGGCGTCTTGCAACAATTTGCGTCTGGCCATAGCCACGGCCAACTTCCTTCCCGTATTCAGCGCGTCGCTGCCTGCAATTCGATACGCCGCAGAGGCTCGAATCACGACATTCGGGGTCTGCGCTGCAGCAGGCGATGCCAAGGCCAGAATTAGAAACTGCAAACAAAAAGATTTCATCACTGTAGTCATATCCTCTCCATCCTTCGGAGTTGTGAAAGCCGGATACCGTTGCTACGTCGGCTCCTGTGGTCCCGGTTCCTTAGTTCGACATCGTAACGATGTCCGGGCCGGAGGGTTACTGAACTTTTTTTCAGAATGTGAATCGCGGGCGACGGGGGTCTCCGCTATCCATTACGGACAGGAGAATTTTCACGAATCATATCGGAACAAACTTGCGTCCTTCTGTCTCGTGAGGCTAGATGGCGATTTTCAAGAGGCGGCAGCTACTTCATCAGTGCAATTCCTCCCGGCGAGTACATCGCATATTCCTGGGAGGAAATCGAAGACGGCTACTGGTTGGATCCGAACTTCATAAAAAAATACGAAGGACTTGGAAAACGCATTCGCATCAATGACGGCAGCAATGAACGTCATCGATATTCTATCTACTCATTCCATTAAGCAGGAAGTGGTTAAAGAAAGTTGACAAGCCCGCTAAATGTCGATGAAATTCGCGCGCCACGCGTCTCCGGAGGGAATGACCTTCGCTAGAATGGGAGTCACTCCGCGAAGTCAGTCCCTTCCGGATTCAATTCGTCTACTTTTTCGGTCGGCCCACAGAGTAGTGGCTCAGCATGGATGGAAACGCGGATACCGAAGCAGTAGTGGCAGCTTTCTTCCCATTAAGAACCTCCTTGGCCGTGAGATTGCCACCATAAATTTCTCGCATGTCATCCTTGTCTGGCTTGATGACGACGCCTTTCAGCTCGAGTCCGGCGAAAAGTCCCTTGCTCCGGGAGTACGAAAGGATCTCTGCGTTCAACTTCAAATCCGTTGAGGCTCCGGCCTGACGACCGACCGGTCCTGCAGCAACAGACGCGTCGCCTCCAAGTTCAAACTGGTCCGACAGAAGGCTGTTCATGCCTTTCTCGTTCATGACCAGAAGTACAAAATCAGTGGATTCCGCACCGATCTGCAGTCCAAAGCTGCCGCCGCCCAGATTGAAGAATGCCGGGGCACTCCATCCTCCCGCGATCCTGCAACTGGCCACGCCACGGCCGCCACGGCCGCCCACGACAAATCCGGCTTTGAGCACGTTTGGAAACACGGCAACGCAGCTCGCAGATTCCAGCAGCTCCGTCGGAATGCCCTTGTCGGGCGCATCCATTATTTCTTTAAAAACCTGCGCGGCTTTCTCCGACTGTTGGACCTGGTCTTTAATGTCTTTTGTATCCTTCTTATCCTGCGAATGGGCAACACCGCCTATTCCCAGAGATAGACAAATCAGCAGAGCCAAACGTCCCAACAATAACTTGTAATTCATGGTGCCTCCTTTTTCTGACTACTTCCCATTTGGAAGGAAGCACGCCCCTTACCAAAGTGTTCAATCGCAAGAATTGTCGTTAGTTGGATATCGTGCTGGTGGCGAGGGAACTTTGCGTGCTCCTTCATACAAGTAGACGGTTAGCCATTGTGAAGTGGCAAGACTCGACGGAAATGATGGTCTCCGATTGCCACCTGCGGGGAAATATCCGGTCCGCGAGGAATACTGAAAAATCTTCAGGAGGTCCACATGTTCTCAAGTGCACAGCTTTCAGAAACGGCACACGGCAAAATATCTCAAATGACCAAACTGCTTCGAAAGCGGAATTCACTATTTACGACATGCCGCGGAATTGCACTGATGGGAGTGCTGTTGACAGCCGGACTAATGGTTGGCGAAGGTACGCAGATCACTCCGCCAAAAAACAGCTACAAGCCTGCAGACGACCTCAAGGTCGGACAGGAGGCGGCAGGCCAGGTTCGGCGCGAGATGCCGATACTGCCGGAAGATGGCGATGTGGATTCCTACGTTGAGCGGGTAGGACAGGGGCTGGTCGCGAAAATTCCACCAGAGTTCGGTCACTCCGAATTCAAATATGAGTTCAGCGTTGTGAATGCGAGCGACATCAATGCTTTTACACTCCCGGGCGGCCCGATGTTTGTCAATCGAGGCATGATTGAAGCGGCGCATTCTGAAGGCGAAATGGCCGGAGTCATGGCTCATGAACTCAGCCATGTCGCATTGCGGCATGGAACAGCGCAGGCATCGAAATCCGGGAGTCCGGCGCTTCAGATCGGTGCAATCGGTGGAGCCATTCTGGGCGCCATTATCGGTGGCGATGTCGGCGATGTCGTCGCACAGGGAACTCAGATCGGACTCGGAACGTACATGCTCAAATTCAGCCGGGAATACGAAACACAGGCAGACGTCCTCGGAGCTCAGATCATGGCTCGCGCCGGCTATGACCCCAGGGAACTGGCGAATATGTTCAAAACCATCGAAGGTCAAGGGGGATCCGGAGGACCACAGTGGATGAGCGATCACCCGAATCCCGGCAATCGCTATGAACGCATCTCTGAAGAAGCCGGCAAGGTTTCTATCGATTCCAACCATCGTGCTGGAGAAAAAGAGGAATTTGCTCGCGCCCAGGCCGCACTGAAAGGCATGGCGCCTGCGCCAACCATGGACTCGATTTCCAAGTCGACCAAACCTGGTACCGGAAATGGTGCTCCAGGCGGCGCGCCGCCGGATGGAAAAGTCGAGGGCCCATCGGACCAATACCGAACATTTGATGGTGGACGTTTTAGACTCGCCGTTCCGGGCAATTGGAAGGAATTCAAGGATAGCACTTCCGTTACATTTGCTCCCACCGGAGCCTACGGCGTCGTACAGGGCCAGTCGGTATTCACGCATGGCGCAATCGCTGGTGTGGCAAATGTCTCTTCTACGGATCTTGCAAAAGCGACGAATGAATATGTTTCCGGTGTCCTTCAGGGCAACGCCTATCTGCAAGCCACCGGCAAATCTCAACGATCGTCCCTCGGTGGCAAAGACGCCCTGAAAAGTCTGCTGTCGGGCACATCACCGGTGACCAAACGGAAGGAGAATGTCGACGTGTACACGTCGATGATCGGCAATGGACAGCTCTTCTACTTGGTTCAGGTTGTGCCCGCAAACGAGCAAGGCGCGTACAAGAAGGCGTTCGCTCAAATATTGAAATCCGTAACAATTTCAAAATGAGAGCGGAATGCGAAGCGTCAACGCGCGATGCAGAGCGGGTAACCGGCTCCATATTTCCGGGGTGCAGCGCTGAAGTGGGAAAGTCAGCCTGAAATGGCCCGAGAATATCCTGGATTCGTTTTTCGAAATCCGAAACGCCAACGCCAACGCGAAATCCCATCGCTCTCCAATTTTGTCGATTTGCCAATGCCTTCCTCAATCCTGGCTTGACTTCAGGATTGACGAATCGCCAACGCACACCAGTAAGCAACAAGTGTCGATCCAGACTGCAGGACGATCCCTGCATCAGCATTCTCAACGGTCCCGAAAGTGCAATGTCGGTTAACGAGGAGGAATTTCCAATGGGCAAGATGATTCAGTATCCGGAAGCAGAGCCTGCCGATTGTGTTCCTGCCGGAGAACAGATCGGCATTACCACTATTGGGACGACGGAGTACCGCGATGCTGTTGCGTGTTTATACGGAATCATTAAGCTAAGCCCCCGCACCGCACATCAGATCATGCGGAAAATCATCGGTGTCTATCGGAGCCTGGCACTAATAGCAGATGGTCAAATCAAATGACTCGAGATTATGTGCTGCAGAATTCCTCGCCATACGGCGAGCCGCAGTTAATGGCCTCACCAATCCTGCGAGGCCTACATTTGGAGGGAGTCGTCGGTTACCACATTAGGGAATGCGTCTCTCTGCGGGAGTCTGCCTCCAGGATGAAACCCAGTCCTCGTCGATCTCTTTTCGCCTGCAACCCCTCTGCTGGTAACACGCTACGGATTGGACTGCGAATCGGCCCCTCCATTTGGCCACCGGAATGCAGCCTCACTGGTAGCGGCAATGCTCTGATCACGCAGAATCTCAAAACTCGTGCAAGTACAACAAGGAGGATAGATATATGAAATCGCGATACTTCATCGTTCTACTGTTTCTTTCGACTTTATTGGTGCCTGTGACCGGCAGCGCCCAGGATGTCGGCAAAAACTTTAAAGTGTTTCTTGGTTATTCCAATCTTCAGGCGGAGGGACTGCAGGACACGAATACTGCTCCGGGAATCTTCGACACGGATTTCTTTCGGGACAGGACCACACTGCACGGAGCGAATGCCTCCATCACCGGAACATATAAAGGCATCGGTATTACCGGGGATGTATCTTTTAACCGGAACACCCGAGACAGCGAATTTACGGGAGGACACGTCATCGACAATACGGACATTACGTATTTCATGGGTGGGCCGTCGTTTGGCTATGCCGGCATGAACAGAGTCGAGCCTTTCGCTCGGATTCTGGCGGGGGGAGCCTATACGAGTCGCGATGTCAGTGCGACGCTGAATCTCACCCCGATCAGCGGCGGAACTACAACAACAACAACTTCGTTTAAAACAAGTTCGACAAGCTTTGCAATGGGCGTCGGCGGCGGGCTGGACGTGCGACTCGGCGATGGTCCTGTTCGTTTGAGGGTCATCCAGATTGATTACACGCCGATTTTCTTCCGCGACAAATCCATTGATGTCCTGGGAGCCTCGGGAACGATTCAGCCGTTTACCCTTGAGGGTCAAAGAGCGGACAACGTTCGTTTCGCATTCGGGATTGTTTTCTAAAGCCACAACAACTGCCTTCGAATGGAACCGTGAATGGCCATTCGAAGGCAGTTCGTGTAAGCCTGTAGGAAAAGGCGGAGACGGATGACGGGTAAAGAATTGCCTTTTCTGTACCCCTCACCCGGCCGCCCATTTATTGATGGTGCACCCTCTCCCTTCAGAAGAGGGATGCAGAATACGGGTCTCCGATTCTTGGTAAAAGGACTTCAGAATTTTGTGATTTTTTCTCGCTCCCAATAACGAACTTTTCGGCACGCGGCTAAAAACCGTGTCACGCTTTTTGCACTAGTCAACTCAATGCAACCCGCGTCCATGTCGGATGCGATTCCCGCCTTTTCAAACAAAGGCATGGAAGACTGTACCCATGCGATAAATTTGCAGTGCCCGAATGCGTCGAGAATAAACTCCGTCGCTGCCTGATTGTTGATTAAGAGCTTTGTTCCCGCTTCGGACGGCAGCACCGCGACGGCATCGTACAGCACGGATGGGCCACCCCCGATTTTCTGGTTGGCGGGGATGTGGGTTCCATCGCTTGCATCCACTCCGCCAATTGCCGGCGCGATGATTTCAATTGTCGCGCCTTGCGCATTCGTTTCCTTCCTTAGCGCCTCGAGGAGTGCGCGATTCACACCGTCGGTAACCAGTACGCCTACTTTTCGCCCTTCGAACGTCTTGGGCGGATTCAGTGCAATGCTCAACGCTTTTGAGGGCTTCAAATCATCGCGAGTGGGGACGGCCGGCGATGCCGCCTGGATTTTCCCCCGGATACCTAGACCCCTGGCAACCTGGTCTGCCATGCCTCCATCGATATTCAGAAGATGACTGACGATGCGCAAACGAATTGCGGGATTCTCCACCTTGCTCAATTCAAAAATCAGCGCATCGGCGATGTGTCCCTGCTCCACTTCCGTCTGGCTGATGAAGAACTGGCGCGCCTGGCTGTAGTGATCGGCGAAACTCGATGAGCGTTCGCGCACCTTGCGGCCATTCTCCCCCGCTTCAAAAGAACGAAAACCCTTCTCCTCGGACTCGCGCGGTCCGCCTTCGATGCCACCAACGGAATTGGGCTCGTAATTTATGCGGCCTTTCGGATTCACCATGGCCATATGACCATCCTGTTGAAGGTGATGGAACGGACATTTCGGCGCGTTGATGGGAATCTGAGCGAAGTTCGGGCCACCGAGGCGTTTCACCTGCGTATCCAGATAAGAGAAGTTCCGACCCTGCAGCAGCGGGTCGTTGCTGAAATCCACTCCCGGAATGATGTTGTTGGTGCAGAACGCGACCTGCTCGGTCTCGGCGAAAAAGTTGTCGACACAACGATCCAGCACAAGACGGCCGACTCGCCGGATTGGAACCTGTTCTTCGGGAATAAGCTTCGTCGCATCGAGCACATCGAATTCAAAACTATCCGCAAACTTGTCATCGAAGATCTGGAGGCCGAGCTCCCATTCCGGGAAGCTGCCGGACTGAATGGAGTTCCATAAATCCCGGCGATGAAAGTCCGGATCCGCCCCGTTTATTTTCACGGCTTCATTCCAAACGACGGACTGCATTCCGAGCTTTGGTTTCCAATGGAACTTTACGAATTTCGATTTTCCCGCAGCGTTTACGAGCCGATAGGTATGTACGCCAAATCCTTCCATGAAACGAAATCCGCGAGGAATGGCGCGATCGGACATCGCCCACATAATCATGTGCATACTTTCAGGCATCAGCGAGATGAAGTCCCAGAAGTTGTCGTGAGCGGTCTGCGCCTGGGGAAAGTCCCGATCGGGTTCCTGTTTGGCCGCATGGATAAGGTCGGGGAATTTCATCGCGTCCTGAATAAAGAAGACCGGAATGTTATTTCCAACTATGTCCCAGTTGCCTTGCTGGGTATACAGCTTTACCGCGAAACCACGAACATCTCGGGCGAGATCGGCAGAGCCCTTATTTCCCGCAACGGTGGAGAACCGGACGAACGCCGGCGTTCGCTCGCCAGGTCTTTGGAAAAGATCGGCGGCAGTGATGGAGGACAATGATTCGTAGTTCTCGAAGAATCCGTGCGCGCCAAATCCGCGTGCGTGGACCACTCTTTCGGGAATACGTTCATGATCGAAATGGAAGAGTTTCTCGCGGAGGTGAAAGTCATCCAGTGTCACCGGGCCGCGCGGGCCCACCTTGAGCGAATTCTGGTCATCTGAAATCGGTGTCCCTTGCTGGGTGGTCAGAATGGGGACCTTACCGTTTGCGATCTGGTGAAGTTCTCCGCCGGATGCTACTTTATGGTTTGGTTTGTTTTTGTTCTTCATGGTCTGAACTGAAGCAGGTTCGAGGCCAACGTACCGAGTCCAGTGGGAATGGAGTTGCGTCTGAGGAGGGGCATTAGGTGGTAATCGAATGCTGCTTGTTTACGAACGCTTAAACACTTTCTTCGCGAACGTATCCGGTGCTTGTTCATTCGACAGTTGGACCAGGAAGCCTCGGCACCGGCGTCCTCAGCGCGGGATGGGTATCGCTCAAGCGGAGCTACTCGGACGGTAGGGCACTCTCCAGTTTCTTCGCAAGCTCATCGATTTTGGTTTCCTTCAAGAGCTCCTCAAGTTCATCGCGAGTTTCCCCATCCAGCCGAAGGTGCCTGGAGATTTCATTAAGCATGCGAAGAATCATTGTGCTCTCTCGTTCAGCCAGGATGTTTACCTGCAGGTCCAGCTCCGCTCTCTTATCGGCCTCCCATGACATACGGTTTTGGCTGACGAGTACGAACAGCGTCAGGAATATCGCTTCAAGCGAAACTATCATCGTCAGAAAACTAAATGGAAAAGGATCAAAAGCCGGGATCCATGGGACGCCGCCAAGGTTAACGATCAGCCAGACTGCAAACCACGCCGCGTGAATGAGAATAGCGGTTCCGGTGCCCGCGGACCTTGTAATCTTGGCAGACAGCTGATCGATTTCAGACCGGGCATCGCGATCGCGCTGTTCTATTTGAACGACGGCATCGATATCGCGGTCCGATATCGCACCCTGAGTTCCTGATGACTCGCGAAAGGGCTGCTCCTTACTGTGTGTATCCTTTCGGGAATTCACCTGGGCTTTCGCTTTCATTCCGGACTAGTCCTTACGTGAAACCAGTAACCCGATACCTGCAACAAGCGCTAACCCGCCTGCCACTGGAGCAACCGGGACACGATGTGTCTCTTCGCGGGTTGCTTCAATTGGACCGATATCCACAACTTTCTCCTTTGTTTTGTATGTAAAGCCTCCCCACGCAATGGAGCAAAAGCCGAGAATGATGAGAACAATTCCTGCGATCTTAATCATGTGAGGCCTCCCGTTGTTGCGTTGTTGTTGCTTTGTTGACTC